>Ga0207665_10002041_pt1 | contig 13585 bp, 16 predicted proteins | sample LARL112metaG_FD_184351 | JGI IMG/M metagenome (GOLD analysis project Ga0207665, IMG submission 184351) | Corn, switchgrass and miscanthus rhizosphere microbial communities from Kellogg Biological Station, Michigan, USA - LAR L11-2 metaG... | ecosystem: Host-associated > Plants > Roots >...
AGGTGTCATGGTCACCTTGTCGGGGATTGTAGCTCAAGCAGCTTTGAACAAAGGCGTATTTAGATTTGACAACTGCCAGGCCGACGACTATATTAGCACTCGCCTTGGTTGAGTGCTAACACGCCAAGGGCGGCATTCGCCGCAAGGCCCAACATCTTACTATCTGGAGGCACGTTGACCATGAAGATTCGTCCGTTGCACGACCGAATTCTCGTCAAGCGGGAGGAGGAGAAGGAGGTCAAGAAGGGCGGCATCATCATCCCGGACACGGCGAAGGAAAAGCCCCAGGAGGGCAAGGTCATCGCGGTGGGGAACGGGAAGGTGAACGACGAGGGCAAGAAGGTTCCGCTCGACGTGAAGGCCGGCGACAAGATCCTCTTCGGCAAGTACTCCGGCTCCGAGGTCAAGCTGGACGACGAGGAGTACCTGATCCTGCGTGAAGAGGACGTGCTCGCCATCATCGAGTAGGCGGCCGTCACATATTCCCAGCGTAATGAACCCGACCGGCCCCTTCGTGCGAATGGGCGCGGTCAATTCCATCGAGTGAGCCAGGAGGAGATCGAGAAATGCCGAAGCAGGTCATGTTCAGCGACGAGGGACGGGCGGCCCTGTTGCGCGGGGTCAACATCATGGCAGCGGCCGTCAAGGCGACCATGGGCCCGAAGGGCCGCAATGTGGTCATCGACAAGAAGTTCGGTAGCCCGACCATCACCAAGGACGGGGTGACGGTCGCGAAGGAGATCGAGCTCAAGGACAACTACGAGGACATGGGTGCCCAGATGGTCAAGGAAGTGGCGTCCAAGACCTCGGACATCGCGGGTGACGGGACCACCACCGCGACCGTGCTGGCCCAGGCCATCGTCCGCGATGGGATGAAGAACGTCACCGCCGGCGCCAACCCCATGGGGCTCAAGCGCGGGATCGACAAGGCGGTGGACGTGGTGGTCGAGGATCTGAAGCGGATGTCCAAGTCGACCAAGGACAAGAAGGAGATCGCGCAGGTCGCGACGATCGCCTCCAACAACGACAAGACCATTGGCAGCCTGATCGCCGAGGCCATGGAGAAGGTGGGCAAGGACGGGGTCATCACCGTCGAGGAGTCGAAGTCGGCCGACACGGTGCTGGACGTGGTCGAGGGCATGCAGTTCGACCGCGGCTACCTCTCGCCCTACTTCGTCACCGACGCGGAGCGCATGGAGGTCGTGCTCGAGGACGCCCTGGTCCTGATCCACGAGAAGAAGATCAGCGTCATGAAGGACATGCTGCCGCTGCTCGAGCAGGTGGCGCGCTCCGGCAAGCCGTTCCTGATCATCGCGGAGGATATTGAAGGCGAAGCCCTGGCTACTCTGGTGGTCAACAAGCTGCGCGGTACGCTGCACACCGCCGCGGTGAAGGCCCCCGGCTTTGGCGACCGCCGCAAGGCCATGCTGGAGGACATCGCAATCCTGACCGGCGGCAAGGCCATCACCGAGGATCTCGGCATCAAGCTCGAGAACATCAAGCTGGAAGACCTGGGCAAGGCCAAGAAGATCGTGGTGGACAAGGACAACACCACGCTGGTCGAGGGCGCGGGCAAGACCGCGGCCATCGAGGGGCGCATCAAGCAGATCCGGGCCCAGATCGAGGAGACCACCTCGGATTACGACCGGGAGAAGCTGCAGGAGCGGCTCGCCAAGCTGGCCGGCGGCGTGGCGGTCATCAAGGTAGGCGCCGCGACCGAGACCGCGATGAAGGAGAAGAAGGCCCGCGTGGAGGACGCGCTCAACGCGACCCGCGCGGCGGTGGAGGAAGGGATCGTGCCGGGCGGCGGGGTGGCCCTGCTGCGGGCCTCCTCCGCCATCGACAGCCTGAAGCTGGAAGGCGACGAGAAGGTCGGCGCCATGATCGTCAAGCGCGCGCTCGAGGAGCCCATCCGCCAGATCGTGGAGAACGCGGGGCTCGAGGGCAGCGTGATCGTGGAGAAGGTGAAGGCCGAGAAGGTGGTGACCCGCGGTTTCGACGCGGAGTCGCTCGAGTTCGTGGACATGATCCAGGCCGGCATCATCGACCCCACCAAGGTGGAGCGGGTGGCGCTGCAGAACGCGGCGTCGGTGGCCTCGCTGCTGCTGACGACGGAGGCGCTGATCACCGACCTGCCCGAGGAGAAGCCGGCGGCGGCCCCGCCGATGCCTCACGGGGACTTCTAGACCCGAGGAGAGACGACGGGCGGCCCTCGCCGGCGACGGCGGGGGCCGTCTTGTTTTGTCCACTCTTGACGCGAGGTTGTCTTTCGGGACAGCCTCTGGTAACGTAAGCGCTTCCAGTCAAGCGAATTGGAGGAGGTGAGTCGTCTGTACCCGTACGAAATCCTGTTGATCATCGACCCACGGCCCACCGAAGAAGACGTGACCGCCCTGCTCACCAAGCTGCAGGAGACGCTCAAGTCGCTCGGCGGCGAGGTCACCAAGGCCGAGAGCTGGGGCAAGCGCCGGCTGGCCTACGAGATCCGGAAGCAGCGCGAGGGGACCTACGCGGTCATCGAGTGCAAGGCGGAGCCCGCCGTCGTCAAGGAGTACGAGCGGCAGCTGACGCTCAACGAGCAGGTCCTGCGGCACTTCACGACCCGCATTCCCGTTCGCAAGCGGATCCGGTCCGCGCCGAAGCCGCAGACCCCGGCGGTGGAGGAGGTCGTCTGATGGCAAGTCTCAATCGCGTCTTCCTGATCGGCAATCTCACCCGCTCTCCGGAGTTGCGCTACACGCCGAGCGGTACCGCGGTGGCCGACCTCCGGCTGGCGGTCAATCGCAACTACACGACCCAGGGCGGGGAGAAGCGGGAGGAGACCTGCTTCCTCACCTGCGTGGTCTGGGGCAAGCAGGCCGAGAGCTGCGGCGAGTACCTCGACAAGGGAAGCCCGGTGATGATCGAGGGGCGGCTGCAGACGCGGGACTGGGAAACGAAGGACGGTCAGAAGCGCAGCGTCGTCGAGGTCGTCGCGGAGCGGGTCCAGTTCATGGGCCGGAGCAAGTCCGCCGCGGTGACGCCCGGCGGTGTCCCCGAGCCGGTCGAGGCCGGCGGCGAGGGCGGCGGCGACGACGAGGTGCCGTTCTAGCACGGTCGGTTCCAAGAGGAGGATCAAGCCATTCCGCCAGCATCGAAGCCCGTCAAGCGGCGCCGGTTCGGCCGCCGCAAGGTTTGCAAGTTCTGCGTCGACCGAGTGGACCTGGTCGACCACAAGGACATCCGCCGGCTCCGCAACTTCGTCTCGGAGCGCGGCAAGATCACCCCGCGTCGCATCTCGGGGAGCTGTGCCCGGCACCAGCGGCAGCTCACGCGCGCGGTCCGTCGGGCGCGCACGGTGGCCCTGCTGGCCCAGACGTCTGAATGAGCGGGCGGGCGAGGAGCCGGTCATGAAGATCATCCTGATGGACGACGTGCCCACCCTGGGGCGCCGGGGCGAGGTGCGCGACGTCTCGGACGGCTACGCGCGCAACTTCCTGCTGCCGCAGAAGCTGGCCCTGCACGCCACCGCGGCCAACATGAAGAACCTGGCCCAGATCAAGGCCAATCAGGATGCGCAGGCGGCCAAGCTCCGGGCTGATGCCCAGAGCCAGGCCCAGGCCATCGAGGCGCTGCACTTCGCCCAGCGGCGGCAGGCCTCCGACGAGGGGCGCCTGTTCGGCTCGGTGGGTCGCGCCGACCTCGCCGCGTTCCTCTCGCAGCACGGGATCGAGATCGAGCGGCGTCGCATCGGGCTCGACGAGCCCATCAAGAGCCTCGGCGAGTTCTCGGTGCCGGTTCGCCTGCAGGCCGACGTCACCGCCCAGCTGAAGGTGTCCGTCACCCGGGAGTAGCGGTGGCCACGCTCACCGACCTGCTCACCTCCAAGATCCCTCCCCACAGCCTGGAGGCGGAGCGGGCCGTCCTGGGGGCGATCCTGCTCGAGCGCGAGAGCCTGCCCAAGGCGATCGAGCTGCTCAAGCCGGCCGACTTCTACAAGGAAGGCCACCGCAAGATCTTCGACGCCACCCTCGCGCTCTTCGAGCGCAACGACCCGGTGGATCTCCTCACCGTGTCGGAGGAGCTGAAGCGGCGCGCGGAGCTGGAGGAGGTCGGAGGAGCCGCCGCCCTCGCGAGCCTGGTGGAGGAGGCGACCACCGCGGCCCACCTGCTGTCCTACGGGGCCATCGTCCGCGAGAAGGCGCTGCTGCGCGACCTGATCCGCATCGCCACCGACATCATCGGGCAGAGCTACGAGGCCCGCGACGACGTGGACAAGCTGCTCGACGACGCGGAGCGGCTGATCTTCCAGGTCTCCGAGCGGCGGATGCAGGGCGCGGCCTTCCCGGTGCGGGCCATCCTCAAGGACACCTTCGAGCACATCGAGAAGCTCTACGACCGGAAGGAGCACATCACCGGGCTCGCCACCGGCTTCGACGACCTGGACCGGATGACGTCGGGCTTCCAGCCGAGCGACTTCATCATCATCGCGGGGCGGCCTTCGATGGGCAAGACCGCCTTCGCCCTCAACATCGCCAAGTACGCGGGGGTGGAGGACCACAAGCGGGTGCTGGTGCTGAGCCTCGAGATGTCGAAGGAGCAGCTGGTGCAGCGGCTGCTCTGCTCCGAGGCCAAGGTGGACTCCCACAAGGTCCGCACCGGCTATCTCGACCCGCGCGACTGGACCCGCCTCACCAACGCGGCGGGACGGCTCGCGGAGGCGCCGGTCTACATCGACGATTCCCCCGCCCTCACCGTGCTGGAGGCACGGGCCAAGGCCCGGCGCATGAAGGCGGAGCACGGGCTCGACCTGATCGTGATCGACTACCTCCAGCTCATGCGCGGGCGCCACCAGCAGGAGAACCGGCAGCAGGAGATCTCCGAGATCTCCCGCTCGCTCAAGGCTCTGGCCAAGGAGCTGAACGTGCCGGTGGTGGCGCTCTCCCAGCTCTCGCGCGCGGTGGAGACCCGCGAGCGCAAGGAGCCCCAGCTGTCGGACCTGCGGGAGTCGGGTGCGCTCGAGCAGGACGCCGACGTCATCCTCTTCCTCTACCGGCCGGAGCGTTACGGGCTGCAGTCGGAGGACGGGGATCGGGTCGCGGACGTGATCATCGGCAAGCAGCGCAACGGCCCCACCGGCAAGGTGCAGGTGACCTTCATTCCCGAGTACGCCTCGTTCGAGCGCCTCGCCAAGCGCGAGGCCCAGCCATTCTAGTCGCGCCGCCGGGCAGGTGACCAAGGTCGTCATCGTCGGGGCGGGCAAGGGCGGCCGGGCCCTGCTCGAGATGTTCAGCGGCGATCCCACCGTGACCATCGTGGGGGTGGTCGACGTGAACCCGTGGGCCCCCGGGCTCGAGCTGGCCCGCCGCCTCAACGTGCAGGTCAGCACCGACCTGCGGGAGCTGATCGCGGATCCGCGCCTGGACCTGATCATCGACGTGACCGGTAATCCGGAGGTGCAGGCCGCCATCCAGCGGTTGAAGCCGGCGAGCACCGAGGTCATGGGTGGGGCGAGCGCCAAGTTCATGTGGGACCTGCTGGCCGAGCGCAAGCGCACCGAGGAGCTGGAGGACCGCTACTCCCTGATGCTGCGGGAGCTGCAGGCCAAGTCCGACGGGGACTTCATCATCGGGCAGAACCCCAAGATGCGCGAGCTCGCCGAGCAGATGGTGCGGGTGGCCCAGACCCCGACCACCGTGCTCATCCGCGGCGAGTCCGGCACCGGCAAGGAGCTGGTAGCGCGCGCCATCCACCGGTACTCGAACCTGCGCGACAAGCCCCTGGTCACCGTCAACTGCACCGCGCTGACGCCGACCCTGATGGAGTCCGAGCTCTTCGGCCACAAGCGCGGGTCGTTCACCGGGGCGGTGGCCGACAAGGTGGGCCTGTTCGAGAAGGCAGACGGGGCGACGATCTTCCTCGACGAGATCGGCGACATGCCGCTCGAGATGCAGGGCAAGCTCCTCCGCGTCCTGCAGGCCGGGGAGGTCAAGCCGGTCGGCGACGTGGTGACCCGGAAGGTCCGCGTACGGGTGATCGCGGCCACGAACCGCGATCTGGAGAAGGCCCTCGCCACATCCGAGTTTCGCGAGGACCTGTTCTACCGCTTCAACGCCTTCACGGTGGTCCTGCCGCCGCTGCGGGAGCGGAGCGAGGATATCCCGGTGCTGGCCTACCACTTCCTTCGCAAGGCCGAGGCCAAGGTGAACAAGAAGGTCGACCGGTTCTCGCAGGAGGCCCTCGACCTCCTGCGTCGGTACGCCTGGCCGGGCAACCTGCGGGAGCTCGAGAACATCATCGAGCGGGCGGTGGTGCTCTCGTCGAATCAGCAGGTGGAGGTCGGCCACCTGCCGCTTTACCTCCAGGAGTCCGGACCGATCCGGGTGACCACCCAGGAGGGTTTCGTGCAGGCCAAGGAGCGGGTGGTCTCCATGTTCGAGAAGGAGGCGGTGGCCCGCTTCCTGTCAGAAGCACGAGGCAACATCTCGGTTGCCGCCCAGAAGGCCGGGATCACACGACGAAACTTTCACCGGCTGCTCTCCAAGTACTCGATCAATACGAAGAAATACAAGATAGAGTCGTAGAAGACTCATCGATGAGTCATTGCGGACTCATCTATTGATTCCACTACGGAACCATATTTATCAAGATGTTACGCGGTACACGCATCGAGAATTGCGCAGACAGAGTGAGACACACCTGACACATCCGATGTGATACTCGGCTGCACATAGTCAGCTAAAACAGTAGGTTCTAGCGCCTCCGCCCCTTGGAACGCTTCTTGTCTCCCCCATGGCTCATCTCTCGCTCGAGGAGGAGCACATGGGGAGTCGTTGCCGCTGCGGGACCGAGATCCAGTTCGCCTTCAATCATCTGGGGTGCATCGAGTGCGGAGCGGCCTGCTGCCCGGCGTGCTCCTACCAGCTCGAGTCCGCGAGCTACTGCTCGAACTGCGCCGAGACCCTGCTGGAGCTGCCGTGGGCGCGGCCGGCCGTGGCGCACACCGCCGCGGGCCGGGCCTGAGCCGGCCGGGAGCCCCGACCATGGCCCGCTGCGAGTGCGGTCTGCTCCACGCCCCGGCGCGACGCGAGACGGTCTGCCGCGAGTGCGGGATCCCCTGCTGCCCGAGCTGCGCGATCACGATCGACACCGACACCTATTGCCGCTGGTGCGCCCTCGGACCGGCGCCCGCGCTGCCCGTCTGACGGAGGCTCACCATGGAATCCAAGGGCACCACCTTTCGCCGGCTCCTCGCGGAGGAGCCCTACCTCTTCACCGGCGGCATCTACTCGCCGCTCGACGCGCAGATCGCGGAGCAGGCGGGGATGAAGTCGATCTACCTGAGCGGCTACTCGCTCGCCATGCTCAACGGCTGGCCGGACATGGGGCTCCTCACCATGACCGAGGTGACCAAGGCGGCCTCGATGGTGGCGAGCGCGGTGAGCCTCCCCATCATCGCGGACGCGGACGACGGCTACGGCAACGCGCTCTCGACGATGCGGACGGTCCAGGAGTTCGTGAAGACCGGGGTGGCGGGCATCCACCTGGAGGACCAGCGCTTCCCCAAGCGGTGCGGCCACATCGCGGGCAAGACCATCGTGTCGCGCGAGGAGGCCCTCGGCAAGTACCGCGCCGCCATCGCCGAGCGTGACCGCCTGGATCGGGACTTCGTGATCATCGCCCGCACCGACGCCTTCGGCGCGGTGGGCGGGAGCATGGAGGAGGCGATCTGGCGGGGCCGAGCCTACGCGGACGCGGGGGTCGACCTGGTGTGGGCCGAGCTGTCGAACTCGGAGCGCGAGCCGGCCATCGAGTTCGCCCGCGCGATGAAGCAGTCGCATCCGAACCTGCCGCTCGCCTTCAACTACTCGTCGTCCTTCCGCTGGCACAAGGATCCGAACCCGCTCACCTTCCGCGAGCTGGGCGAGCTCGGCTACCGCTTCATCTTCATCACCCTCTTCGGGGCCCACGCTGCGATGTACTCGGTGTGGAACTTCATGCAGGAGCTGGTGAAGAACGAGGAGCAGGCCCAGTGGACCCTGGAGCGTCAGAAGGTGGGGCACCCCACCGAGAGCCATCACGTGATGGCGCGGGTGTCGCACTTCCAGGAGCTGGAGCGGCGCTACATCCCGGGCACCGACGAGCGCCTCAAGGGCTCCGACGGCTTCGGGGAGGCCAAGGGCCACTGATCGACCGCGCCTCCGCGGGGACCCGGGCGTGGCGCGTGCCCGGTCCCCGCGGGGTCAGGTCGTCTCGCGCTGGCGGACGGCCTGCCAGATACGCAGCGCGACCAGGGCCAAGATCCCCACCAGCACCACCAGCAGCACGGTGCGCTCCACCTCGCCGACCACGTAGCGCATCCGCTCCACGTAGGCCCCGAAGCCGTAGCCCACCGCCAGCCCCGCTCCCACCACCACCGGCACGTAGAGCACCGCTCCCGCCACGTTGGCGAAGAGGAACGCCGAGAAGGGCATGCCGAGCGCTCCCGCCAGGGGCCCCGCGGTGAAGCGCACGCCGGGGACGAAGCGGGCGACGAACACGGCCAGGGGGCCGCGGCGGGCCACGAAGGCCTTCATGGTCTCGAGCCGCTCCGGATGGCCGAGCACCCAGCGGGCGTAGCGGGGCAGCGCGATCTGACCGTAGCGCCGGCCGAGCCAGTAGCCGATGTTGTCGCCCACCACCGCGCTCACGATGCCGACCACCAGGACGAGGGAGAGGGTCAGCTTCCCCCGCCAGACCAGGTACCCGGCGAGGGCCAGGATGGTCTCCTCGGGCACCGGCAGCCCCACGTTGCCGAGCACCACCACCACGAAGATGGCGGCATAGCCCCAGTGCCCGACGAACTGGTGGAGATCGCTCACGAAGCCGAGCGGGGCGGGCGGCTCACCCGCTGCGACGGCGTCCGGTGATGACGCTCACGTGCCCGTCCTCCTCGAGGAAGGCGTAGCGGATGTCGCGGATCGAGACCACCCCGTGGTGGCGGAGGGCGGCGCGGAGGTCCCGCGGCCCCAGGCGCTCGCGCCGCAGGTTGTCGCGGAGGACGCGGCCGTGCCGGACGAGCACGGTCGGCGAGTGCTCCACCACCCGGTCGGCCCGCTTGGAGCGGAAGGTCACGTACGCGACGACCAGGTTGAGCAGGAGGATGGCGGTGGCCCCGATGAGTCCGCCCCCGAGGGAGTTGTCGTTGCCGATCACCGCGTTCTGCACCACGTTGCTGATGATGAGGAGCACGACCAGGTCGAAGGCGCTGAGCTGGCCCAGCTGCCGCTTGCCGCAGAGGCGGAAGGCGACGAGGAGGAACAGGTACACGACCACCGAGCGGACCAGCTTCTCGGCGACGCTGATGTCGGGTATGAGGATGTTCAAGTCGGGCCCGCTCCTGCCCACAGCATCGCACCGGCTCCGATGGTTCGAAGCCGAATTTGACACCCGGACCCCGCGGCCGTAGGCTCGGCGCCATGCTCGGCGCGCGTACCCTGGTCGCGGTGCTGGTGCTCTTCCACGTCGGACTGGTCACGGTCGCCGCGATCCAGTCCACCGACTTCGCCTGGGTCCCGAGCTATTTCGACGACGACGACGGCGACTTCCTGCCCCTGCTGCTCGCCGAGCAGATGCCGGCCCTGTTCGAGCCTGGCCACGGGTGGACGCCCGCGCTGGTCGTGCTCGCGGCGGTCGTCGGATGGCGGCCGCCGAGCCGTCCCTACCAGGCCGCCACTCCCGCGCGCTTCCGAGCGCCCCCTGTCTCGAGCCTCCTCCCGCGGTAGGGCACGCGGCCGGCTCGCCGGCTGCACGGCGGTCGACTCTCCATTCCAGGAGGACGCACATGTTTGGACTGGGCGCTCAGGAGCTGATGCTGATCCTGCTCATCGCGCTGGTGCTGTTCGGTGGATCGAAGATTCCCGATCTCGGTCGCTCGCTGGGGCAGGCGATCCGCGAGTTCAAGAAGGGCGTGGAGGCGCCGGACGCAGTCGCGGAGCCCAAGGAGGTCGTGGAGCGCCCGAAGGACACCAAGGCGTAGCGCGCGCGGGCCGGGAGGGGCGCGAATGCTTGACACCCGGGCGCCGCCGCCCCTAGCGTAGGTGATCCAGAGGCTGCCCGAGTGAAGATCAGCACGGTCAAGAAGCTGTTCGTCGGGTCGCCGCTGGCCACGGCTCAGGCCCGGCACGAGCGACTCTCCAAAGCCTCCGCCCTCGCGGTATTCTCCTCCGACGCGCTCTCCTCGGTCGCGTACGCCACCGAGGAGATCCTGCTCGTCCTGATGTTGGCCGGCGCCGCCGCGCTCGCCTACTCCATCCCGATCGGCATCGCGATCGTGGTGCTCATCGTGGTGGTGGTGAGCTCGTATCGTCAGACGATCCACGCCTACCCGCAAGGTGGCGGAGCCTACATCGTCACCAAGGACAATCTGGGCACGCTGCCCGGTCTCATCGCGGCGGGCGCGCTCCTCATCGACTACGTGCTCACGGTGGCGGTGAGCGTCGCGGCGGGGGTCGCCGCGATCACCTCCGCGTTCCCGGTGCTCTACGACTATCGCGTCTACCTCGGCGTGCTCTTCATCGCGGGCATCGCGACCGTCAACCTGCGCGGTCTGCGCGAGTCCGGCGCCCTCTTCGCGGTACCCACCTACCTGTTCGTGGTCAGCTTCGCGGCCATGCTCGCCTACGGGCTCGTGCGGTGGCTCTTCGGGTGGGAGGGCGCGCTGCCGCCCGCGGCCCAGGTGGAGATGAGCCAGGACCTGACCATCTTCCTGGTGCTGCGCGCCTTCGCCTCCGGCTGCGCGGCCCTGACCGGGGTGGAGGCGGTGTCCGATGGGGTGCCCGCGTTCCGCGCCCCCGAGGCCCGCAACGCGCGGATCGTGCTCGCTTGGCTCGGCACCATCCTGGTCCTGCTTTTCATGGGCATCACCTTCCTGGCCCGGCACTATCAGGTGACGCCGCGTCCCGAGGAGACGGTGGTCTCGCAGCTGGCGCGTCTCATCTTCGGAGGCGGGCTCCTCTACTACGAGATCCAGGTCGTGACCATGCTGATCCTGGTCTTCGCGGCCAACACCGCCTTCGCCGACTTTCCCCGGCTGGCATATTTCCTCGCCCGCGACGGCTTCATCCCCCGGCAGTTCGGCACCCGGGGCGATCGGCTCGTCTTCTCCAACGGCATCCTCATCCTGGGCGGGCTGGCCGCCCTGCTGATCCTCCTCTTCGGCGGCGCCACCCACGCCCTCATCCCGCTCTACGCGGTCGGCGTCTTCGTCTCCTTCACCCTGTCCCAGGCGAGCATGGTGCGGCGCTGGCTCTCCCGCCGCGAGCCGGGCTGGTGGTGGCGATGGGTGCTGAACGCGATCGGGGCGGCCACCACCGGGCTCGTGATGCTGGTGATCGCGGGCACCAAGTTCAGCCACGGGGCGTGGATGGTGGTCCTGCTCATCCCGATCCTGGTCACGCTGTTCATGATGATCCGGCGCCACTACGCCGACGTGGCCCGGCAGCTGTCGCTCGACAACTACGGCGGTCCGCCGCCCATCGACCACTCGGTGCTGGTCCTGGTGGGCGACCTGCACCGGGGCGTGGCGGCGGCGCTGAGGTACGCGCAGACGCTCTCCACCTCTGCGAAGGCGGTCTACGTCGAGCTCGATCCGGAGCGGACCCAGAAGCTCGAGGAGAAGTGGGGCAAGTTCGGGCTCGGCGTGCCCCTGGTGGTGTTGACCTCTCCGTACCGCTCGCTGCTCACGCCGTTCCTTCACTACGTGAACCATCTCCTCGCGCTGGGCGAGAACCACGTGGTCACCATCGTGATCCCCGAGTTCGTGCCCGCGCGCTGGTGGCAGCACCTGCTTCACAACCAGACCGCCCTGCTGATCAAGGGCGCGCTCCTCTTTCGCAAAGGGGTAGTGGTGGTCGACGTCCCCTTCCACCTCAGGTAGGTAAGGGGCACCAGAGCAAGCGCCTTCACATGCAAGAGTTGCAGATGGCTAAAAGGCGAGTATTCTTTACCGGAGCGCATGAGCACCCCGGCTATCCGGACCGCGGATGTTTCGCTCCGAGACGCCCTCCCGGCCGATAGTGATGCCCTGCAATCACTCGACGGCGCGGCCCCCGACGCCGGCGCCGCACTGATCCAGGCCCGCCGAAACTTCTTCGCCCGGACTGCCGCCTACAGCCGCTGCCGGACCTTCGTGGCCGAGCAGGACGGCCGGATCATCGGCGTCAACTGCGTGGCGCTCACCTCGGTGCGGGTCGCCGGGCGGCCGTGCCTGGCCGGCTACAGCTTCAACACGCGCGTCCTCGCCCGGCTGCGCACGCGGGGAGTGGGCTCGCTGATGATGCGGGCGGGGGCCGACTGGGTCGAGCAGCAGGGGGCGTCCTACATCACCGGCTTGATCGGCGTCACCAACGCGGCCTCCATGGCGATGGTGTCCGCCCTCGGCTGGGAGACGGTCGCGCGCTTCGACTATCTGGTGCTCGATCTCACCCGGTTCGCGCCCGATCCCGCGGTGAAGATCCGAAAGGTCGACGTCCTCGGCGATCCGGCCCACGCGGGCTGGCGCTTCGGGGAGGTCTTCCTCCACCACTTCGTCCCGCGCTACCTCGTCTCCGATCTCTTCCGGCCCCACCCGAAGGGGCCGTACATGGGCAGCCTCACCGCCTTCGGGCCGGGGGGCAGCGCGTGGTTGTCGCTCTGGGACGACCGGACCCGGCGCGGCCTCGACCCCGAGCGGATCCGCGCGGTCAAGGCCTACGACGTGACCTTGAAGGGCGAGGGCGGCTTCCGCGCGTTCTCGGCCATCGCGGCCACGCTGGGCGGCATGGACCTCGACCACCTGCTGCTGCCGATCCCGCACGACACCAATGCCCGCGCGCTGCTCGAGCCCTACGTCAGCGACGTGGTCGAGTTCAACTTCTGCGTCAAGCGCCTCAACGGCGCCGGCCCGCTCCCTCCCGGACCCGTCTACTTCGACATCCGGCACTGAGCGCGCGGGCCGGGCGACCGGCCCGATCCTCCCGGCGCGGCCCGCCTCGTACCGCTCCCCGGACGGCTCTGATACACTTGGCCGCGTTGTCTATGGATGCGAGCTTCGTGGCCTCGGGCCCGGTGGACGTGGCCGCGACCCTATCGCGGTTTCACCTCTGGGGTGAGGACCCGGTCAACCGGCTGTCCGACGGCGTGTTCCGGCGCGCCTTCAAGTGGGGCGGCAGCTGGCGCGGCTACGAGCTGCGCTGGAGTGGAGACCCCGACCGGGCGCGGCTGACCGTCTCCGTTCCGGGAGCCCGGCGCGCCGCGGTCGTCGACGGGGCGGTGGCGGAAGTGCGGCACGTGTGCGGCCTGGACCTGGATCTGGCCTCGTTCCGTGACGCGATGGCGGAGGATCACGTCCTGGGCGGGCTGGCCACGCGGCTGCACGGCCTCCGGCCCACGCTGTCGCCCAGCGCGTTCGAGACGTTGGTGGGCTCGGTGTGCGCGCAGCAGGTCAACCTGCGCTTCGCCTTCACGCTCCGGGCCCGGCTGGTCCGGCGGTTCGGCGAGCGCCTGCGAGTGGGGGGAGAGACGGTGTACGCGTTCCCGGAGCCGGCGGCGCTGGCGCGGGCCCGCGTGGTCGAGCTGCGGCGCTTGC
>Ga0207665_10002043_pt1 | contig 13577 bp, 12 predicted proteins | sample LARL112metaG_FD_184351 | JGI IMG/M metagenome (GOLD analysis project Ga0207665, IMG submission 184351) | Corn, switchgrass and miscanthus rhizosphere microbial communities from Kellogg Biological Station, Michigan, USA - LAR L11-2 metaG... | ecosystem: Host-associated > Plants > Roots >...
GACCGCGGCCAGCACGCCCGCCACCGTGTAGGCGGCGATGCGGTGCGCCGTCACGTCGAAGCCGAGCGCATTCATGCGCCGCGCGTTCTCGCGCACGCCTTGCAGCGCCACGCCGAACGGTGCGCGCAACAGGTACTTTATGAAGAAGTAGCCGGCGAGCGCACAGAACAAAGCGAGGTAGTAGTAGGGAATCGGCTGGCGGAACTCGATGCCGAGCACGTTCGGCGGATGAACCTCATTGAAACCTTCGTGCCCGCCGAAGATCGAGTAGTTCTGGTTCATCAGGTAGTAGAAGGACACGCCGATCGCGAGCGTGATCATGATCGTGTAGATGCCCTCGGTGCGCACCGAGAGCCACCCGATGAAGGTGCCGGCGAGGGTGGCCAGGGCGATCGCGAGCAGTACCGCGAGCCACCACGGCCAGCCCAGGCTCACGCCGTCGGTGGCGGCGGTGCCGAAGATGGCCACCATGTAGCCGGCGATGCCGGCCACCGTCATCTGCGCGAGCGAGATCATGCCGCCATAGCCGCCGAGGAAGGTCAGCGAGAGGGCAATCAATCCCAGCGCGAGCGCCTGAGCGCCGATCTGATAGGTGAAGAATGGCGTCGCGAACCAGGGGTAGGCGACCAGGAACGCGAGGACGAGCATGACGGCACCCGACCCGAGACCCACGCCCCAGCGCGTTCTCCGCGAGTGGCGAAGCTGCCAGAGCGAACGCATCAGCAACCGATAGCGGCCCTCGAGCACGACCGGTGCAGCCGAGACTGCGATCGTCGCCAGCGGATCCCGCTCCGGCTGGACGTCCAGCGTTGGGGTTTGCTTCATGCGCTGCCTTCGAGGAGCCAGCGGCAGCATGCCACCTCACGGCAGCGGCGCCTGGTCGAGCTCGGTGCCATGGACACGAGGCACCCCGCGTCCTACTCTCAGTTCGTCAGGCCCTCGATCCTGCGGCCTCGCGGGCGAGGAGGTACGAACAAGGGGGAAGCCATGCACCGACGTTTTCGTCGCGTTGCTCTGGCAGTCTCGGCGGTCGTCCTGGTGGCGATCGCGGGCGGGGTCACCTATGCCGTCGCGGACATCGGCGGCGGCGGGGTGATCAGCGCCTGTTACAAGGCACAGAACGGCCAGCTTCGGCTGATCGATCCGGCGGCCGACCAGTGTCTGCCGAGCGAGAAACCGATCTCGTGGAACCAGACGGGAACGCAGGGACCGCCTGGCCCGACGGGCGCCAAGGGCGCGACCGGGGCGAAGGGTGCGACCGGGGCCGCCGGACCGCCCGGAGCGAAAGGAGCGACCGGAGCGAAGGGCACGACCGGGGCCGTCGGACCGACAGGGCCGAAAGGCACGACCGGACCGCAGGGGCCTGCCGACCTGCCTCCTGTCGACGCTTTCACGCCGACCCAGCTCGTGCGGAGCGCGATCCTGACCTGCGCAACCACGAACACCACCGCGACCGTCGCCAGCTGCGGAGGGCTGAAGCTGAACGGCCTGGACGTCCGCCTCGGCGTTGCTGAGGCGAACCGAATCTGCAACACCGTCACGGGAGCCGGTTTCAGTTCGGCGAGCGGGTCGGGGAACGCGGCCAATCCCCACTTCTTCTGGACGGGTACGGCCTGGGCACTGAGCTCTGCGACAGAGGCGCCCATGAACAACCTCAACTGCACTATCTGAGGACTTGGGCGATCGACCGGGCCGGTCGCCTCGGCGATCCGGCCCGGTCTCTTGGCCGTGCCGTCCTTCCTATCTGTCGGTTTCTTGCGCTAGCCTGACGCTTATGCGGCGGCGGCTTGCAGAGGTGGCCCAGTACGCGGGAGTGAGCGAGGCAACCGTCAGCCGCGTGCTCAATCAGCGGCCAGGCGTGGCAAAGGCGACGCAGGAACTCGTGTTGACGGCGCTCGACGTCCTCGGCTACGAGCGTCCGACCGGGCTGCGCGGGGCGCGTGCGCGGCTCGTTGGGCTTGTGCTCCCGGAGCTGCAGAACCCGATCTTTCCTGCCTTCGCCGAGGTTGTGGCGGACGCGCTCGCCAAGCGTGGGTTCACGCCGGTCTTGTGCACACGAACGTCGGCCGGGATCTCGGAGGCTGCATACGTCGAGATGCTGCTCGAGCACCAGGTTTCGGGGGTGATCTTCTCGGGCGGCCTGTATGCGCAGGCATCCGCAGACCACGAGCACTATCTGCGGCTTCGGGAACGTGGACTGCCTGCGGTGCTGGTGAACGCCGCCTACGACGACCTCGGGTTTCCGCGCATCTCGACCGACGACCGGAGTGCGGTCGAGCAGGCGGTCGTGCACCTGCGTTCTCTCGGACATGAGCGGATCGGGATGGTGCTCGGCCCAGCCGATCACGTCCCGTCCGGGCGGAAACTGGCAGCGTTCGAGGAGCTAGGCGGCGCACCGGAGCTCGTCGAACGAACCATGTTCTCGATGGAGGGCGGCCAGGCTGCCGGCACGAAGCTGCTTCGGCGCGGCGCGACCGCTGCCGTCTGCGCGAGCGACGTATTCGCGCTCGGCGTCATCCGAGGCGTTCACCGCGAAGGGCTTCGCGTTCCCGACGGCTTCTCGGTCGTCGGTTTCGACGACTCGATGCTGATGGCCTGCACCGAGCCGCCGCTGACCACGGTGAGGCAGCCGATCGAGCCGATGGGCCGGAGTGCGGTGTCAACACTCCTCTCGCTCGTGGACGGCGCGGCGGTCTCCTCGGAGGAGCTGCTGTTCGCGCCGGAGCTCGTCGTGCGCGCGTCGACCGGGCCGGCGGCGGCCGTACCGCGACCGCTCCCGGCGGCCGCCTCGGCCTAGCTTGCAAGCCGCTTGCAAGATTATTACATGATCTTGCAATAATCTGGCAGTTGTGCCATGCTCGCCGACGTGGCTGTTCGCGTCGTAGCGGCACCGCTCGAGGAAGGCGTCCACGCGGAGTGGTGGCGCGAGGCGCTCATCTACCAGGTCTACACGCGAAGCTTCGCCGACGCGAACGGCGACGGCGTCGGTGATCTCGCCGGAGTCCGCGACCGGCTCCCCTATCTCCGCGACCTCGGAGTCGACGGTCTCTGGTTCAACCCCTGGTACCCGTCGCCCGGCGCGGACAACGGCTATGACATCTCGGATTACCGCTCGATCGACCCCGCCTTCGGCACCCTCCCCGAGGCCGAAGGTCTGATCGCCGAGGCGCGCGCGCTCGGCATCCGGACGATCGTCGACGTCGTACCGAACCACGTTTCCGACCAGCACCCGTGGTTTCGGGAGGCGCTCGCTTCGACGCCGGGCTCCCCCGAGCGTGCGCGCTTCTGGTTCCGACCCGGCCGCGGCGCGAACGGCGAGGAGCCGCCGAACCAGTGGCAGTCGATCTTCGGCGGCAACGCCTGGACTCGCGTCGCCGACGGCGAGTGGTACCTGCACCTCTTCGCGCCGGAGCAGCCGGACCTGAACTGGACGCACCCCGACGTCTGGGCGGAGTACGAGAACGTGCTGCGCTTCTGGTTCGACCGCGGCGCGGCCGGCGTCCGGATCGATTCGGCTGCGCTGCTGATGAAGGACCCGGAGCTTCGCGACGAGCGCTCTGACGCCGAGCCCGGCGAGCACCCTTTCACCGATCGGGACGAGATCCACGACGTCTACCGCCGCTGGCGGGCGATCGCCGACTCCTACGACGACCCGCGCGTGCTAGTCGGGGAGATCTGGCTCCCGGATGCCGACCGGCTCGCTCGCTACCTGCGGCCGGACGAGCTCCACACCGCGTTCAACTTCGACTTTCTCGGTTGTCCCTGGGAGCCCGACCGCATCCGCGCCTCGATCGACGCGTCGCTCGTCGTCCACGAGCCGCTCGGCGCGCCTCCGACGTGGGTGCTCTCGAACCACGACGTCACCCGGCCGGTGACGCGTTACGGGCGGGCCGACAGCTCGTTCGCGTTTGCGACGAAGCGTTCCGGAGTTCCGACCGACCTCGAACGCGGGACACGCCGCGCGCGTGCCGCCGCGCTGCTGACGATGGCGCTGCCGGGCTCGATGTACGTCTACCAGGGGGAGGAGCTCGGCCTGCCCGAGGTCGAGGACATCCCGCCCGAACGTCGGCGCGACCCGATGTGGCTGCGCTCCGGAGGAACCGATCCCGGACGCGACGGCTGCCGGGTGCCGATCCCCTGGGAAGGCGCCCTACCCCCGCACGGTTTCAGCCCCGACGGCGCCGAGCAGCCATGGCTCGACCAGCCGGACGACTGGGCGCGCCTGACGGTCGCGGCGCAGACGGAGGACCCGGCCTCGATGCTCTCGCTCTACCGCGACGGCCTGCGGATCCGCCGGAGCCGGCCCTGGGGCGCAGGCCCATTCCGTTGGCTCGACGCGGGCGGCGAGTCGCTCTCGTTCGCTCGCGGCGACGCGTTCACCTGTCTCGTCAACTTCGGCGACAAGCCAATCGCAGTGCCGGACGGCGCCGTGATCCTCATCGCCAGCAACGAGCTCGAAGGAGGTGCGCTTCCGCAGGACACCACGGTCTGGCTCTACCAGGAGCACGGTGGAGTTGGGCCCGCTAACTGAGAAATCCACCCTCACGTCTCAGCACCGGAGAGTTCACCGAAAAGGAGAGACGATGAAGTCCACTCGTATAGCCATGATCGTCGCCGCGGCCGTCTTGCTCGGCGTTGGCGCGAGCTCGGCCGCCGGTTCGACCCAGGCGGGGAAGCAGGTCAAGATCAGCGTCGCCTCGCTCATTCCCGGGAGCACGCCGGCGGCGATCAAACAGTTCAACGCCCAGGTGGCGGAGTTCGAGAAGAAGTACCCGACGATCAAGGTCAAGCCGGTCGAATACCAGTGGACAGCTCCCACCTTCGCGGCCAAGCTCGCCGCCGGGACGCTTCCGACGGTGTTCGAGGTGCCGTTCACCGACGCTCGCACGCTCGGCGACCACGGCCAGCTGGCAAACCTCACGCCGTACGTGAAGAAGCTCCCGTACTACAAGAAGTACAACAAGGCCGTCCTCGCGGAGGGCACCGACGCGAAGGGACAGATCATCGCCCTGCCAAAGGGCGCCTACGCGCAAGCCCTCCACTACAACCGGGCACTCTTCAAGCAGGCCGGGCTCAACCCGAACAAGCCGCCGACCACGTGGGCGGAGGTCCGCACGGACGCGCGGATCATCAGCAAGAAGACCGGCAGGCCCGGCTACGTCGAGATGGCGAAGGACGACAACACCGCCGGCTGGATCCTGACCACGCTCGTCTACTCGCTCGGCGGGCGGATGGAGAAAGGGATCGGCACGCATGCCACAGCGACCCTCAACAACAAGTACACGATCCAGGCGCTGAACATGCTCAAGGCGATGCGCTGGACCGACAACTCGATGGGCTCCAACTTCGACTACGGCTGGAGCGACATCAACCAGGCATTCGCCGCCGGCAACGTCGGCATGTACATCAGCGGCTCGGACGTCTACACCAACCTCGTACAGGCCTACAAAGTCAACCCGTCCAGGTACGGCGTCACGACGATCCCGCTGGCCAAGAACAAGAACGCCGGCGTGCTCGGCGGCGGCACGCTCGCAGCCGTCCGCCCGAACGTCAAAAAGGACCAGCTCGCAGCGGCCATGAAATGGATCGACTTCTTCTACGAGCAGCCGCTCGTTTCGAAGAAGCAGGCGATCCGGAACGCGAAGACGCTGGTTGCAAACAAGCAGCCGGTCGGCGTGCCTGCGCTCCCGCTCTTCAATCAGCAGCAATACAACCTGGCGAACAAGTGGATCAAGCCGTACATCAACGTCCCGATCAACCAGATGAAGCCGTTCCTGAACGGGATCTTCAAGCAGGACCTGATCCCGGAGCCCGAGGCGTCGACCCAGAGCGTCTATCACGCCCTCGACGCCGTCGTCGAGTCGGTTCTGACGAACAAGGACACGAACATCGTGCAAATGCTCAAGGAGGCGAACGCTCAGGCGCAGGCTGCGATCAGGCAGGGTGCGTAGTGGAGTGACGTTGGCCACCGTCGATCAGCCGAGAGAGCCCGCGGTCACGAGCGACCGCGGGCTCCCGCGCCGCTTCACGGTGCCACGGCGGACGCCGCTGACCTGGGTTCGTGGCGGCGGGCTCGCGGCATTCCTGTTCCTCCTACCGCTTCTCTTCGTCTTCGGCGCGTTCTCGTGGTACCCGATCGTCCGCACGGCGATCATGTCGTTCCAGCACACGAACCTCGTCCAGGCGCCGACGTGGGTGGGCTTCCAGAACTTCTCCGCCGTCTGGCACGACCCGCAATTTCCGGTCGCGGTCAAGAACACCGCCTACTTCGCGCTCCTCGCGCTCATCTTCGGCTATCCGATCCCGCTCATCGCCGCGGTTCTGATGAGCGAGGTGCGGAAACGGCGCGGCGTCTACAGCGCGATCGCGTACCTCCCGGTCGTGATTCCCCCCGTCGTCGCCGTGCTCCTCTGGAAGACGTTTTACGACGCGAGCTCACTGGGCGTCTTCAACACCGTCCTGCACCGGGTCGGTCTCGGGCCATACCCGTGGCTGCAGTCGCAGCAGTGGGCGATGCCGTCGCTCGTGCTCGAGTCGACCTGGGCCAACGCCGGCGCGACGATGATCATCTACCTCGCGGCGCTGACGGGCGTGAACCCGGAGCTGTACGAGGCCGCGTCCGCCGACGGCGCCGGGCTGCTGCGCAAGGTCTGGCACATCACGCTGCCGCAGATCCGCGGCGTCCTGCTCGTGACCCTGATCCTGCAGATCATCGGGACGGCGCAGGTGTTCCTCGAGCCGTACCTCTTCACCTCGGGCGGACCGGCCAACGCGACGCTGACAGTGATGCTCCTGATCTACAACTACGCGTTCGGGAACTCGCTCGGCGGCGACTACGGCAAGGCGACGGCGCTCAGCCTCATGCTCGCCGGCTTCCTCGCCGTGTTCTCGCTCGTCTATCTGCGCGCAACGCGATCCTGGAGCACGCGATGAGCGAGCCCGGACGCGGCAGCGGACTGATCTCGGAGACCGAGTGGCGCAAGCCGAGCATCCGGTGGGGGATGCGCACAACACATGCGCTGCTGTTCGTGGGGCTCGTCGTCATCGGCATCGGTCCGATCCTCTGGCTCGCGAAGTCGGCGATCACGCCGACGCTCGACACGATCAGCCATCCGATCGCACTCTTCCCGCACGGCACGGCGTGGAGCAACGTCCGCCAGGCGTGGTCGGACGTGCACGTGGGCCGCTACTTCTGGAACACGATCGTGATCGCGTTCGGCTCGTGGGCCGTGCAGATCGTCGTCGCGACGACCGGCGGCTTCGCGCTCTCGGTGCTGCGCCCACGATACGCACCGATCATCAAAGGCCTGCTCTTGGGCACGCTCTTCATCCCGGCGATCGTGCTCCTCGTGCCGCTCTACATCGAGATCGTGCACGTTCCGATCGTCCACAAGTCCCTCATCGACAGCTACTGGGCGGTGTGGCTGCCGGCGGGCGCGAGCGCGTTCAACGTCATCCTCGTCACGCGCTTCTTCGACAACCTGCCACGCGAGATCTTCGAGGCGGCGGAGATCGACGGCGCCGGCCCCTTCCAGCTCTTCTGGAGGATCGTGCTGCCGCTGTCGAAGCCGATCCTCGGCGTCGTCTCGATCTTCGCGCTGCTCGCGTCGTGGAAGGACTTCCTGTGGCCGCTGCTCGTCCTGTCGAACCCGAACAAGCAACCGCTCTCGGTCCGGTTGCCCTCGATCGAGTCCCAGACCTCGCTCGGCGTCTTCCTCGCGGCGATGTTCATCGCCTGCCTCCTGCCAATCGCCGGCTTCCTCATCTTCCAACGCTCGTTCCTCCGCGGCACCGGCCTCGGCGGAGCGATCAAGGGCTGATCGCCCCAGTAATGCACCATTAGAGCGGGCGAGGTTCCGGCCTCCGGTCGCACCACCCGCCGGGGGTTGGACTCTGCAGGTCCCAGCGTCGCGGCTGCGCGGACTCGCGGCTCTAGCACGCGGCCCGTGGCTCGCAGCCCCGATGCGGCCCGGAGGCCCACCGGGACGGGTGGCTCCGACTAGCCCCATTGGCTGAGCCCTCCGTCGCTACAGCGGCCGCTCGAGACTGAACGCGTACCAGCGCCGCCCTTGGAGGACGACACTCCAGCCCTCGGCCTCGAGCTGATCGAGAAGTTCCTGCAGTGCGGCGATGGCCTTCGCGCCGGGTGCATCTGCATCTTCGAGCCGGAAGTAGGGCGAAAGCGCGAAGGGACGAGCGATGCTACTTGGGCCTGTCCCGGCAAAGAGCTGGTAGCGGAAGTAGCCCCGCCAGAGCATGATCTGGCAGCTCTCGACCGCGACTTCGGTGTCTTCCCCGCGCGATGTCTCCTGCCTGGGGCGTTCTGGCCCTGGCTCGGATTTTGGCTCAGGCCCCGCCTCCGAGGCCACCTCAAACGGCAGCGGCTGGTCTTCCTGGTGCGGGGCCTCGACCTCAGGCAGCTGATCTTCTAGCCGTGGTAGTGGGCGCGGAAGCGCGCGAAGCGGCGGCGACTCTCTTTCGGACTCACGCTCCTCAGTGAGTGGCGGCTCCATCAGAAGGAAGATGCGAAGCGGCCGGATAGGAGCCGAAGGCACTTGCTCGGAGTCCTCGGGCTCGACCTCGCCTTCGCCCTCGACCTGCACCGTCGGTAGCGAGACCGATGGCTCGGACTCCGACTCTGGCTCTTCGACTTCGGCCGTTGCCGAGGCCGAGTGCAAGGCGACCAGCATGTCTGGCTTCGCCTCTTCTGTCGACGCTCCTTCCGACTCCGCAGAGCGCCACCGACGCGCAGTCGCGATCCCGGCGACGTCCTTAACGAGGCTCTTCGCGAGCAAGCCCGTCAGCGCGAGCATCGCCCCACCGACAAACGCGAGCATTACCAAGTACGGGGAGATGACGAACCCGCCTCCGGATCTCGACCCTGTGCCTTCAGCGATTGCGGGAGGACGAAGGGGATGGACGAGACGCACAGTCGCGCGCTGCTTGAGCGGGTAGCTCTTCCAGAGCAAGCTCGGCGGCCGCTCGACCGGATTCTGAGCAGCGCCTGCTCCGCCCACGAGCACGAGCACCGAGAAGACAATCGAGAGCGCGAGCAGGCGCCTCATCGGATCAGAATCGGCGTTCCAACCGGCATCAGCTCGGCCAGCCGCACGATGTCAGAGTTTCGCATCCGAACACAACCGTGCGACACGCGGCCCGGTATCAGCTCCGGCTCGTTCGTCCCGTGGATGCCGACGAAGCCCCCATCCGGCCAGTCGGTCAAGACGGCCGAACGGGCGCTCGTCCCGAACGCGACCGGGCCGTAGAAGGGGCTTGCGTAGCGAGTCAGCTCGCTGCGAACGATGAAGCGCCCGGCCGGAGTCGGCCAGTAGCTGGTGCCGACACCGACTGGGGCAGCGAAGATCGGCTTGCCGTCGCGGTAGAGCGTCGCGCGGAGCGCGCTGCGGTCGACTACCAGCCGCGTATCGAGCGTCTGGTAGGCACCGAGCGAGTGCCGGGGCACCCAGCCGCGCGTTCCGTTCGGCAAGACCGGCAACCGCACTTCGACCCAGACGCGGCTCTGCGCGTCGGCTCGAGTAGCGATCACGCTGAGGGCGTTCGGTGTTCCTTCCGGGGCGCGCGTCGAGAGCTCGGCGACCACCGAGGCACTCGCTGAGGGTCGGCTCCGCGCGAGCGTCGGTCGGCGGACAGTTGTCCAGCGGGAACTGAAGCGGGAGGAGGAAAGCCGCTCGGGTCGCCCGACCCTGAGCGCCGGCGCAGGCGCGGTGGGCAACGATTCATAGGCGGCTGCGGACGGTTCCGCTTTTTGGCGATGGCTGTCGCCCAGCCCTGCCCAAAGCAGGCTGATCGCGATCACGACGGCAAGGGCGGCCGCCAGCCGAAGGAGAGTCAACCGGTGTACTGCGGCCTCGACCTCGCTTTCATCTTCGGGTGGGCGACGATGAAGTGGGTCGAGGCAACGATGTGGTTGATGCTCTGCTTGGTTGCCGGCTTGTCGAAGGCGTTGACCGCTGGCGTGACTCCGAACAGCTCTCGCACCCAGGCTGCGTGCCGCGCCTCGACCGAATGGATCCCGACCGCTGCAGCCAGAACGGCGTTCGACTGCAGCTTCGGCGCCTGTCCCTTGTAGGCCGCAACGGCCAAATCCTCGAAGGCGACCGCGGTCTTCAGGAACGCCTGCTGCGCCTCGGTCACGCCTTGGAAGTCGAACAGCGGCCGCTTGACCGCCTTCGCGCCGAGCAGCTTCTGGAAGGCCTTGACGTGGGCGCGTTCCGTCGCGCCGACCACCTGCGCTGCCTGCGCGGTCTTGCCGGAGAGGGCGCCGCTTCGCTCGGCCTCGGTGTAGAACGACGCCTGCAGGTACTCGAGCACGAGGGCGTAGTTGAGAATGCCGACGTCGTTGGCTGAAAGCCCGGATGCGGCCCTTGCCTCCGAGCCGCCGAGGAGCAGCGCTCCGGCGCCGGCCAATGCGCCGGCGAGCAGGCCTCTCCGGGAGAGCACGAGTTGCCGCTGATGGCTCGTCTCGGCGATCGCCCCGTCGACGTCAACTGCATGCAGGAAACGATCGAAGTCGCCTTGCTCGTGCATCAGCTCGTCCTCAGTCCGATCTCGCGCAGACCGGCGGCTACTTCGGAGGCTGTCATCGGCTTGTCAACGGGGTCGGGCGCCGCGACCTCGTCGGCGATCGCCCGCACCCAAGCCGCGTGCCGGGCCTCGACCGAGACGATCTCCGCGGCCACAGCCAAGGTCGGCTTGGTCAGGTTGGTCGCTTGCCCGTTGTAGCCGGCGACCGCGATGTCCTCGAGCTTGATCGCCGTCTCTCTGAAGGCATCGGCACTCTTCGTTTTCAAGCCGAACTCGAAGCGAGGCTTGGGGCCGGCCTTCGACCCGAGTGCCTGCTTGACCGCGGCCAGATGCTGGCGCTCGTGCCCCAGTGCAATCTGGGCAAAGTCGCGCAGCTCACCCGTCAGCGAGGCCTCGTTGAGGGCCCGTTCGTAGAGAGCCACCTGCGTGTACTCGAGCAGGAGGACTAGCTGCAGGATCCGGAGATCCTCTGACTTCGACGCAGCATCGGCGGCGCCGGTACCAAGCAGCGCTCGCAAGATGGGCGACGCTGCCGCCAGGCCGACGCCACCCGCCACAATCAGCTGGAGTCGCGAGCGCGCGTCGGTTGTTCTGGTCTCCGCCGCAGAGGGAGCCATTGGGCACTCTTATCCCATTTGAAAGCATGATTCAAGCGTCACGTCCCACACCGGTTACTGAACGCGGGCCAGGATTCTGACCCTGGCCCTAACCTGGCCTCCACCGAAAGTGCTCAGGAGGCCGGTGACAAAATCCCTGCTAATCAGCAGAGCCGACGCCCGGACTCGAACCGGGGACCCCTTCATTACGAGTGTGGCCAATCGTGGTAACGGTGCGGCGTTATGGGTCAACCATGCGGGTTTGCGAGCGAGCCGATACCCCGCCATACCCCGTGATTCCTCGTTGGCTGTAGACACGAAGTAGACACGGGGGACCCCTTCACCCGGATTGAAGGGGTCGTCGAGGAGAGGAGCCCGGCTGAAGGTTGCGCTGATGCGGCGGAAGAGCCACGATGTCCTGAATCCCAATCGGAGCCTCGCGATGCCGATGGTCAGCGTCAACGGTGCCGACCTCTACCACGAGGTCCGTGGCAGCGGCCCGTCACTTCTACTCATCATGGGGGCGACGGGCGACGGCGGTCATTTCGACACGCTCGCTGATCTCCTGGCCGACGAATTCACGGTCATCACCTACGACCGGCGCGGGAACGGGCGAAGTCCCGCTCCGGCCGGGTGGACGACGACGTCGCCCGAGGAGCAGGCGGATGATGCCGCGGGCCTGGTAGATGCATTGGGAGTCGGTCCGACGGCAGTCTTCGGCACAAGCAGCGGCGGGAACTTCGCTCTCTGGATGTTGACCCGCCACCCCGCGGCCGTGCGCGGTGCAGTCCTGCACGAACCAGGCGTGTACGCGCTGCTCGATGACTTCGACGCGATCCGATCCCCCCTGCAGGCAGTCGTCCGGCAGTCGATGGACGAAGGCGGACCTTCCCTGGCGGTGGAGCGTTCCTGGCAGTACATCGCCGGAGACGACGCATGGACAGAGCTCTCCCCCGCGCTCCGTGAGCGGCTGCGTGCCAGCGCCGGCACTCTCTTCGACGTCGAGCTCGGCACCTATGAGCGGCACATGCCGAACGATGAGGCGCTGGCCGCCATCGCCGTCCCTGTGCTTCTGGTCGTGAGCGAGGACAGCCACGACTTCTTCGCCGAGGTCGCCCAGCGACTCAGCAACCGACTCGGCGTCGATGTAGCGACAACTCCGGGCAGACACGGGGCCTACCACGACCGACCGAAGGAGCTCGCCGAGACCATGCGGCCCTTCCTGCGCGAAATCAGCCGGTCATAGCAGTACCTCGATTTCGAAGCCGCGTTCCGAGACGGCCGCCCTAAGACCAGCCGTCCTCTCGCCTGCGGTCGCAAGGCTCACAAACGGATCGGATGGGCCGGGTGGCGAAGTGAACGCCCGGGTGAGTAACCGCTACCCCACGACCCGGCCCGGGCTCACGCTACGCCGCTTTCACGTCGCCGCCTAGTGGCCGTTTTCGGCCATGGCTTTCAGGGTCTACGCCGCCTGCGCTGAGCGCGAGTTTGGCGCAGAGTCGAGCTGAGCCACGCCCAATCCGTGCTCAGTCAGACTTAAGCCACGATCTAGTGGTCGATGGCTCCGCTGAGCGTGCCGGAACTAACGCCCGTCGGCTGATCCACGGTGCTTTCCAGGGTGAAGCTGCCGGTTGCGTCGGCGAAGCGTCCCGTTCCGCCGGTGATCGTGTAGACCTCGACAACCGAGAGCGTGGTGGGATCAATCCGCGTTGCCTGCCCGGCGACGTTGGTGGTCAAGGTGTCGCCGTTTGCGGCGGTGAACGTCGCGGTTCCTGTTGAAGCCATGGTCAGAAGGTTGATCTGCAGCACCACGTGCTCCGTGTACCTGCCGAGATAGGTGGCCGTGCCCGTACCAACGCGATCGGCAGAGCGGATCGGGAAAACCACCTGGCCGGTCTCGACCGCGTTAACGGTTCCCTTGAATGGTGTCTCAGCCCCTGTGGCGCTGCCGGCGACGCTGATCAGCGATACCGCGAAAGCAGCAACCAGCCCGACGAACAGCGGGTGACGAATCTTCACGAGAAGCACCCCTTTTCTCTCGGGCCACCGGGGTGGCGGCCGCAGCCGGCGATTCTGTCAGCTCACAGACGAATGGCCAACTAACTGAAGGGGTAGGACGATCCCAACGATCCGCAGGCCGCGCGAATCGCGGGTGCCGCAGCCAAGGCGGCGACGGCGGCTAGGACGTTCCGCCGCTGAATCGCCCGCTTGAAGATCGAGTAGGGATGGCCCTGCGAGGTAACGGCTGCTCCGTTCCAGGGCCGGACAGCCCGGCGAGCCTATCGCGTTCGGGCTAGCTGTAGACACAAACGCCGATTTTGTAGACACGCCGGGTTCGCGGCGTCTCTGCGCCTAACAGAAAAACCCGCCGTTACCAGCGGGTTTCGAGAGAGCCGACGCCCGGACTCGAACCGGGGACCCCTTCATTACGAGTGA
>Ga0207665_10002045_pt1 | contig 13577 bp, 9 predicted proteins | sample LARL112metaG_FD_184351 | JGI IMG/M metagenome (GOLD analysis project Ga0207665, IMG submission 184351) | Corn, switchgrass and miscanthus rhizosphere microbial communities from Kellogg Biological Station, Michigan, USA - LAR L11-2 metaG... | ecosystem: Host-associated > Plants > Roots >...
GCTCGATCGCGAGAATACGCGCATCATCGACCGGCGCGGCGGCACCGTGCTGCACTCGAGCCGCACCAACCCGGCAAAAATGACCAAGCTGCCCGATCACCTCGCCGGCAAGGATTTTCCGCTTTCGCAAGGCAAGGGGGGCGCGACCAACACCTGGGATCTTTCCGAGCAAGTGATGGCCAACCTGTCGGCGCTCAACATCGATCATCTGATTGCCATAGGCGGCGATGATACGCTCAGCTACGCCGCCAAGCTCAACGGGCTCGGGGTCAAGATCGTTGCCGTCCCGAAGACGATGGACAACGACGTTCACAACACCGAGTACTGCATCGGCTTCTCCACCGCGATCACCCGCGCCAGCGACGCCATCCAGCGCCAGCGCACCACCGTCGCCTCGCACGAGCGCATCGGTATTTTCCGCGTGTTCGGACGTGACGCCGGCTTCACTGCGCTCTATACGGCGTACACCACCTCGGTCCGCTGCGTCGTCCCCGAATACAAGGTCAATCTCGACAAGCTCATCCGCCTGCTGGTCGAGGAGAAACGCGCAAACCCGAGCAACTATGCGCTCGTTGTCCTCAGCGAGGGCGCGGAATGGGAGGGTTACCGCGTCCAGGAATACGGCGAGGCCGATGCATACGGCCACCGCAAGAAGGCGAGCGTCGCCGAGGCGCTTGCCGAGGAGATCAAGCGGCGCACCGGCGAAGAGACCCTCACGTCCGACCTCACCTACGATCTGCGCTCGGGTGATCCGGACTTCGTCGACAAGCTGGTGGCCTTGACCTTCGGCAACATGGCCTACGATGCCGTCCTCGATGGCAAGAGCGGCCTGATGTCGGCGCTGGTGAAGGGCTGCTACGACCTCGTGCCAATCCCTGATCACAACCTCGGGCCGCGCAAGTTGGATATCGCCACGATGTACAATACCGAGCGATACCGCCCGATGTACGCCAGCAAGCGCGGGCTGCCCGTGTTTCTGCAGCGCGCGTAGGGGCGCGCGTCGAAGCGGTGATTTCCATCGACGAAGAGGGGATGATCGCAGAACATCCCATCAAGCAAATCGATTAGATCGACGTTAATTTCAAACGTATGGAGACGCGCGTCGCGGTCTGTACCTACTTCTTCTTGAGGAACGCGGCGAGATCGTACTTCACGAGATCGCCAATCTTGCCAAGCTCGATATCCGCGGGCGGATATTCGGCCAGAGTTTTGGGATCGAGCGCATAGTGGCCTTGCTTGGGAAATACGGTCGTCACGCGTTCGCCCCAGATTTTCTTTACCGCGGCCAGGATGCGCAATTTATCGTCGATCAGGACGTAATGGTCGGCAGGGTAGAGACGCTGTACGTCGTCGAGTTCCTCCTCCTTATGGATGTAGATGAGGACGCGGTTGTCGAAGGCTTTCCACAGGCCCGATCGTTCCACCTTGCGCGGTTGGAACACGGCATCGCCGTCGGACAGGATGACCGGGGTTCCCCACTGCTGCGCGTGCTTGATCGCGTCCAGAGCGCCAGGATAGAGCCGCTCGACGAACGGGTAGTCGACCAGCCAGCTCGACATGCGCAGCACCTCCGGACGATGCAAATCCTCGGTCCGGTAGCGCTCCAACGCGCCGAGGTAATCGGCATATCCGAGTTCGCTCCTCAGCTGTTCAAAGATTTCCCAGTACCGGTCGCGCGTCACCGCGCCATAGGTCTGCTCGAGGTGCTCGCTCAGATGGGCCTGCACGCAATCATTGTCGATCAACGTGTTGTCCACGTCGAACAAGAAGACGATGTCGGGCGTCTTGCTCATTTCGTTCACGCTGGTTTCGCCGGCCTTTCAGTTCTTCTTGTCCTTGCCGAGCAGTTCCTTGGCGACCGCGGTCACACGCTGCGGTTCGAATTCGTATTTTCGCAAGAGCTCCTTGAGCGGGGCCGAGGCGCCGAAGGTCTTCATGCCGATGATGCGGCCTGCGCGGCCGACGTAGCGTTCCCAGCCGAAGGTCGAGGCCTGCTCCACCGCGATCCGCGCGGTCACTTCCGGCGGCAGCACGCTGTCCTGATACGCCTGGGTCTGATGCTCGAAAATGTCCCAGGACGGCATCGAGACCACGCGCGAGCGGATCCCCTCGGCGAGAAGCTCCTCATGCGCCTGCACGCACAAACTGACCTCGCTGCCCGTGGCGATGAGGATCAGCTCGGGTTTTCCTCCCGGCGGATCGGCAAGCACATAGGCGCCGCGGGCGACGCCGGACGCGGGCGCGTACTTGCTGCGATCCAACGTGGGTAGAGGTTGCCGCGACAACGCCAGCACCGCCGGCTGGTGCCGTAGCTGCATGATGTAACGATAGGCCTCGACGACCTCGTTGGCGTCTCCTGGCCGTAGCACCACCAAGCCCGGTTCGGCGCGGAAGGACGCCAGTTGTTCCACCGGCTGATGCGTTGGACCGTCCTCGCCGTCACCCATGGCATCGTGGGTGAATACGAAGATGGTGGGCAGTTCCATCAGCGCCGAGAGCCGAATGGCGGGGCGCGCATAGTCGCTGAAGATGAAGAAGGTGGCGCCGAAGGCGCGCAGCTTGGACAATGCGAGCCCATTGACCGCGGCGGCCATCGCGTGCTCGCGGATGCCGAAATGCAGGTTCTTGCCGCCGCGATTGCCGGGCTCGAAGTCGCCCGCGCCTTCGAATGTGAGCAGCGTCTTGTTGGACGTGCCGAGATCCGCCGAGCCGCCCAGCAGCCAAGGGATGTTCTGGGCGAGCACATTGAGCACCTTGCCCGACGCGTCGCGTCCGGCGATGCCCTTGGCGTCGGCGGGAAACACGGGAAGCCCGCGCTCCCATCCTGCCGGCAGCTCACGCCGCTGCATCAGGTCGATCTCGGTCGCAAGTTCGGGATATTTCGCCCGATAGGCGGCAAACAGTTCGTTCCAACCGGCGCGCGCCCGCGCGCCGCGGGCGCCGATGCCGGCGGCGAAGTGGGCACGCACCGCGTCAGGCACCAGGAACTTGGCGTCCTCGGGCCATCCGTAATCGCGCTTGGTGAGACGCACCTCCTCCTCGCCCAGCGGCTCGCCGTGCGCGGCGGCGGTGTCCTGCTTGTGCGGTGAGCCGTAACCGATATGGCTGTCCAGAATGATGAATGTCGGGCGACCCTTGGTCTTGTGAAAGATATCCAACGCCTGCTCGATGCGCTCGATGTCATTGGCATCGCCTACGCGCAAAACGTTCCACCCGTAGCCGAGGAAGCGGGCGGCGATGTCCTCGGTGAAGGCGATGCGCGTGTTGCCTTCGATGGTGATGTGGTTGTTGTCGTAGATCCAGCAGAGGTTATCGAGGGCGAGATGGCCGGCGAGCGAGGCCGCTTCCGAACTCACACCCTCCATCATGCAGCCGTCGCCGCAAACCGCGTAGATGTTGTAGTCGAAGATTTCGAAGCCGGGGCGATTGTAGCGGTTGGCGAGCCAGGCCTCGGCGATGGCCATGCCCACGCTGGTAGCGACGCCTTGCCCGAGCGGACCGGTCGTCGACTCGACTCCGGAAACCAAGTGGTATTCGGGATGGCCCGGCGCCTTGCTGCCGAGTTGGCGGAAATGACGGATATCGTCGAGCGAAACCGCGGGTTGCCCCAGCCGCTCATATTCGGCGTTGACGGCGCGCGTGCCTGTGAGATGGAGCACCGACCACAGCAGCATCGAAGCATGGCCGTTGGAGAGCACGAAGCGGTCGCGATCAGGCCAAATCGGATCCTGCGGATCGAAGCGCATGACCCTGTTCCACAGCGTGTAGACGAGCGGCGCCAGCGCCATCGGCGTGCCGGGATGGCCGGATTTCGCCTGTTGCACAGCATCGATCGACAGCGTGCGAATGCAATTGATCGACAATTGGTCCAGTTGTGCCTCGCTCATCTGGCGGGGTGAAGTCATCGCGGGGGTGGCGATAGCGCTCATTCTTACGCCTCCAATTGTTCGTTGTTGTCGAGCCGATCGGCTGCCGCACGGTCGGCGAGCACCAGCGCGCGGTCGGAACGCACGCGCGAGCCCGGAATGGAACGATCGCCATCGCGCAGGTGCGCCAGTGCCTCGGCCTTCTCGCCGCCGGTCACCAGCCACAGGATGAGCCGCGACCGGTTGATCATCGGAAACGTCAGCGTCATACGGCGCCGCCCCTGGTAAAGGCCGGTCACGGCGACGTCGGCGTCGGCGACGTCGAGGACCGGATCTCCAGGCACCAGGGAAGCGGTGTGGCCATCCGGTCCGAGCCCGAGATGAATGAGGTCGAGCACCGGCGGGGCGCCCGCCACCTCCCGCAGCGTCGAGGCGTATTGCTCAGCGCCGCGATCGAGATCCGCTGCTTCGACCGGCATCGGATGGACGTGATCGGGGGAGAGCGGCGCATGATCGAGCAGGCTTTCGCGCAGATGGGCGAGGTTCCGGTCGGGGTCGCCCGTCGGCGCAACGCGTTCGTACGTCTGAACGACATGCACCTCCTTCCAGGGAAGATCTTCGCCGGCCAATGCGCGCAGCATCACCCACGGCGTGTGGCCGCCGCTGACCGCCATGACGAAGCGTCCTCGTGCCGCAACCGCCGCGCGCGCTGCGTCCGCGACGATCGTCGCCGCCTTGCGGGCGACGACATTGTCATCGGGATAGACTTCGATTTTCACGCGATGGCCTCCGGCTACGCCGGCCAGTCTCGATACATATCCGCGTTCAGCCCGCGGTTTTCTCCAGGTGACCGCCGAATTCGTAGCGCATGGCGGAAAGGAGCTTGTCCGCGAACCGCGCCTCGCCGCGCGAACTGAAACGTTCGTAAAGCGCGGTCGAAAGCACGGGCACCGGCACGGCGGCGTCGATCGCGGCTTTGATCGTCCAGCGTCCTTCTCCGGAATCGGAGACCTTGCCGGCAAAATTCGCGAGCGCGGGATCCTCGGTCAGCGCGGTGGCGGTAAGATCGAGCAGCCAAGACGCAATGACGCTGCCGCGCCGCCATACTTCTGCGATGTCGCGCAGGTTGAGATCGTATCGATAGAGCTCCGGGTTGCGCAGTGGCGTTGTTTCCGCGTCGACCGCATGCTGCTGCTCGCCCACGTTTGCGTGGCGCAGAATGCTCATTCCTTCGGCATAGGCGGCCATGATGCCGTACTCGATGCCATTGTGGATCATCTTGACGAAGTGACCGGCCCCGCTCGCGCCGCAATGCAGGTACCCGAGCTCGGCGGTGCCGCCGATACTCTCGCGCCCGGGCGTGCGCGGGATGTCCCCCGCGCCAGGGGCGAGCGTCTTGAAGATCGGATCGAGATGCCGCACGGCCGCTTCCGGTCCGCCGATCATCATGCAGTAGCCGCGCTCCAGCCCCCATACGCCGCCGCTGGTCCCGACGTCCACATAGTTGATCCCCTTCGACGTGAGCTCTTGGGCGCGGCGGATGTCGTCCACATAGTAGGAATTGCCGCCGTCGATGAGGATATCGCCGCGCTCGAGGTGCGGCACGAGGTCGACGATGGTCTTGTCCACGACCGCCGCCGGCACCATCAGCCACACGGCGCGTGGCTTCTCCAGCTTGCGCACGAGGTCGGCAAGCGAGGTAGCAGGGAGCGCCTTGTCCCGCGCCAAATCCGCGACCGCCTGTGGCGACATGTCGAAGACCACGCATTGATGGCCACCCTTGATGAGGCGTCGCACCATGTTGGCGCCCATCCGACCCAATCCGATCATCGCAAGCTGCATGACTTTTTCTCCGTTAATGTTTGAGGGCGGCCCGCAGCCGCTGCATGGCGACGGCAACGCTTTCGCCGTCGTTGAAAATCGCCGACCCGGCGACCAGCACATCGGCGCCTGCGTCAACCGCCAGCGGCGCGGTCGTCGCGTCGATTCCCCCGTCCACCTCGAGGCCGCACCCCGGCTTGATCCGCTCGATCATCTCGCGGGCGCGAGCAATCTTCGGCAGTGTCGTGCGCAGGAAGTGCTGGTGGCCGAATCCCGGGTTCACGGTCATGACCAGGACCTGGTCAAGATCGGGCAGGATCTCCTCGAGCACGGCCGCGGAGGTCGCCGGGTTGATGGCGACGCCGGCCGATTTTCCCAAGCCCTTAATGCGCTGCACGGTTCGCGAGACATCGGTGTTTCCTTCCCAATGCACCAGAAACGAGTCGCTCCCGGCCTGCGCGAATTCGTCGAGGAACAAATCGGGATTGAAAATCATCAGGTGCGTCTCGAGCGGCAGGCGCGTCACTTTTCGCAGCGATTGCACGATCTCCGCGCCCATCGAAAGATTCGGCACGAAGTGTCCGTCCATCACGTCGACGTGGATTCGGTCGGCACCGGCACGCTCGGCCTCGGCCACCTGATCGCCCAAGCGGGCGAAATCGGCCGCGAGGATCGAGGGAGCGAGCTTGATTGCGCCGGTCGTCACGTTGCGCCCTTGAGCTTGCGATATCTGCGGATCAGGTTGTTGGTCGAGCTGTCATGGCCGAGCTTGGGTTCGCTCTTGCTTTCCAGCTCCGGGATGATGCGCTGGGCGAGGACCTTGCCGAGTTCGACACCCCACTGATCGAACGAATCGATGTCCCAGATCGTTCCCTGGGTGAAGACGCTGTGCTCGTACAAGGCGACGAGCTTGCCGAGCGCCGCGGGCGTCAAGCGGTCCAGCAGGATTGTGTTGGACGGCCGATTGCCTTCGAATATCCGGTGCGGGACGAGCCAATCCCGCGTGCCTTCGGCCTTCACCTGTTCGCGCGTCTTGCCGAAAGCGAGCGCCTCGGTCTGCGCAAAGACGTTCGCCAGCAGCATGTCGTGATGACAGCCGAGCCGGTTGAGTGGGTGGGCGAACGCGATGAAGTCGCAAGGCACGAGCCGAGTGCCCTGGTGGATCAATTGATAGAACGAGTGTTGACCGTTGGTGCCCGGCTCACCCCAGTAGATCGGACCGGTCTGATGCCCGACCGGCATTCCGGCGAGCGTTACATGCTTGCCGTTGCTCTCCATCGTCAATTGCTGGAGGTAGGCTGGGAAGCGCTTCAGATATTGGTCGTACGGCAGCACCGCGACGGTCTGCGCGCCGAAGAAGTCGTTATACCAGACGCCGAGCAGACCCATGAGCACCGGCAGGTTGCGCGCGAACGGCGCGCTACGGAAATGTTCGTCGACCGCGTGGAAGCCCTCGAGCATGGCGCGGAAGTGATCCGGGCCGATCGCAACCATGGTGGAAAGGCCGATCGCGGAGTCCATCGAGTAGCGTCCGCCGACCCAATCCCAGAACTCGAACATGTTGGCGGTATCGATGCCGAATTCCGCGACCTTCTCAGCGTTCGTTGAGACGGCGACGAAATGTTTTGCGACCGCTTTGGCATCGCCGCCGAGGCCGCGCAGCGACCAATCGCGCGCGCTCTGCGCGTTGGTCATCGTCTCCAGCGTGGTGAAGGTCTTCGAGGAGATGATGAAAAGCGTCTCCGCCGCATCGAGGTCGCGCGTCGCCTCGACGAAATCCGTTCCGTCGACGTTGGATACGAAGCGGAACGTCATGGCACGGTCGCTGTAGTATCGGAGCGCCTCGTACGCCATCACCGGCCCGAGGTCCGAGCCGCCGATACCGATATTGATCACGTTGCGAATGCGCTTTCCGGTATGTCCTTTCCATTGGCCGCCGCGAACGCGATTGGCGAAGTCGGCCATCTTGTCGAGCACGGCGTGGACCTCCGGCACGACATTCTTTCCGTCGACGATGATCGAAGCGCCTCTCGGCGCGCGCAACGCCACGTGCAGGACCGCGCGGTTTTCCGTGACGTTGATCTTTTCGCCGCGAAACATCGCGTCGATCCTCTCGCGCAGGCCGGATTGCTCGGCAAGCGCGACGAGTAGGCTCATCGTCTCCTCGTCGACTCGGTTTTTCGAATAATCGAGGAAGATGCCGGCGGCCTCGGCCGTCATCCGCTCGCCCCGCCCGGGCTCGCGCGCGAACAGGTCTCGCATCTGGCGGTTGCGCATTCCCTCATAGTGAGTTTCGAGAGCTTGCCATGCGCCGAGCCTGTCGGCCGTTCGCAGGCGATCTGTCTCCGATGTTGCAACCATCTCCGGAACCCTTCGCTGATCGTTCAAGACCGTGGTTTCGGGCGAGCGCCGGCGTGCGGCTGAGGGCGCTGCCAGAGCCGAAATCCGCCGCAGAAGGCATTATCGTTATCGCCGGCGCGGGAATGGGGTGGCAGCGCATCCAGCATTTTGACGTTGCCGCCGCCGATCACGGTGTCGTCGGGCTCCAGCGCAGCGATGAAATGCGCGACGACATCGAACACGTGACGGCCCCATTTCTTCTTGCCGTAACGCTCGAGCCCGTGCAGACCCACATAGTCCTCATAGACGCCTTTCTTGTACGGCAGGTGGCCGAGCTCCATGGGCTCGACGATGCCGTTTACGACCATGGCCGACCCAAAGCCGGTTCCGAGGCCGATAAAGAGCATCTTGCCGCCGTTGTAGCTGCCCAAAGCCTGCATGGCTGCGTCATTGACGACTTGTACCGGCCGACCAAAGGCTGCTGCGAAATCGAACCCGACCCATCCGCGCCCGAGGTTGTGGGGTTCAGCGATTGGACAGCCGTGCAGAACCGGGCCTGGATAGCCGATCGAGACGACGCCGTAGCTCCAATCCCGCGCCAGTTTCTTCACTCCGGCGACCATCTGCCCGGGGGTCATCTTCGGCCCGGATGCAAACGATCGCCGCTCGTTGTGTCCCGTCGCCAAGATCTTGACCGAGCTTCCGCCCACGTCGACGACCAACACCTTCCTCCCCGAGGAGCTCTTCGCGGCCTCGGTTCGATGCGGCCGCGCCGTGCGACGCCGGGCCGAACGCTCCATCTTGGCGTACACAGCGCTAGCTCGCTCGTTTGAGTGTTTCGGATTTCGAGCCAATCACGCCCATCAGCTCATTCCAGGAGTTGACGAAGGATTTGGCGCCATCGTCTTGAAGCTGTCTCGCCAATGCATCGACGTCGATCTTCGCATCCGCGAACCGGGCCAGCTCCTCGTCGGCGTCGCCACCGTCGGCGGGTAGCGCTGCGCCGACGTCACCATGGTCGGCGAGCGCTTTCAACGTGCCCTCGGGCATGGTGTTCACGGTGAACGGCGCGGCGAGGCCCTTGATGTAGAGGACATCCGAAGCCTCCGGATCCTTGGTCCCAGTGCTCGCCCAGAGCAGGCGCTGCGGGCGCGCGCCAGCATTATAGGCGCGCATCCAGCGCGGCGAGCTCAATAAGCCGAGATAGGCCTTGTACGCCCGCTTGGCGACGGCGATGCCCAGTCGATCGTTGAGCGCCTTCGGCACTTTGCCGGTGACCGCGGCGTCCCAGCGGCTGATGAAGATCGACGCCACCGATGCCACATCGGGTCTCAATCCCGCTTCGATGCGCCGTTCAATGCCGCGCATGAACGCATTGGCGGCCTCGAGGTACTGACCCCCGGAGAACAAGAGCGTGACGTTGACCGGCACCCCCGCAAAGATCGCCTCTTCGATGGCCGGAAGGCCCTCGCGAGTGCCCGGAATTTTGATGAAGAGATTCGGACGCTGCGCCTGCGCGTGCAGCTCCTTGGCCGCGCCAATCGTCGATTTGGTATCGTGCGCCAACAACGGCGAAACCTCCAGCGAAACCCAACCGTCCACGCCGCAGGTCCGGTCATAAATCGGGCGGAACAGGTCCGCCGCCTGCCTCAGGTCCTCCAGCGCGAGCTCGAAGAAGAGCTTTTCCCCCGACTTGCCCTCGGCGAGCTTGCGTTTGATTGCGTCATCGTAGTCGCGGCTGTTCTTGATGGCGTGGTCGAAGATCGTCGGGTTCGAGGTCAACCCGGTCACCGAGAGCTCGTCGATGTAGCGGCGCAGCACGCCCGTGTTCAACAAATTGCGCGTGATGTTGTCGAGCCAGAGGCTCTGGCCCAATTCGTGCAGCATGCGAGTGGCCTTCATGATGTCACCTCCGTCGCGTCCCCCGACCTTGGTAAGTTAGATTCGACCGCTTTGGCCTCGTTCGGGGCGATACGATCACGACTCAAGGCCCTCATGTGCTGTGCCCCGGGTGGTGATGCTCGGCCCTGATCGGCAGCCATGCATGCCCATCGCGGGCGAGCAGGCGATCGGCGGCGGCGGGTCCGGCGCTACCGGCGGCATAGTTGGGGAAATCGTCGGCGGGAGTGCGGGCCCACGCATCCAGCAGCCCCTGAACGGCGGACCACGCCGCCTCGACCGTATCGGCCCGCTGGAACAGCGTGGCATCGCCGATCAGGCAATCGTAGATCAGGGTCTCGTAGCCGACCGACGCCAGCGGCGCGAAATAGTCCCGGTAGGCGAAATCCATTTCGACGCCGGCGATCTCGATGTCGGCGCCCGGGCGCTTGGCGCTGAAAGTGAGCGATAGCCCCTCATCCGGTTGGATGCGCAGCATGAGGATGTTCGCGGGCAGCCGATCCACGGGCGTGTCCCGGAACAGCGCGTAAGGCGCTTGACGAAAGTGCACGGCGATTTCGGTGGTGCGGGCGGAAAGACGCTTGCCGGTGCGCAGGTAAAACGGCACCCCGGCCCAGCGCCAGTTGTCGATGCCGAGCTTGAGCGCGACGTAGGTTTCGGTTGCGGAATTCGGCGCCACGTTGGGTTCGTGCCGGTAATCGCCGACTTTCTTGCCGAGCAGCTCCCCTGCTCCGTACTGGCCGCGCACGGCGTTCTCTGGCGAGATCGGATGGACCGCCCGGAACAGCTCCGTCTTCTTGGCGCGCACGGCATCGGCATCGAATGAGATCGGCGGCTCCATCGCGATCATGGCAAGGAGCTGGAACAGATGGTTCGGCACCATGTCTCGTAACGCACCGGTCGTTTCGTAGAACCGGCCGCGGTGCTCCACGCCCACGGTTTCCGCCGCGGTAATCTGCACGTGATCGACGTGGTCGCGATTCCACAGCGGTTCGAAGATGCCGTTGGCGAAGCGCAGCACCAGGATGTTCTGAACCGTTTCTTTGCCGAGGAAGTGATCGATACGATAGATTTGATCCTCGGTCAGGACTTTGAGGATCTTTGCATTGAGAGCCGCGGCGGAGGCAAAGTCGTGGCCGAACGGCTTTTCGACGATGACCCGTCGCCAAGCGTTCTCCGATTGTCGCATCAGCCCGGCGCCGCCGAGTTGCTCGATCACGGGGCCGAAGAAACGGTCGGCGACCGCCATATAAAACAGTGCATTGGCCGAGCCGCCCTGGCGCGCGAATTGCTCGCTCAGCAGTTTGTCGAGCCGGCGGTAGGTTTCCGCCTGCGTGAAGTCCCCTTGCATGTAGTGCATGCGACGCGTGAGCCATGACCATGCCTGCTCGTCGATTGCTCCGCTGCGGCCATCGGCGCGGACGAACCCTTGCATCATCTCGGTCAGGCTCTGGCACCATTCCTGCGTGGTCATCTCGTTATGGTCGATGCCGATGATGGCGAAACTGTCCGGGAGCATTCCGCCTCGCACCAGATTGTAGAGCGCCGGCACGACGAGGCGCTTGGTCAGATCGCCGCCGGCGCCGAAGATCGCCATGACGGCGGGCGCGGGCCGCCGGTCGGGAAAACACTTGGCGATCGATGCCGCGTCCGCGGCAAATGTTGGGCTCGCCCTGCTCTCCTCGCCAGCCGACGTGGTCGGGCGGCTGCCGCTATCTTCTCGGTCCATATCGGCTCTCCTGACCGGTTTCCACCCAACGTGCTTGGCCACCGGTTGTTTTGGCGGCTAGTTCAGATCGGAAGCAACCCTCAGCTGCGCGAGCGCGGATCCGAGCTCACAGCGTTCGACGAGCTTTGGGTCTCCCTTGATCACTTCGAATTCCGTCTCATCGCCTTCGGTCCAGAACCGGATGTCGAGCTTGTGCTTGCCGATGCGAAGATCGCGCACCCTCAAATCGGGCAGCCAGTACGGAAGCGACGGGTCGACATAGAGCTTATTGCGGGGCGCATCCGGTTGAAATCCCAGCAAGGCCTGGGTCAGCATGAAGACGGACCCGGCCGCCCACGCCTGGGGCACGTTGGCGCCGATATACTGAACCGGAAAATTCGTCTCGTTGCGCTCGGCGGCGGTGTAAAGTTCCGGCAGCTGATTGAGCAGGAAGTGGCTTGCCGCCACGCTCACATCGTGCGCCACGCGCGCCGCCTCCGCAGCAAAGCCGTAGCGCTTGAATCCCATGGCGATGATCGCGTTGTCGTGCGGCCACACCGAGCCGGTCTGATAATTGTATGGATTGAACGCCCGATGATCGGAGGAAAGCGTGCGAATGCCCCATCCCGTCCACATGTCGGGCGCCATCAGACGATCCACAACCCGCTTTGCACGCTCGCTGGGCACGATGCCCGACCATAGGCAATGGCCGGGGTTGGAGGCGACGGTCAGGACTTTGTTTTTGTCGCCGTCGAGCGCATAGGCGTAGAATCCTAATTCCTCGTCCCAGAAGGCTTCATTGAATCGCTCGAACAGCACGGCCGCCTTGGCACGCAATGCCTTGGCGCGCTCAGGTTTGCCGAGCGCGTCGAACGCCTCGGCCATGCGGATCCAGGCGTTGTAAACGTAGCCCTGAAGCTCGCACAGCGCCTTCGGTCCCTTCACCAGCGAGCCGTCGGGATACATGACCGCATCGCCGGAATCCTTCCAGCCCATGTTCTCGTAGCCGGCCGGAGAGCGTGTCTGATATTCCTGAAATCCGTCACCGTCGCGGTCACCGTATTCGTCGATCCAGGCGAGACAGCCTTCCGCCGTCGGCAGATGACGTTCCAGCAACGCTTTGTCGCCGGTCGCGCGCCACGCCGCGTGCAGCGTGATCAAATAGAGCGGCGTCGCATCCGCCGTTCCGTAGTAAGGGGTGTGCGGGATCAGCTTGAAATGCGCAAGCTCGCCGTACCGTAATTCGTGAAGGATCTTGCCCGGTTCGGCGTCGCGGTATGGGTCATCGTCCTTGGCTTGCAGCGACCCCAGAATTTCCAACGCCCCGTGAGCGAATTCCGGATAGACGAGAATGTTCTGCAGCGAAACGATCAGGCTGTCTCGGCCGAAGGGTGCGACGAACCACGGCAGGCCCGCAGCCGGCAGGAACACCGTGTGGTCCGTGCCCCTGATCGGCAGGCGCAGCGCTGCCATGTCCTCCAGCGCCTGACGAAAGAGGCGGTAGAACTCTTCGTTACTGGTCTCGATCTTGACCACGGTCTTCAACCATTCGGTCATAGTCAGAGAGTAGGGGGACTTGTGAACCTCCCCAACGCAGTCGGACGGCGCGTGAAAGCGTTGTTCGCCGTCCTCCAGCGTGTACAGCAAACAAGCGTGCCAAGCCTCGCCCGCCCCGAGCGCGACCTCGAAGCTGAGTCGCCCGTTGGCGGAAACGGCCTTGCTCGTCGCCCGCGGCACGGTGATCGTCACCGAGCGATGAAAATCCCGGTTGGAATAGACGGTATGAAGCCGCTGCCGTCGCTGCGACCATTCGGTCGTGATCTGCCCGCGGCGTACGATGCGGCCCGACTTGACTTCGAAGATGTCGGCAAAATCGCATCGTATTGCCACTTCGAGCTGAAAACGCACGGGATTCATGCTGTTGTTGGTGATGTCGAGATCCA
>Ga0207665_10002046_pt1 | contig 13576 bp, 11 predicted proteins | sample LARL112metaG_FD_184351 | JGI IMG/M metagenome (GOLD analysis project Ga0207665, IMG submission 184351) | Corn, switchgrass and miscanthus rhizosphere microbial communities from Kellogg Biological Station, Michigan, USA - LAR L11-2 metaG... | ecosystem: Host-associated > Plants > Roots >...
ATCCAAGCCATTCTTTCCATGATGTATAGATTTTATAATATGCTTTATTAATTTCTATGCTGTTTCCAACCGGTTTAAACCGATCGATATTATTTGTCTTGAGAGAACATAACAGGCAAATTTGCGAGTGAGGTCAAACGATTGCATTGCGTCTGTTTTTATACTTTGCCGTCGGCTAAAGAGCAGATAGTCATCCAATAGGTAATCAGCTTCGACCCCTTTATTGGTATGAGCAAACATAGAAACATTATCAGTATCTACCCAATGTCGTCTAGCCATTAAAGGGCCATTGAATTTAAATCTATTCCTGTATCCTTTAATTAAATGAAGCTCCATGTCGATGGATTTATTAGTATTTTGCAATTAGGATATGACACTATTAAAATGTGTTCTTATAGAACTGATATGGATTCATTGGGTACTGTTAAAGTTCCTTCAGATGCTTATTATGGGCCTTTCACGAGCAGAGCTAAGGAACAATACAAAGTTACAGGACGAGCAGCGCACCATAACCTTATCAAATCTTTTGTTATGATAAAGCGCTCTGCAGCATTGGCAAATAAAGAGCTAAATGCTCTCGATGCGGACAGGGCAGATGCTATTGTAAAGACGTGCGACGAAATTATGGCCGGCAAATTACTTGACCAATTCTTAATTGAGGAAATAAACTCAGGTGCAGGAACTGCATTTAATATGAATGTAAATGAGGTGATCGCAAATAGAGCTCTTGAAATCTTAGGTAGAAAGAAAGGAGAATATGAAATTCTTAATCCCAACGATCATGTAAATATGTCACAATCAAGTAATGATACCTTCCCAACGGCAGCACATCTTGCAATTATTTTAAACATGGTTCAGACGATATCTGTAATTGACAAAGTTATCGAATCTTTCCAAAGAAAAGCAGAGGAATTCAAAGATGTCATAAAGATTGGCAGAACTCATTTGATGGATGCTATACCAGTCACTTTAGGAGATGAGTTTGAAGAGTATGCTTTTTCATTCAAAAAGGCACGAGACGGCCTGATACAGTCAATGGAGCAACTTAAATACATCGGACTTGGTGGAACAGCGGTCGGGACAGGTGCCAATAGTCCAAAAGGCTATAGAGAAATCGCTATCAAACATTTGTCGGAAATTTCTGGCGTGAATTTGAAGCCATCTGTAAATATGTTTTACTCTTTGCAAAGTAAGTTTGACGTGGCAAATTGCTCTTCTTCGCTTCGCAATCTTGAATTGGAACTAATCAAAATGGCTAATGATCTTCGTTTAATGGCATCGGGTCCGACTGCCGGTTTTGGAGAAATTCTGATTCCTGCAGTGCATGCAGGCTCTTCTATTATGCCAGGAAAGGTTAACCCATCTCTTGCCGAATGTCTTAATATGATATGCTTTAACATGATGGGCAACGATGTTTCTGTCGCAATGGCTGCCCAAGCAGGTCAATTTGAGTTAAATGTAATGCTGCCAGGCATGATAAAATGCGTTTTAGATTCTACAGATATGCTAAATAATTTTCTACCAATTTTTACTTCCAATATGATCGATGGATTGCAAGCAAATAGAAAAAAGCTTGAATCATATATCCAAAAAAGTCCCGTGCTTGTCACACTCTTGAATCCTTATATCGGTTATCAGAAGGCTGCGGAAGTTTATAAGGAATCATTAAGGACAAATAAGAGCATCCGCGAAGTAATATTAAGCAAGGGTCTCATGACAAAAGAAGATTTGGACAAGGCACTAACTATAGATAAGCTTCTTGGCAAAAATCATGTGTAGCACATACTATCGTATCTACGATATACTAGATGTTTCATATGCAATTGCCAAATAAATATGAATTTGACAAATTGGAGTATCGAAAACGTTGTGCCATATTTTTGATTGTGTCCATAGCCTGGTTTATCGCTTCGTTTGGTTTTCTGCTAACTCTGGCTGTTTTTTATGACTGAAAAGACCAACTGGTCTTAAACGTTCTTCTGTAGACTATTCGACCCATTTCCGATTTCATCTAGAGCCATTTTCTCAACTTATTTGTGTTAGATGTCATTTGGGAAGCAAATCCATGCTGTTAAACGAGCACATTTTTGTTATATGACTTATTTGACCATCCATTTGACCAGGTATTTGACTTATTTGACCAATGTTAATATCTGCGAATATCATACTTTATAGTAAAATATTCCAGCTCGATTACCCGATAATATTAAATCTCTAGTTATACAGCAATGGTTGGAAGGAAAGCCACGAAACGATATTGCTGCAGACAATGGCTTGAGCGATGGAGCAGTAACAAATATAGTTAATGAGTGGAAGCATAACCTTGGATTTTCTTTAGCAGATGACCTAAGGGAACTAGCAGTAACTATGAAAAGAGTTGGAGTTACTGCCTCCCAATGTGCTTTAGGGTTTAGAGTTGCGATGATTATGCTCAACATGGGAGTAAAAGAAGATGACTTTGAATCATATATTTTAGATATTTATAATCACTGCAAGAACGTTGGATTAACACCGGAGAACATTGCTTCCCATCTTAAAGATTTAGTTGATTTTTCAAAAACAACCAATATGCCCTTTTCGCAGATTCCAAATTACATAAAACAAAAGGCAGATGAAAAAGAAAAATTAGAAAAAGAGGTAAAAAAATTAAAAGCGCAAAAAGAAATACTTAACTTGCAAAAATCATATAGTGAGTCTGTTCGTGATCAAGCCTTACACGATGAAAGGATGACCGCTGCTGAACTTAAATCGTTTTCAGACATTAAGGCAGAATTGAGAAAATATGGTATACCTGTTGATGATATTCCAAAGTTTGCAAAAGCTGTTAATGGATTAACAGAGAATGGATACGATGTGGTCAAAATTATAACTGAATTTTCAGAGTCTCAATCACGCGAAACACGACAGAAAATGCTTGAAGATAGCGTGAGAATGTTGCAAAATGAATCTAACTACCTCGGTCAAAAATGCTCTTCGCTTGAGAATACGGTAAATTCTCACGAGCAAATAATTTCTGTACTTAAAGAGCTAGAGGCTATGGGATTTGGGCTTGAAGAACTAAAACTACTTTGGCATACTATCAATGAAATAGCAGCTGCAAATAATATGCCATTGTACGAAGCTCAACAAAAGTTCTTTAAGGATGTAGAAGAGCAATATGATAACAAACTGGGATTTGAATCCAAAGTGCAGAATCTACAGCTTGAAATTACCAAGCTAAGGGAACAGAATATCAGGTTACCCTTGGTTGGACCTCTACTGGCTAGACTTGTTCAAAGCGGAGTCAATGAACAGGATATAATTAATGTAGCGTATATATTTAATACACATATTGGCAGTAAAAGCAATACTATAGACATACAATTGTTAATTGCTGACCTCCACAAGTATCCAACCATCAAATCAGTTATACAACAGTCAATCCAAGATAAAGATAACTTGACAAATCAGATAGCTTCATTAAAAATACAGAAACAAGATTTAGAAAGACAGAATCACAGTATCATCGCATTGTCAGCATATTCAATACAGATCGTTGAGTTTTATTTTGCATCAGCAGCTGCTTTATTTAAAAAGGAAGTCAAACGACTGGTTTTAATCGCTGCATTTATTGGATATCATTACTTGATGAAGCTTCAGTATGAAGCACTTCTACAAGTAAATGGTATTAACACATTTATCGCTTTAATAGGAGCTGCCAAGGGAGAAGATGTTCCAATATTAGAGCTAAGGAAGTCAGTAATAAAAGCTATTGAAGTTATGATCGGCAAACTTCGCACTAATGACGATAGACTAAGTCAAGTCCTAGCAGAGGCACGACTTGAACTGATGAAGAATTAGTAGTACTTTTCTTTTCCTCAAAGTACAAGAGTCTTTGTTTAACTTTTATTATCGCTGTGAGGATTGATTTGTTGTGCGTAGCTCTCGCTTACACAATGACAAAAAACGGGCAACTAATAGAAATTACTTGTTTAGAGACCTATAGTTGATGTCGAGTAAACTGATTGCAGAGACACATAAAGAAAAACATAATCAAGAAAAATTTACATTAACCTGCGATCTATTGAATGGAAAATGGCAGAAGGAATAGTGCAAGTCATACATTTTATTAGATCATTTAATCAACTCGGTATCTACTCTTTTATTCTTGTGTATTAATCCTCGGTCATATAGTATTTCTAAGATCGTAACTAGATTATGTTGAGTAATAGGTATGTGCTCCCAAGCATTCTGTAAAGCAAACAATGGACAACTATATCCAGTCTGTTCTTCACATTTTGTGCATATCAAAAGATATTCCATAATGCAACCTTTGTGTGTAGAATTTTCAGTCTGATTTCTATCGTTCAATCTAGTATCGTTTTCATCATCTTTTTCATCCTGCCGTCTATTTCGATATAGATTATCTTCATATATTGTAGAACTTTTTTGATGTGTTGTCTTGTTACCTGCATAGGAACAACATCCTTCTTCTTTACATCTACATACTTTGTCTTTCATTTTATCTCTCCTCTTTTATCGATTATCAATTAAGCATGTCAATTGTGATTAAATTAGGCTTCAATTTTTACACAAAATTTATTCCATACTTCTGTATACAATCTGCCAGTTTATCCATATCATACATAGTATAATGTTTAGCTGAAACAGACTTTGCACTACCTGCTGATATATCTGCTTCATTCATATCCATAGCTCTAATCTTAACACTATAATGGGTTTTCTTAGTTCTAGAAACTTGACATTAGCGGTTTCTCTTTGTTATTCTATGTGCAATGTAAATATATTCATACTTAAATTTTAGAATATTACGGGATTGATCGATTCCATAATAGTTGGCATGATATTAAAGTAACATTTCTTATGTCTTATAAACCAGTTGATAACTATTATAGTCAATCAGTGAGATTTATTGATTACATGAAGACTATTACAATTGCATCCACAAAAATACCACAAGTTTCTTTATAGTATGTATACAATTTCGTCTTAGACCAGAAAACAACCCCACTTTAACTGTCAATCCAATTTCTCCTTGGATTGTGAGATTTTAATTATAACGGCTACAAAATTGTCATCTACAAGGTATATTTTTTGATGCATATCTAAACCAATATTTAGATCATAGCGGTTGATTATTTTTTCAATCAGTTCCTCACATTCAGGATTGTTGGTCTTGTAATAATAGTAATTTCGAAAATATCTCATTTCTTGCAAAATCCATGACCTCGTGAGGTTTAAATTTGAGAGTGTGTCCAGGTTCAGGGCCAAAAAATAAATCGCTAAATCTGTGAAAATATCTTACAAGGTCTTGAGCATGTTTTTATCAAATCTTCTGATTGTCAAAAATAAATTATCATATCCTCCAAGTTTACATTTTTATAAAATGTAGGCTCAAAATGACCACTAACCACCGTTTTTAATCCGCTACTTTGGAGGTTGCCGTCCATAGCCTGAATCTGTCTATCCTCTGTTATCATTGGAAACTCAGATATCAAAAAATCCTTCACAAGCTGCCTAGTATTTCATATTGAGCAGGGAAATAGATGAACGAATGAAGTTTAGTGCATCTGTTCTTTTTGCTGCAGCTTGAACCTTTTGGTATACTAGGGTTAAGTGCAATAAGTATGGGGCGGAGGCTGGATTGGTACAACAGGAGTGAAGGACTCTGGATGAAAGAGTAATCCACACAAGTGCGGCTCATGAAATTTTCCACAAGTATTAGTAATCGAAAGCCCATCTAAGGTAAAAGCTTTTAATGCCGAGGTAAAACCCAGTTAAAAGAATGATAGGCAACAACATTCTTTTCAGACGAAAAAATTGAATTCTCATTCTATATGTAATGTGTATATATTTATCTCCAATTTTGTAGTACATCCTACGAATATACTATAAAATTAAATAATAAGAAAATTGACAGGGTATGATAATGGTAAATAAAATAATAACCTTGGGATTTTTAGCTGCAGTTATGGCCTCGATGGTCTTCATGGCTGGTGGACTTAAAACAACATTAGCCCAACCAAATCCAGCTATTCCTGGATCAGATCAAGGATCCAGCAGCAATGCAACGTCAGGAACAACCCCAAATATGAAAATGAATATGTCCACCTCCGGCACAACAAATAAAACTACAGTTATAAGAGACTCTACTACGGTGCTTCTTGAAGCCAAAACAATTCCAGCAAAGGGATTCATACATCTTTATGACTCTACACCATATATGATGAATGCTGGTCATATAGCTCTACACATTCCATGTGATGCAAATTCAAAACCTGTTGTAGATGTACTTATTGGATCTGCTCCAGCCTTTAAGGTAGTACAACCAGACATTATAAAGGAATTATCTCAGCCCGGAAAAATGTGCTTATACCACGTAGATATTAATTCAGATCCTGCAAAGAAAGTATATCAAACAGATATAGCGATACAAAATCCATCTACCCAAGCAATAACATTTCCACCAAGTAGTGGAGTAGTAATAGGTGTCAACGAAGTTCAACCTGGGGTTCCTGGAGGATAGTGAAAAAGCAATAGTCAAGACGGCTTCCAAATCCTTTTATTTTTAGTATGTTTTCGATAGTGCTGAATAACGCGCCCTTTGTAGCTCTATGATAAATGACTATAAATTGAGGCTAAAAACTTGAATTCTCGTTTTATATTCATATTTACATTGATATTTATTTATCTCCCACCTTTGCTTCGATATTTGTACCAATGTACTTAAATTATCAACCCGTATTTGTTTAATTTGTAGATATGCAATCAGGTGGGGCTCTAATGCAGCGTGCCATAGGCAGCAAGCCCAAATTATTAACTATCGTGACAGCGTTAGTAATAGCTATTTTATCCATACCAGTGATTCTTCCACATATCATGCATCCGTCTATGATTTTTCATATTTTCCTACATATAATAAGCCTAATTATAGCTCTTTTTCTGAGCATTGTGTCAATTCTTTCGTACAAGAGAAATAAAAACGCAAGAATATTATTCATGACCTTTGGTTTCTTTGCGCTAGCAGTAATTGAAATTCTATACTTGTTTCATGCAACGGCAAATCTTGAAGATGTAATAATCCCAATAGTAGACGCAGAATTATCACACGTTATTCTTTTGGTAATGCTGACCTTGTTTGGTATAGGCGTATTGAAGGTGAACAAGTAAAGATGAAAATTATGACAGAAGATACTACTGCTAATTCTTCAAATTATGAAGAATTAAATGACATTCAAAGCAAGCTCCTAAAGCATATTAAAGAAAATCCTGGCATACGATACAGAGAGCTGCTAAGGTTAACCGGCCTTACTAATGGTGTTCTGACATACCATATATCATCACTTGAGAAATCAATTCAAATGAGAGTCGATAGGAATAATAACAGCAGGACCACACGATATTATCCTAATGATATTTCATTTGAACAATCAAATATCATAGGATATGTCAGAATTGATGCTACAAGGCAAATTATATTATTTATACTTGAACATACTCATCCATGTACTTTTAATGAGATTGTAGAACACACAAAAAAATCACCATCCACTGTATCTTGGCATCTTAAAAGGCTCAAAGAGGCAGGAATAGTGTCAGTTCGATACGGTCGTCAAAATCAACAACTCTATACAGCGACAGATGAAGGATTAGTAGCAGAGGTATTATACAAATACAAAGAGAGCTTTGTGGATAAAGTGGTAAACAATTATACTAAGATTATAGAAGAACTTTAGAATTTGACAGCGAATTAAAATGGATTGAACATGACAGATAAGATCTTTCCTTACTTTGGATATGTGACTATCAACATTGTTATGATTATTATTATTGTCGATTGAAAGAATATCTCCCACACGTCATCAACCGTTATCGAGATTCCTTTATGAAATGAAAGTATTAAACTTGATATGAGACTGTTTTTAGGCTAAGCTGATCGTGCTTTCAACCAACGCTACAATTTTGCCGACCAACCAACTGACTGTTAGTATCAAAAAAAGTAGAGGTGTTCCCGGACACCAGTTATCTTATTTCTTCAAGTGAAATGATGTATCGAGATCAGAATAGATTGTCTTCTGGACTAGATTTGCGACCATGTCATATGGGCGTTTCGTATCTATGCTATTCTTTAATTGCGTAAGGTCAGTGGTAAGTTTGGATATTGATGTTGCGATAGATGTTTGATTTTTTGGGACAAGTGATTTTGCTTGACTCAGCATTGACTGTGATTGTGAAGACAATGCCTGTGCACTCTGAAAAGCAGACATATTTGATATCGAACTGGGTGCAACAGTATTTCCCTTGGATATTCCAAAGGCGTATCCATACTGTCTAAGTGTTTCATTCACTATATTTTTGGTAGCTTGCGCAATGATTGTAGAATTAATAGTGTGTGTTTTTGGAACGCGTACAGTAACAGCTTCTTGTAAAACGCCATTAAGATAGTTTATTTTCGCCCCTACATCTGCTGGTGTGGGTGCAGGTTTCGAACTGACTGTTGTTTGTAGTGCATTTGCGCCCCTGATAACGTCAGACGCAACTCTCTTGTTGTTCTCCGAGACTTCGTCTGGAAGAATACCAAATGTGTGATTTCCGTTTACTATATTGACAACCGCTTTTGCATGTTCTTGCGCCAAAGTGGGGTTTGATGCAAGGTTTGTCTGCACTAGATTATTTTCAGCCAGTAGTATTCTTATGACTGAGAGAAATGATGCACTTTCATCTCCAGTAAAAGTATGTGCGTATGCCGGTTGATTCAATTTAGGTATCAACACTGTAGCTACAAAGCCTGCTAGCAAAAGAAAAATAATTGCGGTAATTTTGACTTTAGGCGGAGCTAGTTTTATCATTGAATACCAAAGGCTAAGGCGCGATAAAATAGTTTATGGTACAAAAGTCGAATTAGATTAAGAACCATAATCTATAGTCATATGTATATTCACTTCCTCCAGTGCATCTCTGAGAAAGCGACAAGGAAGTAATAATTATTCCAGCTATGAATTACCATTCCAATCTGTGCCACAATACAACTATATATGCAGAGGCAATACTATATCAAAAATAATAATTATTGATATGTTATAATGCTTACGTACTTATCATATGCCTATCACGTACCTATCATATAAGTACTCTAAATATCATTTTAATGATCATCTAAATCCCAACCTTGTTTCCTGTAACCTATATTATCTCTATTGCTAATGAAATTCGGAAATAGCAAAAACGCATAATTGGGGACTGTATCTTAATTCGTATAAAAAAACATAATCTGATATAAATTGAGTATTCTAAGATTACAATCTGATAAACTAATAACTGGGGAGACAAAAATCCGTTATTGTCATTTTATTTACCATCAATCACATACAAATACAACAACGACCAAACATATTATGATGAGACCTTGAGGATATCTTTACGGGAAAGTGCTACAGCTGCTATGACAATCCCAGCCGCACCGGCCCCTATTCCAGCCATTCCTATCATATAGGATCTATCCGCTGCATTCTTCAAATCCTGGACTGATTTCTGTGTATCTGCATTATTTTTGGCCATTGTGTCTACGCTGTTTTTAGTCGAGTCGATATCATTTGATAACTGACTGAGAATTCCTTGTAGCTGGGGTCCAACATTGTTACTACTACTTACAGCTCCTGTGGCATCACCACCACCTCCTACTCCACTAGAACTACCACTATCTGGAAAAGATATCTGCTGCTTTCCTTGAACTTCATCAAGAGGTATTTGAGCATTGATTTTCTGTCCTTGTATCGTACCATTCATTACAAGGCTATAGGAGCCAATCCTGGTAGGAATCATCTTACCATTATACAATCCGTCAGTTTGCTCTGAGGGCACAAAATCAAGCGGTTTTGTCACTCCGCCGTACTTTGCCAAGATGTTCATATTAGCCAAGGCATTTATAACACCTGTTGATGTTTTTCCGCTGGTCTGGTTTACCCCGACGATGGCATTATTCAGTTCTCCTACAAGCGCTGGTTCGTTACTCCAACCAACAGTCACCGAAAGGTTACCAAACTTCTTGGTTAGGTGGGCGTATGCCATTATAACGGTGGAAAAAGAAAAAACTAAAACTAATATCAAGGTGACCAATATCAACAGTAGAAATTGCGTTTTTACTTGCATCATAAATCAAATGAATCTAATTATTTATTATTCTTTACTTGAAGTTCGATAGTTGTACTAGAAAAATAGGAAAAATCAAATATGCTGATAACGCCAAATTATAATGAGAATAACTTATGGTTAGAAGACTTTTTCACAAGGCTCATAATCTGTGTGTTCTACTCGTCAGCATATCATTGACATTATTAATTTTGTTTCCTAATGGAATACCTAAATCATATGCCCATGCTTTTACGATAAAAAGTGATCCCTCTCCTTCGCAATCAATACCAAAGTCGCCATCAAAAGTTGACGTGTACTTTAGCGAACCGGTTGATCTGCGTTACAGTAAGCTAATGATTATAGATGCAGGTGGAAAGCAGGTAGACAACAAGGATGCGCACTATATCAATGGTGACCAAACAACACTAAGTGTATCACTCCCCCTTGGTCTCAAAGATGGAGTATACACAGTTTCTACCAAAGTTCTCTCTGCCGCTGATGGCCATGTTGTAGATAATGCCTTTGTATTTGGTGTAGGTGAAGCCGTAATTCCATCCCAAGCATCAAGCACAACTAATGTCCAATCGCAACTCTATATACCTAATGCGATTGCAAGGTTCCCAGCATTAGTCGGCCAAGTTATGGTTGTTGGCGCTGCCTTCTCGACTCTCTGGTTATGGAGGCCGATATCAAAAATTAGATGGTTAAAAGACATGCTTGCAGAAACACGAAGTAAGATTGATAGAAATTTGATAGTTCTTATGCTGATTGGATCTATTATCTTAGTGGCGTCTGATTTTGGGATAATTTATGTTCAAGCAAACTCCATAAATGCTGGGATCCTTGAAGCTATGGGAACCAAGTTTGGCACTGTTTGGATTGCAAGAACAATAGAGTCTTTCCTACTGCTTGCCATTTCGTTGGCAATGTTTCGCAAGGTAATGAAAACAATGCCAAAAAACCTAGTGGCTTCTCCATCAAAAGGGGAGATTATTAGTATACTCACAGTCGGTCTTACAATACTTGCCACTACAAGTCTGATTGGCCACGGCGCTGCCAATGGTCAGGTGCTACCAATCACAATCGACTTTATACACAACTTGGCAGCCTCGCTCTGGATTGGCGGAATAGTTTACATTGGATTTATTGTGGTTCCAAAACTAAGAGATGCGGTAGGTTTGGAAGAATATGTCAAGACATCTACCTTGTCAATTCTGATTCCACGATTTTCAACAGTACCTGTGATAATACTTGGTGTGATAGTAATTACTGGTCCATTTCTGTTATACATGCTCGAAAGTAATTTGGATTTAACTTTGGCATCATTGTATGGAAAATGGCTAATTATAAAACTCTCCCTCGCTGCGGTAATGATCGCCCTAGGAGGATACAACCAGGTAATCATATATAGGCAGACTCTCAGGGCTAGCATCCTTTCAACAACCGCCAGAGGTACTGGAAGGGGAGGAGGAGAAGTAGTTGAGACTAAATCTAATAGCAGTAATAATAATAATAATCATAACAATAATCGGAATTCATCATCAAAACCAAACAACAAAACAAAAAGATCTGCTCTGTCCAAGTTCAGCAGGAGCACAAAAGCAGAATCGATTGTCGGTATCGCGTTGCTTGCTGCTGTAGCATTACTAGTAAACACGGGATTGCCTGCAAGTGAATTTCAACAGCAACAAAATGCTCCAGCTCCAACTACCGGTAACACGATAACAGCGCAACAGGATCAGGGAATTACAGCAACAAGGTTTGTGGAAAATGGTAGCAGGGTGATTCTCTCAATCAATCCATATACTCCAGGTAATAACAATTTCAAAATTTCATTTCTAGATTCAAACAGAAACCCTATAGATATCAAGTCAGTACAACTAAGATATACGCAAATAGAAAAAGGGATAGGACCAATTAATGTAGATGCCCAGCAAATCTCTAAAGGCGTATTTTCTGCCAATGCTGCGTTTGGTATACCTGGAAAATGGACTTTGGAGATTGAGGGGGTTCAAACTAAGGTTAATGCACTTAACATTGTTGCAACTTATGACTTGTCTGTAAATCCAAAATTTAGCCAGTTGCAATTTAATATTCAAGGATTCAAAATACCACTGAACGACAGTCAACCGCTATATCCTGTATATGATAAGAGTAAAAACTCAATATGGGTTGGAGATACAATAATAGATAGTGGCAGAATATTCGAATTTAATCTAAATACTAATAAATACACGGAACATAAAGTTAGCGGTACCAGCATTGTAACGGTCATGGCTTTGGATCGTAATAATCAGCTATGGTATGTTGATCCATTAATGAAGAATCTCGGACAATATAATACTGTAACTGGGACTAGCAAATTATACAAGATTCCAACCCAGGGGGTCATATCCGGTATTGCCATTGATTCAAGTAATGGCCTTTGGCTAACCTCCCCAACCGCAAATGAAATACTAAAGTTCGATACCCAAACAAAGAACTTTACGGCAATGACTCTGCCAACTGCAGACGCCCAGCCCTTGGGTATAATAGCAGATCAATCAGGGCAGATATGGGTAGCAGAAGGAATAGGAAAATTAGCCAATATCGATCCAACGAAAAACAACAAAGTTAGTGAATATGCTCCCACAGGTCAAAATAACACATTAAAAAGCCCTACTGCATTGCTTGCCGATCCAACAACGGGTAATATTTACATCTCCGAGCATGATGGTCATGTAGTGTCTGTTTTCAATCCATTGCTTAAAACATTCAGAGAATACCCTTCCCTTGATCCAAATGGATTGCCGTTTGGAATGGCAATAGATGCTTATGGTAACTTGTGGGTTGCTGAGCATACAATAAATAAAATTGCAGTAATAAATCCAACAACGGGGGAAAACAAACAAGTCAACATACCTACGCAAAGTCCCTTCGTTCAATGGTTGACTTCGGATTCCAAAGGAAATATCTGGCTGGCAGAGCAGCGGGGAAACTCCCTTGCCGTTACAACATCTACTGCAAAACTTGCGCAGCCTAATTCTCCGGTAGGCCAAACTAGTAATAACAATAACAATAACAACCAACCCGGTGTTCCTAAACTAGGCTTTAGCTACTCTGATGTTGTGGGTCCTTCTCTGACTGGCGGAATAATAGTGAGTGCCCTTTTCTATACAAAGAGCATTATGGATTTGAAGAATAGTGTGAAGCAGGCAATAAAAAGGCAAGACAGTAACTACCGTAAGTAAAAAAACCGTTGTTGTATCTTCAAAAATCCGAGTAGTGTATGAGTATGGGTATATAAATTACTTGGGAATATCATTTTACTATATTATCATAGAATGTAACTAAAAGCCTATCCCAAAATTATCCTCCTGTAGACAATAATACAGCAAGCTAAACACACCAATGAAAGATAGTTCTCTGATTTCTTTTCATATCTTACTAATAATTTTCTGAATCT
>Ga0207665_10002047_pt1 | contig 13570 bp, 9 predicted proteins | sample LARL112metaG_FD_184351 | JGI IMG/M metagenome (GOLD analysis project Ga0207665, IMG submission 184351) | Corn, switchgrass and miscanthus rhizosphere microbial communities from Kellogg Biological Station, Michigan, USA - LAR L11-2 metaG... | ecosystem: Host-associated > Plants > Roots >...
CGTCTAGTTGGCTCAACTTCGCTCCGCGGCGAATCATTCCCCTGGGGCCGGGTAATCACCGCAGGTATCAGGAGCCCCGTTGCTGGTGAGGCTCGCGGCGCTAAGTTACCTGTCAGTAAGAGGGCGGCCCGCGCGGGCTCTTGATCATGCGGTCGGCATGGTCCGGCGTACGCTGGCAGCCTGCACTGCGCAGGAGCCTGCCCTGCCCGGCGCCGCACGAGGAGGACTTCGTGGTCTTGCGGATCGTCATCGGCCTGGCCCTGACCGTGGCCGCCTTCGCCCTGGCTGCCCGCCGGCTCTGGTGGCTGCAGCGGGTGGCCCGGGCCGGGCAGCCCGCGCCGGAGCGGATCGCGGCGGTGCGCGCGCACCCCGGCCGGGACGCCGAAGTCCAGGCCACCGAGGTGATCGGGCAGCGCAAGCTGCTGCAATGGACCGTGCCCGGCGTGGCTCACGCGCTGACCTTCTGGGGTTTCATCGTCCTGCTGCTGACGATCATCGAGGCCTACGGTGACCTGTTTTCGGCGACGTTCGCCATCCCGGGCATCGGGCACTGGGCGTTCATCGGCTTCATCGAGGACCTGTTCGCCGTCGGTGTGCTGGCCGGCATCATCACGTTCGCGGTCATCCGGCTGCGCAACGATCCGGACCGCGAAGGGCGCGAGTCCAGGTTCGCTGGCAGCCACACTGGCGCGGCCTGGATCGTTCTGCTTGGGATTTTCCTCGTCATTGCCACCCTGCTGATCTACCGCGGCGCGCAGATCAACACCGGGGTCTTCCCCTACCCGCATGGCGCGTTCGCGTCCCAGATCGTCGGGCACTGGCTGGCCCCGCTGGGCACCGGGGTCAACAGCGTGCTGGAGACCACGTTCATCCTGGCCCAGCTGGCCGTGATCCTGGCTTTCCTGGTCTTCGTCACGTACTCCAAGCACCTGCACATCGTCCTGGCTGGGCTCAACGTGCTGTTCTCCCGGCGGCCGGACGGGCTTCGCGCGCTGGAGCCGATGCGCAGCAACGGCCAGGTGCTCGATTTCGAGGAGGCGGACCCGGACACCGACGTCTTCGGGCTGGGGAAGATCGAGGATTTCACCTGGAAGGGCCTGCTGGACATGGGCACCTGCACCGAGTGCGGTCGGTGCCAGTCGCAGTGCCCGGCCTGGGCCACGGACAAGCCGCTGTCACCCAAGATGATCATCCTGGACCTGCGCGACCACGCGCTGAAGAAGGCGCCGTGGACGCTGGCCGACAGCGACGAGGCCCGGGCCAAGCTGCCCGAGGGAGTGCAGGCCGAGGCGGCCCGGCCGCTGGTCGGCGGGGCCAGCGACCACGGGGTGATCGACCCGGACGCGCTGTGGGCCTGCACGAACTGCGGGGCGTGCGTGCACGAGTGCCCGGTGGACATCGAGCACATCGACCACATCAACGGGATGCGGCGGCATCAGGTGCTGATCGAGTCGGCGTTCCCGGTCGAGGCGGCCGGGATGCTGAAGAACCTGGAGAACAAGGGCGATCCGTGGGGCATGGGTGCCGCACGGCGCACCGACTGGATGGAGGGCCTGGACTTCGAGGTGCCGGTGGCCGAGGGGCCGCTCGGCGACGACGTGGAATACCTGTTCTGGGTGGGCTGCGCGGGCGCGCTGGAAGACCGGGCCAAGAAGACCACCCGGGCCATCGCCACCCTGCTGCACACGGCCGGGGTGAAGTTCGCGGTGCTCGGCCCGGCCGAGACGTGCACCGGGGACCCGGCCCGCCGGATCGGCAACGAGTTCGTGTTCTCCATGCTGGCCCAGCAGAACGTGGAGACGCTGAACGAGGCCGCGCCGCGCACCGTGGTGGCGTCCTGCCCGCACTGCTTCAACACGCTGGCCAACGAGTACCCGCAGCTGGGCGGGAACTACCAGGTGATCCACCACACCCAGCTGCTGGCCAAGCTGGTCGCCGAGGGCAGGCTGACCCCGGTCGGCGAGGTGGACGAGAAGATCACCTATCACGACCCGTGCTTCCTGGGGCGGCACAACAAGGTGTACTCGCCGCCCCGGGAGATCATGGAGCAGGTGCCCGGGGTGCGGGCGCAGGAGATGCACCGGTGCAAGGAACGCGGCTTCTGCTGCGGGGCCGGCGGGGCCCGGATGTGGATGGAAGAGCGGATCGGCAAGCGGATCAACACCGAGCGGATCGACGAGGCGCTGGGTACCGAACCGGACACGGTGTCCACCGCGTGCCCGTACTGCCTGGTCATGCTGGGCGACGCGATCAGCGCCAAGAAGGCCGCCGGGGAGGCCAAGGAGAGCCTGGAAGTGGTGGACGTGGCGCAGTTGCTGGCCCGGTCGGTGCCGCCGCCCGCCGCGGTGGGTGCGGCCGCGCCGGGCGACCCGGCCGCGTCCGCGGACGCGCCCGGGATGGCGGATTCCCCCGCGACAGCCGACCCGCCTGCGCCCGCGGACCCGGCCGGGCCGACCGAGTAGCCTGCGCCCGGGGACATGGACAGCAAGCGGGCGGAGGCGTTCAGCGACGGGGTGTTCGCGATCGCGATCACCCTGCTCGTACTGGACCTGCGGCTGCCTGCGGCGGACGGGCACACGCTGACCTGGCAGCTGCTGCACGAATGGCCGGCCTACTTCGCCTACGTGGTCAGCTTCCTCACCATCGGCATCATGTGGATGAACCACCACTCGATCATGGCCAACATCACCCGGGTGGACCGGCCGCTGCTGGTGCTGAACCTGTTCTTGCTGATGGGGGTGGTGGTCATCCCGTTCCCCACCTCGATCGTGGCCGAGCACCTGCTGGGCAGCGGGGGCGCGGCGGCCGCGGTGACCTACGGGCTGGTGATGATCTTTATCTCGTTCGGCTTCGACGGGCTGTGGATCTACGTCGTCACCCACGCCGCGCAGCTGGGCGGGCAGGCCCACCCGGAGGCGCTGCGGCGCTCGATACCCGGGTTCACCGCTGGCCTGCTCGTCTACGTGGCCGGCACCGTGATCGCGGCGTTCGGCCTGCCGGTCATCGCGCTGATCATCTACGGCCTGCTCGCCGTCTACTACCTGTTCGAGCACCTGCCCAGCCCGGCCGGCGACCCGGTCGGCGGATAGCGGCGGCCCGGGTCATCCTGCGGCCGTCCCGGCGGGCAGCCAGACCCGGACCCGGGTACCGCGGCCGGGCTGCGACTCCAGCTGGGCCTGGCCGCCGTGGGCCATCGCGATGGCCTGCACGATGGACAGGCCCAGGCCGCTGCCGCCGCCCAGCCCTTCGGCCTGGCCGGCCGGGCCGGCCGGGTCTGCGCTGGCGCCGGTGTGGTCCGCGGTCCCGTTGCCGGGGCGGCCGGCGCCGCGGTGGAACCGGTCGAAGGCCCGGGCCGCATCCGGCTCGGACAGGCCCGGGCCCGCGTCCGCGACCTCCAGCACCGCCCCGCCGCGCACCGGGGCCAGCCGGACCGCGACCGGGGTGCCCGGCGGGGTGTGCTCGCGGACGTTGCCCAGCAGGTTGGCCAGCACCTGCCGGATCCGGGCCTCGTCCACCACGGCGATCAGCCGGTCTGGTGTCTCGGCGTTGACCGGGCGGTCCGGTTCCACGGCTGAGGCGTCCGCGGCCGCGTCCCGGACCAGCCCGGCGAGATCCGTTTCGGCCAGGTCGAGGGAGGAGGTGCGGTCCAGCCGGGCAAGTTCAAGCAGTTCGGCCACGAGCGTGCTCATCCGCTGTGACTCCTGCTCGATCCGGCGCATCGCGTTCGGCAGCTGGTCGGGGCCGAGCGCACCTTGCCGGTACAGCTCGGCATAACCGCGGATCGTGGTCAGCGGGGTGCGCAGCTCGTGCGAGGCGTCAGCGGCGAACTGCCGCACCTTCTGCTCCGAGCGCAGCCGGGCGCCGAACGCGTGCTGGATCCGGTCCAGCATCGTGTTGATGGCCGCGCCGAGCCGGCCCACCTCGGTGCTGTCATCGGCATCTGGCATCCGCGCGGTCAGATCTCCCCGGGTGGTGATCTGGTGCGCGGTGCTGGCCATCTGGCCGAGCGGGGCCAGCCCGCGGCCGATCAGCCAGCGCCCGCTCACCGCGAGCAGCAGGAGCAATGCGGCGCCGGTGATCAGCTCGGCCACCACGATCCCGCCGACCTGGGCGTTGACCGCGGCGACCGGCCGGGCCACGACGAGCACCCCGGCCCGGCTGTTGCTGGCCCGGACCACCCGGGCCACCGCGCGCAGCCGCGGCCCGGCGGTCCCGGGTACCGCGAACGGCTGGACGCCGACATAGTCGCGGGCGGTATGCGTGGCGATCAGGTCCTGCACGGCGGCGGTCAGCTCCCTGGTGACCGCCGTGTCGCCGGTCACCGGCCGGACCGCCAGCGGGACCCGGGTGACCTCGACCGCCGCGTAGTCGCCCGGGTTGCTGGCGATCTGCCGTGGCGCGCGCTGCGCGGCGGTGATCAGCTCTTCGTTGAACTGGCTGCCGAGCCGCTTGCTCAGCACCAGCGCGCTGACCCCACCCATGATCAGCAGGAATACGGCTGTCACCGCGATGAGCAGCACGAGCAGGCGGGCGCGCAGCGACAGCCGCCCAGAACCGGTCATCCCTCCGGCCTGCCGCCCGGGTGGTCAGGCCCGCCGGAGGTTCCCGGGCCGCCCGGCGGGCCGGGGCTGCCTGGGCCGCTGGGGCTGCCTGGGCCGCTGGGGCTGCCGGGGCCGCCGGGGCTGCCGGGGCGCAGGCTGTAGCCGACGCCACGCTGCGTGTGGATCAGCGGCGGGCCCAGCGGATCGAGCTTGTGCCGCAGGTAGCTGACGTAGGTCTCGACGATCTGGGACTGCCCGGCGTAGTCCCAGCCCCACACGTTCTCCAGCAGCTGGGCCCGGGTGAGCACCCGTCCCTGGTGCCGCATCAGGTAGGCGAGCAGCCGGAACTCGGTTGGCGACAACTCGACCGGGGTGCCGGCCCGGTGCACGGCCCAGCGTGATTCGTCCAGCTCCAGGTCCCCGGCGCGGAGCAGCCCGGGGTCCGGGCCACCCGCCCCGTCGCCTGCCGTCCGCGCGGCCCGCCGCAGCACCGCCCGCACCCGGGCTACCAGCGCCTCGACCGAGAACGGCTTGGTGACGTAGTCGTCGCCGCCCAGCGCCAGCCCGGTCACCGTGTCCGAGGAAGTGTCCCGCGCGGTCAGGAAGATCACCGGCACGTCGTTGCCCGCGGCCCGCAGCCGCCGGCACACCTCGAAGCCATCCAGGTCGGGCAGCATGACGTCGAGCACGATCAGGTCGGTAGGGGCGGCTTCCGCCTGCCGCAGCGCGTCGATTCCGGTGGCTGCGGCGCGCACCGCACACCCGTGGAACTTGAGTGCCACCTGCACCAGCTCACGGATGTTCGGCTCGTCGTCCACGACGAGCACCTGCGGAATCCGGTCGTTGTCGGTCATCGCCTCAAGTGATCACCTGGCCCGGCGGGAAAGGCAGCGGGGTAGCTGGACAAAGGGTAGTGCCGGAAGGGTAGCCCGGAGGGGTGCCGTCCCGGGCCGGTCCTGGCCCGGGCCAGGTGCCGCCCGGGCCGGAGTGCCGTCCGGGGCGGGTGCCGCCCCGTGCCGGGGTGCTGCCCGGACCGCGGGCCGGCTGCCGGGCGGGACCGGCTCCCGCGGGCTGGAACCTGCGGGAGCCGGCCGGATCGCCGGTCAGCTGCCGGATGCTGACGGCGAGGGTGCGGGGCTAGTCCGCGAGCCCGGGCTGGGCGGCCGGATCACGATGAGCCGGGCGTTCTTGGCGCCCGAGAGCACTGGCCCGCCGACCCAGACGGGCTGCCCGGTGGCCAGCGCGCTGCGCTGCGTCTTGGCGCCGTTCTCCCGGACCACGGTGTTGGCGGCCAGGTCCCAGGTCCAGGTGGTGCCGTCACTGGCCTGGACCACGATCGCGCTGCTGCTGACCGACTGGACGGTGCCGCGCTCGAAGGCGAGAGTGCGGATACCGTGCGCAGTGCGGAAGGTGAACTGCCCGTCGATGCCGCGCAGCAGCACGGCCCGGAAGATGCGGTGGCGCAGCCACCGGCAGTGGCCGGCTGCTGCCCGGGCGGCCCGGGCCCCCCGCGGCCGCCCAGCGATCCGCGCGGCCCTCGCTGCCCGCGCGGCCCGCAGGCACGGATGCGCCACGGCTGCCCCCACCGCACCGTTGTTCATCGTGCCCGCGGCCGACGTGGCCGAAGTGAGCGAGAGCGGGCCCGGCGCGTCCGCCGAATTGAGCGCGCTGTTCAGCGCGGCCGCCTGGCTTCCGGGCGCCGGCCCGGTCCCGGCCGCGGAGGTGTTCCCGGCCGCCGAAGTGCTGGCCATCGGGGCGGAGCCGCTCCCCAGCGATATCCCGGCGATGACCCCGGCCGCCGCGAGTACTACGGCCGCCGCCAGCCCGATGGTCCAGTGCAGCGCGCGGCGCCGGTCGCGCGCGTAGTGCTGGCGCATGCCGGGTGCTTCCGTGGGGAAAGGCCCGGGCCGCGGGCGGCCAGACGGGCCGGGGTTGATGGCCCAGAACTGCTCGGTGGACCGGGAGTCCTGCGGGTCCCCGCCAGTGGGCCGGTACATGTTGTCCATGCCATCCGAGCATTCCGGGGTGTCCTGGGACGCGAGCAGGCAAAGTCTGGGATTTCCCTGGGAGCCGGCCGCGGATTCGCCCGGAGACCGGGCGCCGGGGTGCCGCCGGGAGACCGGGTGCCGGAGACCGGGTGCCGGGGTGCCGCCCGGAGACCAGGTGCAGGCGGCCCGGCGCTACATCCGGTCCGGGACCGGGATACCGAGCAGGCCCAGCCCGGTCACCAGCACCCGCAGGGTCAGCGCGGACAGCGCCAGCCGGGTGTCCCGGGCGGTTTGCCCGGGCGCGTTGAGCACCGGGCACTGCTCGTAGAACGTGGTGAACGAACTGGCCACGTCGAACAGGTAGGTCGCCAGCAGGTGCGGCTCCGCGGCCGCGCCCGCCTGCCGGACAGCCGAGCCGAACCCCAGCAGGCGCAGGGCCAGGGCCCGCTCGGGCGGCTCGGACAGCTTGATCGGCCCGCTGACGGTAGCCGGGTCGAGCCCGGCCCGGCGGAAGATGGACCGGATCCGCGCCGTGGCGTACTGGAGGTAGGGCCCGGTGTTCCCCTTGAAGGAGATCATCCGGTCCCAGTCGAAGACGTACTCGCTGTCCCGGGCCGTGGACAGGTCGGCGTACTTGATCGCGCCGATGCCGACGGCCTCGGCGATCGAGGCCCGTTCCGCCTCGTCCAGGTCCGGGCTGGTGTTCAGCTCGTCGAACACCAGCCGGGCCCGCTCGATACCCTCCTGGAGCAGATCGTTCAGCTTGATGGCGTCCCCGGACCGGGTGCGCAGGATCTTCCCGTCGGGGCCCAGCACGTTGCCGACCTGGGCGTGCTCGAACCGGGCACCGGGCGGGATCCACCCCGCCTGCCGGGCCACCGCGAAGACCATCTGGAAGTGCAGCGCCTGGGCCGCGCCGACCACGTAGATGGCCCGGTCCACGTGCAGGTCCCGGATCCGGAACCGGATGGTGGCCAGGTCGCTGGTGGAGTAGTTGTAGCCGCCGTCCCGCTTGCGGATGATCACCGGGAGGGGCTCACCGTCCCTGCCGGTGAAGCCGGGCGGGAACGCGCACAGCGCCCCGTCGCTGATCACCGCGACCCCGCTGGCCTTCAGCTCATCGCAGACCTCGGCCAGCATGTCGTTGTAAAAGCTCTCCCCGCGGATGTCGGCGTCGGTGAGCATGACGCCGAGCAGGTGGTATATCCGGTTGAGGTAGCGCAGTGACATGTTGACCAGGTCCCGCCACAGCCGGAGCGTGTCCGGGTCGCCGCCCTGAAGCAGCACCACCCGCCGCCGGGCCCGCTCGGTGAACGCCGGGTCGCCCTCGAACTTGGCCCGGGCTGCCTGGTAGAAGGCGTTGGGGTCGGTCGCCAGCAGGCCAGCCTCGGGCGATCCCTCGCCCACGTCGAGCAGGTGCTCGATGAGCATGCCGAACGGTGTGCCCCAGTCCCCCAGGTGGTTGTCCCGGATCACCTCATGGCCGGCGAACTCCAGGATCCGGGCCACCGCGTCACCCACGATCGTGGTGCGCAAGTGCCCGACGTGCATTTCCTTGGCCACGTTCGGCGAGGAGTACTCGACCACGATGCGCTGGGCCGGGTCGGCCTTCGGCGTGCCCAGCCACGGGTCGGCCAGTTCCTCCGTGGCCCGGGTGGCCACCCACTCCGGGGTGAGGGTGAGGTTAATGAACCCGGGCCCGCTCACCTCGGGCGGCTCGGCCACGCCGGTCAGGTCGAGGTGGCGGATAACGTCCACGGCGATGTCCCGCGGCGCCCGGCCGAGCTTCCTGGCCAGCGGCAGGGCCGCGTTGGACTGGAAGTCCGCGAACGAAGAGGGCCGGATCACCGGGTCGGCGTCCGCGTACTCAGCGCCGAAAGCAGCACCGAGCGCATCCTGCACCCGCTGCGCGAGAACCTCCCGGGGATCAGCCATGGATCAAGCCTAGCGAGGCCTGTCATCGATTAGGCCCGCTGCCGTGGGTGGTGCCGGCCGGGAGCCGGCAGCGTGCTGCGCCATGGGCATCAGGACAGCCGCCTGGCACTACCCGTCAGGAGGGCATGGGGCAGGACCGGCCCATAGCTCACCCTTAAGGGGGACCCCCAGGGGTTTCCCGTCCCCCGAGGGATTCCTGTCCTGTCCAACGGCCGGGTGGTCGTCCTAACGTGCTGCCCGGGAGCACATCCAGGGACGCGTCGCGGTGAACGGCCGCGGTGAATGCGGGCGCACGAGAGGACAGGACGACTTGAGTCTCAGGAGGGGTTCCCACAACGTCGCGTCCGGCCGTCTGCGGATCCCCGTCCGCAGCAGCATGAGTGTTGCCCGGATGGTGGCCGTCTTCGCCCCCATCGCCCTGTCCGCCATCCTGTGGGCCGGGCCAGTTGCCTCCGCAGACAGCTCAGGCCCGCGAGCGCTTGGCTCTGCGGCGCCGTCCCCGCCAGCCACGTACTACATCGTCCCGAAGACTGGGGCCGGTGCCGCGATGACGCTGTATGAGATCGCAGCCCGGACTCTGGGTGACGGCCACCGCTACCTTGAAATCTTCGACCTGAACAAGGGCCGCCTTCAGCCGGTCGGTGGGCGGCTGACGAACCCCCACGTGATCGAGCCTGGCTGGGTCCTCCGGCTGCCCCCGGGGGCAGCCGGGCCCGGCGTCCACACCGGGCCGCTGCCGGGTGAGACCGCGGCCAGCGTGCGGCCGGCGCAGCGGTCACCTCGGCCAGTTGCGGCCGCGGCCGGTGCACCTCACACCGGGATCAGCAAGGCAGAGGCGCTCGGCGCGGCGCTCATCGTGGTGGCCGTCACCAGCCTCACGGTTACCCTCAGCCGGGCCAGGCGCAGGAGCGCCCGCCGGCCGGCCCGGAAGGCGCGGTGGCCGTCACCTGGCAGCACCGGGTCTTCCGGGAGGATGGTGGCCAGTATCGATGTCGCCCCACCGGGTGAGCGGAGCACAGGTCCCTGGGACCCGCCGGGTGCTGATCATCCGAGCTGGCCTGGGGCCGGTCCGTCGAACCCGCTGGGGGCTGACCACCCCAGCTGGCCCGGGGCTGGTGCCCCGAACCCGCTGGGGGCTGATCACCCGAGCTGGCCGGGGGCCGGTCCGTGGAACCCGCTGGGTGATGACCACCCCAGCTGGCCCGGTGCTGGTCAAGCCACCTGGCCACGCGCCATAGGCAGTCCCGCCCAGCCAGCGCCGGAATCGGCGCGTGCGCTGCACCATGATCCAGACCCGTCGACGGCTCCGTCGCGGGGACCGGCGAGCGCAGGGAGACCCGGGCCGGGTTCCCTGGCCCCGCCGCCCTTTGCCCCACCCAGCACGCCGCGGCACATAGCCCCTGCAGCCCCCATGGACAGCCGTCCCGGCGGTGGCACCCACCGGGCCGTCCGCACTGGGCACCACATGGGCCAGACCGTCTTGAGTGCAAGCGCGCTGGCTGATCCCTGTCAGCAGCAGGCCGGGGATCTGTGGCCCGCGGATTCGGCCCGGGCCTGGGGGCTCGCGGAGGCGGACGCCCGGGCCGCGGCCATTGTGGCGGCCGCCGAGCACGAGGCCGCTGGGATCCAGCAGCTTGCTGCTGAGCGGGCCGCTGCGACGCTGTCGGCAGCTGAGCGCGAGGCCGCCGAATTCCGCGCGGCCATGCTGAAGCTGTCGACTGAGCTGACCGGGGTGGCCACCCACGTCACGGAGGATCTGGCCATCCCGGCCCGGCCAGCGGCTGGGACCGTGGCTCTGCCCGCCACGGATCCCGCGGCAGAGCCAGTCACCGGGTCCGCCGCCCCTGAGTCCGCCGCGGAGCTGGTCACCGGGTCCACCGCGCCACCAGCGGCCCAGCCGGCCGCGCTACCTGGGACCAGGCCGGCCAGAGATCCGCAGCAGGATGCCGCAGAGGCCCCCGCCCGCCCCGGGAAGGGGGCTGCGCGGTCAGCGGCCCGGCTGGCCGCACGGCCAGGAGCACGAGTGGCCGCGCGGTCAGCGGCCCGGCCGGGGGTAAGCCCCAGGCGCACGCCGAAACCACGGTCCGCCGCGAAGCCAAGGGCCCGGCAGGTCAGTGCCATGCACAAGATGATCGCCGCGTTCCTCGTTCTTTTCCTGGCCGGCATCGTCAGCGGGGTCGCCGAAATAGGCCTGCACGGGTTCAGTTTCTTCCTCTTCCGGAACACGGGAGCTGGAGCAGGAAATTCTCTCAATCTCGAAGAGAACCAGGGCCCGGGCCAGCGGCACGCGCCCGGGACGCAGCACACACAGCACACGAGGAACACGGGTAAGTCACCCGGTCCGGCAAGGACTGAGCCAGGGAGCAAAGCGAGCACGGCCCCGGCTCAGTCCAACTGAGCCCGGCCCGGTGAATCACATGGTTGGGGAGCGGCGTGGTACCAGCGAAAGGAGGACCGCAGATGGCCACAGCTGAGGTGGATACCAGCCTTCCGGCCCAGCCTGCCAGGTCCCGGTCCGCCGACACCTGGATGGGCGAGGACCTGATCTTCTCCGCCGGCGTCATCAAGAAGCAGTCCATAGCGCTGTTTCTGCTGCGGCTGCCAGCCTTTGTCCCGCTGATCTTCATCGTCCGCGGCTGGATGCTGCTGAACGTCAAGGATGTCCTGACGCACACCGAAGCCGATGTGCTTGGGACAGGAGGTGAGATCTGCTTTTTCGTCGCCGTGTCGATCACCCCGCTGATCACACTGACCGGAGCAAGATGGTTCGCGCCGCTCCGGCGCTGGTACGGCATCATGTTCGCGGTCATAGGTATCGCGGACACGGCGACCGCGGCTATCACGACAGATTTCGCCGGAGGCGTGTTCGGGCGGCTCGCCGGGCATACCTTCCTGGTAACCGGCTTCCTGATAATCCTGCTCGCCCTCCCGGTCCTCGCTACGGCCAATACCCCGGCCCAGCGGAAGCTCGGGAAATACTGGAAGCGGCTGCAGTGCGTAACCTACGTCATCTGGGGCATGATCGTCCTCCACCTGCTGCTGCTCGATGGCTTCACACCCTTCGGCGCATCCGATGGGGATGGTGACCCGGTCTTCCACCAGCGCTTCTACCAGGCCATGGCGATCAGCATCCCGCTCGTCGTCCTCCGGCTGCCGCCGGTCCGGCGGTGGATCACACAGCAGCGGGCGGCTGGCAAGCAGTGGCTGGTGTGGCTGGCGGTCGCGCCGCTTGCCGTCCTGTATATCGCCGGGTTCGCCTACATCCTCAATGAGGAGATCTTCACCGGGACCATGGCGATCACGCTTCATCCTCCTGCGGACTGACCGGCAGACCGGCGGGCCGAGCCGACGGCCGCTGGGGGGCAGCGACCCGGGGGATCCCTCCCAGCCGGGCCAGGCAGCCCGGCACCCTGCCACCCCCAAACGCGCCGAAAGCGGCTAGTTGCGACATTAGGTGAGATACCTGGATAAAGGCCTATAAGTCGGCCGCCACTTAGCCGTCCGGAATAGACTGCGTTACCCCACTGGCCCCGTCAGGTGCCGGACCTACCGGAGTCCCGAACAACGATGGCCGCACCACCCGCTCGCGTGACCATCAGGGTGGCGGTGCAGTCTGCACGGCGACTGCACCGTGACACGCTGTCGGCCTGCCTGTCGGTCAGGCCGGACATCACCGTGGTGGGCAAGATCGCAGAGCTGGGTGATCTCCCGGATCTCTGCCAGCTGGCCCGGCCTGATGTGGCGATCCTCGATGCCGGGCCACGGCTGCGCGAGTTCGCCGTCCTCGTCGGTGCCCTCATACCGCGCTTTCCCGAGCTGAACCTGATCGTGACCTACCGGGACGCCTCGCGGCAGGACCTCGCGGCCGCCACCCGTGCGGGCATTGCCTACCTCGTCCCTGAGTCGCACGGCCTCGCTGCCGTGCTCTCACTGCTGCGGCGCGGGCCTGGGCGGCACACCCGGGCTGGGCAGGGCGGCCTGTCCGAGCGGGAACTCGAGCTGGTCGGCCTGACGGGCTCCGGGCACAGCGTCTCCGAGATTGCGGCCCTGCTCAAGCTCAGCCCGCTGACCGTGGAGAATCTCAAGCGCCGCATCTACGCCAAGATGGGCGTGCACAGTGGCGCGCACGCCGTTTCCCGGGCGGTCTCGCTCGGCATGCTCGACCAGTGGACGGCACCAGCCCCGCACCGGCCGGCGCCGGCCGCCGGGGAATTCCCGCTGCTGACCGTGGTGTCCGGGCCGTCCTGCTGGGCACGGGATCAGGTGGTGCGGGTGCTGGCCACCGGCCAGCTGCCCTTTGTCCTGATCCAGGAGCATGGGCCAGCAGCTGACGCACACTGGGCGCGCTGGCATCGCGGTCCGGTCGTGGCCGCACTCGTCGATCCCGGGCCACCGGACTGGGAACTGGCCAGGGAACTCGGCGTACCAGCGATCCTGGTGCACAGCAAGCCGTTTGACCCGCCGGAACTCGCGGACGCACTGGCCAACGGGGCCTGCGCGCTCGTGCCAGCCGACAAGATCGAGGACCACTTCCGCTCCGTGCTGACCATGGTGGGCCAGGGGTATCTCGTGGTCGACTCAGCGCCTATGCGGCTGCTGCTTGGCGCCGTGCGCGCCAGGTGGGACTACCAGGTGCCGGGGGCGGGCGGAATCCCCCAGCTGACAGCCCGGGAGAGCGACATCCTTCAGGCGGCCGGCCAGGGGTACTCGATCCGGCAAACGGCCCAGGCCCTCGGGATCGCCCCGAAGACCGTTGAGAATATCCAGACGCGCCTGTTCCGGAAGCTTGGCGTGCGCAACAGGTCGGGTGCGCTCGCCGTGGCCGATGCCCTTGGCCTGCTGGCTGGCCCGGCGACGGCTCAGGCGTGGCCCGCAGCAGACCCCGCCGCCCCATGGGGCGATCCGTCCCCAGCCCTGGACGACGGCCCCGGGAGCTACCGGTCTGGCGAAGACTGGCGGCCATAGCGCCGTGACACGGCGATCCGGGCGGAGCGGGCACCCGGGAGAACAGGGCTAGGCCCGGCGCAGGAAGTGGCGGCCGTGCCCGAGCCGTTCCCTGATCTTCTCGGTGATCTGCCCTTTGACCAGTTCCGCGGCGAGCAGGCA
>Ga0207665_10002048_pt1 | contig 13569 bp, 9 predicted proteins | sample LARL112metaG_FD_184351 | JGI IMG/M metagenome (GOLD analysis project Ga0207665, IMG submission 184351) | Corn, switchgrass and miscanthus rhizosphere microbial communities from Kellogg Biological Station, Michigan, USA - LAR L11-2 metaG... | ecosystem: Host-associated > Plants > Roots >...
CGCGTCAGATAGAAATCCGCGAGGTTCGCGACAAAGTCGCTCTCCGGCCCATGCGCCGCCTGCAACTGCGCAATATCCTTCCGGGTCATCAAAGTACGCTCGCCCAGATCGGAGCCGATCATCGTAACCATCCATCCTGCATTGAACACGATCGCGGCCGCTTCGGGATCGTTATAGATATTGGCCTCCGCAGCCCCGTTCACGTTGCCGCCCGTGATCGATCCGCCCATGATCACAATATTTTTCACCAACGGCACGATCGAGGGATCTTTCGAAACTGCGAGCGCGATGTTGGTCAGAGGGCCAACTGGAATCAGCGTAATCTCGTGCGGATACTTATGAACCAATTCAATGATGAGGTCGGGACCGAAACGCGAATCCGCCTTGCATTTGGAGGCAGGCAGTTCCACGCCAGCGAGTCCATTCGGCCCATGCCAGTATTGAGCCGTAATCAGTTTCTGATTGAGAGGGTGCTGCGCACCGCCGGCTACCATGACGTCGCAGCGGCCGGCCAGAGACACGATCTTCAGGGCGTTCTCTAGACCCTGCCGCCCATCCACGTTTCCTGGAACAACCGTGAGCGCCTCGACTTTCAGTTCCGGAGAGTTGAGCGCGAGCAGAATTGCGAACGCATCATCGACGCCGGGATCGGTATCGATGATCACTCTTTGTGGAGTCTGCGTATTTGCTTGGGCGAGGGGAAACGAGAGCATTGCTAGGAGCACAGCGCACAGCACAGAGCATCGTTTCACGGATGGAGTCCTTTGTTTAAATGTCGAATCAGGTAATCAGAGCAGCATGCCGGCAATAGACGCCGACATCAAATTGGCCATGGTCCCCGCAATCATGGCACGAAAACCAAGACGTGCCAGTTCGCCCCGTTTATTCGGCGCCAGTGCACCGATGCCGCCGATCTGAATTCCAATCGAACTAAGGTTGGCGAATCCGCACAGCGCGAACGTGGCGATTGTAACCGTGCGCGGCTCGAGCAGAGCCTTCTGATCTCCCAGTTGGGAGAAAGCGACCAGTTCATTCAACACCATGCGTATCCCCAGCAGATTTCCCACTGCGGCACAGTCGTGCACGGGAATACCAATCACCCACGCGATGGGCCAGAAAAGATAGCCAAATACCTGCTCCAGGCTGTGCGGGAAATACCGAAGGTGATTGTGAATTCCGCCCATGATGCCGTTGGTCAGCGCGATCAAGGCGAGAAACGAAATCAGCATGGCGGCAATATTGAGCGCCAGGTGCAGACCGTCGGTCGTGCCCCGCGCGATGGCGCCGAGAAGATTTTCTTCCTTCTCTGTTTTTTCCTCTTCGGCGCTCATCACAACCTTGCCCGCGGTTTTCGCCTGCTCGGTTTCGGGCACGAGCATCTTGGCCATCAGTAACGTGCCGGGAGCGGTCATGATGACGGCGCTGAGCAAGTGCTTAGGATCAATGCCAAATGCTATATAGGCAGCCATAATGCCGCCCGAAACGTGCGCCATGCCACTGGTCATGACGGTCATCAACTCGGACCGGGTCAGATCGGGCAGGAACGGCCGGATCGTCAACGGCGCTTCCGTTTGTCCCATGAAGATGCTGGCCGCGACGTTCAGCGATTCGGCTCCGCTCGCGCCCATGACGCGGGTCATCACCCAGGCAAACACGCGGATGATGATTTGCATGATGCCGAAGTGGTAGAGCACCGCAAAAAATGCGGCGATAAAGATGACGGTCGGCAGCACGCCAAAGGCGAAGTAGCCCAACTGCGAACCCGGCTTCGCCAGATCTCCAAACACGAAATGCGATCCCGCGTACGCGTAGCCCAGCAGCGTGGTGACAGCGTTCCCGGCTTTCTGAAACGCGATGCGCCCGGCGTCAATCCTCAGCACAAAAACTGCGAACACGAATTGCAAGCCGAGTCCCCAAGCCACAGTCTTCAGACGAATGGCTCGGCGATTCGTGGAGAAAATGAATGCCAGCGCCAACATCGAGAGCAGCCCGAGAATCCCCGTGAATCGTCCCATTCAGCGTTTTTCTCCCGATTTTTGGATGACTCTGTGAATCAGCGGCCGTTTGGTCGAGGGTGCCTCATCGGCAATGACGCAAGCGGTAGCGATCATCTGGCGCGCCCGATCGAGACGCTCGTCGCTGTTGTAGTAGATGGTAGCAAGCGGTTCACCAGAGGCGACGGCGTCTCCAACTTTTTTGTGCAGCACGATCCCCACCCCCGGATCGACGGAATCTTCCTTGCGCTCGCGTCCACCGCCAAGAATGACGCACGCGGTTCCAATCTGTTCGCACTGCATGCTGGAAATGAAACCGTTCTTCGCGCTGAGCACTTGCACGCTGCCTCGCGCCTGCGGAAGCCGCTTGGGATCATCAATGACTCGCGCATCGCCTCCCTGCAATTGCACCATCTGGCGGAATTTTTCGAGCGCCTTCCCCGAGGAAAGCAACTGCTCACTGTGCTGCTTTCCTTCGGCGACGCTCTTCGACGCTCCTCCCAGATGCAACATCCAACCGGCGGTATGGAGACACAACTCTTTAAGATCCTCAGGCCCGCCCGCGCGCAACACCTCAAGAACTTCCACTACCTCGAGCGCATTCCCGATCTTCATTCCTAGCGGCTGATCCATGTCGGTGATCAGGGCGACCACGTGCTTGCCCATACGCTCACCCGTTTCCACCATGAGTTCCGCAAGGAAGACTGCATCCTTTTCGCTCTTCATGAACGCGCCTGATCCGGTTTTCACGTCGAGCACCAGCGCGTCGATTCCCTCCGCGAGTTTCTTGCTCATGATCGAGGCGCAAATCAGGTAAGGACTCTCCACTGTGCCGGTCACGTCGCGCAACGCATAGAGCTTGCGATCGGCGGGAGCGATCTCGGGAGTCTGGCCGATCATCGCGCAACCACAGGCTTCGAGCACTCGCCGGAAATTGGCGACCGGCAAGTTCACGTTGAAGCCCGGAATGGATTCGAGTTTATCGAGCGTGCCGCCGGTGTGACCCAGTCCACGACCGCTGATCATGGGAACAGCGATTCCCGCCGCCGCTACCAGCGGCGTGAGCACAAGAGATGTCTTGTCGCCCACACCGCCGGTCGAATGCTTGTCCACTTTTCGCGCGGGCATCGACGAGAGATCCAGAACCTCGCCGGAGCGAAGCATTGCGTCGGTGAGGGCGGCTGTCTCCGCGCGTGTCATCCCGCGCAGGACCACTGCCATTAGCCATGCAGAGACTTGATAATCCGGAATGTCGCCGCGCGTATAGGCGTTGACCAGACCCTCAATCTCAGCCCGGGAAAGTTCAATGCCATCCCGTTTGTTGCGAATGACGTCGATGGCGCGGAATTCCGATTTTGCGGATTTCGGCTGGCTCACTGGAGGCGGAATCCTTCCGGAAGGAGTTCTGTGATGTGAGCCTCTTTCGGGCCGCTGGCGCCTTGAAAGAAAACGGTGGCATCCGGGCCGAATTCGTAGATCACTTGCCGGCAAGCACCACACGGAGCGCACGCCACTCCCTTATCATTGGTGACGGCAAGCGCCTGGATTTCGATTTTGGGTCCGAGGTCGGCGACAGCCGAGAAGATCGCGGTGCGTTCGGCGCAGTTCGTCATCCCGTAGGACGCGTTCTCCACGTTGCATCCCGCATAGATCTTGCCATTCGTGAGTAACACGGCGGACCCCACATGGAAATTCGAATACGGCGCGTGGGCATTCTTCATCACCTTGGCTGCGGCTGCTTCGAGCTTTTTCCGCACGTCCGGCGCAAGCTTTGCTTTGGACATATCCGGTGTAGAGGCAACTGGGACGAAAGTCGTGCGCCATTGTAAACCCTGGCCTCGTTGTTTTTTGGAGTCTTCTTGCAAAGCTCTGCATCTCACCGCTACGGGCATGATCTCGCGTTGCGTGCGTGCCCTGCCGTACAATTGCAACCCAGCGCGGGTCCGCTCCTGATCAAGGCGCAGAAGCTTCAGGCGCAATCACCATGTCGAGTGATCAAATCCATTCGAGGCTCGCTCGCGGCCCGGAGCACCGGGTCCAGACCGGTCGCCAGCCATCCGCAAGTACCATCGCATCGCTCAACGGCCAAGCTCTGATTCGCAATTCCGGCATTCCGCTGGATTTGAACTGGGTGCAGGAAATTCGCGTGAATACCAGCGCCGTCGAAAGGCGCGCGCAGTCCCAGGTTTCGCGGCGCACCGTCAAAAAGGAATGGCAGGCGGCCTGGCTGTTGCGAGCCGTTACGTGTATGGATTTGACGACTCTCTCGGGAGACGACACGGAAGAGCGAGTGCGCCGTTTATGTGCCAAGGGGCGGCACCCGCTTCAGCAGGAACTCGTGGAGAGACTCGGCATCCAGCAACTTGGAATCCAGGTCGCCGCGATTTGTGTGTATCACACGTTTGTGGAAACTGCCCTACAGGCGCTGGAGGGCAGCGGTATTCACGTGGCAGCAGTTTCTACCGGATTCCCTGCGGGCCTCTCGCCGCTGGCGGAAAGAGTTGCCGAGATCCGCCGATCAGTCGAAGCCGGCGCCCATGAAATCGATGTCGTGATCACGCGCGGGCATGTCTTCGGTGGCCGCTGGCAGGCGTTGTACGACGAGATTGCAGCGTTCAAACAGGCCTGCGGACCTGCTCACATGAAGGTGATTCTGGGAACCGGCGACTTACTCACTTTGCGGAATGTGGCTCGCGCCAGTTTCGTAGCCATGATGGCGGGCGCCGATTTCATCAAGACCTCAACGGGCAAAGAATCCGTGAATGCAACTTTGCCGGTCAGCCTGGTGATGGTGCGCGCGATTCGTGAATATGCGCAGAGAACGGGAATGGCAGTGGGGTTCAAGCCTGCAGGAGGCATTCGAACCGCGAAACAATCCATCGACTGGCTCGCGATGATGAAGGAAGAACTGGGTGATTCGTGGCTGCGTGCGGAGATGTTTCGTTTCGGCGCCAGCGGATTACTGGGCGACATCGAACGGCAATTGGAGCATCATGTCACAGGACGATACTCCGCGGAGTACCGGCATCCGATCGCCTGAACACAACTGATATGAGCATCGCCGAAAAATTCGCTAGCATGGAGTACGGCCCCGCCCCTGAGGATCCCAAGGAAGCGGTAACCTGGCTGGATTGTCATAACCGTCGCTTCGGGCTCTTCATCGATGGCGGCTGGCGCGAACCTGCGAAGCCAGAATACTTCGACACTTTTGATCCCTCCACAGGTGAGAAGCTGGCTACCGTCGCGCAGGGAGGATCGGCGGACATTGACGCCGCGGTGAAAGCGGCGCGAGATGCCGCTCCCAAATGGCGGGCACTCACTTGTCACATGCGGGCGCGATACCTCTATGCGCTGGCGAGACTGGTTCAAAAACATTCGCGGCTTCTCGCCGTGCTGGAGACCATGGATAACGGCAAGCCCATTCGTGAAAGCCGCGACATTGATATCCCGCTGGTCGCCCGGCATTTTTACTATCACGCTGGATGGGCTCAGTTGCTGGATCAGGAATTTCCCGATCATGAACCCTGCGGAGTTGTCGGGCAGGTAATTCCGTGGAACTTTCCACTGCTGATGTTGGCATGGAAAATCGCTCCCGCACTGGCGACGGGCAACACGGTCGTGCTGAAGCCCGCCGAGTTCACTCCGCTCACCGCGCTCCTGTTCGCGGAACTTTGCCAGGAAGCGGGCCTCCCTGGCGGCGTCGTGAATATCATCACGGGCGATGGGTCCACCGGTGAAGCGCTCGTTAAACATTCGAATGTCGATAAGGTCGCGTTCACCGGCTCAACCGAAGTTGGCCGTGCGATCCGCGGTGCCACTGCGGCTACTCACAAACGGCTGTCACTCGAACTGGGAGGCAAATCTCCCTTTATCATTTTCGAGGATGCTGACCTCGACAGCGCAGTCGAAGGACTGGTGGACGGGATCTGGTTCAATCAGGGGCAAGTATGCTGTGCCGGCTCGCGCCTGCTGATGCAGGAGAGCATCGCAGATACTCTGCTGTCGAAGATTCGCGATCGTATGAGCGCGCTGCGCATGGGTCCGCCGCTCGACAAGGCTATCGATATCGGCGCCATTGTCGCCCAGGTCCAACTCGACCGCATTCAGAGTATGGTCGCGCAGGGGATTGCAGAAGGCGCCCATTGCTGGCAGCCGCAACTCGCGCTGCCCTCTCGCGGGCTTTACTATCCACCAACCCTGCTAAGCAATGTGCATCCCACGTCGATCGTGGCGCAGCAGGAAATTTTTGGTCCGGTGCTCGCGGCCATGACATTCCGCACGCCGAATGAAGCTGTCGAACTGGCCAACAACACCGTGTACGGACTCGCTTCTTGCGTTTGGAGTGAGAGTATCAATGTGGCTCTTCATGTGGCGGCGCAGATCAAAGCGGGAGTGGTCTGGGTAAACTGCACGAACATGTTCGACGCCGCCTGCGGCTTCGGTGGATATCGCGAGAGCGGCTACGGTCGCGAAGGCGGACGAGAAGGCCTGCTCGAATACCTGGAACCGAAGTGGTTGAAGCATGCTCCTAAGCTGAGTGCCAGCCCCGCTCCTGCTCCACTGGAACCATCGCAGCCCCAGGCCAGCACACCGGCTATCGACCGCACGGTCAAACTTTATATCGGCGGCAAACAATCGCGTCCAGATTCCGGCTATAGCATGGAAGTGCGCGGGGCCGATGGACAATTGCTCGGCGAAGCCCCGCTGGGGAATCGAAAAGATATTCGCAACGCGGTGGAAGCGGCGCGCAAAGCTGCAGGATGGGCGAAGGCCACCGCACACAACCGCGCCCAGGTGCTGTATTACTGCGCAGAGAATCTCGCCCTGAGGCGCGCGGAAATTATTCAGCGCCTGGCAACTGCAGTGGGTACGAAGCAGGCTGCCCAGGAGGTCGATCTCGGCATCGAGCGCATCTTCTCCTATGCCGCGTGGGCCGACAAGTTCGATGGCGCGGTCCACAATCCTCCGTTCCGCAATATCGCGATCGCGATGAACGAAGCGCTCGGGACAGTCGGCGTGATCTGTCCCGCCGAGGCGCCCCTGCTTGGATTCCTGTCTCTCGTGATGCCGCTGCTTGCGATCGGCAATACGGTCGTCGCGATTCCTTCAGAGAAGTATCCGCTCATCGCTGGCGATCTCTACCAGGTCTTCGATACCAGCGACATGCCCGCAGGTGCCATCAACATCGTGACCGGCTATGTTTCACAATTGTTGAAGACTCTCGCCGAGCACGACGATGTGGACGCAATCTGGTGTTACGGCGATGACACGCTCGTCGCCTCCGCCAAAGCCATGTCGGTCGGCAACCTAAAGCAGGTCTGGACCAACGAGGGCCGGATCATCGATTGGTTCGATCCCAAAATTGCGGAGGGACGCTGGTTCCTGGAGCACGCGACGCAAGTAAAAAACATTTGGGTTCCCTACGGCGAGTAGCGCGCGCTATCTGCAAATTGCACCACGGCTGATGCAAACATTTTTGCCTGCCCGGCATTTACTTTGCCCAGCAGCCGGACTACGATAGCCCAATCTTCATATCGCCCGGCTTCATTCTGCCTTGCAAATCTGTTCGGTCAAGGAGGACCTATGGGCATTGCAGTTTCCCCGCACATCCATCCGCAAGTGGCGGAGTTCATCGACAAGCCGCGAAAGATGTTAATCAACGGACAGTGGGTCAACGCCGCGTCCGGAAAGATGTTCCCCAGCTACAATCCTGCAACCGGCGAAGTGCTGGCTCAAGTAGCCGAAGGAGATCGCGCCGACATCGATCTCGCTGTAAGAGCCGCGCGTAAAGCTTTCGATCATGGCGCATGGCGTCGCCTGACAGCGTCCGAACGCGGCCGTCTGATATGGAAGCTCGCCGATCTTCTCGAGCAGCATACCGAGGAGTTTGCGTACATCGAAAGCCTCGACAACGGCAAGCCGCTCAACGTTGCCAAAGCCGCGGATGTCCCGCTCGCCGTCGATATGTTCCGCTACATGGCTGGCTGGACCACCAAGCTTGAGGGCAATACTATTCCCTTGTCGGTCCCCTACACCCCCGGGGCGAAGTATCTCGCCTACACTCTGCGGGAACCTGTCGGTGTAGTTGGACAAATCATTCCATGGAATTTCCCGCTGCTGATGGCGGTCTGGAAGCTGGGGCCGGCCCTGGCAACGGGCTGCACGGTCGTGTTGAAGCCTGCGGAGCAGACTCCACTCTCCGCGTTGCGTCTCGGCGAACTCATCCTGGAAGCCGGATTCCCCGAAGGCGTGGTGAATATCGTGCCCGGATACGGCGAAACCGCTGGAGCCGCCCTGGCAGCTCATCCCGACGTGGATAAGGTCGCCTTCACCGGATCGACGGAAGTCGGAAAGCTGATCGTACATGCGGCAACAGGCAACCTGAAGAAAGTCTCTCTGGAACTGGGCGGGAAGTCTCCCAACGTGGTCTTCAAAGATGCCGATCTTGAAACTGCAATTCCCGGAGCCGCCAGCGCTATCTTCTTCAACCACGGGCAGTGCTGCTGCGCCGGTTCCCGGTTATATGTGGAGAAAGCTGTCTACGATCAGGTGGTCGAAGGTGTTGCCCAGCACGCCAAGAAAATCAAGGTTGGCTCCGGGCTCGAACCTGACACCCAAATGGGCCCGCTTGTTTCAGAGGAGCAACTGAATCGAGTCTGCGGTTATCTCGAGTCGGGATTCTCCGAGGGAGCCAAAGCCGTGGCCGGTGGCCACAAGGCTGGCGATCGCGGGTACTTCGTCGAACCCACGGTTCTGGTAAACACCAACGAGGACATGAAAGTCGTTCAGGAAGAAATCTTCGGACCAGTGGTGACGGCCATGCCGTTCACCGATCCCGAGGAGATCATCCCGCGCGCCAATGACAGCGACTACGGTCTCGCCGCTGCCGTATGGACGCGCGATATCGGCAAGGCGCATCTTGTGGCCGAGCAACTTCGCGCGGGCACTGTCTGGATCAACTGTTACAACATCTTCGATGCCGGGCTGCCGTTCGGAGGTTACAAGCAATCCGGCTGGGGCCGCGAAATGGGCCACGATGTTCTCAACCTGTACACGCAAACCAAGGCAGTTTGCGCCAGAATCGCTTAGCTTCACCCACAGCAATGGCCGGTGGTCTCAGACCACCGGCCTTTGTTTTTGCATTCGCAGATTTCTTATCGTTCCATCAGTAAAACTTTTTCGGCATCATCCACTTCAGTCAACTTCACTTCGATCACTTCATTCATGCTGGTTTGTACGTTGCGGCCCACGAATGTTGCCTCCACCGGAATTTCCCGATGTCCCCGGTCAATCAACACGCACATTTGCACGCGCCGCGGCCGCCCATGCGAGAACAATGCATCCAGTGCGGCCCGGGTCGTTCGGCCCGTGAACAGCACATCGTCTACCAGCACGATATTCTTGTCTTCGATGTCGAATCCAACTTCTTTTTCCTGCACCACAGGCTTGGGACCCAGAGTGGAGAGGTCGTCCCGATAGAACGTGATGTCCAGTGTGCCTACCGGCACTTTGGCATTCTCAATCCGAGTGATGATCTTACCCAGCCGTTCGGCCAACGGTACGCCGCGGCGGCGAATTCCGACCAGGCCCAGTCCGGCTACCCCACTGTTCTTTTCCACAATTTCGTAGGCGAGCCGCACCAATGTACGTTCAATTTCCGATGCGGACATCAGCTGCGCTTTCTGGTGAAGTCCAGTCTTCTTCGCGGGAGTTTTTGCGTTCATTAGCAGGTATGCCTCGGCGCCGTAAGCCGGCAACTCAATGTATGCAACCCGGCTTCAATCGGTCAAGCGAGGCTAAACGAGGGTGGCTCAATAGTGCAGTCGCGCAGGTAGGCCAGTTACTCTGGAATGACTTCCGCCGGGTCAAAGGCGACCATACTCCGCGACGTCGCCCCCGGACACGGAGTTTTCACCAGGCGGCAAAGCGGCGGTTTCCCTTCGCGTGCCGCGATCAGAGTGATCGGCTCCGGAGAAGCATGGGCACTTTCCGCCGGGACGATGCCAATCCCCTGATTTCTTCCCAAAGCTTTTGCCATATAAAGAGCCGCATCCGCAAGAGCAATGGATTCTTCCGGACAAATTGCCTCAAATGCCGGGCGGCACCATGGATATGCAGCCCAACCCACCGAGCAGGTCTTCCTCACCGATATTCCGTGGCCAAGATCAAACGGTTCGGAAGCCATGACTTCGAGCACGCGGCTGCAGAACGCAGGCGTGCCGGAGGGATCGGTCGAGCGGCTCATGATTAGAAATTCTTCGCCGCCCCAACGCACCAGCACATCGGACTTGCGAACCACCGTCGAGAGTCGCTGCGCGACCAATTGCAACAATCGATCCCCCGCGGGATGCCCGTAAAGATCGTTGACCTGCTTGAAGAAGTCCACATCCACCATGATGAACACCAGGTCGCGATGGTCCATCTTGCGAATCTCAGAACCTCTAGCACGCTGGTAATTTCGCAGCACCTGTCCGGCTTCGGCCGTAAGGATCTCCTCCAGGTAGCGCCGGTTCCATACTCCGGTCAGCACATCGGTAAAGGAAATCTCCTGCAGTTCAAGATTCTTCCGCTGCAGCTCGAGACTGTGCCAGCGCAGCGACTGTTCCTTATTTTCCAGCTCGTCTTTCAGGCGGCAGGTCTCGTCCAGATTCTGACGCGATAGTCGCAGCAAGCTGAGCAGCTCCTGGTCGAGCAAATGTTGCTTCACGAACACCAGTGCGCCCATAACCACCATGACCCCCACGGTCAAAAGCACGCGGTAAGTGCGAACCGCTTGTGGAGCATTCCCTCCGAATTCCGCCCACGCAATCATCAATGGGGTAACAAAAAATGCCAGCATTGCCAACCGGGCCTTCCAGATTCCGAATCCGCGCGCCGTCGGTCCTTCCGCCACAGTTTCTGTTTCCATTTCGCGCGCCAGAAAACCAATGCGCACAAACCATGCCATCGACGCGATCAGCGGCACGTCAAAGACGCTTCCCGTGTAATAGAGGTGCAGATCGATGGCCTCACTCGCGATCAACGAAGCCACGCAGTAGGTCAGACTTGCCGCAAAAAAATGAAAATAGATCGTCCTCCATTCGTCCCGGCTTCGCCGCCAGACCAGCAGCAAGCCCGCGGCCAGCGCGAGTTCTTCGCTCACGTACAGCAGATCGAAACTGCGGCCGTACGTCGTTTCCACCGGATGCACGTATTGCCACGGGATCACGACAAACAGGTAAAGGAAGAGCCACCACGTCAGCAGCAGGGTGAAATCGAGCGTATCCACGCGGATGCCGTGCTCATCGTGCTGCACATGCGGCAAGATGGCCAGCGCGGCCATCATGGGCACGATATGTAGAAACAGAATTACATCGCCGACGAATGGGTTGGGCGCTTCCTGGCGCAAATAGACTTCGAAATAGGTCCACATCACCTGGGAAGCAAGCCACAAGCCCAGTCCCATGGTCATCAGCGCCCAGAAAAGCCGGTTCTTTGGGGACGCATGCCTGAAGTTGGTGAAAAATACCAGGGTGGCCGCGAGCAGAATCAGGTTCTGAAGAATATCGCCAAACGCGGTCAGCGCGAAGCTGCGTCTCGCCAAAAGCGATACGGCGATGTGGACGCACACGAGGACCGCAATCCCGAGCGCCCAGCCGCGTCCGTTCTTGAACGCAACTCTCCCCATAATGCGATTGTAGGTTGTGGTCCAACCGGGACAGAGTTACTGAGGTAACGCAGAACCGTGCTGATTTGAGGCACACGACGTCAGCTAAGTTGGGATGAGAAATGCTCTACGAACCGAAAGACGTCGTGGAATGAGTTGTATAGCGGCACGGGGGCTACCCGGAATACGTCGGGCTCGCGCCAGTCGCCGATAATTCCCTCTGCCGCCAGCTTGTCGCAAATGCTGCGCCCGTGTTGCGGAACTCGAAGCGAAAGCTGTGCTCCTCTTCGGCTGGCCTCGGCTGGCGTAAGGATGGAGAATTTGGACGATCTCTTTTGTCCCAGAAAAAATTCTGCGTAGCCGGTGAGCGCCACGCTCTTCGCCCGCAACCGCTCCATCCCCACTTCAGAGAAGATATCCAGCGATGCGCGCAATGCGGCAAGCGCCAGGATCGGCGGATTACTAAGCTGCCAACCTTCCGCTCCTTCCATCGGATCGAACTCCGGTCCCATCCGAAACCTTGTCTTCTCGTCGTGACCCCACCAGCCTGCAAAACGCGGAACATTCCAGGCGCGAGCATGCCGCTGATGCACGAAGCATCCGCCGACGCACCCTGGGCCGCCGTTCAGGTATTTGTAGTTGCACCAGACGGCGAAGTCGGGGTCCCAATCGTGCAAGCGCAGCGGAATATTACCGGCGGCGTGCGCGAGATCGAAGCCTACGATGCATCCTTTCTTATGTCCCGCTTCGGTCACGGCCTCCAGATCCAAAGCTTGACCGGTAACGTAGTTCACGCCTCCCAGCAGAATGAGAGCGATTGAGTTTCCTTCCCGCTCAATCGCTGCATGGATATCTTCTTCGCGCAGGCAAGCCTCGTCCGGCCGCGGGCGGAGTTCGACGAGCGATGACGAAGGATCGAAGCCGTGAAACTGAATCTGGGACTTGACCGCATACTGGTCGGAGGGAAATGCCCCGCCCTCCACCAAGATCTTGTGGCGATCTGGCGTAGGGCGGTAAAACGACACCATCATCAGGTGCAGATTTACCGTGAGCGAATTCATCACGACGACTTCCGACGGTTCAGCCCCAACCAACGCCGCGGTTTGCTCCGTCAATAAGCGGTGATACGTGAACCATGGATTCTTGGCCGCGAAGTGTCCTTCAACGCCGAGGTTGGCCCAATCACGAAGTTCCTGCTCCAAATACAGAGCAGCGTTTTTCGGTTCGAGTCCGAGCGAATGCCCGCACAGATAAACGCACTCGGCGCCAGTGTTCGTCTTCGGAATGTGGAACCGCTGCCGCATCGCGGCTAAAGAATCCTGCACATCCATCTGTCGAGCGAATTCCTCCCCGAGTTGATACGTTGGCGTGCTCAAGCCATCTCCAGTGGGCTGACTTCGGCAGTGATCAGTTCGTCAGCCTTTCTCCAATTCAACTCATCGACACTATTCAAGCCGGCGCAAAGATCCGTGAGGATCCGATCTTGTATCTCCCCTCGCCGCTTGGCCGTGGCGTACGGAATCCTATGAAACGTCACCATAGAGTATTTGGGTACAAAGAGCTGCGGATACTTGGCCTCCAGCGCCAACTCAACTCTCTTGCGGAGAAGAAAACGGGGATCGGCAACCCGATCTCTCATTTCGATGAAATTTTCTACGGCCATGTCGGCGATGGCATCTGTGTTGGCCTTGCGAGCTAGTTCAAAGTCGTGGAAGATGCGCTCCCAATCCGGTGCGTGGACCTCAATCAGCTCCAGCAGAACGGTGCAGTCCTCAAATCCGCAGTTGATCCCCTGCCCGAAAAACGGCACGATGGCATGGGCTGCATCTCCCAGCAAAAGCGCCTTGTCTCTCGAGTGCCAGGGCGAGCATTTGACGGTCACCATTGCGCCGGTGGGATTGGCGAAGAAACTTTCTTCCAGTTGCGGCA
>Ga0207665_10002050_pt1 | contig 13568 bp, 11 predicted proteins | sample LARL112metaG_FD_184351 | JGI IMG/M metagenome (GOLD analysis project Ga0207665, IMG submission 184351) | Corn, switchgrass and miscanthus rhizosphere microbial communities from Kellogg Biological Station, Michigan, USA - LAR L11-2 metaG... | ecosystem: Host-associated > Plants > Roots >...
CTCCTGTTTCCTCCTGTTTCCTCCTGCCGTAATGATTCAACAACAAGAGGGATAAGCCTGGGTAATTCAATATTCCAACGTACCATTACGAGCATTCCATTGTCTCCATTCAAGTGTTGTAAATACTGCTTAAACGCCTCTACTGTGTAGAGGTAATTTTCTGATAATGCATAGCCGCCAGCCAATTGAGCGGCCCAGGAATCCACGAGCTTTATGACTATTTTGTCATACTTTGAACTCGTAGAGCTGATAAACCGTCTTCCATCATCTATGAATAGATGAACATCCTTTCTGTCGTACAAATTTCCTGCCGAACTTCCGCCAAAACGTTTTGCTGCCGATACTATGAGTGGATTCAGCTCTACCGCGGTGACGCTCTTTGAGCCTCCTGCCAGTGCAACTAGGACATCCTCTCCGCCTCCGCCACCTATTACCAGAGTGCTATTATTGTTTGCACTCGATATTTCATATGGCATGTAATCCATGAAGTTTTTCAGCCATTGTAAATCCGAGTTAGAGCCATCCCATCTGAATACCGGGGTGTCAGCATCAGCGTCAATGGCGATTTGGGCTAGGGTTTTGGATCTGCCCGTGTTATCAGCATTGCCATTGTTATGATAATTCATCTGCTTAGTAACGTCGATCCTGGAGAAAGAATTCCATTGAGTCGATAGATGCTTAAATATTGATGGATTTGTAAGCTGATAGTGCAATCCTTTGATTTCTCCGGGTTGTATTGCTAGTATTGTAGAGCCAGCATTAGTCGCTAGTAGTATGGCAGAAGCAGCAAACGCTATGAATGCATATGACCTTATCTTGTTTCCAATTGCTAATGATGATGTGGATGCATCTTTTTTGTTCTGTGTCGGGATGAATATCATGGCAGCGATAAGCGAGGGGCCGATAACCAGTAGGTCTATTGAGATTAGTACAGATTCTGCACCTAAGGTGCGCATAAGAGGATCAAGTATGAGTGTGGCTGTAGCGGCGCCCACCAAATCGACAAAGTATAGTTTGCTTATTTCTTTGGGCATTGCCAGGTATACTAACGCCATTGAAATTCCTGCAAAAAAGAAGGGAATCGACGAAGCCAGATAAAATAGATAGATGTAGGACGTGCTTGATGGGATAGCATGTCCTATTACAAACAAAAAGACCGGCAATGAAACTGCAAACACAATAATGGATTGAAGTATCTTCGATGGTAGCTTGTCCGCTGCTATTTTGGACTTTAGAATGTGTATCAGCAAGGCTCCAATACCAAGTCCGAAGAACGCTACAGAAATCGCCATAAAAGCATAATCATACCATAGAACAATTGAGAAAATCCTTGTGAGCGTAAGCTCAAATAGCAATACGCTTAGTGATAACACAAAAAGCGTAACGAATAGAAAAATCATTAGTCGGGGATAATGTGGCAATCCAAACCAAGACAAAAACCTGATTCATATATAAGTTTTCTCGGCTTGATAACCATTATCATCCTATGATTTCTATTTTTCTATAAATGAAGCGACCCCATATGATCTAGAACATTGTATGTATCCATCCATCGAGTCATGATGCACTCTTTTATAGTTCAATCGTTTAAGAAAAAATGAAGTTCAACTGTCATCAAAATTTTGTGATATCAAAGCAGATATAAATCCCAAGTCTTGGTTGTCAACTTACCGCAGAAATTCAATCGGTTATCTTACAAAAATGCTTCTATTCTATCATGGGGTAGGTTTACTCCTTATGCTGATTGGTACAGCCGTAACACAGAAGGTAATTTCAGACTATAAAGAGCCTTCAATACCACTTTCGCTCACTTCAGTCCTGTCTGCTGGACCGATTGAGGAAACAGTGTTTTACGGTATTCCATTTTATGTTTTCGGAAATAATTTTGTAGTTTTGGCAGGCGGAATTGCATGGGCAATGATCCACATATTGAACACAAATACAGTTACTATTAGCAACCTTGCATATGCGAATTGGCTGTTCGTGATACCTTCACTGTTTTTTAGCCTTAGGACTTGGATTAGTGGAAAGGGTTGGTTTGCAATTCTCACTCATTCAGCGTGGAATGGGACATTTTTTATGCTAGGTTGCGCCTTCGGGGAAATATCCTGCATAAATGCTCCGTATGAAAAAATCTTCGTACTGCGCATAGGTAGTATAATATTATCGGGTGTATTGCTAACTTTAACGTATATGCTGTACAGGAGAACCCGTGATAAAGAACGGCAGCGACGACTTGCCGTTTAGAGCTTTTCTTATTCTAAACGAGGTAAAACGTTTGTTCAACAACCAGCAATACGGAACTATGTTATCGTAACATGGCATCAGAAGCTCCTGAGATTGACGGTCTTCACCGTTTTATGTTTTTTTCAACTCGGTATTTGAAGAAAGCAAATGTTCCAACTTTTGCTTTAGTATTGAATTGATTTTTTCGCCATCTGCTCTACCCCTGAGCACAGACATACACCTGCCCATCAACATGCCAAGTGATGCAATGCCTTTGGATCTGATTATTGACATATTTTGTTCTAAAATGTGGTCGATTGTACCCTGGAGTTCCTGCTCGTTTATAGGCGTTATCCCGAGTGCCGCAATCGCTTCATCCACTGTTTTGGATTCTTTTTTCATTATTTTTTCAAATATTAAAACTACTGATTCCTTTGCGATGTTACCTGCATCCAGTCTTTTGAAAGTGTCCAGAATAATATTTTCATTTAATGGTGTCATATCCCGCCCCTGCCTTTGTAGGTTTATCAAATCTTCAGTAAGCTTTGATGCAATAAAGGCTGGCTGTATAGTTGTCGACCTTACAATGTCTTCAAATAATTTCAAGTATGGAGAATCAAATACCTGTTCTGCAAGCTTTTTGTTCATACCGTGTGTCTTGGCAAGTGTATTTATCATCTCATCCCACGGTTCTGGTATTCTGTGAGATAACGAGTCGAGCATTGTTGTGTTGCTGATTGGAATTGATTGTATATCAGTTTCAGGATACATCCTTGCAGCTCCAGGTCTTGGTCTGCTAAAGATAGTTTTACCATCAAAAGTTGCTGCACGAGTTTCGGCGGGTACGCCGTCTAATGCCAATTTTAATCTCTGAATTATGGCATCTACGGCAAATTCCACTTTATCATTGGGCCCGCCTACAATTACGAAGGCATCGATATCAGCAACTAACTCCAATTTCTTCTTAATTGCATCAACCTCTTCGCCAGTGATGCCATAATTTGGCAACTCATCGGAATGAAATACTCCGCCTAGACCATAGAATCTGACTAATTCGCTTAACTGCTTTCCTATCCTGATATCCGGATATGGTTCATATCCAATTATGCCAGAAAAACCTCTTACTCTGATTGCCTTGAAAACAGCCTTAGCGTCCCAGTCAGCAAGTGATTTTTTCACTATGTTTAAAGTAGACCTGCTTAGGATACTGGTCACATCTTCAATCCTATCTCCAATCCCGTCTACAAGATGCTTCTCTTTTTTTAGTTTTTGAGCTATCAGGATCAAACCATGTTGCCTTCGCATTTCATATTCGATTACGCTAATCAGTTGATCCAATTGCTGCACGCCTTTTACTTCAACAACGTTGCCATTTTCGACTGAAATGTTAACATCTTGTCTGATGCTTCCAAGTCCTCTTGCAACCCTCTTACTTGCTCGCAATAGCCTGCCCAGGGTAAGTGCAACCTGCATTATTTCTTGAGGTTTGCCAGTAACTGGTTCAAGTGCAATTTCGACAAGTGGAACTCCTAATCTATCAAGCCCATATTCCCTAATCATACCATTATCTAAAATCAGTTTCGCTGCGTCTTCCTCTAGACAAATGGTCTGCACTCCAACCTTTTTACCATTAATGTCAAGATGGCCGCCATTCGCAACCAGCATTGTACGCTGAAATCCACTTGTATTGGAACCATCAATAACGATTTTGCGCATAATGTGTATTTCATCCGCAACCTTGGAATGGAGAGCAAGCGAAAATATTAATGCGGTTTCAAGCGCTTCTCCATTAACTTCGTGTGGCGGTTCTTCATCAGCTTCCACTAAACAACATGAACCAGCCGCAGCGCGATACTTTATGGTACGCATTTTTTTGGATTCAAATATTGCTGCAGGATCATATACACCAAGTTCACTCTGTGTTGGCCGCAGCCTGCGTTCAAAGAATATTTTATAATTTTCAGCCTCTTCACACCTACAGTCACAAAATAGCTTACTTTTTGTCGCAAGTTGCTGATGAATTTCAAGACCGACCCTGACGTTAATGGATTCTGGATTCATTGTCGGTATCATATTCAAAATGCTTTATACAACTTTTAAGCCTTGCGTATTATTAAATAGGGGTGCTTCTAATCTTGGATACAAGCCTTCTAAAATTACTTATCCAGTCCAAATAGGTAAACAACTGAGTAAACTGTGAGTTATCGTACAAAACAAAACAAAATCAGTTATATCTGTGACTGCAAACTAACCTCTGACAACACCGGGTTGAAGGATTTGATGGGGAAACTAAAATTACGGAATGAGGATAAACTTACTGATGATACCTTCAGTTAGGAATTCGGTAAGCATTAGATCAAAGTATCACTGAGGCGCTAAAATATAATGGAAGGTGATCAATTCATGTGGGGAGTTGCCACATCTTCTTATCAGGTAGAAGGAGGCATTGCAGACAACGACTGGGATTTTTTTACAAGATCGGAACATGTTAAGAAAAGAATTTCTTCGTTGACAAGACCAAGTGTATATTATAAAGGTAGACCCCAAGTCTTTTTACAGCCTGCTGGAGAAGCTGTCAGATTTTGGGATCCAAAATTCTATGTAAAAGACTTTGATAGTGCTAGAAGCCTGGGAATGAACACTTTTAGAATTAGTCTAGAATGGTCTCGTATAGAACCGCAAAAAGACGAATGGAATCAGGATGTAATCGATCACTATAAGGTAATGATAAGGTGTATGCGGGAGAGGGAACTAGTGCCCGTTGTTACGTTGAATCATTTCACACTCCCGTTATGGGTGTTGACTCCACCTGGAACGTTTACAAAGAGAATAGGACAACAATTGTTACCGCCGCCATTAAGAGATGCTCCAATTGGAGTTCCGCCTTCAACAGATCCTTATTGGAACTCTCTTAGAGGATGGGAGAACTATAGGACAGTTGAAGAATTTATTAAATTTGTCGAGAGAGTGGTTTCAGAATTAAAAGACCAGGTTGATTATTGGATCACCCTAAATGAACCAGTTGCATCTGTCATCGGTGTCGGATATATAGCAGGTCTATCGTCCCCTGGGTTTTTCCTTGACGGTAATCGCGCAAAAAAGGTACTGCATAATCTAATAGAGGCACATGTTCAAGCCTATGATAAAATCACAGACCTTGATGATATCGATGCCGATGGAGATGGCCTCCCGAAAAGGGTTGGTTTTGCACATTTGATGATGGCAGTTAGCCCATCTAAACCTTCCAGGATAGTAAGCGTAACTCTAAGAGACAATTGCGAAGCTGCCAGGAACTTTGAGTATTTTATAAATGACTACTTTATCAATGCTGTCATTAATGGAGAAGAAGATCTGAACTATCTGAACACCCTTCAAAGACATAACAAAGATAGCAAGGATTTTATCCTACACAAAGATTGGAAAAATAAGGCTGATTTTATCGGTGTTGATTATTATCGGCGTGTACATGTATATCATAGCAATATAGTCGCCTTATCTCCAGGAAGATTCGTCGGCGGAGCATTGATAGACAATCTGCATGAACAGAAGAGGCATCAGCAACCTCATAGCATACTAAGCGATTTAGGTTGGGAAATCTATCCTGAAGGAGTATATGATTTGATTATGCGGATAAAAAATCAGTGGAAAAACATACCAGTGTTTATCACCGAAAATGGCGTAGCAGACAGGGCTGATAGGTATCGCGCGCCCTTTATAGTAGCGCATCTTCAGCAAGTCAAAAGAGCTATTGATGACGGTGCAGATGTTATTGGATATCTACACTGGTCTCTTATGGATAACTATGAATGGCAGGAGGGCTACAAACCGGAAGCAAAGTTTGGATTATTTAAGATTGATAACAGCTACAAAAATATCGAACAGCAGTCGTCTGATTATAACAGACATATAACTAAAGGTGCCGAGGCACTCAAACTTGTCATACAAGAATCGTTTAACGAAAATAAAAAAGGATTACCAGCAAGTTCAGCCATCTTAAAAGCAAAAGATAATTTTGGAATGTTCACACATGATGGATCAACTATTGTTCTAGCGAAATAGCAACAATAACGGCAACAATAACGGCAACAATAACGACAACAAGTTATGCTACGCTCCACACTTCCGTAACAGTGAACCTTTGTCCCAAAAACTGGCGCTTCTGTTTGTAAATGTTCTAACGATTCAGATGGCAATAACATAAGGACAGATCTACTTGTTATAGTACTTCCATACATCTATCCTCTATAGGACTTACTGCAGATATTTCATTGGCAAGATTTTCTTGCATCATTTTCGTGGCAGATTCCACGCTATTGCTGTTGGCAATAACCCACATTGCCTTTACTATGGCGGTTTCCGGTATCATATTCGATAAGGGGATTACGCCTATGTTAAGTAGATCCCTTCCTGTATCATACACAGTCATTCTGATCCTACCCCAAATGCATTGGGATGTCATAAACACCATTATCCCTGATTCTATGGCCTTTTGTATTTTCGGGATACATTCTCTGCTTATATGACCTAATCCTGTACCTTCAAGGATAATTGCCTTGTATCTCGGTGTCGTCATAACGTGAGTTATTAACTCGGGATCAAAACCAGGATGGTATTTTAGCAAAATAACCCTGCTATCATAATCTGACTTGACTGCAAAATTACCACTACCATCCCAGTTATTGCTTCGTTTTTGTAGTTTTATATCCAATTGTTGTGGCTGCGTTTCTAGAAGATCACCCTTGATAAGGGCAACAGGTATGGCGCCTATTGATTCAAAGGCATTACGTCTACTTGTATGGTTTTTTCTTACGCGAGTCCCAATATGACAGGCAATGACATCGTCAGAATAACTGGCATGCATTGCAACGAATACGCCAGAAAAGTTGGACTTTATCGAAAATATTGTAGCGCCAATGAGATTTAGAGCTGCATCAGACGATGGTCTGTCAGATGATCTCTGCGCTCCGACCAATACTACTGGTATGGGAAGATTTTGTAAAGCAAAACTGAGAGCTGATGCTGTATAATGCATCGTATCAGTTCCATGGGAAATAATGATTCCCTGATACCTGCCTGACTTTACTTTTTCCCCTACCTTATTAGCAATCAAAGTCCAATGTTCCGGCCTTAGGTTTTCGCTATATTCATTTAACAGTATCTCAGGATCGACTGAAGCATACTTTGCCAATTCGGGGATAGAAGCATATAGATCAGACGCAGAAAGGGCCGCATGGACTCCTCCGGTTCTATAATCTATTCTGCTTGCAATCGTGCCACCCGTACTAATCAAAGCAATCCTTGGATGTAATTCGTCCTGCTTTTTATCATCGTTCGCTCCCTCTCCCCTTTCATCTGTTAACCAAGCATTAGTGGCCGTAGATCGTGTAACATTAGGTACAATGGAAACATTTTGATCTGAGCATTGCATAATTTTGATTATGGATCGAATATGGGTCAATTCAATCCCAATATTATATCCACTTTTCAGTTTAATAACAATGTGGTTTTCATCAGCTGATTCATAGCGTGGCATCAAGATAGCTGTAAATTCAGTATCGGAGGTGGTGGTGCTTATCTTAACGGTGTCTCCTACTGAGATGCCCTTTGCAGTAAGCAATCCCAAACTTTTCCCTTTATATTCACTCGCTATATCCTTATTTTCTCCAATCGGCAAGATATTTACCTTAAACAGATATATCTTCTGCATATTATACATTGAGAATCCAGTCAGAATTACTACCAAATGATTAGTTATCCGAGGATCCGTTAACTGGCTATTGATTAGGTGCCTACAGTAAAACCGTATCTATAAATATTAAATATTGAATAGCCAAACCAATCCTCTCCTGTCCCCTTCTAGCTAGTAGTAGTTAATTCTATGTGTGCCATGTTTTGTTATCTTGAAAATGATTCTTTAGAATCGAAAAATTTAAGAAATATCGGAGAATGATCCTCTGTATTTAAGTTGTTTAAGGTATTCGATGTGTATGTTCAATGATTACAATACTTCTTAGTTCAAGAATAGCCAGAATAGCCTCTTCTATCATGCGTTTTGTAATATAGCCAAAATCCCATGCATCTATGAATCTTTGGTATTCTTGTTCTAGTATCCTTGTTGTATCTTGGAATTCAGCCATTTTCTCAGGAGTCTCTGGCGCCTCATAACCCTTGGCAACCATGATGGGGCATCTCTTGTCTCCTGATAGGGGAATATACCATGCATTTTTTGCAAATTCGTATTTACCTGTAGTGATAGCATTATACATGCGCATTAGTTCATCATTTGATAGCTTTTGTAAGTCAATGAACCAAGATTCGTTCTCAAATTTCACTACTGATGGTCTGTTGTTAATGTTGCCATCCATTCTGCCTTTTACATCGTTATTTCCAAATAACAAATATGCTATAGGTATAGTCAAACAGATAAAAATACATTTTCACCATCTTAACTAAAATCTTGAAACGAGCAGCAATAAAGTACTATTAACAGGAAAGATTATTCCATATGTCGAATTTATTCACACAGTTTACGAACTAGTTCCACTCGTGCATCGCATCTTCATTAGAAGATAATCACTCAATAATGCTCTGATGGTTTCATGTGATGTTTCCAATAGTTGTTTCTCCCTCGCTCGCCATGAATCGACGAAAATTAATTAAACTTATAAATTTATTAATTTGACTCAGAATATTTTTGAAATATTGCTTTGATCCTCGCTATCCCATGTATATCTTCCACAATTTTGACAGTGTGCGGGGTGACAAGTTTCTTCCAATCCGCATCCCTTGCAATCCTTGACCTAATTTCCGTAGCGGACAATTCTTTTCTTTGACGCAGTATTGGTCGGACAACCTTCGTACCTCTCTCTTTAAAAAGGAGACAGGTAAACTTATCATTTGTGAAAACCACCTCATAGCTTGGGACGAGAATATCTATGTAATGCGTCCAGAGTGAATGCACACCTACATCTGCAACGGGGATCAGAACTATTCTTTTTAAATCAACTTCGTCGTCAGCATTCAGCGAACCTTTAATCATCTGAATGCGTTCGCCTGCAGTAAATGGGTTCCTTAATTCATGACTTTTCTGCGCGCTTCCTATTACTATTACAAGCTCTTCGATGTGCCTGAGCGCAAATTTGATGGTGGCTAGATGTCCTAGATGAAAGGGTTGAAATCTTCCTACAAAGAGCCCATTTGGCATTAAATATATAATGTATTTGATTAGATAAAAATAATCTTGTTAAATTATCATGTTGATATCTAGCCTTCTAATACACAATTTAAACTGTTATAATTTTCACATCGGTAAGATCATTTTAATCATGCTTTTACACCATAAGATGAGATCTCAACTCAACCCATCTTTATTATTAACTGTAGTGTTTTCATCAATCCCATCATTAAAATTGCTGATTTCAGTCTTAAAGAAAGGGCTTTATGCTTCATTTGAATAGGTGCTAGAGAATTCTCCATGCTAAAAATTGATGGCTCGTATGGTGAAGGAGGTGGACAGATTCTAAGAACAGCGGTTTCACTTTCTGCAATAATAGGTAAACCAATTGAAGTCATCAATATTCGATCCAAACGTTCCAATCCCGGTCTGCGTCCACAGCACATGATTGCAATAAAGACCGTTGCAGACCTGTTTCATGCCAGGGTTGAAAACTTGAAAGTAGGGGCAGACTGGATAAAGTTTATACCAACTACTGTCGATAAATTTGAACACAATTTTATAAAAATCGATGTTGGAACCGCAGGCAGCATCCCACTGGTATTGCAAACTGTAATTCCTGCAGTCTCTCTTTCTGGTAAAAGCCTAAGCATTCAAATTAAAGGCGGTACCGATGTAAAAATGGGTCCTACAATAGATTATTTTCGATATGTTACAATGGGAGCATACAGAAACATTGGAATAAACACCACTATAGATGTTTTGAAAAGAGGTTACTATCCAAAAGGCGGAGGCATAGTAACAGCAGAAATTAGTCCGTGCCAAAGACCAAGCACATTTGATCTTTTGAATATAAGGAAGCTGGAACCTAAAATTACTGGTGTATGTTGTCAACTATCTAAAGATGTTGCAGAACGCCAGATTTCATCATCTCTTTTAAAATTAGAGAAAAATGGTGTCTATTGTAGTAGCTATTCGTCATCATTTGAAACTTCATTATCGCCGGGCTGTTCGGTTCTGGTATATTCTGAATCTGACTTTGGTCCATATATCGGCGGCGATTCCATAGGAGAAAAAGGTAAGTCGGCAGAAAAGGTGGGATCAGAAGCTGCAGACCTATTTTTGGAAAGTTACCGGGATAGCATTCCTGTCGATTTCTTTCTTGCTGACATGCTTGTGATTCCATTAAGTCTCACAAAAGGAGTATCACGATACAGGGTAGGAAAACTTACTGATCATCTTAAAACAAATCTACAAATTGTAAGTCAGATAGTCGGTTGCAAATACGATATTGAACCTGCAGATAAAAGCTACATCATTAACATTAAAGGGTATTTCTGTAAATAAATGTGTATGTGTCTATGCATGGTATTTTCGTTAATCCACAAGTAAGTAATTATATTTGATCCAGAAGCTCGCTTGCTCAAGTTGATCAGTTTCATAAGCTCAGTTATCCTCTTGGCCTTCGAGTTCTCCCAACCTTGATTCTAATCCGGCAACCTTATCAATCATTCCTCTATACAGAGGCCTGGTTGCTGCATGAATCTGATATGGGTAGGCTAACATTGAAACCGTCAATCAGAAGAGGGTATTAATATATAGTTCATTCTTGGCAAGTGCTAAGGGCATTATGGGTATAGACTTTTTCCGAATTGTGCAACAATGCCCTAAGATACTTGGCTATATCGCTATATCCCTCGCTTTCCATGCAATGTGTCTCCCGCCAGATATATAACAAAACCAAATTGGTATTGGAAAATTATTAATAGAGCATAACTATGCCTTAATAAAATAACGCAAAAACAGAAAGAAAGAGAGGGATAGATTATATAGATATGAAAGCAGTAATTCTCGTTGGTGGGCTGGGAACAAGGTTACAGCCATACACGTTCTTTATTCCTAAACCAATGTTACCCTTAGGCAATAAACCACTCCTTGAGCACCTAATTGATTGGCTTAAAAGTAGTAGTATCACTGGTAATGGTAATAATTCTGAGGTAGTAGATCATATTGTCCTTTGTGTAAGCTATCTCCATCGAACAATTGAAGATTATTTTGAGGATGGCAGCAGGTTTGGTATAAAGATAGAATATGCCAGATCTGAAAGACCCTTGGCAACAGCGGGACAGCTAAAGACAGCGGAAAGACTGCTGGATGATACATTTGTGTGCCTATACGGGGATTCAGTTTATGAATTTAATCTGGGCAACATGATAGACGAACATAGAAGAGCCAAAGCATTTATTTCAATGGCACTATTATCATATAAAACAAAACTAAAGTATGGTTTCATTGATGTTGATGTACATGAAGGCAATAGTAGTAATAATAGTACGATCACCAGCTGGACAGAAAAACCCGAGGTTAGTGGATTAATTAACATTGGATGTTATGTAATGGAACCAGAATTTCTCAAACTTATTCCTATGTCAAGTGCTTTTGGAATGGATGATGCGGTGAGAAAAGCACTTGAACAAAAAAGAATTGTAAAAGGATACAAAATCGGAGAATCAGGCTTTATCGATATAGGAGACAAAAAGTCATATCTTGATGCATACAAAAAGTATGTAGAGAAGTTGGGAAAGATATAGAGAAGAACAGAACAGAAGTGTTTACTTTTCAACTTTATCAGATAAGACCGCCAGAGATTTTTAGGTTCTAAGTAATGGTGATCTTTGTTAGATGTGCAGCTGAATCTGAATCTGTATAAAGAAACTATACGAAGGATCTATTTCTATAATGTAGTGCTTTCGGCAGATCTCCCCTTATCATTGCGCATCTGCGTGTTCTTCTACCGGGTATACCAGCTTTAGGCGATTTTAGAATAAGTTAATCTCATATGAGACATTCAACGTTCTTAGAAGGACAAGGAGATCACATGAAAGGAATAAGTAATGCAAATGTGTTTGTACCTTGATTGGACAGCAAAGGATATTACGCGCTTCTTGGAATTTCTGAACATGCCAGCTATCAAGAAATTAAGAGAGCATATAGAGGTCTGGCTAGGAAATATCATCCAGATAGGAATAATTCCTCCTTTGCTGAAGATATAATTAAGAAAATTAATGCTTCTTTTGAAGTCCTTTCAGACAGAGATAAGAGGCGAGAATATGATACAACAGGATTTACCACTATACAAATTGATAGGGGTGAGTCAAATAACGAGAACAAGGATACTCATGATCAAGTCCACACAAGTGACCGCAGTGCTAACAGCAGTCGCGTATACTCTAGTTACAATCCAGACGATAATAATCATTATGGAGGAAGAAAGACACAGAATGACAGTATTAGTAATGATGGGTCTAATGCCAGGATACAAACGACGATAACAGATTTAGATACTCCCAAGGGTCGGTTTCATATCGTCATAGAACCGTCTCTTTGTATGGCATTTGGCAGCTGCGAAACGCTTGCGCCCAAAGTCTTTGTAGTGGAAAAGAACAAAAGAATAAACCCTAAGGCAAGGATAGAATCAGAAAGTGGCGCAAACATTGAATCAATACTTTCAGCAGCACAAACATGTCCTACAAAAGCGATTAGAATAATGGATAGGTATACTGGTGAACAAATTTTTCCCTAATTGTCTATTTGGGGATCCTGAATTCTATCAATAAAAGTACATTGGGCCAGAATCCATGGAAGTTCTGGAAAATATCTTTTAATAGATTCAAAATGCCCTAGATGAATGCAAATATAATAGTGCAAGATCAAAGTCCACTGGTAAGATTCTGGTTGATTGATGCTATACACAAACAAATGACGGATGGATATGATGAAACAGGAATGAGGTACAATAATCTAGGCTTGACAAACAGGTTTTGACAGCATCAAAAAAGAAACAACAAGAAGAAGAAGGTGAAGAGAAACCAGAAGTAGAAGAAGTAGTAGAAGATGAAGAAAAAGTAGAAGAAGACGAAGAACCCATAGATGCCGAACCTTCAGATTCCATAGAAGAAGAAAAATGACATAATCAATCAAGTAACCAAATGACCTTATCAGAACTAAAAAAATTCATACAGTCTCAGACCGCCCAGATGGAGGGCACAACAGAATTTGAACATGCTGATCCTCTGCTAAAACGAATTATAAGAGAGTGCCAGGAAACAAATATCCCCCTGTGGCTTTGGAATTTACCACATGAAGAACACTTAAAGATTCAACGGGA
>Ga0207665_10002051_pt1 | contig 13568 bp, 11 predicted proteins | sample LARL112metaG_FD_184351 | JGI IMG/M metagenome (GOLD analysis project Ga0207665, IMG submission 184351) | Corn, switchgrass and miscanthus rhizosphere microbial communities from Kellogg Biological Station, Michigan, USA - LAR L11-2 metaG... | ecosystem: Host-associated > Plants > Roots >...
GAGGATCGCTGATACGCGTTCCCAGACTCTTTAGTCGTAGGTAAGAGTCCTCAATCAATCCGCGATTAGCAATGCACTTGGTCCGTAGTACTCAGTCCTCAATAGATCCCCTGAACTGACTGCGAACTACTCCAACCGAACGATTCAGCCAATGGCCGTGTCGAAGGTAGTAAGCATGATCGTGACGATCAGCGAGTGAACGAAGCGCAGCTCATCGCCCGTGTCATCCAGGGAGATCGGCTGGCCGGGCGGGCGCTGTACGACATGCACGCACCCCGGGTCTTCTCGCTCGCTTATCGACTGAGTGGGGACCCGGAGAAAGCACGGGAGTTTACCCAGGATGCATTCATCCGCGCGTTCTCGAGGTTGTCGCAGTTTCGCGGCGAGGCCGCGTTCTCGACGTGGCTGCACCGCATCGTCGTCACGGTCGTGTCGAATGCAAGACGTAACGAGCTTCGATTCGGACGCGAAGTAGCGCTCGACGAAGCTCAGTCGATCGAAACCAGCGCGGCGGAAGCCGAGCCCGATCTGAAGGAATCGATTGAAAGAGCGGTGAACAATCTGTCGGAAGCTTATCGCACCACGCTGATACTCCACGACGTTGAGGGATATACCCACGCGGAAATCGCCGTCATGCTCGGCGTCCCCGAGGGGACATGCAAGAGCCGGCTTTCCGTGGCCAGAGCGCAGCTGAGAGAAGCACTGGCTGCATTCAAGGAGTAGGACGATGGACGAAGATCAGTTCGACGAAGTGATTCGCGATCTGCCGGAGAGCTTCAATGCTCCGCCGCCGCCTCCTCTCGACGAGATGTGGGGCGTGATCGAGGATGCTCACTTCAATTTGCCGCAATCGACGTCGAGATCGCGCAGCAGTTTCTTCAGCACTCCATGGCTTGCCGCCGCGACGCTGCTGGTTGGTATCGGGATCGGTGCGCTGATTCCGCGAGCGAAGGCTCCCGCCACGGTCCAACCACCAGTCGCTCAGGCTGTTCCCGTGCAGGACACTTCTGCCGTCGCCGACGTGTATCGCGATCAGACGCATCAATACCTTGGCCAGGCAGCAGCGCTGCTGATTTCACTGCCGGCCAAAGACGGGAGCAAGACCGCCGATTCAGCGTTTGCCAACAAGGCGGCCGATCTTCTCGTCACTACTCGACTGCTGATTGATTCGCCCGCCGCTTCGCGCGATGTCAAGCTCCGTTCGCTGCTCGAGGATCTGGAGCTGGTGCTGGTTCAGATCGCGCGTCTGCGCAACGAGCGTTCGCGCAGTGATCTCGATCTGATTCACCAGGCAGTCGAGCAGGGTGATGTGCTGTCACGCCTCAATTCCGCAGTCGCCACAACTCAATCCTCCGAGTGAGAACAAGGATGACCAGAGTCACTCTTATCGCCGCAGCTTTGTTTTGCGCCCTGCCGCTCGCCGCGCAGAATCCAACTCCAGCACCGCCGGCACCGCCTGCACCCGCAGCACCACCGGCCGACATCGACATCGAGATGCCGGACATGCCCGACATGCCGGACATCCCGGATATGCCGGAGATGCCCGACATGGTGGACATGCCAATGCTTGCACCGATGGCGATGGACTTCGATTTGATCGGGCCGGCGTTGACTCCTCTCGGCACGCTCTCCGACATCGACATGGATATCGAGATGCCGGAAATCCCCGAGATCCCCGAGGTACCCGAGGCGCCGGATGTCATCGACATTCCGCCGATGACGATAGCTCCACGTATTCCGATGGCTGCCGTCCCGATGATCGCAATGCGGCCAGCGGTGCCCGCGGTTCCAGGCGTGACGCCACTCATCGCACTCACTCCCTCGCCCGACACTCGCTGGCGATCACGGTTCGACCAGGCGTTCAGCGGCATTACGTCCAATCCGCCGGAGTCGTGGTCGCAGACAGATCCCGCGGATTCACTCTATAGACTCGCGCGTACTGCCTTGAACCGCGGCGAGTATCGCCGCGCTGCCGATCTCTTCGGCCAGATCAGTCAGAAATTCCCGAACTCGGTGTACGCCTCCGACGCGCGGTACTGGCGCGCGTTCGCGCTCTACCGAATCGGCGGACGCGACGATCTGCGCGTGGCACTCGTTTCGTTGCAGGACAGTGGTCGCGGGTTCCGGCAGCAATCCCTTCAGACTGACGCGCCGGTTCTGGCGGCGAGAATTCGCGGCGCACTCGCGCGTGACGGAGACGAAAGCGCGAGACAGGCGCTCCAGACCGCTGCCGCCCAACCCGGTGCATGCGATCGTGAGGATCTCGCCGTTCGAGTCGAAGCACTGAACTCTCTTGGTCAAACGGATCCCGAGTCAACCACTCCAATTCTGCGGCGCGTTCTCGCCAGACGCGACGAGTGCTCCGCGAGTCTGCGTCGTGCCGCGCTCTATCTGCTTGGTCGGCGCACCGACGACGAAGCCCGCGATCTCATCATCTCCGCAGCACGCAACGATCCCGACATCGGAGTCCGCGCGGATGCTCTTCGCTTCCTGGCCGCGATGCCCGGCGAGCAGTCGATAGCAACGATCGAAGAGATGGCACGCACTCCCGGCAATGAGCAGCTCCAGCGCGCGGCGATCGCCGCGCTCGGAAGAAGCGACAGCCCACGCGCCCGCCAGAGTCTGCACAACGTCATCGAGCGAACCGACCTCTCGGAGACCCTGCGCGCGACTGCTCTTTTGAGCGTCAGCGCGGATCGCTCGGGCGACAACGGAGCGTACTTACGGTCGATCTACCCGCGGCTCGACACGCCGCGACTTAAGGGAGAGGCGATCCGCGCGATCGCCCGGATCGGCGGCAGCGACAACGATCAATTCCTGCTGTCGATAGTGCGCAATCAGAACGAATCGGCTGATGTCAGAGCGGCTGCCCTGCGCTCGGTCGGCCGGTCCACCATCGCAATCGCTGATCTGTCGAAGATGTATGACGCAGCAGACGATCGCCGACTGCGCGAGCAGCTCATCGGCCTGTTTGCTCAGCGCGATGACCCACAGGCGACCGACAAGCTGCTGGAGATCGCGCGCAACGGCACCGATCCCGACATGCGCCGCTACGCCATTTCCGCGCTGTCGCGCAAGAATGATCCGCGCACCAAGAAGCTCTTACTGGAGATCATCGACAAATGACTGTCAGCCGCTTCATGACGATCGCGCTCGCTGGCGCATTCGTCGGCACGAGCGCGTCGGCGCAGACTCTCGCCAATCGCGTCGCATCCGCTTCCGACCGTTCAGTGCAGTTCACTTATAAAGCGCGGCCGGGCGTGTGCGGTGACGGACGCACCTACATCTCAACCGGTCCCGGCAATTTCTACGGCTACAACTCCAGTGAAGGGACCGAGCAGTGTCAGCCTGGCCCCGTCCGCGTCGTGCTCGATCTGGCTGATCGAAACGTCGTCGCGCTCCGTACCTACGTCGGTGTTCCCTCAACGGGCGTCGACGCGAGTGTCTCAAATCTCGGCAACGTGAGTCCAGCCGAGGCCGCTGACTTCCTGCTGGGAGTCGCGGGTCGCGCCGATGGCCGCGTCGGCCGCGATGCAATTTTTGCCGCCCTGCTCGGTGACAGCGTTGACATCAGCTCGCGGTTGCTGGCGATAGGTCGCGACGCAAATCGTCCGCTCGAAACTCGCCGTGCCGCCCTCGCCGGTCTGGCGCGCGCTGATTCACGCCAGCTCGATGCGATCGGTTCGGCACTCGTTCAGGTTGCGACCAACGAGAGCGACGTTCAAGGTGCGCGCGAAGAAGCGTTGCGCGTTTTGTCGCGACTCGAGCATGGTGCCGGCATCCAGCCGTTGATTCGCCTGGCGAATACCAACACCACATCGTGGATCGGCCGTGAAAGCATGCGCGTGCTCGCGTCATCTGGCGATCCGCGCGCACGGGATTTCCTGCGCGCGACAGTGCAGCGTACTGACCTGCCCGATGATTTGCTGGCGGCGGCGATTCGCGGCCTCGGCAGGAATTACGTCACCGGTCAGGACGCGACCCTGTTGCGCTCGCTTTACCCCAAGCTCACTGGTGACAGAGCGCGTGATGCCGTTCTGGCGTCGATCGCTGACCTCGGCGGGGCGGACAACGTGCAGTGGCTGACCGGGGTAGTGCGGAACGAACAGCTTCCCTCGGATTCTCGTCGCCGGGCGCTCGCTTGTCTCTCCCGCGCCGGGGCACCGACGCCGACGCTGGTAGCGCTATACGATCCTCTCACCGATTCACAATTGCGCGGTGAGTTGATCAGCATTTACTCGCGCGCGGGCGACAAGTCAGCGACCGACAAACTCGTGTGGATCGCGCGCAATGAGCAGAACATTCAGTTGAAGCGGCGCGCGATCAATGCGCTGTCGCGGAATTCAGATCCCGCGATCAGGCAGGTACTGCAGGATATCGTCGAGCGTTAACCAGCGATTTTGCGGCGCTTGGCGGTGGCTTCGACATTCTCGACGAGGCGTGGAGCACTCCACGTCTTGTCGAGGACTTTCTGGAAGCAACGCTTGGGAATGATCTCGACGCCCGATTTCGCCAGGCTGTCGTAACGCGCCAGCTTCTCAGGATACCGCGAGACCGTACACGCCTTGTAGCCGAGCGACAGGAAGAAGTTGTCGGTAAGGCTCAGCGCGAAAACTTCTTCGATGTCGCGCGCGCGAGCGAGCCGTTCGACGCCCAGCACCACCTGCGTGCCCAATCCCTTGCCGTGCTGGGTCGGCGACACTGCTACCGAAGAGACCTCGGCCAGCGATGGCGAGTACTCTTCCAGCGCCGCGCAGGCCAGGACGTGACCCGCCGCGTCGGTCGCAACGACATAGTTGTCGATGCGCGATGCGATCTGGTCCAGCGTGCGGGGCAGCATCAATCCCTGAGCCGCATACGGCGAGACGAGCTCGAGGATCTGAACGGCATCCGCGCGCGTCGCCCGGCGCACGACCTGTTGGGCCGGCTTGCGGCGATCAGAAAGCCCCCGGAGGGGCACGGCAGTGCTTGGGATTTTATGCACGAAGAATGTATATATACACAGACGTCGTGGCGCAAGAGCTTCGGGCCGAGGACTTAGAAATCGCACTGCACCGCTTTGAGCTCCAGCAGCTAGCTCCAAGCTACCCGCTGCCTACGACGAGACAGATCTCATAGCATCAGAGGAAAACCGAACCAGTTTCCTCAGACGCGGCGTGTCCCGTCGTCTGCAGCGGGAAGCTGGTAGCGAGCTGCTGGAAGCTACCAGCGGTGTAGTGTGCGGTTAGTCCGCAGCTCTAATAGCTAGCGAAGACCCTCGTCTTACCTGTCCGGTCGAACGCGATGACCTGGTAGTGCTGCTTCATCCCGCCCTCCATGCCCGGCGACCCCATCGGCATCCCTGGCACCGCCAGCCCCTTCACGTTCGGCTTCGTGGCTAGCAGTCGGTCGATGTCCGAAGCGGGAACGTGGCCCTCGATGAGATAGCCCTCGACCACCGCCGTGTGACACGACGTTAGCGCGCCAGGGACGCCGAGGGTGCTCTTGATCTGCGCGATGTCGGGCGTGTCCTTGGCGTCGACGCGGTAGCCATGCTTGATCAGATGCTCGATCCAGTTCTTGCAGCAGCCGCAGCTCGGGTCCTTGTAGACCGTGATCGTCGGCTTCTTCGGAGCAACCACGGTTGGTACCGCGGCGGTGGTGACAGCGACCGCAGCCGTGCAAACTGCGACCGCAAAGAATCTGAATGAGCGGTTGGTCATTGGGGCAGAGATTTGAGTGTGCGTTCGATTTGCTTGCGGTGGCGAGCCTCGTGGTGGCCGACAAAAATCAGCCACTGATACAGGTCGAGCTCGCCGAGTACGACGTGCGTGTGCTTAATGTCGCCGATCGCCAATCCATCAGCAGAGACGACCGCCGCCCGTAAAGCTTCACGCGAAGTCTCCAGTCCCTCGATGGCTTCGTTGATGTCGACATCGGTGCGCGGCTGAACGAGAGTCGGCGCCTGCAGTGTTCCAGCCTCCAGTTTAGCTGCGTGTGGATCGAACGATGACATCACCGACGAGGTCGACGTCTCCGCGCGAAGGCCTTCAGCGCGCGCCTTCTCGACGCGTTTGGTGATCAGCCGCGCGACCCCGGACTCGACCATTCGCAAATGCTCGAGGATCTCCGCGACCGACCAGCCACCCGGATCGCCGCGTTGGCAAAGTCTGGTACCGGAAACGCCCGCGAAGCTGTTGAGCAGCTCCCGGCGCTTCTGCTCCACGTAATTCATCGTCTCGGCGAGTCTGGGATGCACGTTTCTAATGTAGTCGGGGGGCTTGGCTTCGGGTTATATTCGGTATATAGTTGATGCCCGCTTCGCTTTGCAATGTTCATCTGCCTCTGGACCCCCGCCGCCTTTCCTGCCCTCCCGCTCTTTGCTGACGAAGGAATCGTTCAGGAAAGCGAGCTGCTCAAGGAGCTTGTGCCGGAACTTCTCACAGTCGCACCTCGTGTGACGATTGGCTCGAGAGGAGTTGTCTGGGCAGATGCACGCGGATTGAGCGCGGAGCTGCTCGCCAAAGATCTGATCGACGTCTTCCATCGAAATGATGTAGAGAAAGTCAGAGCGGCGATCTCGCTCGTGCCAATTGCCGCGGAAGTGGCAGCGCTCCACGGTAACGGTGGACTGATCAGGATTCCGGTCGGCACCGAGCGGGAATTTCTGGCGCCGTTCCCAATTGGCGTGCTCGAGACATCACCGTTTCTGGCGTCGCTGCTCGATGGAATAGGAGTCGAGCGCTGTGCTGACTTGGCGAAGCTCGATCTCGAGTCGATCGAGGTCCGATTCGGTGCGGAAGGCGCCAATCTCTGGAGACTGTCGAGAGGGGATGACACGCGGCGCATCTTCAAGACGGTGCCGCGCGCGCTGCCGTCTGCTTCGCTCGACTGGCTCGACTACACTCTGCGCGACGCCGAGCGTCTGGTCTTCATCATCAACTCGCTCGTCGGCAACATCACCACCGAGCTCAAGTCGCGCGGGCAATGCGCGCGTGAGATGACGCTGATATTCTCGCTGGCGAATCGCGAGACTCTCGAGCATCTGGTGCGTCCCGCGCGCTCCACAGCGAGTCACAAGGCGTGGATGCGGTTGATACGCTCGCATCTCGAGCGACTCTCTCTGCCCGACGGTGTCGTCGGGATTACCGTTCGCGTCGAGTCGGTAACCGGTGAAGTCGAAAAGCAGGGGGATATTTTCGATCGCGGCTTCGGCACAGCGCGCGCGGCGGAGGAGACGATCGCGCAGCTGCTCGATGATCAGGGCGCGGTGGTCGTCACGCCTCGGAATACACAGCATCCGCTGATCGATCGTCGCACCGAGTGGGTCGCTCAGGAGCCATCACAGGCATCTGCGCGCATTCAGCTGCGCGAGCGAGTGGTGAAAGCGACGGCGGCCCCCCGCCTGACACTGCAATTATTGCCGGAGCCCCGGCGAGTGGCGGTGACGACACGCCGTCGCCGCGATCACGAGATGCCGATCCAGTACCGGGACCAGGAGTGGACGACTCTCGTCTCCGCCGCCGGTCCCGACCGCGTGTCGGGCGGGCAATGGACCGAGCCCTACGCGCGCGAATACTTCCGCTGTGTCACGGATGACGGAATGATGGTCTGGCTATTCCGCGACGCACGCGATGGCGAATGGTACCTTCACGGCTGGTGGGACTGAGTTGCGAACTACCAGAGAGGCCTAACGGCACTGCTGACTGCTGACTGAGTTCGCATTGGTAAACCAGGCGGACTCTCAGTCCGGACTTGTTCGTACCTCGCAACCCGTATGGGTCTCCTAATCCGCAGTCAGTCGTCGATCAGCAGTGCAGTTAGTCCGCGCTGGTAGTGCGAACTCAAAGTGATATGTTAAGCGCGAACTCTCTCCAAAAGGCAGCCTGTGAACCGCCTCTTTCTCCTCTTGATGCTGGTATACGCGACGCGCGCCGATGCGCGGGTTGTCCGTGTCGAGGTCCTCTCACGCAATCCAATCTCCGGTGATTTCGCTGGCCGCGCATACGAGCGGATAACCGGCAGAGTTTACTTCGCATTCGATCCCAGCAATCCCCAGAACAAAAAGATCGTCGATCTCGGGCTCGCTCCCCGCAACTCAAACGGGGAAGTCGAAGCCGTAAGCGAGTTCGTCATGCTGCGGCCGATCAACTCGACCGGGTCAGCGAACGTCGCCTTGATCGACATCGTGAATCGCGGCGGCATCACGCACTTCATCTTCAATCTCGGCCGCAATATGCGGGCGTCTCCGGAATCCGCAGATTTCTATGGTGACGCTCTGCTGATGAAACGCGGTGTCACGGTTGTCGCACTCGGTTGGCAGTGGGACGTTCAGCCCGGCGGCTCGGCGCTGCATTTCCGCGCACCGCCCGTCGGTTCAGCAGCAAATCCAGTCACGGGCCTGGTTCGCAGCGACATCACTATCGACGCGCCGACGACGTCGATTCCACTTGGACATAGCCTCGCCGCTGGCGCGCTCGCTTACCCGGTCGCAGATCCGAACGATCCAGTGAACACACTAACCGTTCGCGACACTCCGACCGGCGTTCGGCGCATCATTCCGCGTGGCAATTGGCGTTTCGGCCGCGATACGGATGGCAAAGTCGTCGACGATCGGCGCTCGGTCTACATGGCGAGCGGCTTTCAGCCTGGGAAGATCTATGAAGTCATTTACCGCGGGCGCGATCCGGTGGTCGTTGGCGCTGGTCTCGCCGCCGTGCGCGACATGATCTCCTATCTCAAGTACGACCCGAGCTCGATTGCGCCCGTCCAGTACGGCGTCGGTTACGGCGTCTCTCAGACGGGGAGATTCATTCGTCACTTCCTTTATCAGGGATTCAACGCTGACGAGAAAGGCCGGACTGCGTTCGACGGATTTTTTGTCCACACCGCGGGCGCTGGCCGCGGCAGCTTCAATCACCGGTTCGCACAGCCATCGCGTGATGCGCAACCGTATTCGACATTTTTCTATCCAACCGACGTTTTCCCCTTTACCAGTCCAGCAACTCGCGACCCCGTAACTGGTAAGCGCGCGGGTCTCCGCGACAACCTCACGGGCTCCGACGAGACGAAAGTCTTCTACGTTGATGGCGGACACGAGTACTGGGGGCGCGCTGCATCGCTGACGCACACGACTCCCGACGGTGCGCGCGACGTGGGGTTCTTGCCCACTGAGCGCCGTTACGTCATTTCGTCAGCCCAGCACTCCAGTCCCGCAGGCTGGCCAGTGCTCGACTCAGCTCGCATCGCCGGCACGATCGCGTACCGTGGCGATCCGCTCGATCAGCGTCTGGCGCTGCGCGCGTTGTTGTCCGACCTGATCGACTGGGTGACGGTTGCAAAGGATCCGCCAGCGTCGCGCTATCCGACGCTCGCCTCCCACACACTCGTCGCGCCCCGGGATCAAAAATTCCCGCGGATTCCGAATCTCCCGGTCGCGCGCATCCCACATCAGGTCTACCGGATGGATTTTGGCTCGCGCTGGAGCGACGGAATAATCGATCGTGAGCCGCCGGTGCTCGGCGCACCGTACCCCATCTTCGTATCGCGGGTCGATTCGATCGGTAACGATCTCGGGGGAATTCGCAGCATCGAGATCGCCGTGCCGCTAGCCACTTATTATCCGTGGCTGCTGCGCACCGAAATGACCGCAGCCACCGATCGCCTCGTAAGCTTTCGCGGCACCTTTGTGCCGCTGCCGAAGACTGAAGCGAGTCGCCGCGCCACTGGCGACTCGCGGCCAAGCATCGAGTCACTGTATGGTGACAGGGCTCGATTCACGACCAGGGTTGACGCAGCCATCTCATCATTGATCGCCCAGCGTTTCATGTTGCCCGAGGATGCCGCTGTGGCGCGGGCGCGGATGCTCGATGTCTGGCAGCGATTCGGACTGGCGAAGTAGCGCTAGCTGACTCCGGGGAAATCGATACGCGCTGCTTTGGCGATCGCTCGCACCCGATTCATGATCGCGTCCGCCGTCTTCGCGTCGCCCTGATTGCGTATTGCTTCGGCCAGAACGGCGCCCGTAAACGCGTAGGTGTAGGGAATGCCGAACGAAGCGCGGTCGATCCAGTCGCCCTCCTTGATCAACGCCTGGGGCGCCTTGTACACGTTGTCCCACAGCTCTTTGGTGCGCTGCACATCGAGATTCAGTCCCGCCGCTACCAGCGGAACCTGCGGACTGTTCACGACCGGGTGGTCGACGAGCTTCTGCACAAATCCCTGCGTCACCAGATACGGCTGCAGTAGTGGGCCGAGTGTGGTCCCTCCGCCTCCAGTCGACACGTAGATCGGTCTCTCGGGGAATGCGTCCTTGATCAAGCGGAGAAAGACGAGCTCGTCCCGAACGAGATACCCGGGCGGAATCTCCAGGCTGAGATTCCCCTGACGGAAAATCTGCGGCTGGTTGATCTGGATGTACTCGGGAATCGCATCGGCTTCGGCGAACGACATCTTGAGGGGCGGCCCCGACGGCTTCTTCCACTGTTGTCCGCGGAAGATCGCGGGTCCCTTCGCCGCGTCGTACGTCTCGACTGGACGACGGATCATCTGACGCACGAACCAGTCGGTGTCGAGATAGGTCGTCACTGCCACCGTCACGTCGCGACGCACTCCTTCGACTTCCTGCGCGTACCACAGCGGGAACGTATCGTTGTCTCCGTTGGTGATGACGATTGCGTATGGCTCGAGCGAATTCAGATAGTCGCTCGCCCACTCACGCGTGAATTGGTGGCCGGAACGTGACGCGTACTTCCAGTTCGCGAAGAGGGGAATCAGCGCGATCAGCAGAATCGGCGCAGCCAGCTTGAACGCGCGCGGCGACGGCCACGCGAACACAGTCACCTTGTTTTTCCCGGTCTTTTCTTCGACTGCTTCGGGCTCGCGATCCAGAATCTGCGCGAGCTGCTCCCACAGGAAGCCCAAACCGATGGCCGCCCACACACCCCACGCCGAGTAGCTCCAGATGTAGAAGTAGTCGCGGTCACGAACTTCGCGCGCGACGCTGTTGCCGAGCTCCGGCGCCTGGGACCACCCGAACTTGAAGTTCAGGTAGTAGATGAGCGCCAGCGTCATCGTGAACATCAGCGGCCCGAAATACCAGAATGTCTTTCGATCTCGTTGCCAATGGACCCAACCGCCGAGCAGCCCCAAGCCGAGGAACACGAAGGCGAGGATGAACTGCAGGCCCTGCATCACCTGATGCGCGTCGCGCAGCCACTGCCACTTGAAATACAGCCACCACATGCCGACCTGACTGGTATACGGCGCGCCGCGGTCGACTTTCTCGCCGTACTGAACGCGGTTGATGTTGTCCATCAAACGCTTCTCGGTAAGTTTGCTGAAGGTGCAGCTGGCCGCGATTTTGGTCTCGCACGCCGTCGGCGCGCCTTCGTTGATCGCGGGGAAGTACGCGGCGCGAATCGGCTCGAACGCGAAAGGTGTCAGTCCCAGCAGAAGCGCTCCCACCGACGCCAGAACCAATCTCCAGCGCATCAGCGTGCGCCACTTCGTGGCAAGCAGTGCCACGCCTGCGGCTGGCAGCGGGAGGAATCCAGCGGGGTGGTTCGCGTAGCCGAGTCCGAGCAGGAAGCAGACGAGCACGATATAGCGATCGGCTTTGCGCGAATTCGGCGCTTCGATCCACTCGATCACCAGCCACGACACGATGGTGAAGAACAACAGTGAAATCGTGTAAACCTTCTCGTTCACTACCGACTGGTTCCAGACGGTGAACGCAGTCGCTCCGATCAGGGTCGCCAGACTCGCGATCATCAGTCGTTCCCATCGCTCGGGAACCCAGCGCGCGACAACGCGCTCCGTAATCAGGAACCAGAGTCCGGCAGAGATCGCGCTCGCCAGCGCTGCCATGATGTTGATCCGCTCCGCATATGGGACCGGAATCGGTAGCGAAGCAAACGCGTGACCGAGGAGCACGAAGAACGGGTTGCCGGGCGGGTGAGGAATGCCGAGCACCTTGACCGCTGCCATGTATTCGCCGGTGTCCCACATCGCCACCGACGGCGCCAGGGTGATCAGATAGAGAACGAATACGAGGCCGGCCGCAATTGCAGCGGGAACGTAGGATGGCCGATAGCCGCTCTCAGCCAGCGGTATGCGTTTCGGCGCGGGCGCGTAGGTCGCGTTTGCGCGATTCGTAGAGACTTGTGTTGCCATCTAGAGTGAGGAGTATGCGGGTGGAATTCCCGACTGAATTTTAGTCACTAAACGTCGGCCGTGCGTTCATCAGCAAGTAAGCTCGCGACGCGAAACGATGACCCGGGTAACCTGGGTCGAATCGCGCGCGAAGCACACCCGTCCCTTTCTAAACGACAACCCACGTGCCGGCGTACCGACACCAATTCCGTTTGACGTGCGAAACGCAGGATTCGAGCTGCCCACCGTTTCGATAAGACTGTCCTTACCCGCGACGGTAAACACGATCAATCCGCCAGCTACTGATACTCCGAGCACCGGCCCCTGGATCGCTACCGACTGGGGGACTTTGATCAGTGCGATTGGGCAACGCTGCCGGAGTCGACTGAGTGGCGTCCCCACGGTGACCGGCCCGATGCTGGTTGCCGTGATGAGAACACCGTTAGAGCCGAGGCAGGTCTGATCGCTGATCGCAACCGGATCGCTGTGTGAGAAGACATCCGGCGACAGCTTGGCCACGTCATCGGGGTTGGCTGCCGCCTCTCCATTGTTCGTGCAGCCAGCCGCTGCCAGGCCGATAACCACCGCGAGGGCTTTCACATAGCTGGGCATCACCCGACGACTCGCAGGTGCCGCGCCTAGCGCTTTCGGTATATATTCGGGTATGGGATTTGTTGAGCTACGCGCCCATACCGCCTTCTCATTCGGCGACGGTGGCACTTCGCCCGAAGCGCTTGCTGCCCGGGCTGCATCACTCGGCTACAGTGCGCTGGGCATAACAGATACGGCCGACCTGGGCGGCATCGTTCGGTTTTGCCTGGAAGCGAGAAGAGTCGGCCTGAAGGCAATTGTTGGCGCCGAGCTCAATGTCGATGGCTGCCCGGTCGCTTTTCTGGCTCAGAACAAAACCGGGTTCAACAACATCGCCTCGCTGGTAACCAGGTCACGTGTTGGCGAGCTCTCGACCTGGCAGAAAGGAGACGGCAAGAAAACGCGGGGACGTCCACGACTTTCGTGGCAACAGGTAGCTGAGCGGAGCGAAGGAGTGCAGGTGCTGACCGGTCCGCTTACGGGTCCGGTCGCATCTCACCTCCGCAAAGGTGATTACCGCGAAGCCGAACGCACGCTGTGCCGGTGGCGATCGGTATTTGGAGACCGACTCGCCGTCGAAGTCCAGCTGCATCACACCAGCGGTACCGAAGCCGCGCTCGGTGCCGCACTGATCGAGCTCGCTGAGCGACACAATGTGCCGTGGGTCATCTGCCACGAGCCGCGTTACATCGACAACGGCACGCGTCTGGTCCACGACGTTCTGACATCGCTTCGTTACGACACCACCATCGACGACGCTGTCGCGCGCGGACTGCTGCATCCAAACGGCGAGTGGCGTCTCGTCTCGCCAGAGGAAATGGCGCAGCGATGGAAGGGTCGCGAGC
>Ga0207665_10002052_pt1 | contig 13568 bp, 15 predicted proteins | sample LARL112metaG_FD_184351 | JGI IMG/M metagenome (GOLD analysis project Ga0207665, IMG submission 184351) | Corn, switchgrass and miscanthus rhizosphere microbial communities from Kellogg Biological Station, Michigan, USA - LAR L11-2 metaG... | ecosystem: Host-associated > Plants > Roots >...
CAGCTCTTTTGCAAATTCGGCTTGCAGGATAGCTTCGTCCGCATCCGGTGAAGAGAAAAAGTGGCCTTGCATGCCGTCGAAAGCGCCGCTGGCTTTCGAAGATTCCGGCATGCCCGCAACCATGGTGGCGTAAGGCTTACCGTCGTAGCGCACTTCGGTGAAGAAACGGATTTGCGGATAGACCTCCATCACGTTTGGCAGTTTGGTAATTTCCGCGCGTGCAGCCTCATCGAGTGGCCGCGCTTTTGGAGAAGCGGCGCGAGTTGCAGGCGGCCCAGCGCCCGGTCCGCGAAGATTTGTTTTTGCGGTGACGAAAATGGAATCGAAGAGGCCGCTTTTGCTCAGCCGGCTGGTGGCGAGTTGCTGCAGACCTATACCGAGCGAAAGCATGGCTACCAGAGATGCGACGCCAACGGCCACGCCAAGCGTGGTGAGCGAATTGCGCAGAATCGCTTCCCGCAAGTTGCGCACTGCTAGTTCCGTCATGTCGCGAAGCTTCATTGGCCAGCGCCCCTGTTGCCGGAAGTCGTCGCGTGGAGAGCCGCGTGATTCGTGGCGTGCACTTCGGTAGCAGTGGTCGACAAAAGTTTTCCGTCGCCCATCGTGGCCAGGCGATCGGCAAATTTTTCGGCGAGGTGCCGCTCGTGCGTGACCATCACGATGGTCATGCCCATGGTGGATTGAATTTCGCGGAGCAATGTGAGTATCGCTTCGCCGGTGGCGGAGTCGAGATTGCCGGTGGGCTCGTCAGCAAAAAGTATTTTTGGCCGGTTGACAAGAGCGCGCGCGATCGCGGTGCGCTGCTGTTCTCCGCCGGAAAGTTCACTGGGGCGATGGCCGGTGCGCTGGGCAAGGCGCACACGCTCGAGCGCTTCCTGCACGCGCGCGCCGCGCTCGCTGCGGTCGACTTCAGCGAGCCGTAACGGCAGCTCGACATTTTCTTCCAGCGTCATGCGTGGCAGCAAATTGAAGGACTGGAAAACCATGCCCACGGTATTGCGGCGATAACGCGCGAGCTCGAGGGGCGAAAGTTCGGCAAGATTTCGGCCGGCGGAAAAAATCGCGCCGGAGGTGGGGCGGTCGAGTCCAGCCATGAGGTTCAGCAGCGTGGACTTGCCGGAGCCGGAACTGCCGAGCAGGGCAAGAAATTGTCCGGTTGGAATGCTGAGCGAAACATCGTCGACGGCGCGGATCGCGGACTCGCCCATGACATAGTGGCGTGACACATGATCGATCTGCATGGCTGGCTGGTGGCTCGGTTGGTTGAGCGGGTGCGGGTCTGGCGATGCGCTCGGCGGCATAGGTTTGGCTCTCAAGAGTACTACGTACAAGCTGCGCTAAAGATTGCGGATTTGGATGCGGCGCTGGGGCGAAGAGGGAATGCGCGAGTGCGCGCGGTAAGTTGCGATCAAACAACGCGGGATCAGTGCCAATTGAGCGGGCGAGTTTAACCCGCGGTCTCTTGTGCTAACATCGGCTCTTTGTGCGGTGGCAGTGGATCGTGACAGTATTGGTGTCGCATAGAAATACCTAGAAGAGGCGGAATGAAGGCGTTGCGAAAAATGCAGGCTGCGCGCGGTCTTTCGATGGAGACGGCAAGCACGCCGGCGATTGGTCCGACCGACGTATTGGTGCGGGTACGCGCGGCTTCGATTTGCGGAACGGACCTGCATATTTACGGATGGGACCGCTGGTCACAGGGAAGAATCAAGCCACCGGTAACGCTGGGGCACGAATTCTGCGGCGTGGTAGAAAAAATCGGCGCCGCAGTGGATGCGATAAAATCCGGAGACTTCGTCAGCGCCGAGATGCACGTGAATTGCGGGCATTGCCACCAGTGCCGCGTAGGCGAAGCGCACATTTGCCCAAATGTGAAGATTATCGGAATCGACCAGGACGGAGCGTTCGCGGAATTCGTAAAAATTCCCGCGACCAATATCATCAAGCTGGATGCGGCGCTTCCGGAGCGTTACGGGGCAATCCTCGATCCTCTGGGCAATGCGGTGCATACGGTGCTGGCAGGGCCGATCGCTGGGCGAACGGCGCTGGTAACCGGATGCGGGCCGATCGGGTTGATGTCGATCGCGGTAGCCAAGGCGTGCGGCAGCTCGATAGTATTTGCGACGGAAACAAATGAGCACCGCCGTGCGATGGCCAGGTTGATGGGCGCGGATGTGGTGATCAATCCGGCAGCGGAAGATGCCGTCGCGCGCATCCTGAGCGAGACCAGCAAAACCGGAGTGGATGTGCTGCTGGAAATGAGCGGCAATGGGACGGCGATTCAGCAGGGATTTAAGGCGCTGCGAGCCGGCGGGCGAGCTTCGCTGTTGGGAATACCCACGGAAAATGTGCCGCTGGATCTGGTGAATGACGTAATTTTCAAAGGCGCGACGGTGCAAGGAATTTACGGGCGGCGAATGTATGAAACCTGGGTGCAGACGACGGCGCTGCTGAAAGCCGGCAGATTGAACCTGGAGCCGCTGTTCGGCGAGCGCGTGAAGCTGGAGCAATTTGAAGACGCGTTTGCGAAATTGCAAGGCGGCCTGGCGGGAAAAATTCTGATGTATCCAGACGGGCTGCCGCAATAAAAGGCGCGTAAGAGGAATAATAAAAAAGCCGTACCTTTTTCGAGTACCTTTTTGGGTGTTGATTGCGTCTTTGGAGTTGATACCGGGAATTGATATCGGACGTCCCCAGCGTCGCGCTACACTGATTTTTTGCAGTGCACTTTGCAGTGCACGTCGTCCTGCCCTCATCGACGTGAGATCCTGGCCTGCCTGCGGCGGGCTCAGGCGACAATAGTTCATCACGAGCTGGTCACACAGGAAAGAAGGAGAATCTGATGTCTGAACAGGGAACACAAACCATGACCCAGAATCCATTGCAGTATGTGAGCGAGCAGTTGCAGGAACTGCGCGATAAAGGTGTAGCGCCCAGGCTGCGCGTGCTGGAAGGCGAACAGAAACCGGTCTGCACCTTCGACGGGAAAGAGGTGATCAACCTTGCCTCGAATAATTACCTGGCGTTGACCACGCACAAAGCGTTGCGGAAAGCCGCCGTGGAAGCAGCGAAAACGTATGGCGCGGGCGCGGGCGCGGTGCGGACCATCGCCGGGACCATGCAACTGCACATGCAACTGGAAGAGCAGATCGCAAAATTCAAAAATGTCGAAGCGTGCGTGGTTTTCCAATCTGGTTTCACCGCGAATGCAGGAACGGTCTCGGCGGTGTTGGGCAAAGAGGATTTGATTATTTCCGATGAGCTGAATCATGCATCGATTATCGACGGCGCGCGGCTTTCGAGAGCGACGATCAAGATATTCAAACATAAGGATGTAAAAGATTGTGAACGGATTTTGCAAGAGAATGCTAGCTTTGCCGGCAAGAAATTGATCATCACCGACGGCGTATTTTCGATGGACGGAGATCTGGCTCCGTTGCCGGAGCTGTGCACACTGGCGGAAAAATATAATTGCATCATGATGGTGGACGATGCGCACGCCAGCGGCGTGATGGGGCGCAACGGCCGCGGCACGGTAGATCACTTTGATTGCCACGGCCGCGTGCACATTCAAGTAGGAACGTTGAGCAAGGCAATTGGCGTGATGGGCGGGTACGTTTGCGGTTCGCGCGATCTGATTGATTTTCTTTATCTGCGGGCGCGGCCGTTTCTTTTTTCGACTTCGCATACGCCAGCCACGGCGGCCGCGTGCAGGGCTGCATTCACAATTCTTGATTCTCCTGAAGGCGAGAAGTTGATCAAGAAACTCTGGAAAAATACCAAGACCTTTAAGCGCGAGCTAAAGAAGCGCGGATTCCAGTTCAGGCCGAGCGAAACGCCAATCATACCGATTCATGTGGGCGAAGCCGCTAAAGCGTTCGAGTTCTCGAACAAATTGTTTGCGGCTGGCGTTTTCGCCCCTGCGGTAGGGTACCCTACGGTGGCCGAAGGCAAGGCGCGGCTGCGAGCCATTGTGAGCGCCGGACACAAGAAAGAGCAGCTGTTGAAGGCGGCAGAGGTGATGGCGGAGATAGCCAGGCCGCTGGGAATCATTGCTTCGTGAGTTGGCTTCGTGACGTAACGTCAGCTTTGTTACCGTCAGCTAGCCGCCAGTTTGTAACGTCAGCCTAGTAGCTCGGCATCGATTCGGGTGGCCTCGTACGGCTCACGACGGTTTGTCCGGTGTCGGCGGGACGACCTTGCTCGTGCGACAAGTGTAGTAGATCCGCCACGGGAATCCTGTAAGAAGGGAGTACCAGAACTACATTCTGAACCGTCTCAAACGCTTGTCTCGCGGGGCGAAATGATGAAACTAATGGACTTATAAAATGGTGGTGGCTTTGCAGTACCCTGCTATGGTAACGTCTCTCTAACCTGCGTCCTTCAGCCCGGAGAGAAGGAGGCCCCTCGATGACAATCAAATCGATAACCAAGATTCTCGGCGCGACGATTGTTGCAGGGGTGTTAACGGGCGCGAGCATGGCGCAAGATACTCAGAATACTCCGGATCAAAATATTTCAGAGAAGAAGTCGGCTCCAGCAGTGACTATTCCGCTGAGCACTGGAACACCGATCAATGCCTCGCTGGTGGGAGCATTGGACTCCGCGCGCTGCAAGCCGGGCGATCTGGTGAACGCGATTGTAACTGAATCCGTTACTTATCAGCGTAGCGTGCTTCTGCCTAAAGGCAGCCGCATCGTGGGCCACATTGTGCGCACGGGCGCCGATGGAGACGAGACTTCCGCACTGTTTGTGGAATTTGACCGCGCAATCCTAAAGAATGGCCAGGAAGCCGAGCTTAATGCAGGAATACAGGCCTTGGCGCCGGCCGGAACTGCAGCCACAATCCCTTCGCGCGAGAAGTATGAAGAAGCGCGGATGGCAGGCCTTTTAGGGCAACGCGCTGAGCAGGAATCCTCTGGTAGCGGCACGGTGATGCTGCCATCGAATTACACGATCCCAAGGCGTACGATTGCGCCGGATGTGACAGCAGACAAAATGGAAGGCGGAATCGACCGCAAGGGTTTATTCACGCCGGACAGTAAAGGCGCCTTCAGCGATCCGAATCTGCGCGTGTTTACGCCGGTTTCCGAAGGCTCGCACGGAACCGTGCTGGTGAACAACAAGCACAATATTCACCTTGAGAATGGAACCCACCTGCTGATTGTCGTGCAGCCGCCGGCTGTGCCTTCAGAAGGCCGCTGAGCGCGGCACTGGTTTTCCTACTAGATTGTACTGATGCAAAAGACCCCGCTCAGGGGTCAATGCTACACGGCTAACAGGATATATCTGTAGCTCCATACCGCTTAAACCTAAATACATTAATGACTTAGCGGCTGGACTTCCAGATGCATTACTTCCTACTCAAGGAGGAATCAGCTTATGGCACGAACGATGCGTTGTTTGGCTGCCGCAGCGCTGATGCTGTGTGGGACGGTGGCCCTTGCGCAAACGACGGCCCAGACGTCGGGTGCGGCTGGAACCAACAGGACGCAGGCCTCAGGCCAAGCGGTCGCTGGAGCGTCTGCGGGGACATCCGCGAACAAGAACGAAACCGGCTCTGTTTCGGCGGGGACCGCACTGAATGCGGAACTGAGCCAGTCTGTGGATTCCAGGAAAGCGAAAGCGGGAGATCCGATTGCGGCTCGCACGACCGAGGCAATCAAAATGGATGGACAAGTCGTGATCCCAAAGGGAACGAAACTCGTTGGGCATGTGACGCGAGCCAGTGCGCGATCAAAGGGCGACGCAGACTCGGCGTTAGCGATGCAGTTTGATCGCGCGATACTGAAAGACGGCCGAGAGATGCCGCTGCAAGCGACGGTCCGGGCGCTGGCGGCAGAGCAGCGAGTGGCTGCTGTAGGTCCAGAGGACCTGCAACCTGCCGGCAATGCCGGCAACATCGAAGGTGGCGCAGCAGGAGCAGGTTCGGCCGGAAACCGCGGTGTAGTTGGAGGCGTAGGAAATACCGTTGGCGGAGCCGCGAGCGGGGCGGCGAGCACGATACCGCGTACGACCGAAAATGCCACCGGCGCAGTGAATTCGACGGTAAGTTCCGCGGCGAACGTCAATGGCAGAGCGGAAACAGGGCTCAGCCGGTCCGGAGAATTGCTACCGACGAGCCGAGGCGTATTCGGGTTGAACGGTTTGAACCTGAATGCGAATGCGGCGAACTCAACGGAAGGATCGGTGATTACTTCCGCAGGAAAGAATGTGCATCTGGACAGCGGTACGCGGATGCTGCTGGTCACGCAAGCGGCAACTTCGGCGTCGGCACAGCGGTAGCTATCAGCCGTAGCAAAGCAAGTTTAGTCGAGGGTGCGAAATTCCCAGTTACGCTTGGCGCGACTGGGAATTTTTTTATCGATGTTGACAAATACGACTCTAAGCGAGCCAGCCCTGAATTCCCACTAATTTAAATTGATATGAAAAGCACGCACTGCGAATGGCTTGCACCGCGGTAAAGGCAATGCAAAGCCGGCCCCTTGCGGGCCAAATGCTGCGAAAGCGGAATCGGTGTCGCCGAGAGGGCGCGTAGCGTTTGGTATACTCGCTCGGATGAGCACTCCTGCGAAGAGATTATTCCTTGTAGACGCGATGGCGCATATTTACCGGGCGTTTTACGCGCCCATGCTGAGAATGAATGCGCCAAGCGGTATGCCGACCAAAGTGCCTTTTTTGTTTAATAACATCCTGAAGAGAATTTTGAAGGATTACCGGCCAGAGTATCTGGGGATCGTGTTTGACCCCTCGGGGCCTACGTTTCGCGACAAACTGTTCGAAAAATACAAGGAGCAGCGGCAGCCGATGCCGGACGAAATGCGGGTGCAGATGCCGTACGTGAAGAAACTATGCGAGGCGATGCGCATGCCGATTCTGGAAGTGTCTGGATTCGAAGCGGACGATGTGATCGGCACGCTGGCGTTGAAAGCGGCAAACAGCGACCTGGAAGTGCTGATCGTTTCGAACGACAAAGACATGATGCAGCTAGTAGGAAAGAACGTGCGGACGCTGCGAACCGGGACGGGTGGCGCAAAAGCCGATGTGATCGTGGACGAAAAAAGAGTGGAGGAGATTCTGGGCGTGCCGCCGGAGCGGGTGATCGACGTGATGTCCCTGATGGGCGACACGGTTGACAACATTCCGGGAGCGAAAGGGATTGGAGAGAAAGGCGCGACGGAGCTGATTCGAAAATACGGCAGCGTGGAAAACGCGCTGGACCATGCGGATGAGATTTCAAACAAGCGATATCGGGAGGCGCTGCAGCAGCAGAGGCAACAGGTAATGATGTCCAAGCAATTGGCGACGATTTCGACGGATGTTCCGATTGAACTGGATTTGCAGGCGCTGGAGATGAGAACGCCGGACGTGGCGGTGCTGGCGGATTTGTACCGGGAGTTGGGATTCAATTCGCTGTTGCGGGAACTGGGCAGCGAAGCGTTGGCGGCGACAGCGTCGGCCGAGGGTGCGGAAGCAGCGAAGAAAGACTACGGGGAGTTTGCAACCGTTGCAGAATTTCGCGAGTGGCTAAAGAATTTGCCCGCAAAAAAGCCGCTGGCGATCTGGCTAACCTTGGACTTCGCAGGGCGCGAGAGCGAAGGGTTTGGCACCCGGGTGAAGGGAATGGAAGTTTCTTCCGAGGCGGGAGAAGGCCGGCTGATCTGGGTGGACGAAAACCAGGAAGCACTGAAAGCGTTGGAGCCGGTGCTGAAGGATACAAAACGCGTAAAGATCGTGCATGACGCGAAACTTTTCCAGCTGATGCTGGGACCAGCGGAAAACATTGTGGATGCGACGCAGCTTTACTCGTACCTGCTGAGGCCAACAACCTCGAAACACAATTTCGAAGAGGTGATGTTCCGGCAATTCAATGTGCCGCTGGGCGGAGGCATGGGCGAACGAGCGGACGCGATGCAACGCCTAGCGCCAGCACTACGCGCACAGATTGAGGAGAAAAAGCTCGACTCGGTTTACGAGAAGGTGGATTTGCCACTGTCCGGAGTGCTGGCGGAGATGGAGCGCGCGGGAGTGCGCGTGGACCAGCAGGTGCTGGCGGCGATGTCGCAGTCGATGGAAAAGGAAGTGCGGCGGCTGGAGAAAGAGATCTGGGAACTGGCGGGAGTGGAGTTCAATTGCAATTCCCCGACGCAACTGGCGGAAATTCTATTCGACAAATTGAACCTGGTCCCGGCGGCAAAACGCGGCCGGCCGAAATCGCGCTCGACGGCAGTGGAAATTCTGGAAGAGCTGGGCGCGATCCACCCGTTGCCAAAAAAAGTGATCGAGTATCGCGAGTTCACAAAGCTGAAATCCACGTATGTGGATTCGCTGCCGAAGCTGATTCATCCGGTGACCGGGCGATTGCACACCAGCTATAACCAGACTGGAACGGCGACCGGAAGGCTGAGCTCAAGCGATCCGAACTTGCAGAATATTCCAATTCGAACGGAGCTGGGGCGAGAGATACGAGCGGCGTTCGTGGCCGAAGCGGGAAAAATCATGCTGGCGGCCGACTATTCGCAGGTGGAATTGCGCATCATGGCGCATTTTTCCCGGGATGCGGTGCTGGTGGATGCATTTCGGAGCGGGCAGGATATTCACGCGCGCACCGCGCAGGAAGTGTTTGGCGTGGGTCCGATGGCGCAAACCGCGGAGCACCGTCGCGCGGCGAAGGCCATCAACTTTGGAATTATTTATGGGCTGTCGCCGTTTGGACTGGCGCAGCAACTGGGAATCGAGCAGAAAGAAGCAGCGCAGTTCATCAATGCGTATTTTTCTCGTTACCGCGGAGTGAAGGAGTACCTCGAGCGGGTGATCGTAGAGACGCGGCAAAGCGGCGAAACGCGAACGTTGTTCGGAAGGATTCGACCAATCCCGGAAATTAACTCGCCACAAGTGCAATTGCGGAATTTTGCGGAACGTACGGCGTTGAATTCGCCGTTGCAGGGGACGGCGGCGGATTTGATCAAGATGGCGATGATTTCGATCGCGAAACGGTTGAGGAAGGAGAAGCTGAACGCGCAGATGATTCTGCAGGTGCATGATGAGCTGGTGTTCGAAGCCCCTCCGGGGGAGAAGGAGGCGCTGGAAAAATTGGTGCGAGAAGAAATGGAAGGCGTGTACAAATTGGAAGTGCCACTGGCGGTGGAAATCTGTACCGGACCGAACTGGCGGGACTTGGAGTGAGCTTCGGTGCGGTGCAGGCATGACACGGCGCCCGAAACCTCTTGTGACGAAAAGCGATTGGCGGGTGTAGAATCCGCGCAATACATTCCCGGACAGCATGAAATGGGAGAGATGCGGGCCGAGAGGCTGCATCCGGGATTTCCACGGGAGGAGCCATGAACAGTGTTCTCAGAGTTTTGAGCGCGGCGTTGATTGTGAGTTGCGGCGCGTGGTCTGCGCGGCAGAGTGCTTCTCAGGAAAAGCCACAGGAAAAGCCAGCCGAGAAGACGGTAGAAAAAACGGCGGAGAAAGCGGCAGAGAAGTCCGCGGAAAAACCGGCGGACACTCCGACCGTCACGCCGGCGGCTGTTGCGGCCGTCAAAAAAGAGAACCCGGTGAAGCCGACCGCGGAAGTGCTGGCGGCGGCAAAAAAAATTTTCGGGTATGACTGCGCGATGTGCCACGGCGAGAGCGGTAACGGAAAAGGCGAACTGGTGGAATCCATGAGCCTGAAAATGAAGGATTGGCACGACCCGGCGGTGCTTAGCGGAATGAGCGATTCAGATATTTACGACCTGATCGTAAAGGGCAAAGACAAGATGGTCGGCGAGGCAGATCGCCTGGCTCCGGCAAAAGTGTGGGGATTGGTAGATTACGTGCGAACTTTTGCAAAAAAGAGTGGCGCGTAAGAAGAAATTCGGACAAGCTCGAACTTCCAGCCGAAATTCCGGGGACTGTGAGTCGTTTCTGCTGTGCAGCACGAAACAGAGCGATGAATTTCGTTTGGTGTGCGCGTTCGCGCGGCGGGATAAAAAAGGAGAATGATGATGGAGCATTCGCCGCAGTTTTTAAAGCTGGTTAATGAAGCAAAAAAGCGCGTGAAGGAAACGAATGTCGAAGATGTAAAGCGGCGAATGGACAACGGCGAGAAATTCTTGCTGGTCGATGTGAGGGAAGACAACGAGTGGGAAAAGGGCCATGTACCCGGCGCCGTACATATGGGAAGAGGCGTAATCGAGCGCGATATCGAGATCAAGGTGCCGGAAACGGCTACGAAGATGATTTTGTATTGCGGCGGAGGGTTCCGGTCGGCGCTGGTTGCGGATAATTTGCAGAAGATGGGATATACGAACGTGGAATCGATGGACGGCGGATGGAGAGGCTGGGTGGGTGCGGGACTGCCGAGTGCGAAGGATTGAGGAAGTTGAGTTCGCCGCAAACGGCGTTTCCATTTATGGTTGGTCAGCATCGTTTCCGTGAAGATTTACGACTACTCGCTACCGAAAACACCTGATCAAGCGAAGTATGCAGGAACCCCGATCACTTTTCTGCCGTATGACCAAACCACTTCATGAAATCTTATGATACCGCACTGATCCGGCTGATCGCTTTGTTCAAGCTGCTAAAGGCAGTTCTGCTGATCGCTGTCGGTTTGGGCGTTCTGCATCTGCTTCACAAAGACATCGCTAGCGATCTGGCACATTGGGTCAGAATACTCGGCCTGGACCCGGGCGAACCGTATGTCGATAGAATGCTTCAAAAGGTGATTGCCCTTACGCCAGATAAGATCAGGGGTCTCGGAGTTGGCAGCTTTATTTATGCGGGACTGTTCCTGACGGAGGGAACTGGCCTGTGGATGCTGAAACGCTGGGCGGAGTGGTTCAGCATCATCATAACGACTTCATTGATTCCCATCGAGATTTACGAGATCTATCGCCATCCAACTTTGCTTAAAGTTTTGGTTCTCATCATCAACGTCGCAGTAGTCGCATTCCTTCTTCATCGCGTTCGGGCGGATCAGCGAGGTTAAGGTGACTACCTTGCGATACCGGTAGCGGCCCAATGCTGGTGAGCGGTGGCGCAAATTGCCAAAACGGGGAACGAGGTATACGGAAATGCCGACCACGCGGAAAAGGTGTCGAAGATAGCAGACGAGAACTTAACAATCCGCGTGCGGCGATTCAGGGTACTTGCGGTACGTGCCACGATACTTCCAATGTCGGCAACCACTCTTTTCCAACACCTCTGGATATCGGCACCGGTGATCCAGGCCCAACCAATCTGTTTGTGAACATGGGGGGACTGGACATCAGCTATCTCCCTACGATCGTGGTGTGCAAAACAGATCCCGCTACCGGCCTGGCTACCAGCACTTGCAAAACGACAACTGACCTCGGGCAGGCGCTGATTGACGGCAAGTTCGACCACGTCGGAAAAATCAAGGGTCCGATCCTGCGTAGACTATCCGCTCGTGCTCCTTATTTCCACAATGGCGCGGCGCAAACACTGCTCGATGCAGTCCGCTTTACGAGCATCGCTTCGGTATTGACGGCAGAGGAGGAATCGGACCTCGTGGCGTTCTTGAGCGCTCTGTAACGCAACGCCGCGTTACGCTGCCAAAACCGCGGACGGCTCGCACACACTGGGAGAAATGGAATACAAGAGCGATTGTGTCAGGCAGCTTCGCCTAATGATGAGCCATGAGATTCCACTGCGACTGTGCACTGTGCGAATTGCGCGAGATGGTTTTGCGATGCTCACTGCCGAAGACGAAGGGCAGCATCCGTGCCTGCTGCCGCCCAGTGACGAAGGCGGCGAGGCACAGCTAACTCTTCGTAACTTTCTTGGCCTGCGCTCTGAACTTTGCCCACCGCAGCTTTGTTGCTTTTGAAATCTTGGCCCTCGCAGCGGCTGATAACACTCGCTTCTTAACTTGCGTGACTTCCCTTATGGTCGTATCGCCTAACGCGTTTGCTGCGGCGCGGATGCTGCTCAATTTCCGCTGCAGCTTCGCCAACTCTCTTTCCAGCTTCCGTTCTTCACCTTTGATTGCCGCCAGTAGGTCCATGAATCCTCCCGCATGGAATTTATCTTAGTGCGGGGGAGCTATGCCAGATGTACCCTGGAAGGGAAGTAACTCGGTGTACCACGACCCGAGGATGACACACCTAGGTTATATGCTGATTCCATTTCCCAAGTTGGACGGAAAGACGGCTCAAATTTTCAAGAGCGCGGATTAGACCAGCGCTTGAAGAGGATTATGGAATGTGAGTTGATGCACAGTATAACGAAATAGAAGAAACCGATTAACTGTTGCGAAGCCTAGTGGCGTGTCCGGATGGACTGAATTCTTTTTCAAAACTACGGCAACATCATCGTTCGACCGCTCTGATCTATTAGGTTTCTTTCAGACCCAGCTTACTCGAGTGGCACAACGATCGCATTTTCGTCGACTGATTCCCGAAACAAATACATGCTCGGGCCATTAGGTTTCGCAATCGGCAAAGGTTGTAGGCGGCTCCAGTAAAGGTGAACAGCCACCCCACTTTGTCCATCCCTCGTAACTTCACTTTCCTTAGCATCCCCACCATCTTCATCCATCCAAACGACTGCTCCACTCGTTTGCGCTTCCGCTGACTCATCTCATAGCCCGCCTGCCGCGTGGTTCGCTGATCGATCGCGCTCGAAGGGTTGGTGTCGTTTTGCGCCACGTGTGGAGTGATATTCATCCCGCGCAGTTCCCGGACAAATTCCTGTGTGTCGTAGTTCTTGTCGCAGCCCAATGTCACGCGCTTTCCGCCCGGGGATCACTTCCGCCATCAGCATCGCCGCTTCTCCCCCTGAAAATCTACATCCCCTCCTGCTTCTGGCGGGTTGCCCCTCCCATCCTTCCACCGAAAACTCTTCTGGCTCGCCCAGGCCTCGATCAGCGTTCCATCCACCGTAAAATGTTCATCTGACATAAACGGCTTGGCGCGTTCTATCACCCGCCGGAAAAATTCCTCCGCGATCTCTTCGTTCAGCAAACGCTCCCGATTCTTGCTGAACACCGCATGATTCCAGACTTCCTCATCCATCTCCATCCCCACAAACCACCGGAACAGCAGGTTGTACTGCAGTTGTTCGATCAGCATTCGTTCACTGCGTACAGAATAGAAGATCTGCAACAACAGCGACCGCAACAACCGTTCTGGTGCGATCGACGGACGTCCCACATTCGAATACAACTTCGCAAACTGCGGCGACATCTCTTTAAGGATCTCATCCGCCATTTTGCGAATCGGCCGCAGAGGATGATCCGCTGGAACCCGCTTCTCCGGAGAGATGTAGCTCAATATTCCTTCTTGCAAGTTGTCGTCGCCGCGCATTCAATCGCCTCAGTCTTCCTTCACTCGGACGAGAGCTGCTTAGCTAAAGTTGCAGCGAAATGCGAGTTTTAAAAAACCCACCAGGGGACAACCTGGCTTCAAGGAGCGCGTCGACTTCGGGAAAGCGAATCGGGAAATACTCCCATCCGAAAACCGGCGTTAGTACAATAGCCTGCTCTAAGAACCACACCTATCCCATGCGCTTATGACCCACCATGACGAACCATGACTTGATTTTGTTAAAGCTGTCCATTC
>Ga0207665_10002053_pt1 | contig 13568 bp, 10 predicted proteins | sample LARL112metaG_FD_184351 | JGI IMG/M metagenome (GOLD analysis project Ga0207665, IMG submission 184351) | Corn, switchgrass and miscanthus rhizosphere microbial communities from Kellogg Biological Station, Michigan, USA - LAR L11-2 metaG... | ecosystem: Host-associated > Plants > Roots >...
ACCAGGATCAGCACGATCGCGGCGACGAACGCGGGGATCGCCGCGGACACCGCGGTGACCACCAGCGTGCTGGTGTCCAGCCGGCCCGGCCGCAGCCCGGACAGCAGCCCCAGGCCGATCCCGATCACGCAGATCAGCAGCGACGCGTACAGTACCAGCCCGGCCGTGGTCCAGACCCGTTGGGCGATCAGCGTGGACACGTTCTCCCGCAGCGTGATCGACAGGCCCAGATTGCCGTGCAGCGCGTCGCTCAGCCAGTACCAGTACTGGGCCAGGAACGGCTGGTCCAGGTGATAGCGGTGCTCGAGCACCGCGATGCTGGACGGGGGCAGGGACCGGCCGCCGGACAGCGCCGCGATCGGGTTGCCAGGCGCCAGGTACACCGCCGCGAAGATGACGAAGCTCGCGATGAGCAGGCTGGCCACCAGCATGGCCAGCCTGCGCGCGAAATACTTCCAGCGCACCGTCTCAGCCGAGCCGGCTCAGCCGGTCCCGCCCAGGCTGTTGGCCCAGGGCGCGAACATGTAGGCGAACGAGACCGTGGCCCCGGTGAGCTTCTTGCTGATCGCCAGCACGGACGTCGGCTGGACGTTCGGGATCCACGGCAGCTGCTGGGCGGTGAGCTTCTCGGCCGTGGACACCAGCGCGGCCCGCTTGTCCGGGTCCGCCGTGCTGCGGGCCTGCTCCATGGCCGCGATGATGGCCGGGTTGTTGAAGTGATCGTAGTTCTGCGAGCCCTCCGGGAGGACGAAGGTGGACAGCATGGCCGCCGGGTCGGCGTAGTCGCCGTAGTTGACGGTCAGGAACCCGTCGACGCCCACCCGGGCCTTGGGGTCGATGAAGAAGTTGATGAAGTTCTGCGCCGACACCGACTTGAGCTTGACGTTCAGCCCGATCGCCTGGGCGGCGGCCTGGTAGGCCCCGGTCACCGCGGCGATGTCGGACAGCTGGCTGGAGGTGCCGATCGTGATGGTCTTGCCCGTCGCGCCGGCCTGCTGGACGAGCTTCTTGGCCGCGGCGATGTTCTGGGTCATCACCGGCGCCTTGGCGTAGGCGGCGTCGAACACGCTCTTGCCGTAGCCGAACGTGCCGGGGTTGGACAGCCACCGCGGCATCAGCGCCGCGCCCCTGTAGACCGAGTCGATGATGCCCTGCCGGTCCAGGGCCATCGACAGCGCCCGGCGGACCCGCACGTCACCCAGGGCGCCCTTGAGGCTGGACACGATGAACGCGTCGGTCAGCCAGCCAGGGCCCTGGTAGACCTTGATGTTGGTGCTCTTCTCCAGCTGGTCCAGGGTGGCTATGCCGACGGCGTAGTTGCCCTGGATCCCCCCGGTCAGCAGGCCCGAGGTAAGCGTCGAGGTGTCCGGCACGCCCTTGAGCGTGATCTGCTGGACCAGGGCCTTGGTGCTGCCCTGCCAGTAGTCCGGGTTGGCCGTCGCGACCACCCCGGCGCCCGGCGCAAACGACTTCAGCTCGTACGCGCCGGTGCACATGATCTTCCCGGATGGGGTCCCGTAGTTCTTGCCCTGCTGCTGGACGACGCTCTTCTCGATGACCACGCCGGGGATCGAGGCGAGCTCGCCTTCCAGCCAGTAGTCCGGCTGCTTGAGCTTGATCGTCACCTGGTCGCTGCCGGTGGCCGTGATCGAGGACACCCGGGTGAATACCTGGCCGTAGAAGCCGCCCAGCTTCGTGTCCATGCCGCGCTTCAGGCCGTAGACGACGTCGGCGGGGGTGACCGGGTGGCCGTCCCAGAACTTGGCGCCGGGCTTGATCGTGAACACGAACGTGGTCGGGTTCGGGTTCGCGAGCGTGGCCAGGCCGGGCTGGAGGGAGCCGTCTGGGGCCTGGCGCAGCAGCGACTCGCACATCAGCGACACCGCGGTGTTCTCCGGGTAGTCGAACGCGTAGATCGGGTCGAGGGAGTTCACGTCCCGGTACACGGCCCAGGTAATCGAGGACACGGGCTTGGTGCCCGCGGGCGACGTGGTCACGAGCCCCTTGGTCGGCGACACGTTGCCGGCGCTGCTGCCGCCGCCACCACCGCCGGTCGAAGGGGCGGAGCGGCCGCAGGCCGCCGCGGCCAGCGCGAGAGTGGTGACGGCGGCCACGGCCGCCCACCGGTGAGGTCTGCGGGCCATTTGCTCTCCTTATTGCTCGCGCGGGCCGTGCCCGGCTGGCGGGCTCACTGCTGGTAGGCGAGTTCGCCGCGGACCCAGGTCTGCCGGACCGAGGCCCGGCAGATCTCGGCCGCGGGAAGGTGGGCCAGGTCGGCGTCGACCACGGCGAAGTCGGCGTCCAGGCCGGGCCGGATCGCGCCGGCCTCGTCGTCCCGGCCGTTCACCCGGGCGCTGCCCGAGGTGTAGGCGGCCAGCGCGGTCTCCAGGCTGATCGCCTGGCCCGGGAGGAACGGGTCCGCGCCGGTCCCGCCGGCGCTGGCCGGCAGGCTCCTGTTGACCGCGACGTGCATGCCCCACAGCGGGTTCGGGCTGCTCACCGGCCAGTCGCTGCCCGCGCACAACGGCGCGCCCGCGGCGACCAGGGAACCGAACGGGTACTGCCAGCCGGAGCGGCGGTCGCCGAGGAACGGGATCGTCAGGTCGTCCATCTGCGGCTCGTGGGTGGCCCACAGCGCCTGGATGTTCGCGGTGGCGGACAGCTGCGCGAACCGCGGGACGTCGTCCGGGTGGATCACCTGGAGGTGGGCCAGGTGATGGCGGAGCGCCCGGGCACCGCTGGCGGTGCGGGCGGCCTCGATGGCGTCCAGCGCGTTGCGCACGGCCCGGTCGCCGAGGGCGTGGAAGTGGACCTGGAATCCCTCGGCGTCCAGCGCGGTCACGTAGCGGGGGAGCTCGGCCGGGTCGATGAAGTCGAGCCCGGCGTGCCCGCTGTCGCACCCGTCGGCGTCCAGGTACGGCTCGAGCATGGCCGCGGTGTGGTTCTCGGCCACCCCGTCCAGCATCATCTTCACGCTGGTGGCGCGGAACCGGCCGGCCTGGCCGATCCGCCGCCGCTCCAGCATCCCGGGCAGCTGGTCCAGGCCCCGGTTCCGGTCCCACCACAGCGCGCCGGTCACGGTGGCCTTCAGCGTCCCGGCGCTGGCCGCGCGCAGGTAGGCGCCCAGCGGGTCGGCCTCGCCCAGGTAGCTGCCGATGATCGCGTCCTGCCAGCCGGTGAGGCCAAGCGAGAGCAGGTGGCGCTGGGCGGCCAGCAGCGCCCGGTACCAGTCGTCCTCGGTCACTTCCGGGAGCAGCCGGGCGACCAGCCGGGTGGCGCCCTCCTGGAGCATGCCGGTGGGCTGCCCGGCCGCGTCCCGCTCGATCCGGCCGTCGGCCGGGTCCGGTGTGGCCGCGGTGACGCCGGCCAGCTCCAGCGCGCGGGAGCTGACCCAGGCGCCGTGCCCGTCCCGGTTCGGCAGGTAGACCGGGCGATCACCGACGACCGCGTCCAGCGGCTCCTTGGTGGGCGTCCCGCCCGGGAAGGAGTCCATCGACCAGCCGCCGCCCGTGATCCACTCCTCGTCCGGGTGCGCCTGGGCGTAGGCCGCGATCAGCTCCAGGTAGCCCGCGGCGGACGTGGCCGGCCGCAGGTCGCAGTGCTGCAGCTGGTCCCCGGCGAACACCGGGTGCGCGTGGGCGTCGATGAAGCCGGGCAGCAGCGTGCCGCCGTCCAGGTCGATGACCTCGGCGCCGCCCGCCGCGGCGGCCGGGCCCACTTCGGTGATCTTCCCGGCCCGGACCCGGACGCTGGTGCCCGCCGGGAGAAAGCCCTGGCCGTCGAACACAGTGCCGCCGGAGAACAGGACTTCGTCGCCGGATCGCACATGGGCCTCCCTGGCACTGAATATGGGGATTAGACCAGTGGACAAAGCCACTGTCAACGCCTATGACAAAGGGGTGGAATCGTTACAATCGCCCGAGCACGTCGCTCTGGACGGCCCGGCGAAAGACAAGGCAGGGACGATGACAGGCAGAGCCGTGGGGCGCCGCCCGCCGGAGCCTCCGCAGCCGCGGGGGCTCCGCCGGGGGAGCCTCACGCCGGAACTGATCGTCAAGGAGAGCCTGCGGCTGCTGGACTCCGACACGTCTGGCGGGTTCAGCCTGCCCAAGCTCGGCCGGGCCCTGGGCGCCGACCCGACCGCGGTGTACCGGCACTTCCCGAGCAAGGACGACCTCGTGCTGGCCATCGCCGACGCGCTCATCGAGGAGGCCACGGCCGGGGTCTCGCTGCAGGACTGCTGGGTCGACACGCTGGCGGAGTCCGCCCGGCGGCTGCGCCGCACCTACCTGGCGCACCCGGCGGCCGCGGCGCTGTCCGCCTGCCGGACCACGCAGCGCCCGGCCGAGATGCGGATCGTGAACGTCATCATCGGCGCGGTGCGGGCGGCCGGGTTCGAGGGTGCCGAGGCGGCCGTGGTCTACCGGGCCCTGGGCGACTTCTCGCTGTACTGGTCGGGCGGTGAGGCGGCCTTCTGGGCCCTGGACGAGAAGGCGCAGCAGACCGACCGGGCCGCGTGGACCCGATACCGCAACCCGGTGCCGGTCAACAGCGGTCCGACGGACTGGACGCGCCTGCTCGACGATGGGAAGTTCCTCGCCGAATACCACGACGTCCTCGCCGAGTTCGACCACTACATGGCCAACGGCACCGGGCACTGGTTCCAGCGGCGGTATGCGGACCAGCTCACCGGTCCGATCGCCTACTTCTGCGCGGAATACGGGCTGCACGAGTCGCTCGGCATCTACTCGGGCGGCCTCGGCGTGCTCGCGGGCGATCACCTCAAGGCGTCGTCGGACCTCGGGTTGCCGCTGGTCGCTGTCGGCCTGTTGTATGCCGAGGGCTATTTCCGACAGAAGCTCGATGCCGACGGCTATCAGGAGGAGCGATTCCCTCGACTCGATCCCCACGGTCTGGCGTTGACACCGACGGGAGTGCAAATCGCGGTCGAGATGGCAGATCAGATCGCTCATCTGAATGTGTGGCAGGTCAACGTCGGCGGAGCAGGCGAGATGTGCTCACCGGGCGAGCAAGGCTGGTTCGGCGGTGGCCACAACGGCGGCGGAAACGCCTACTGTGTCGAGAGCGGCTACTACCTCTCGGTCGCGTTCGACCGCGGTGCCAAGAAGCCGCTCTTCATGCTCACGAAGGAGGGCGGCGTCGAGATCGAGCAGGTCGCGGCCGAGAGCCCGGACGCGCTCGCTCGGCTCCACGTCGACCCGCTCGCCGGCTTCCACCCGTTCGTGGCGCGGCGGCTGATCTACGCGGCCGGGATCGACGACCCGGACGAGCAGCGCCAGATCCTGCCGATCGTCACGAAGCTCTACGAGTGCTTCACCGGCTCGGACGCGATGCTCTGCGAGATCAACCCGCTCATCGTCACGCCGGAGGGCGAGGTGCGCGCGCTCGACGCGAAGGTCACCCTCGACGACAACGCGCTCTACAAGCATCCGGAGCTCGCCGAGCTCCAGGACCTCGAGGAATTCCCGCCCGAGGAGCGCGCGGCGCGCGAGAAGGGCGTCACCTACGTGAAGCTCGACGGCGAGGTCGGGATCCTCGGCAACGGCGCCGGGCTCGTCATGTCCACCCTGGACGTGGTCGCGCTCGCCGGCGGGCGACCGGCGAACTTCTGCGACCTCGGCGGCGGCGGCCAGGCGCAGGGCGTCGTCGACGCGCTCGAGGTGATCACCGCCGACCCGCAGGTGCGCTCGATCCTCTTCAACATCTTCGGCGGGATCACGCGCTGCGACGAGGTCGCGCGCGGGATCCTCCAGGCGCTCGGGCAGATGGAGATCTCGCACCCGATCGTCGTCCGGCTCGACGGGACGAACGCCGAGGAGGGCCGGCGGATCCTCGCCGACGCGGGCGCGGCGAACCTCTACGTCGAGCCGACGATGCTGGACGCTGCCCGGCGCGCCGTCGAGCTGACGGGGGTTGCGTGAGCGGCGTCGCTTGCGATGCCGCCTTCAGGCGGTGCCGGCTTTGCCGGTGCCGCCGTCTGCGCCGCTGGCCCGGTGCGCAAGGATTCAGCACGGTGCGCGTGTGAGCGACGTCTGGTCGACCCGCGCGGAGGCCTTCCGCGCCAGCGAGCCGCACCGCGAGGGCGCCGACCTCGACCTCGTCGTCGAGTGGTGCGAGCCGGCCGAGGGCGTGAAGGCGCTCGACGTCGCTACCGGCGGCGGCCACGTGGCGCGACGGCTCCGCGAGGCGGGCTGCGAGGTCGTGACGGTCGACCCGGCCCCGGGCATGAAGCCGGACGTCGTCGGCCGCGCCGAGCACCTGCCGTTCGACGACGGCAGCTTCGACGTCGTCGTCTGCCGGATCGCCGCGCACCACTTCCCGGACATCCAGGCGGCCGTCGCGGAGATGGCGCGCGTCTCGGAGCGGCTGCTCGTGATCGACGACCTGCTCTTCGACGGCGAGGGCGTCGAGGAGGCGCACCGGCTGCGCGACCCGACGCACGTCCGCAGCTACACCGAGGACGAGTGGCGCGAGCTCGTGGTCGCGAACGGCTTCGAGGTCGAGCAGGTCGAGGTCATCGGCGGGCGGCGGCTCGCGCTCGAGCCGTGGCTCGACCGCGTCGAGGTCCCGCCCGACGACCGGCCGCGGATCGTCGAGCTGCTAGGCGACGCCGCCGACGGAGAGACCGTGCGCATGCCGCTGATCGTGCTCCAGGCCAGGAAGTCGCAGTCCTGATGGCGATCATCCTCGACAACGACACGAAGCTCGTCGTCCAGGGCCTGACCGGGCGCGAAGGGCGGTTCCACGGCCTGCGCAACCGCGACTACGGCACGCAGGTCGTGGCCGGGGTCACGCCTGGAAAGGGCGGTCAGGACGTCGAAGGCGTGCCCGTCTTCGACACGGTCGCCGACGCAGTGGCCGAGACGGGCGCGAACACGACGATGGTCTTCGTCCCGGCGCGCTTCGCCACCGACGCGATCTACGAGGCCGTCGACGCCGGGATCGGCACGGTGATCTGCATCGCCGAGGGGCTCCCGGCGCACGAGATGCTCGGCGTCTACAACTACATCCGCCCGCTCGGGATCACGATGCTCGGGCCGAACTGCCCGGGCGCGCTCTCGCCGGGAAAGGCGAACGTCGGGATCATCCCGGGCGAGATCTTCAGCGAGGGCGCCGTCGGCCTCGTGAGCCGTTCCGGCACGCTCACGTACCAGATCGGCCACGAGCTGACGCAGCTCGGGCTGGGCAACTCGACGATCGTCGGCATCGGCGGCGACCCCGTCGTCGGCTCGTCCTTCATCGACATCCTCGGGCGCTTCGAGGCCGACGACGAGACGGAGCTCGTGGTTATGGTCGGCGAGATCGGCGGCGACGAGGAGGAGAAGGCGGCGCGGTTCATCGAGGCCGAGATGACGAAGCCGGTGCTCGCCTACATCGCCGGGTTCACCGCCCCGCCGGGGAAGACGATGGGGCATGCGGGGGCGATCATCTCCGGCTCCTCGGGCACCGCGCAGGGCAAGAAGGAGACCCTCGAGGCGTGCGGCGTCCAGGTCGGGACGAGCCCGACGGAGGTGGCGCAGCTCGTCGCCGAGCGCATGGCCGCCCGCGCTTGACGCGCCGGGCGGCTCGTTAGCATCCGGTTCGTGAGGCGGTGGGCAGGCACGGTGGCTGCTGCGACGGTGCTCGTCGTCGTGGCGGGGGCGACCGCGGCGGATCCGGGGAAGCAGAAGATCGAGCTGAACGCGGCCGACCAAGCCGCGGCACGCGCCGTCGTCCTGCGCCGCAGCGACCTCGGCGCCGGCTGGACGGGCGGGCGCGTCAAGCCGGACCTGACGAGCCAGGTGAGCTGCGCGAGCTACCACCCGAAGGTGTCCGATCTCGTGGTCACCGGGGCGGCGGAGAGCCAGTTTCGAGGCACCGGCCTCGTGCTCGCGAACGAGGTCGAGGTCTTCCGGACGGCCGCCATGGTCGATCGCGACTGGCGCCGCTCGATCGTCCCGGCGGCGGTGCCGTGCCTGCGGCGCACGCTCACGAAGGGTCTCGGCACGCAGGCGAAGGTCCTCTCGTTCGGCCGGATCCCGTTCCCGCAGGTCGGGACGCACAGCGCGGCGTTCCGCGGGATCGTCGTCGTCTCGGTGCTCGGACAGACGGTGCGTGTGCTCCTCGACATCGTGCTCGTCGGTCGGGGCAGGACCGAGATCTCGCTCGACGCGACCGCGCCGGCCTCCGGCGCGCGCGTCGTGTCGGCCGCGGAGCGCCGCCTCGCTCGCAAGCTCGCCGCGCGCGCTCGCGCCTAACCTAGGGGCCGATGAGCCTCTTCGCGCGCCTGTTCAGGCTGATCTGGGGAGCCGACGTCGACCAGCCACTCCGGCCGGTGCTCGCGGTCACGTTCGCGAGCTCGGCGGGCGGCGCGACCGTCTGGAGCTTTGTCGCCCTCTGGGCGATCCGGCATCTGCACGCGAGCCAGTCGGCCGTCGGCGCCGCGTACCTGATCAGCGCGACGGTCGGCGTCCTGGCGGGCTACGCGGGCGGGCACCTCTCCGATTACGTCGGTCGGCGCCCGCTGATCCTGCTCTCGTGGGGCTGCCAGGTCGCGCTCATGTTGGGCTTCCTCGCGGCCGGGGGGCGCGAGCTCGCCGGCCTGGGGCTGATGTGCCTCGGCGGGCTCGTCTTCCAGATCGGGAGCGCGTCGAGCCAGGCGATGATCGCCGACCTCGTGCCGTCCGAGCGGCACGAGCAGGCCTACGCGGCGGTGCGGGTGGCCGCGAACCTGGGCGTCTCGCTCGGGCCGCCGATCGGCGGCCTGCTCCTCTTCCTCGGCAGCTGGTCGGCGCTCTTCGCGGGCGCCGCGGCGCTCTTCTTGGCTGGCTTCCTGCTCGCGCTGCGCTTCCTGCCGCGGCACGGCGACTACGCGCCGGAGGAGCCGCCGACCAGGCACTCGTTCGGCGTGATCGTGCGCGACCGGCCATTCCTGCTCTTCCTCGTCTCGTCCACGCTCGCGTGGCTCGTCTACGTGTCGTTCGAGGTTCTCCTGCCGATCTCGCTCGCCCAGTCGCACGGCCTCGCGCCGCCGGTCTGGGGTGCGCTCGTCGTCGTGAACCCGGTCGTCGTGACGCTCTTCCAGCTCCGGCTGATCCGGCTCGTGCGGGCGGTGCCCGCGGCGGTCAAGCTGGCCGTCGCGCTGCCGCTGATGGGCTTTCCGTTCCTGCTCCTGCGCGTCGTCGACGCGGTTCCCGCGGTCGCGCTGATGATCCTCGTGTTCGTGGTCGGCGAGATGCTCTGGGTGCCGACCTCACAGACGATCGTCGCCGGACTCGCCCCCGAGGACGTGCGCGGCGCCTACATGGGCGCCTTCGGGAGCATCAGCGCCGTGGGGTTCGCGCTCTCGCCCTTCCTCGGCCTTCAGATTCGGGCGAGCTATGGCGACGGCGCCGTGTGGCTCGCCGTCGCAGCGACCTCCCTGGTCGCCGCCGCGCTCGGGGCCGCGGCGTGCCGGATCGCGATCGCGCGGCGACCTCGACCGGCCTCGGCGGCCGCCTGAGGCGTCGCTTGCGACGCCGCCATCAGGACGTGCGGGTCCCCCGCGCGTCCGTCTGACCCGACCAGTCGACACGCCCGCCTCGGCGGCCGCCTGAGCCCCTAGACTCGGCGCGTGGAGACGATCTCCTTCGCGCGCGGCGTCCCGGCGCCTGAGTGCATTCCCGTCGAGGAGCTCGCCGACTGCGCGCGTGCGGCGATCGAGGAGGGCGGCGCGGCGGTGTTGTCGTACGGGCCGGGCGGCGGCTTCGCGCCGCTCCGCGCCTGGCTCGGCGAGCGGTACGGAGTCGAGCCCGAGCGCGTCGTCGTCACGAACGGCTCGCTCCAGGGCTTCGTCTTCCTCGCCGAGCGGCTCGCGGCCGGGCGGCGCGTGCTGGTGGAGGCGCCGACCTACGACCGGCCGCTCCGGATCTTGGCGCGCCTCGGGGCCGAGGTGGTCGCGCTGCCGATGGACGAGGAGGGGCTCGACCCCGACGCGCTCGAGGCCGCGCTCCGCGACGGGCCGGCGCCCGCGTTCCTCTACACGATCCCGACCTTCCAGAACCCGAGCGGCCGCACGCTCCCGCTCGAGCGCCGCCGCCGCGTCCTCGAGCTCGCCGGGCGGCACGGGCTGCTCGTGGTCGAGGACGATCCCTACGGGCTCGTGAGCTTCGACGCCCAGCCCCCGCCGACGCTGCACGAGCTCGCGGGCGGCGAGGGCGTCGTCCATTCCTCCTCGTTCTCGAAGACGATCGCGCCAGGGGTGCGCGTGGGCTGGTTCGTCCTCCCGCGCGCGCTCGCGGACGACCTCGAGGCCATGGCCGTCTCGACGTACGTCACGCCGTCGTTCCTGACCGAGGCGACGGTGTTCGAGTTCCTCCGTCGCGGCAACTTCGAGCCGAACCTGGAGCGCGTGCGCGGGCTCCTGCAGGCCCGTCGGGACGCGATGCTCGCGGCGCTCGAACGGCACCTTGCAACAGAGGGTTGCAAGGGCTGGAGCCGGCCCGGCGGCGGGTACTTCGTCTGGCTCGACCTCGCCGACGACGTCGACGCGGCCGACCTGCTCGAGCGGGCCACGGCCGCAGGGGTCACGTTCGTCAAGGGAGCGGACTTCTTCCCGGGCGGCGAGGGCGGCCGGAGCTCGGCGCGCCTCGCTTTCAGCTTCGTCTCGCCGGCCGAGATCGAGGAAGGCGTCGAGCGGCTCGCCGCCGCCGTGCCTGCCGGCGTCAGCGCGTAAGCGAGCGAGGAACGAGCTGCGGTTGCCGCGGGGCGGTGAGCACGCCCGCCCGCGCCTGCCGGAAGGTGGGGCAGGGATCCTCGCCGGGAAGGGCACAGAGGCCCGCTCGACGGAAGTAGCAATCGGCGCACGTCGGCGCGCTGCGCTTGCTCATACTCGCTCCTCGTCTCCCCTTACGACCGCAACAACTGGGCGACATCTTTGGTGCGGGAACGCGTCCGCGCAAGAGCCGGACATGTCGAAAAGGCCGGAGTTTGCGGCCCTTTCGTACCTGTCGAAAACTGCCGATTCCTGTCAGTCGCTGGGCAGGGTTGCCAGCGCCCGCAACGCCTGTTGAAAAGTCTTCACAGGGACGATCCGGAGCCCGTGCGCATACCTCCTGGCTTCGGCCGCGTTCTCCCCAGCCGGGACGAGGAAGACGTGGATTCCTGCGCGGCGAACTCCGATCGTCTTCTGCTCGACGCCGCCGATCGGCCCGACGGTCCCGTCGAGCTCGATCTCGCCGGTCGCCGCGACGCGGTGCCCATGGTCGACGTCGCGGCCGAGCTGCTCGAGGATGTCGAGCGCGAAGGCGAGCCCTGCCGACGGGCCGCCGACGTCGCCGGCGTCGATCCGCACGTTGACCGGCAGTCGCACGGACGCGGCCTGGCCGGCGAAGATCCCGAGGATCGGTCGGCCGGCCTGGCTCGGGTCCGCGATCGTCTTCACGGACACCTTCGTGAGCCCGCTGCCGCGCCGGACGACGATCCTGAACGTCGTGCCGACAGGCCGGCTGCCGAGGATCGCCCGGAGCTCCTTCGCCGTCCGAACGCGGCGGCTGTCCACGCTCAGGATGACGTCGGTGGGGAAGAGCTTGCCGGCCGCCGGAGCGTCGCGGGCCACGTCCTCGATCAGCACGCCCGTCGATTGCGCGACGACCTTGTAGCCGAGCGCGCGCAGGGCGACGGCCGCCGCGATCTCCTGCGAGCGGGACATGGCCCGCAGGTCCTCGGTGTGCTGCGCCTTCTGGCTCACCCCGGGCGCCTGGATGACCGAGGAGGGGACGATCGTCGCCCCTTCCCGGATGCTCGGGAAGAGCCGCTCGAGCCAGCTCGCCTTGCGGACGAAGACGTCCACGTAGTAGATCCCGCCGCCGTCGCGGGGCGGCTTCCCTCCCGCCACCCTGACGAGCGGGGCGACCGGGTGCGCGCGGTCGGGAAGGAAGATGTAGCTGTCGGAGGGCGCGAGCCAGAGGACAAGCGCGACGACGGCGAGCAGGAGGAGCCCGGCCGCGGCGAGACGCGCGGGGGTGAGACGCTTCACAGCAGGCTGCGCGTAAGCCCTCCGTCGACGGGGATGACTGTTCCGGTCACGTACGCGGCCTGGTCGGAGGCGAGGAAGCAGATGACGTCGCCGATCTCGCGCGGCGTGCCCAGCCGGCGGAGCGGGATGGCGGCCAGGTCTTCCTCGGTCGGCCCGGTGGGGTAGACCTCCGCGAGGCGCTCCGTGTCGATCCGGCCCGGCGCGATCGTGTTCACGGTGATCCCCGTCGGCCCGAATTCGCGGGCAACGGTCTTCGCCCAGCCGACCACTCCCGGCCGGACCGCGTTCGAGAGCACGAGGTTGTCGGTCGGCTCGCGCACGGTGCTCGACTCGATGTTGATCACGCGTCCGTGGCCGCTTCGCTCGAGGTGCGGGCGGCAGAGGTTCGTGAGCCGGATCGCGGAGAGGAGGAGCAGCTCGACCGCGGCCTCGACGGCGTCGGGATCGAGATCGAGCGCCGGGCCGCGCGGCGGGCCGCCGCCGTTGTTCACGAGGATGTCGATGCCGCCGAAGGCCTCGAGCGTGCGCTCGACGAGGCGCTCGAGGTCGCGCGGGTTCGTCAGGTCGCCGCGGACGGAGAGCGCGCCGAGCCGCTCCGCCTCGCGCTCGAGGACGTCGCGGCGGCGGGCGAACATGGCGACCTGGGCGCCTTCCTCGACGAGTGCTTCGGCGGTCGCGAGGCCCATCCCGGACGATGCGCCGCAGACGATCGCCGTGCGGCCGCGAAGCCCTAGGTCCACGTCGCCTCCACGCTACGTCGACAGGACGCTCACGACCTCGCGCACCGCCGCGGCGGAGTCGTCGAGCGCCTTCCGCTCGTCGTCACCGAGCTCGAGCTCGATCACCTGCTCGACGCCCCGCGCGCCGAGCTTCACCGGCACGCCCATGTACAGACCCTCGATCCCGTACTCGCCCTCGAGGTACGCGGTGCACGGCAGCACGCGCTTCTCGTCCAGGACGATCGCGTCCACCATCTGCGCCGCCGCCGCGCCGGGCGCGTACCACGCCGACGTCCCGAGCAGGTTGACGATCTCGCCGCCGCCCTTCGCCGTCCGCTCGACCATCGCGGCGATCCGATCCTCGGGCACGAGCTTGCGCAGCGGCACGCCGCCCACCGTCGTCGCCGACACCACCGGCACCATCTGGTCGCCGTGGCCGCCGAGCACCATCGCGGTCACGTCCTTCACGGACGAGCCCGTCTCCCAGGCGATGAAGGTCGAGAAGCGCGCCGTGTCGAGGATCCCAGCCATGCCGAACACGCGCTCCTTCGGCCACTTGGACACGTTCTTCGCGACGTGGCACATCGCGTCGAGCGGATTCGAGACCACGACCAGCACCGCGTCGGGCGACATCGCGACGACCGCCTCCGTCACCTCCTTGACGATCTTCTCGTTCGTCGTGACGAGATCGTCGCGGCTCATCCCCGGCGAGCGGGGCAGCCCGGCCGTGATCACGACCACGTCCGAGCCGGCCGTCTCGTCGTACCCGTTCGACCCCGACAAGGCGGGCTCGAAGCCGAGCACCGCGCCCATCTGGGCGATGTCGAGCGCCT
>Ga0207665_10002054_pt1 | contig 13567 bp, 13 predicted proteins | sample LARL112metaG_FD_184351 | JGI IMG/M metagenome (GOLD analysis project Ga0207665, IMG submission 184351) | Corn, switchgrass and miscanthus rhizosphere microbial communities from Kellogg Biological Station, Michigan, USA - LAR L11-2 metaG... | ecosystem: Host-associated > Plants > Roots >...
CTGCCCTTAAAGAGAGTGCTGAGTAAACAGCGGACCAAGCGATGACTTCCACAGTTGGCGGACGCGTGTCGCATCCGCCAACGGTGCGCTACGTATCGTCGTCGGCTCGATCGGCCCGCGGCAGCGCGCGCCGCCGGGACCGTCGACCAAGACGCCGGACGTACAACACGAGCGTCCCGAAGAGGACCCACTTCGGCCAGAAGTCGCCGCCACCGGAGAGCGCCCAGACGGCGATGCAGACGAGATTGACGAGCGCGTACTGCAGAGCGAGCGAGGACCAGCGACGGTCCCGCACGCGAAGGCTGGCGGGCGGCTCGCTGCGCGGGAGCTGCCGAAGCGCCTGCTCGAGATCGCCGCGCGTGCGTGCGGCGTTCACCTCGGCCAGCCTGTCCTCGAACTCGTCCACCGTCAGCCGCCCGGCGTCGTAGTGGGTTCGCAGCTCGTCGCCCGCGGTCGCGCGGTCGGAGTCGGCAACCAGCGTGTCGAGGCTCTCGGCCACGGTCCTAGAGGTACGTGCGGCGGAGATAGTCGAGATACGGCTGCGCGGAGAGTGGCGAGCCGGTCGCGCGCCGAATCGTCTCCTGTGGGGAGTACTTGCGGCCGAGCGCGTGCACGTGCTCGCCGAGCCATTCGCGCAGCGGTGCGAACTCGCCGCGGCCGACCTGCTCCTCCAGCTCCGGCACGTCGCGGCGTACCGCCTCCCAGATCTGCACCGAGGCGACGGTGCCGATCAGGTACGTCGAGAAGTAGCCGATCGATCCACCCGACCAGTGGACGTCCTGGAGCACGCCCTGGCCGTCGTCGGGGACGTCGACGCCGAGGTACTCGAACATCTTCTCGTTCCATCGTTGCGGCAGGTCGCGCAGCTCGACGCGGCTCTCGACGATGTCCTGCTCGAGCTCGAAGCGGAGCATGACGTGCATCCCGTAGGTCACCTCGTCGGCCTGGATCCGGATCAGGCCGGGCCGGACGGTGTGGATGCCGGCGTGGAATCGGTCGAGGTCGACTCCGGCGAGCTGCTCGGGATACGTCTCGCGCAGGCGCGGATAGAAGAGCTGCCAGAACGGCAGGCTCCGGCCGACGAGGTTCTCCCAGAGCCGGCTCTGCGACTCGTGGATCCCGAGCGAGCAGGCCTGTCCGGTCGGCAGCCGCTCGAGGTGCTGCGGCAGCTGGTGGCCGTAGAGGCCGTGGCCGTACTCGTGCATCGTGGAGAAGAGCGACTCGAGCGAGTCGGGGTGGTAGTTGGTCGTGATCCGAATGTCGTTGCGTCCGGTACCGGACGCAAACGGATGCTCGGTCGGGTCGATCCGCCAGCTGTCGGGCCGGTGGCCGAACAGTTCGACCACCTCGCGCGAGAGCGCACGCTGGCGGTCGGGCGGGAAGTCGCCGTGAAGGAACGCGTCGTCCATGTCGCGTTCACGCAGCTCGGCGATCAGCTCGACGAGCGGCGGCTTCAGATCCTCGAAGAGCGTCCGCACCTCGGCGGTCGTCGTCTGCGGCTCGTAGTCGTCGAGGAGCACGTCGTACCGCTCGGCTGCCCCGTCCGCGACGCGCTCGACGTACTCGAGCTTCAGCTCGACGATCTGCTGAAGTGAAGGGAGGAACGATGCGAAGTCCGATTCGGCCTTCGCCTTCACCCACACCGGCCGCGCCTCGGCGGCTGCTCGCGCCATCGCAGCGCGCAGCGACGCGGGCACCTTGACCGCCTTCTCGTAATCGCGGCGCGTGAGCCGGATCAGGGCGGCGTCGTCGGAATCCGGATCGAGCGACTCCTCGAGCGGCGTCAGCTCGTCGAGCAGCACGCCGACCGCCGTGTCGGTGAACAGCTCGTGCGCGAGCCGCTGCACCGTCGCGGTCTGGTCGGCGCGGTGACCGGTGCCCGCGGGCGGCATCTTCGTCTGCTGGTCCCACGAGAGGAGCCGCGTGACCTTGGAGAGGTCCGTGACCTCGCCCAGTCGCTCCTTCAACCGCTCCAGCGCGTCCGCCATCCGCGCAACCTATCTACCCGGAAAGCGCTCTACCCTGTGGCGTGCGCGCCCGTAGCTCAGTGGACAGAGCGGCGGACTTCTAATCCGCGGGTCGGAGGTTCGAATCCTCCCGGGCGCATCTTCTTTGCGAACGGAGGAACAAAGCAGGCAATGAGTCGCCGGCTGGACGGGTCGGAGCGGCGGCGCGGGCCGCTAGGGCTGGTGCTCGCGCATCACCGCGAGCACGAGGCGCACCACGTCGTGATGCTGATGGTCGTCGCGGGCGCGCTGTCGCTGATCGCGACGATCTTCGTCGCGGGGGCTGCGGGCTACCAGAACGTCGCCTCACACATCCGCCACGCGAACCCGTACTGGTTCGCGTTCGCGATCGTGGGCGCGGTCGTGGGCCACGTCGGCTACACATTCGCGTATCGGGAGGTCGCGCACGTTGGCCGGGGCGTCCGGCTCGGGGCGCTGAGAGCGGCGGCGATCGTCGCCGCGGGCTTCGGGATGTTCACTCCTCGGGGCGGGTTCGCCGTCGATATCGAGGCGCTCGAGGACCTGGGTGTCGCGCCCGAGGAGGCCCGGATCAGGGTGCTGGGGCTCGGGTCGCTCGAGTACGCCGTCCTCTCGGCCGGCGCGCTCGTTTGCGCGATCCTGTTGCTCCTCGACCACTACCCCGCGGAACGTGCAGTGACTCTCTCGTGGGCGATCGGAGTTCCGGTCGGCACAGTGCTCGCGCTGATCGCGGTCCGCTACCGCAAGTGGATCTGCCGCGGCCGGATCGGGCGACTGCTCGGGCCACCGCTCGACGCGATCGCGATCGTGGGCCAGATCGTCGCGTCGCCGCGCCGTCACGGCGCCGCCGCCTTCACCGGCATGGCCGTTTACTGGGCGGGCGAGGTGTTCGTCCTCTGGGTCTGCCTCGCGGTCTTCACCCGCCACACGCCGTCGGTGCTCGCGGTCGTCGTGGGGTATGCGACCGGTTATGCGCTGACTCGGCGGACGCTGCCGCTCGCCGGAGCCGGCGCCGTCGAGGCGCTGATGCCGTTTGCGCTCACCTGGGTCGGCTTCGGCCTGGCGCCCGCGGTCCTCGCCGTCTTCACGTACCGCATCTTCAACCTCTGGCTACCGCTCGGCCCTGCGGTCGGGGCGCTCTGGGGGCTCCAGCGTCGCCCGCCGGAGCGGTTACTTGCGGACGCCGAAGTCGGTGGTGACGATCGTGACGCTCTGGCCCTGGAACACGCCCGGAGCGCTGCTGACGTGGACCGCTGAGATGCCGATCTCGCGCCAGCGGGCCGTCAGGAGGTTCCGCAGGTGCTCGGGGCTTGCGATCCACATCGCCAACGCCTGCTTGGCGGCGACGCTCGGGGCGGCCCAGAGGAGGTTCTCGCCCACGGACCAGAACCTGTAGCTCCTCGAGCCGTAGTAGTGCTTGATGCGCCGCCAGAACGCGGTGCCGTCCGCCGAGGAGTGTCCGAAGTAGCCGGCATTCCCCATCTCGAGGGAGTGTTGGCGGGCCGAGAGGTCGAGCGCTCGCGACCTGCGGAGCGGAGCGAGGTGATGCAAGGCACGGAACTCGTTCACCGCCGCGAGCAGCTGCTGGTTCAGCGCGCGCAGGCTCGTCTCCGTGCTGGCAGTGGCGCGCGCAGGCCCCGTCACGACCCCGCCCGCGGCGATCGCCACGATGGCGACTCCAGCCACGAGGACGACGCGACGGAACAGTCTCCGCCGCTTGACACCGGGCGGCTGCGGCAGAATGCCGCGGGATGTCTTTACGGGGCGAGCCACTGGAGCAGCGGGCGACCTTACCGGATGGACAGGTCGTCACTGTCCGTATCGGCCTCGCCGAGGATTCCTACATCCCCCGCCGTGAGCTCGACACCGTCGTGCTCGAGCTCTGGGACGAAGCCCGCGGCGAGCACCTGGCCGGTGTCTCGACCGTCCTCTCCGCGAACGACGTCGACGCCGCGCGAGCGCTGCTGCGCGAAGTCGTGGACGGGCTGGAGGCGGGCTCGCTCCAACCCACCGCCGGCGCGCTCGAGCCGCTGGCCGATAGCGTTCCCCCGCAATGAGCACCGCGACTCTTCAGACGAACAAGGGCACGATCGAGCTCGAGCTGTTCGACGACGACGCGCCCAGGACCGTCGAGAATTTCCGTTCGCTCGCCGGGAAGGGGTTCTACGACGGCGTCATCTTCCACCGGGTCATCCCGGATTTCATGATCCAGGGCGGCGACCCGACGGGTACCGGCTCCGGCGGGCCCGGCTACACGTTCGAGGACGAGTTCAACGAGCACGGGGTCGCGCGCGGCGCGCTCGCGATGGCGAACGCCGGACCGAACACGAACGGCAGCCAGTTCTTCATCGTGACCGCCGATGCGTGCCCCTGGCTCGACGGCAAGCACACCGTCTTCGGGCAGGTCACGTCCGGGATGGACGTCGCCGACGCGATCTCTCAGGTGGACCGCGACCCGGGCGACCGCCCGCGCGAGGACGTCTCGATCGAGCGCGTCGAGCTCTCGGACTAGCGTCCGCGGAGCCGACCGACCAGCGGCAGGCCGAACCAGAGCCACCCCAGCAGGACGGCAAAGCCCGCGGTCGCGGCGATCGCTGCGTCGCGTGAGAGAACGAAATCGACGACGAGCAGCACCACCGCCTCGAGCGCGACGGCAAAGGCAGCGATCCCGACGATGGTCAGCCGGCTGCCCGTCTCCACGAGACGTGCCTTCTCACCCTCCCGGAAGCGGAGCCGGTGGTAGGAGCTCGGGGCGGTCAGGAACGCAACCGCGACGCCAGTGGCCAGGAAGGCGACGAGGAAGACGTCCCGCTGGAACGGGGTGACCTCGGACCAGCCCTTCGCGAAGGGAACGGCGAGGAGGAAGGCGAAAAGGACGGTGACACCCGGGAGGACGACCCGCAGCTCGTTCAGCAGCTCGATCAGCTCGCGATCGGCCCGCTCCTTCGGCGTTTCCCCCTGCTCCGGCTGCTGGCCATTCACCCGGCGGACGCTACTTGCCGCCCTGCAACCGCGCGAAACCTTTGCTACCAAACCCCCACATGCGGCTCTTACATCGTGCTTGCGAATCGCTTAGATGTGCCTCATCGACGGCTGCTGTCATGGTGCCGTGCCCGGACTAGCGCGACGCCTCCTGCTCGCCGTCCTGGCGACGCTGGCGCCGGCCGTAGCCGCCTCTCCGGCCGGCGCCGCCGGGCACACGCTCACCGCGACGAAGCCGAGCCCGAACGTCGGCATCGTCGACATCTACACCACCCTGGGCTATCAGAACGGCGTCGCGGCGGGCACGGGAATGATCCTTTCGCGCACCGGCGAGGTGCTGACGAACAACCACGTGATCAGCGGCGCGACCTCGTTCAAGGTGGTCGACGTCATTACCCGCAAGAAGTACGCAGCGTCGGTCGTCGGCTACTCCGTGTCGCACGACGTCGCCGTGCTGCAGCTCACGCACGCTTCCCGCCTCCAGACGATCAAGCTCGGACGCACCGCCAAGGTGCACGTTGGGCAGGCGGTCGTGGCACGCGGGAACGCACTGGGCCGGGGCGGACCCCCGCACGCAGCGCAGGGCCGGGTCATCGCCCTTCACCGCCAGATCGTCGCGAAGGACGACAGCGGCAACGCCGAGACGCTGACCAACGTGATCGCGACGAATGCGCCGGTGCAGCCAGGCGACTCCGGCGGACCGCTCCAGGACGCACTCGGCCGGGCCATCGGAATGGTGACCGCCGGGTCGACCTCGGGGCCGCATCGCGGCTTCGCCATCACGATCAGGCACGCGCTGCTCTACGCGAGCGCGATCCACAAGCACAAGTCGAGCGCGACGATCCACATCGGACCGACCGCGTTCCTCGGTGTCGTGCTCCAGGACACGTCGACGAACACCGGCGCCGAGATCACGCAGACCGTTCCCGGCGGGGCTGCCGATACGGCCGGCCTCGTCAGCGGCGACGTCATCACCTCGCTCAACGGCATCACGATCTCGTCGAGCGCGGACATCCGCAAGGAAGTGCTGGCCCTCGTTCCCGGACAGTCGGTCGCGATCGGCTGGACCGACTCGAGCGGCACGCCGCAGACCGGCACGATCACGCCGGCGAGCGGGCCGCCACAGTAAGAGAGCGGGTGGAGGGAATCGAACCCTCGTAACTAGCTTGGAAGGCTAGGGCTCTACCATTGAGCTACACCCGCGAGGCGCTCGGTACGGTAGCGGGATGCATCCCTCGGCGGAGGCCATCGGGCTGGCGCCGGCGCTCGCTGTCGGGCTGGCGGTCGGAGCTCGCCGAGCCGGGATCTCGGGGCCGCGTCTCGCCGCCGGAGCGCTCGGCGTCCTGCTCGTCTTCGCCGCGTTCGTCACCGAGCTCGAGCCGCTCGCGAACCACACGTTCCTCTGGGCACACCTGCTCCAGAACGTCGTCCTCGCGGAGTGGGCGCCGGCCCTGCTCGTGCTCGCCGTGCCGCCGCGGCTTGCGCGGCGGGCGGACGGGTTCCCTCTCTTCCGGCCGCTCGTGGCGCTGCCGCTCTGGCTCGCCGTCTACTACACGTGGCACCTCCCGTGGATCTACGACACGGCGCTCCGCCAGCCGCACTCGCTGCTTCACGTCGAGCACCTCACCTACCTCGCCGCCGGCACGTGCGTCTGGTGGCCGGTTGTGCACGGGAGATACTCCGCGGGCGCGAAGGCCGCCTACCTCTTCGCCGCCTTCGTCCTCGCATCCCCGCTCGGCTTGTTGCTTGCGCTGATCCCGCGGGCGATCTACTCCTTCTACGCCCACGCCCCACGGACCTGGGGGCCTGGCCCGCTCGCCGACCAGCAGATCGCCGGCGTCACGATGGCGGCCGAGGAGGCGATCGTCTTCTTCGGGGCGTTCGCCGCCTACTTCCTCCGCTTCCTCGCCGACGAGCAGGCGAGCGGCCTGGTCAGGCCTCAGGCGGCTCGGCTGGCCGCAGCTCCCGGCTCCGGTCGGCCTCGGCATTGAGCTCGGCCCCGAGCAGCAGAGCCACCGCCGCGAGCCACAGCCACGTCAGCATGATGATCACCGCCGCAAGCGATCCCCAGGTCTTGTTGTAGGAGCCGAACATCGACGTGTAGACGGCGAAGCCGGCCGACGCCGCGAGCCACACGACCGTGGCGAGAATCGAGCCCGGTGTCAGGAAACGCCATCGCGCCCGCGGGACGTCGGGCCCCAGGTACAGCACCATCGAGAACGCCGCCGAGAGCCCGATCAGCAGGATCGGCCATTCGGCGATCCACCAGATCCAGCCGACGGCGCCGGAGGCGGCTCCGGCATGCGCCGCCACGAGCCGTTCGAGCGGCGGCCCGAAGATGAGCAAGACGGCGACCAGGAGGAACGCGACGCCGATCACTCCGACCAGACCGAGCGCGACGAGGCGCTTGCGGACGAAGGGGCGCGCGTCCTTCCGCTCGTAGGCGAGGTTGATGGCCGTCATGTACGTGGTCATGGCTCCCGTCGTCGACCAGAGCGCAAGGACGAAGCCGACGATCGTGATCGCGACGCCCGTAGAAGGGTGCTGGTCGAGCCGGTGCAGGCTGCCCCCGAGCAGGCTCGTCGCCTGCGCGGGTATGAAGTTGGAGAAGTGCCCCATGACAGTCGTGATCGTCCCGGGCCCCACGACGAGCGTGAAGACGCCGACCACCACGAGCAGCACGGATGGAATCGCGAAGAACGTCGAGTAGGCGAGCGCCGAGGCGAGCATCGTCCCGTTGTCATCCAGGAACCTCTTGACCGCGCGCACGAAGATCCCGCGCCACTCGCGAAACGAGAGGTCGCGGAGCCTGAAGTCGGGAAGCCCAGCCTCGTCCGGTTCCGGGCGACCGGTCGCGGGTCGATCCTCACGGACGCGGACGAGGGCCATGCAGAGAGAACGGATAGCCGCGTCCGTGGGTTGCGGAGTCGGGGCGGGCAGACTCGAACTGCCGGCCTCTGCGTCCCAAACGCAGCGCTCTACCAGGCTGAGCTACGCCCCGAGGCTCTCAGTGTAAGCCTGCTTATTCCGTTTCCATCAGCGCGCGGAGCTCGGCGATCTTCTCGCCGCGGAGCTCGTCGCGCTCGCCGCGCTCGATCCGTTCGAGCAGGTCGCGGACGAGCTGGGCAAGCTCGAGCGGGTTGAACGGCTTCGTCACGTAGTCGACGCCGCCGATGTCGAGCCCACGGGCGCGGTCGCGGAACTCGGCTCGTGCCGTGAGGAAGATGATCGGGATCGCGGAGGTGCGCTCGTCCTCCAGCAGCTCCTCGGCGACCCGCCAGCCGTCGAGGCCGGGCATCATCACGTCGAGGAGGACGACGTCGGGCTGCTCTTCGCGCGCGAGGTCGAGCCCGCTTGCGCCGTCGGCGGCCTCGAGGACGCTCATGCCCTCGGCTTCGAGGTTGACGCGGCAGAGCAGCCGGATCGGCGCCTCGTCGTCGACCACGAGCACTCGCGTCCCCCCTCCGGTCACCGGCCGCGTATGTCCATCCTCCCCGAAATTCATTCGCGAAGGTTGCCAGCAGCAGCGGCGGACGCCGTCGCCGCGGCCGGCAGCTCGAAGGCGAAGCGGGAGCCCTCTCCCTCCCGCGAAGAAACCCAGATCCGGCCGCCCATGGCAGTGACGAGCCCGCGCGCGATGAAGAGGCCGAGCCCGGTCCCTCCTCCGCCGGCCCGCAGCTCGGCGTCGCTACCTCGGTAGAACTTGCGGAAGATCTGCTCCTGGTCGGCCTGTGGGATCCCGGTCCCCTCGTCCGCGACGCTCACTTCGACCGTCTCCTGCCGCAGGGAAGCCCCGACCGTGACCGTGCCGCCTTGCGGCGAGTAACGGAGCGCGTTGTCCACGAGGATCGCGCACACCTGGCGCAGCTTCTCGGGATCCGCCTTCGCGGTGAGCGGCTCGTCGGGCAGGTCGAGGACGAAGCGGTGGCCGTTGGCCTCGGCCGCGGAAACTGTCTCGAGCACCTGGCCCACGACGTCGCGGACATCCGTCTCCGCGACGTTGACCTGGAGGTCGCCCGTGTCGAGACGGGCGACGTTGAGAAGCGTGTCCACGATCGTCGTCAGCCTCTGGGACTCGGACGCGATGTAGCGGAGGAACGTCTGCCGTTCCTCCTCGCCGAACATGACGTCCTGGCGGAGCAGGGTCTCGGCGAAGCCGTAGATCGAGGTGAGCGGCGTGCGCAGCTCGTGCGAGACCGTGCTGACGAAGTCGGACTTGACCTGCTCGACGAGTCGGTCGCCGGAGATGTCGCGGAAGGCGAAGATGCGTCCGGCGACGGCGCCCAGCGGGTCGCGCATCACCGCCTCCGTCACCGACAGCCACACCTCCTCCCGCCCTCGCATGATCGGGACGAGCCGGTCGCCTCGCGCGCCCTCCTCGGCCGACTCGAGGCTTCGCTGCAGCACGTCCACCGGCGCCCGGCCCAGCGCGGACGGGGCGGGGACGCCCGTGATCACCTCGGCGGAGCTGTTCCAGAGTACGACCTTGCCGTCGCGATCGACCGCGACGATGCCGTCGGCGATGTTGGCGAGGATCGCGACCGATCGCTCGCGCTCGAGGGCGACCCGCTGGTAGAGCTCCGCGTTCGAGAGCGCGGCCGACGTGCTAGCCGCGACGGCGAGCAGCGCCTCGATCTCCTCTTCGCGCCATTCGCGAGGCATGGCGGCGTAGACCGCGAGGACGCCGACGGTCGATCCTTCCGGCCCCCCGACGGGCACGCCGAGAAAGGCCGCATGTCCCGACCGGAGCATCGGGTCGAGAGCGCGCAGGCGCTCGTCCTCGCCGGCCTGCGGGAGCGCCACGGGCGCCCCGGACTGGACGGCGTCGCCCGAGAGCCAACCGCCGGCCGGGCTGCGGGAGCCAAGAGCGTCCGCCGCACCGTCGCCCTCGGCGGCCGTGACCACGAGCTCCTCCCCCTCGAGCAGACGGAATGCGGCGGCGTCGGCGTTGACGAGCGCGGGCGCCTGCTGGACGACCTCGTCGAGGACAGCCGCCGGGTCGAGCTCGCTCGTAAGCAGCCGGCCGGTGCGGGTCAGCTGCTGCGCGAGCGCGCGCGCCCCACGCTCGGCCTCGAACAGCTCGCTCCGCTCGAGCGCGCCGCGCGTCGCGTCGGCGAGGTGGCGCGCGACCTCGAGGTCGTCGTCGCTGAACGAGCGCTCCTCGGCGAAGAAGATGAGCACGAGCCCACGGCCGGTCTCCCGCGGCGCGTCGACGGGGACGGAGATAACTGAGCGATAGCCGTTACCGGCCGCCGCGGAGCGCAGATCGGGGAGCAGCCGCTCGTCGTCGGAGATCGAGGAGGAGACGAGGATGCGGCCCTCCGCGGCCGCGCGGAAAAGCGGCCCGTGGCGTTCCGCCGCCCGCTCGTCGAGCATGCGCGCGAAGTCCGCGGGCAGCTCGTGCGTTCCCACGGCTTCGAGCCGGCCGCTCGACGGGACGAGCACGGCCGCCGAGCTTCCTCCGAGCGCCTCCGCGGCGGCCTGGGCGACTGCCCCGAGCGTCGCCGCCCGCGACAGCGACTGACCGAGGACGGACGCAATGCGGTAGAAGCCGCGCTGGATCCGCGCCTGGCGCGAGCTCTGCGTGAACATCTCCGCGTTCCGCAGCGCGAGCGACGCGAGGCCGGCGAACGCCTCGAGGACGTCCGCGTCGCGCGGGCCGAAACGGCGGCCCTCGCGCCGGCCGACGCCGAGGACGCCGCGAACGTCGTCGCTCCACGTCATCGGGGCGGTGATCACGTCGGTGAACCCGTCATAGGCGGGATGCGGGACGGGGGCCGCAAGCTGGCCGTAGGCGCTTTCGATCAGCGGCCGCCCCTCACGGACGGCAGCACCAGCGAGCCCTAGGCCCGCCGGGAACTCGAAGCCGACGAGAGAGCGGTCAAAGCCATGCACCGCAACGCAGCGGAAGACGCCGCGGTCGCCGTCGAGGAGGTAGCAGTCCGCGGCGTCGGCTTCGAGCAGACGGGCGAGCTGGTCGGCCAGCCGTTGCAGGACGACGGCGAGGTCCAGGTCGCTGCTGAGGACATGCGCGGCGCGGAGCAGCGCGCTCTGCTGGGCCAGGCGCTCCTCGTTCTCCTCGAGCAGGCGGCCGAGCCGCAGCGCCAGGCCGACCTCGGCGGCGACGCCACCGAGCAATACGAGCTCGGCCTTGCTCCATGCCCGGCCGGCCGGCCGAAACAGGCTGACGAAGCCGGCGGGCACCTCGTGGGCAACGACCGGGATGGCGACGGCCGTTAGCTCGCCGACCGGCCCGACAACGGCTCCCTGCTCCGCCGCGGCGCGCTCGAGGAGCTCGAGCTCCGGGGTGTCCTCTCCAGCTGGCCCGTGCGACCGAGCGTGCCACTCTGCCTCGATGCGCAGGCCGTCCGGCAGCTCGCCGATGCGGACGATGCAACGCGAGGCGTCGAGCGCTCGTCCCATCTCCTCCGCAGCCCCGGCGAGTGCGGCGGAAACATCGAGCTCGCTTCGGAGCCGCCGGGCGATCGAGGCGAGCAGCCGCTCACGGGTCAGAGCCTCCTCGAGCGCGAGGCTCGTCCGCAGCCGCTCGAGCGCGACGGCCGCCTCGGAGGCGAGCGTCTGCATCACCGCCAGATCCTCGTTCGTGAACACCCGGGCCTCGTCGAGCGTGGCGACCGAGATCACGGCGGTCACGCGCTCCTGGACGAGGAGCGGGATGAAGGCGGCGCTCTTCGCGCCCACGACGTCGGCGATGCGCCGGCTGATGAGGCCCGAGCTCTCGGTGTCGTAGACCGTGAATGCGGTCGCCTCGAAGACCGCGCTCGCGATCCCCGACGGCTCTTCGTCGAGATCGAGGCGCAGGTCGCGCCACCAGTCGAAATCCTCCCCGGCTGATCGCGCGAGATAGCCGGCGGCCTCGCGCCCATCGTCGGAGACGAAGGTGAGGGCGACGAACCCGACGTCGAAGAGCTCCGCAAGCTCGTCGAGCAGCGTGCGGGCGACGCCCTCGACGTCGGCGCTCCGCGCCAGCTCGGCGGCGACGCGGCTCACGCTCTCGAGCTCCCGCTCACCGGCCGTGCGCCCGGAGCGCGGTCCGCCACGGCGAAGGATCGCGAGCAGGAGCAGCGCGGCGGCCGCGGCGCGGCCGAACGCGCGAACGGTCGGGAGCCTGTCTGGGATCCTCACTGGGCCTCCGGGATTGTACGGAGAGCCGTTTCGTAGGGCCAGAAATCGGGCCCGGACGTGGAAAAGCCCGCCGCTCGGGGGGTCGGTGCGGCGGGCTCTCCCGATTGCTCCCCGCAAGGCGTCGAAGACGCCGCGCGGTTCGCATCGCCCAGTGGAAGGGAGGCTAGAGCCCGTTTGCGAGCCGGACAATGGGCCGTACGGCCCATCTTTGCAAGGGGGAAAGATCGCCTCGTGCTCTTCTTCTCACGTGCGCCTAACGCGTCCGGGCTATCGTCCCCGGTCAGTGGTGAAGCGCCTCCTCCTCGCCTCGCCGCGGGGCTACTGCGCAGGCGTCGAGCGGGCGGTCGAGACGGTCGAGCGCGCACTCGCGCTCTACGGCAGCCCCGTCTTCGTCCGCAAGCAGATCGTCCACAACTCGCACGTCGTCGAGGACCTGCGGTCGCGCGGCGCGGTCTTCGTCGAGTCGCTGACGGAGGTTCCCGAGGGAGCGACGGTCGTGTTCTCCGCCCACGGCATCGCGCCGGCGGTGCGCCGCGAGGCGAACGAGCTTCGCCTCACGACGATCGACGCCACGTGCCCCCTCGTGACCAAGGTGCACGCGCAGGCGCGCCGCTATGCGGAGGCCGGCCACACGATCGTCCTCATCGGGCACGCGGGGCACGAAGAGGTCGACGGAACGCTCGGCGAGGCGCCGGACTCGATCGTCCTCGTGCAGTCGGTGGAGGACGCCGAGCGCGTCACGCTCCCGCAGGAGACGCCGCTCGCCTACATCACGCAGACGACGCTCTCGGTCGACGAGACGAGCGACATCGTCGCGGTGCTGCGCCGCCGCTTCCCCCGCATCGCGGGCCCGGCCCGCGAGGACATCTGCTACGCGACCTCGAACCGGCAGTGGGCGGTGAAGGAGCTCGTAAATGCCGTCGACCTGCTGCTCGTCGTCGGCTCGCGGAACTCGTCGAACTCTCAGCGGCTCGTCGACGTCGGCCGTGCCGCCGGAGTGCCGGCGCATCTCGTCGACGACCTGCGCGACGTCGACGAGCGCTGGCTCGACGGCTGCGAGACGGTCGGCCTCACCTCGGGGGCGTCAGCGCCGGAGCGGCTCGTCGCGGACGTCTGTGCGTGGTTCGAGGCTCGTGGAGCCGAGGTGTCCGAGCAGGAGGCGGTGCACGAGGACGTCAGCTTCCGGCTCCCGGTCGAGCTCCGCCGCGCCGAAACGACCGCGGCCTAGTTCTTCCGGATCTCGAGCTCCTCGCCCAGGTCGATCGAAGTGGCGAGCACCTCGCGCGCGATCCAGTCGCCGTGGTGCTCGACGAGCCCGCGCTGGGCCTCTGGCACCGTGAGCACGATCCGGTCCGTCAGCTCGAAGCCCTCCTCCTTGCGCAGCGAGTTGACGCGGTGGATGAGCTCGTACGCCTCGCCCTCGAGCACGAGCTCGGCGTCCAGGCCGAGGTCGA
>Ga0207665_10002055_pt1 | contig 13566 bp, 13 predicted proteins | sample LARL112metaG_FD_184351 | JGI IMG/M metagenome (GOLD analysis project Ga0207665, IMG submission 184351) | Corn, switchgrass and miscanthus rhizosphere microbial communities from Kellogg Biological Station, Michigan, USA - LAR L11-2 metaG... | ecosystem: Host-associated > Plants > Roots >...
TCAGGAAGGTCGGTTTACACGGCCACAGGTTGAAAGGGATTGCCATGTCGACAGCGCCGTCGGATACCCCCGCTGCCACCCCGCGGCCCACCGGCCCTGGCGAAGGTCACCTGCGCCGCGTTCTGGGCGTGCCGGCGCTAGTGCTTTTCGGCCTGGTGTACATCGTGCCGCTCACGGTGTTCACCACCTACGGGATCGTCACCCAGACCAGCGGCGGCCGGCTGTCGGTGTCGTACCTGGTGACGTTGGCGGCCATGGTGTTCACCGCTCGCTCGTACGCGCGGATGGCCGCCGCATACCCGGTGGCGGGTTCGACGTACGCATACACGCAGAGAACCTTCGGCCCACCGATCGGATTCCTCGCCGGATGGTCGCTTCTGCTGGACTACTTGTTCCTGCCGATGCTGAACTATCTCGTCATCGGCATCTACCTCAACGCCGCAATTCCCGCCGTGCCGCCATGGGTGTTCGTCCTCATCACGATCGCCATCGTGACGGTGCTCAACATAATCGGTATCGTCTCGGTGGCGCGGGCCAATATGTTGATCATCGCGATGCAGGCGGTGTTCATCGTGGTGTTCCTCGTGCTGGCCGTCGTGACGTTATCGCACAGCGGCACAGTCGATCTGATGGCACCGCTGAGAGGCGACGGCAGTGCGCCCGGGTTGAACCCGGTGCTCGCGGGTGCGGCGATCCTGTGCCTGTCGTTCCTCGGCTTCGACGCGGTGTCGACGCTGTCGGAGGAGGCCAACGAACCGACCCGCAGCGTGCCGCGCGCCATCATGATCGCGACGATCACGGCCGGTGTCATGTTCGTCGTGCTCTCGTTCGTGTCGCAGTTGGTGTTCCCGTCCAACGATTTCGCCAACGTCGACTCGGGCGCGCTGGATGTCATGACGACTGCAGGTGGAAAGTTCCTGGAAACCTTCTTCACCGCCGCCTACGTCGCCGGTGCGCTCGGGTCCGCGATCACCTCCCAGGCCTCGGTCGCCCGGATCCTGTACGCGATGGGCCGCGACGGCATTCTGCCGCGACGGGTGTTCGGTCACATTCCACCGCGATTCACCACCCCGACCTACGCGATCCTCGTGGTTTCGGTGATCTCGCTGGGTGCGATCTGGATTGATCTGGCAGACCTGGCCTCGATCGTCAGTTTTGGTGCACTGGTAGCCTTTTCGGCTGTCAACCTCACCGTGATCAAGCATTACTTCGTCGACGAGGGCGACCGTGGCGGTGGTGGCTTCGTGAACAACCTCGTGCTGCCGTTGATCGGCTTCGCCTTGACCGTCTGGTTGTGGACAAGCCTGTCTGCTCTCGCGCTGGAGGTCGGATTGATCTGGCTTGCCGTCGGGTTCGTGTGGCTGTTGTGGGTGACGCGCGGGTTCCAAAGGCCGACGCCCGTCCTGCAGGTGGAGGAGTGAGCAACCTGCTGTCTAATGCTTGCGGGCGTCGTTCGGCACGCTTTACTTGAGGACCTTCAGGATTTCCTCGGCCGGCGGCGCGGCGGAGACTGGGTTCTGACCGGTGTACAGATTGCGGTCCACGACGGTGTAGGGCTTCCAAATCTCACCGCGGGTGAAGTCGACGCCCAGTTTGACTAACTCGTCCTCGGCCGTCCAGAAAGCTCTTTCCCGCAAGCCGACCGCGTCTTCTTCGTCGTTGGTGAACGCCGTGACACGGTAGCCGGCAAACGGTGACAAGCCGTTGCGTCGGGTGGCCAGGATGGCCACCGGTGCGTGGCAGACGATGGCCAGCGGCTTGCCCGAGGCAAGGCCGCGGTCAGCAGTCTGCCCGAGTCGGCGTCCTTCCACAGGTCCTCCATGGGACCGTGGCCACCGGGGTAGTACACGGCGTCGTAGTCCTCCAAGCGGGCGTCAGCCAGTTCGATCGGTCTGCGCAACTCTTCTGCGGAGCGCAGGATATCCTCCAGGTCGGGCGATCTGTTCACCGCCAGCCATCGATGGCCGCAGGCTCATCACGTCGACGTGGGCCACCACTCCGCCGGGGGTGGCCACCACGACTTCATGTCGGCGCCACCGAGTGCGCTGTAGGGGGCGGCGAACTCCTCGGCCCAATACCCGGTCGGGTGTCGGGTGCCATCTTTGAGCGTCCAGTAACCGCGCCGGTCACCACGAAGAGAACCTTGGCCATGAGAAGCTCACTTCCGTCGCGGTCGTGAGGCCGTGCGACACAAGCTGATTCGAGTCTGTTATCGCTCGGGACTGTGCCGCGTCCTACTTCGGGCAATAGACCGCGTTCAGCACCTCGGCACGCGGATCGCTGGCGAGGGAGTCGGTCTCCGGCGGTGATTGTGTGAACGCGATTGAAACCGCGGGCCCGGCAAAGCCTTTCGCCATCAGGCTGTGGTATCCGTCGATGTCGCCGCCATGGCCCCACACCATGACGCCGCACTCCAAATCAATGCCGGTGAGGCCCAACCCATAGTGGAAGCCCGGTCCGGCGTCAGTCCAGTCGACAGTGTTCATCATCTCGCGCAGCTGCGCAGGCGGGACGACCCGGCCGTCGAGGAGCGCGGTGATGAACGCTGACGTGTCCTCGTTGGTGGTCACCAGCGAGCCCGCCATGCCCGCAGCGGACGCGTTGAACACCGTTGCGTCCTTGCGGTTCCCGTCGACCACCTCGTAGCCGTGCGCGAACGGCGCACGCAGCCCGGTGTCACGCGGTGCGGGGAAGTACGTGTCGGACAGCCCGAGCGGCACGATGATTCGCCGGGTGATCTCGTCGACAGCGGGGTGGCCGGTCAGCTTCTCGAGCAGCAGGCCCGCGATGACGTAGTTGGTGTTCGTGTACTTGATCGCGCTGCCCGGCGCGAATTGCGCACGCCTGGTCAGCGCCGCGTCGAGCAGCTGGTCGCCGCTGACCGGTGCGACGGGCGGCTTGGTGTCGGCGTCGAAGTATTCGGGCAGGCCGCTCTGATGGCGCAGCAGCTGACGCACCGTGATCGCCTTGGCGTCGATGCCTTCGCCGCGGATACGGCCCGGCAGGTACGTCTCGATCGACGTGTCCAGGTCAAGCTTGCCCTCGGCGACGAGCTGCAGGATCGTCGCGGCGACAAAGGTTTTGGTGATGCTGGCGGCGCGGACATGGGTGTGCGGCGCGAATCCGGCGCGGGTGTCGACGTCGGAATACCCGGCCGAGTACCGGGTTATGCCGGTGCCGTCCCGGACGACGGCGACGCCACCGGCCAGCTCGTCGCGGCCGACGACTTGGCTCAGCGCGTTGTCGACGCCGGCGACGGGTTGCGCGTCCGCGCAGGCGCCGCTCAATGTGATGACGAGGAGAACGGCACCGATGATCGTGATGCGCACTAAGCCGAGGTTAGTTGCCACGAGCGGGCGGTCGCGACGAGGCCGTGCACCAACTTGGATGTCGCTGGGCTCAGGCCGTCGTCGCCCGGTAGCCCACTTCTTGGGCTGATGCCGCGCACGCGTGGTGTCAGTTCGAGTTGGGTGCCGCCGCCGCGGACCCGGTTGACCGGATTGTCGGGGTGCATACCCCGCAGCTCGCGCGGGATCGCGTTCAGGTCCGTGACGACCTGGTAGCCCGGCACGTTGACGAAACGCGCCAGGTGTTCGGCGAGCTCGCGGTTGCGACCGCCGGCCAACAGCTGGGTGCTGCGCCCGATGCGGCCGTAGCCGTGTAGCGACACCACGACCTCGACGTGGTCGAGGAATTCGGCCAGCCGTTCGGACTCCTGCGCGCGGTACCGCGCCGAGGGCAGGTGGTGCGGATAGCGATCGGGATGGCGTAGCACGTACACCGACGCGCCTGCGGCGTCGGCGGCCCGCTCGGCGATGACATCGGTCATCTGCTCCAGCCCGCCGCCGTGGATCGCCATGAATCCGAACCGCGAGCGCAGCGTGCCGTCCTCGATGATTCCCTGAGCGGCCAGTAGTTCCGAAAGTGACCGCGGCGCAGCCGGACCCGATCTGTTGACGCGCATGGGCCAGTGCGAGGGATCCCAGCGCCGCAGGTATTCGACCCAGCCCTGCGGCAGGCCATGGTGCACCGCGCCGTCGACGACGCGTTCCAGATACCCGGGTCTCGGCGCACCGGGAGCGACACGGTGGTCGATGTAGACCCACGCCTCGGACGGTCCGTCGTCGGTGTGCACGGTCAGGCGGTCGCGCCGGTATCGCGACGGAACACCCTCGGCGCTGTCCAGGGTCGCCAGGTCATGGTCGGTCACCTGCCAGACCACGCCGTGCACTCGGGAGCCGTCGAACGGTTCGACGGTGGCCACCCCGCGCTCGTTGATCAGCCAGTCGTGGTCGGTCAGCATGGCCGGCCGTGGATTGACCGCACCGGGGCATCGCCGCGCCATCTGCCGCACGCACAGGTTGGACCCGTACGCGAAGTAGCTATGACTCGTCTGCATCACATACATCATCCCAGATGCGGGTAACGGGGCCGTTGCAGCGATCAAGCAGCCACGGTCAGATAGATCAGCACCACATTCAGCAGGCTGATCAACATGGCGACGCTCCACCCGAGTGCCGTGGTCACGCGGTGGTTCGTGTCTTCGCCCATCAGGCTGCGGTTGCTGGTCAGCCGCACCAAGGGGATCAAAGCGAAGGGAATCCCGAAGGACAGCACGACCTGGGACAACACGAGTGCGCGGCTGGGGTCGACGCCGATCGCGAGGATCGCGAGCGCGGGGATGAGGGTGACGAGGCGGCGCAACAGCAACGGATAGGAGCGGCGCAGCAGACCCTGCATGATCATCGCTCCCGCGTACGCGCCCACGGACGTCGAGGCCAGGCCGGAGGCCAGCAGCCCGATCGCGAAGAACAGCGCGATTGTCGGGCCGAGGGTGTCGCGAACCGCGGCGTGCGCGCCTTCGATGGAGTCGGTGTTGTCGCGGCCCTGCAGGTTGGTCGCGGCCACCAGGAGCATCGACAGGTTCACGGCGCCGGCGACAAGCATCGCCAGCCCGACGTCCAGCCGCGTCACCTTGAGTAACCAGCGGCGCTGCCGTCCGGGTTCGGGATGACCATGCCGGTCGCGGGCTAGGCCGGAATGCAGGTACACCGCGTGCGGCATGACCGTCGCACCCAGCATTGCGGTGGCCAACAGCACACTCTCGGCGCCCTCGAACCGGGGCAGCAGTCCGGCTGCCACCTCGCCCGCGGACGGAGGCTTGACGAACAGGCTTGTCAGGAATCCGATCGCGATGATCAGCAGCAGCCCGCTGATCACCCGCTCGAACATGCGTTGGCCGCGTCGGTTCTGGATCGCCAGCAATAGCAGCGACACCAGTCCCGTGATCACGCCACCGACCAGAAGCGGCAGGTCGAACAGCAGGTGCAACGCGATCGCGCCACCGACGACTTCGGCGAGATCCGTTGCCATGGCGACCAATTCGGCCTGCAGCCAGTACACAATGCGGGTCCGGGTACGGGTGTGGTCGGCGACGGCTTCTGGCAGCGAGCGTCCGGTGACGAGGCCGAGCTTGGCCGACAGGAATTGCACCAGGCCGGCCATCACATTGGCCACGATGATCACCCAGACGAGGAGGAAGCCGTACTGCGCGCCTGCACTGACGTTGGCGGCGACGTTGCCGGGATCGACGTAGGCGATGGCGGCGACGAACGCCGGCCCGAGCAGGAGCCAGCTGGGCCGCATACGCGGCTCGGTGTCCTGGACCAACTAACCCACCTCTATCCGGTGATGCGAATAGAAAAGTTAGGTTAGACGAAACCTCTCGAGGAAGCTAGCTGCGGCCGGTTACCAGCCCCAGCCCCAGCCGCCGAAGCCGATGACTAGGCCGCCGCCGCCCCACGGCCAGGCCCAATTGTTGTTCTGCTGCGGTGAGGTGACGATCTGTGCGCTGCCGTTGGTCTGGCACTGCGTGGTGTTCGGGGCGGTGGTCACGCATCGCGGTTGCGCCGCAGCGACCGGCGCGAACGCGACAGCAGCACCGACGCCAGCAGCCGCCAAAAGCGGTGCGAAAGAGCGAATCTTGGTTCGCATGGTTGGCCTCCTAGTGGGCCACGAAAATCTTGGGTTAGCGGCCGCCGTGGCCGCCGCCGCCGCCACCACCGATGATCAACGCAGGACCATAGAACTCGTCATCCCACGGATACACATAAGTTGGTTCGGCCGGGGTGGCGTCGATTTGGACGTTGCCGGGGGTGGTGCATTCGGTAGTTGAGCCGCCGAGGGCTTCAGCGCCACCGGTGTCGGTGCACGCCGGCAGAGTGGACGAGTCGTCGGGTTGGGCGACGGCGGCGGGCGCGGAAAGAATTGCCGCTGCGGCGCCTGCCGCGACGATCAGCGGCGTGAAATAGCCTGGGATCTTCCGCATAGGCAAGTCCTTCTTCAATTAGTTCCCCCAGATATCAGCCAGCGTACAGCCCTTTTCCGGTGATCAAAGGCAAGTCCAACGTCGTCCGGATTCCCGGTACGGCGTCGACGACGGCGGGAATGGCGTTGACGACGCGCGCGGCGGTGGCGACCAAATCGGCGTAATTGTGATCGCCCTTGCGGCTGCTCAGACAGAGATCCAACACGTAGGACGGCTCGCCGGTCACCTCGACGCGATAGGAACCACCTTCCTGAGCGGGTTGCGGCCAGTCCGGGCACAGGTCGCCGCGCAAGCGGGTGATGTGTTCGAGCACGACGGCGGGCTTGCCGTCCTTCATGCCGCGCACCTCGAACCGCAGCCCAGCGGCGGTGCCCTTTGCGATGTGACCGGATGCGATGTCGAAGTCGTCGGGTGCGGGTTCGCGAACGTACGTCTCGGTGACCTCGTCCAGTTCGATGCCAAGGCCCGCGGCCAGTTGGCGCACAACCGATCCCCACGCCAGGCTGAGCACGCCGGGCTGCAGCAGGATCGGCAGCTCGTCGAGCGGCTTGCCGAAACCCATCACGTCGAACATCACGGTGGCGCTGTCATAGGTGGCGTAGTCGACGATCTCCACGCAACGGATCTGCTCGATGCTCTGGCAGGTGCCGGCCAGCGCGAGCGGAAGTAGGTCGTTGGCGAAGCCGGGGTCGAGGCCGTTGACGAAGATGCTCGCGTTGCCCGCCTTGGCGGCGTCCTCGATCGGCGCGAGGAGCTCGTCGGGGAGGGTCTGCCACGGGTACTGAAGGAATACCGCGCTGCTCCCGACGACGTTGACGCCTGCGGCGAGGATGCGCCGGTAGTCCTCCAGCGCGTCGGGCAGGCGATTGTCGGCCATCGCGGTGTAGACGACGCATTCGGGATTGGTCGCCAACACTTGGTCGAGATCGGTGGTCGCGGTGATACCCGTCGAATTGTCAAGTCCCGCAAGCTCTGCGGCGTCCTTGCCGGCTTTGGAGTCGCTCGACACCCAGACTCCGGTGAGTTCGAACCGTGGGTCGGTGACCAGTTGGGTGAGCGCGTGTCGGCCGACGTTGCCGGTGCCGATCTGCGCGACTTTGATGGCCATCGTCGGCCGAGCCGACAATTCAGTCATGGCTAGCTCCTCAGAGGTCCGGGATGGGCAGGTCGAGGTTCGGGAAGGTGATGCCACCGTCGACCTCGAGCGTCTTGCCGGTCAGGAAGCTTCCTGCGGGCGAGGCGAGATACACGGCGGCAGCAGCGATGTCTTCGGGATCACCGAGCCGGCGCATCGGCGTCACCTTCTCCATCGGAGTGCGCAGCTCCTCGTTGGACGCCACGATCTCGAGCGCGGAGGTGAGGATCGAGCCCGGCGCGATCGCGTTGACCCGGATGCGGGGGCACAGGTCGAGCGCGGCCAACCTGGTGTAGTGCGCGAGCGCGGCCTTGGCGGTGCCGTAGGCGACGAAGCCACGGCCGGCCAGCCGGCCCATCGTGGAGGTGATGTTGATGATGCTGCCGCCACCGGAGTGCTCGAGCATGAGGGGGACGGCGGCCGCGGTTAGCGCGTGGGCGGTGGAGACGTTGAAGGTGAACGCGTCGCGTAGGTCCTTCGTGGAGGTGTTGACCAACGGGGCGGGCATGGTGCCGCCGACATTGTTCACGACGATGTCTAGTTTCCCGAAGGCCTCGACGGCTTTGCCCGCCAGCTTGGCGGTGTCTTCGGGATGCGCGAGGTCGGCGACGACGACCTCGGCGCGTCGGCCTGTGGCCTGGATCTGTTCGGCGACTTCCTCGAGTTGGGACTGCGTCCGGGACGCAATGACCACGTCTGCACCGGCTTCCGCGAAGGCCAGCGCGATCGCCGCGCCCAGCCCGCGGCCCGCTCCTGTCACCACCGCGACTTGGTCGTCCAGCCGAAACCTGTCAAGAATCACTTGTGTCTTCCTTCCCTCGCCGGGCGAACCGTAGCAGGGGTTGACCGTCGGTGGGACATGTTTTTGAAACACGTTCTAGTTTTCTCAGTTTTGTCGGACCGCACGTCGAGATCTGCATGAGGGTTGTGATTTCGGGTTATCCACAACCCTGGTGCAGAAGTCGACGCAGGGCACTGCTTGTGTCGGCAGCGGCGGTCAGCATCCGGGCATGTGGCAAGCATTCGTCGGCGCCGACGCAATCGGCAGTGGCCGGCTCACGCGTGGCCAGCTGCGCTGGAATTACACCGCCGTGCATCCCGGTGTCTATCTTCCGAATGGCGCCGAGCGCACGATTCACGTGAACGCCGTCGCGGCGTGGCTGTGGACGGGCCGCAAGGGCATCATCGCCAGTCGAGCTGCTGCGGCGTTGCACGGCGCCAGATGGGTGGACGCATCAACGCCGATCGAAATCATCGCGGAACACACCCGGAAGCGCGGCGGCGTGATTGTGCGGGAAGAGCAAATCAGGGCCGACGAGATCACGTACGTCGGTGAATTACCCGTAACCACTGTTGCCCGAACCGCCCTCGATCTGGCCAGATTCCTGCCTCGTGACATCGCGGTGGCGCATCTGGATGCATTGGCCTGTGCAACGGGTGTGTCAGCCGCCGACGCCATCGCCCTGGCAGCGAGGTATCCGGGTGCGCGGGGGATCCGACGCGCCCGGGTTGCGCTCGCGCTGATGGACGGCGGAGCGCAGTCGCCGAAGGAAACGTGGCTGCGGCTCGTCCTAATCGATGGCGGGTTGCCAAGGCCGCGAACACAGATCAGGGTCAGTGACGGCGTCGACGAGGCGTTCATCGATATGGGCTACGACGAACCGATGGTCGGCCTGGACTACGACGGCGCACACCACAGCAAGGACCGCGGCCAATACGTCCACGACATCGGTCGTTCGGAGTTTGTCGAGCGGCAAGGCTGGATCGACATTCGTGTTGTCGCCGAACACGGTCGGCGGTTCATCATGCACCGAGCGCGAGAGGCGTTCGCCCGTCGGGGCTGGGTGCCACCGAAATCTGCATGAGGGTCGTGAATCGGCGCATAGCACAACCCTGGTGCAGAAGTCGGCGACTAGGGGCGCTTCTTCCTGAACAAACTCGTGCTCCGCCGACGGTTCGGGCGCACAATTGGGGTGTACATCCGAAACCTGGGGAGCCTCGATGAGCGCGCAACGGTACGACTTCTTCGGTGAAATCCTCCAGAGATACTTCCGGCCCGCGATCGGCTCATATCCGCAAATGGGTGGAGCACTCGTCGACAGGTTGCTTACGCTCACCGACGAGGTCCCGGATCGATTGGCTCAGATCCGGCGCGCCGCGATGGCATGGGGCGAAGCCGAAACCCAGAACACCAGGATCACCTCGGAACTCTTCGTGATCACCCAGCATGGACTGATGTATGCCGCCGGGTTGAACGAGTCGCGCCGGGCGCTGTACTACCTGGCCACGCCGCCAGGGTTATTCGATCCGTTTGTCGATCAGATCGACACCGCCCAACTGCGTGAGGGCGAAGTTGCCGTGGTGGACAGCGGGTTCCGCCGTGATCTCGGCTCGGCTCATCCGATGGACGCCGCGCTGCGCCGGATCCTCGACGAGCACCTGGCGCTGCGGGTGGATCTGCCCGTGTAGTTATTTCTTCGCCGCGGCCTGCTTCGCAGGTGCCTTCTTCGCCGCTTTCTTGGCCGCGGCTTTCTTGGCGGGTGCCTTCTTGGCCGGCTTGTCGCCGTCGGAACCGCCGCCCGCACGTCGCGCCTTCACGCTGGCCTCCAGCTTGGCAAGCAGGTCGGACACGTCCTCGGTCTCGTCGAGCTCCTTTGGCTGCTCCTCTGTGGTAAATGCTTCGCCGCCTTCGAGTTTCGCCTGGACCAGCTCGTGCAGCTGCTCCTGGTAATCGTCGTGGTAGCGGTCCGGGTTGAAGTCGTCGGTCATCGACTCCACCACCTGTTCCGCCATCTTCAGCTCGGCGGGTTTGACCTCAACCTTCTTGTCCAGCACCGGGAAATCGGGATCACGAATCTCGTCGGGCCACAACAACGTCTGGATCACCATCACGTCGCGCTTGCTGAAATCCTGCACCCGCAGCGCCGCAAGCCGCGTCTTGTTCCGCAAGGCGAAGTGCACGATGGCAACCCGGTCGGTCTCCATCAACGTCTTCGCCAACAGCACGTAGGACTTCGACGACTTCCCGTCTGGCTCCAGAAAGTAGCTGCGGTCGTACATCATCGGATCGATGTCGCTGGCCGGAACGAACTCCAACACCTCGATCTCGCGGCTGCGTTCCTCGGGCAGTGTGGCGATGTCCTCGTCGGTGATCACGACCGTCTGACCGTCGTCGGATTCGTAGGCCTTCGCGATGTCGCGGTACTCGACGACCTCGCCGCACACCTCGCACACGCGCTTGTAGCGAATGCGTCCGTTGTCCTTCGCGTGGACCTGGTGGAACTTGATGTCGTGGTCTTCTGTCGCGCTGTAGACCTTGACCGGGACGTTCACCAGGCCGAAGGCGATCGAACCCTTCCATATGGAACGCATAAGGCCAGGCTAGCCGGGTTGGGGCAACAGCGGGCCCGACCCGGCCGCTGCAGCGTCCCGGGTCGCCCGATCGGGCAGGTCGGCACCCGCACGCGCCACCGTCAACGCCGAGGACAACGCCGCCGTCTGCACCACCGCGGTCAGCGCGTCGACGCCGATCCGCGCCAGTTGGGGGCGACGCTCGGCGCCGAGCACACCCAGCGACCACAGCGCGTCGATTAGACCCGTCATGAACGCGTCGCCCGCCCCCACGGTGTCCACGACGTTGACCCGAAACGCCGGCACCCGCACCGTCCCGGCCGCGCACATCGCGAACGCTCCTTGGTCGCCCATCGTCACCGCGACGACCGACGGGCCCAGGCCCAGCCATGTCCGGGCGATCTGCTCGGGGGAGCGGTTCGGGTCGATCCAGCGCATGTCCTCGTCGCTGGCCTTGATCACGTCGCAGCGTTCGATCCAGCGGTCGATGCGGCCGCGCACAATGTCGTCGTCCTCTATCAGCGCCGGGCGCACGTTCGGGTCGAACGTGACGGTTGCCGAGGGGTGATACGCGTCGAGCAGGGCGGCGACGGCCCGGCAACCCGGTTCCAGCACCGTCGCGATCGACCCCGTGTGCGCGACGACCGGCGGCGCCACCTCCGGTGTCCCGGTCAGCTGCCAGTCGATGTCGAACACATACTGCGCCGAGCCGTTGGCATCCAACGTGGCCAGTGCCGTGGGTGTGCGCTGGGCACTCGTGCTGCCGGAAACCAATTGCACGCCAGATTGTTTGACGTAGTCGACGATGCGGTGGCCACGTTGATCGTTGCCGATGTGGGTGAGAAAGTCGACGCCACGACCCAGCCGCGCAAGTCCGACCGCGACATTCAAGGGGCTACCGCCGACATGCTCGCCGGTGATCTTTCCTTCCCGTTCGACGATGTCGATCAGCGCCTCGCCGATCACTAGCGCCCGCTGTGGTGTGCCGGGTGCGGTCATGACGTCACTTCCTCTTGTGCAAGCGCAAGGACAGCCTCCAATGTCGCGCGGGCTCCCTCGCGGTGCAGAGAGTCCAACGCCCACAGGTACGCCTCGACGAACCGCGGCTGCGATGCGAGATCGCCGAACACCTCGGTGTTTGCGATGAATGCGGTCGGGTTCTCATGCTGGGAGCGGGCTAGCGGCACCAGCGTGTCGGCGAGCTGGTCCTGGACGTCGATAGGGTCGCCTTGCTCGTCGACGCCTTCGTCATATCTCGCCCAGCTGGCCACGGTGGCCGCCGACAGCCGGACCGGACCACCCGCGGCGAGGTTCGCCCGGATGACCGGCAGCAGCCATTTCGGAATGCGGTCCGATGAGCCGAAGCACAGCCGCACGATGGTGTCCTTGACACCAGGGTTGGCGAACCGTTCGATCAGCGTGCGCTTGTAGTCGGGAAGGTCGATGCCCGGCACGGGCTTGAGTGTCGGCGTGGCCTCGGAATCCATGTACCGCAGCAGGAAATCGGCGAACAGCGGATCTCCCGCCGCGTCGTGCACCAACCGGTAGCCGGCCAGGTAGGCGAAGTAGCACAGGCACTGGTGGCTGGCGTTGAGCAGCCGCAGCTTCATCAACTCATACGGCACGACGTCGTCGACCAGCAGTACGCCGGATTCCTCGAACGGCGGACGGCCGTCGGAGAAGTCGTCCTCGAGCACCCACGACGTGAACGGCTCGGCGGCCACCGGCCACTGGTCCTCCACACCGAATTCGCTTTCCAGCACGGCGATGACGTCGGGCGTGGTGACCGGAGTGATCCGGTCCACCATCGAATTCGGGAAGCGGGTGTGTGTGCTCATCCACTCGCCCAGGCCCGGGTGTACGCGTTCGGCGTAGGTCGTGAACGCCTGCCGCGCGACGTCGCCGTTGCCCTCGATGTTGTCGCACGACACGATCGTCGGCGACGCGACACCGCGGTCACGCCGTCGCGCCAATGCGTCGGCGACCAGACCGAAGACGTTGACGCTGTCGCCACCGCCGGCTGAGCCGGCAATCCCACCAAGGTTGTCGATGTTGTAGCCGCCTTCAGTGATGGTCAGCGAGATGATCCGGGTACTCGGCGCGGCGAGCAGTTCGACCACCGCCTCAGGGTCATCAGGGGCGTAGCGATAGTCGACGATCGACCCAATTACCCGCGCGTCGTGGCTGCCGTCCGGGTTCTCCAGCAGCAGCGTGTACAGACTGTCCTGGGCGGCCATCACCTCGGCCATCTTGCGATCTGCGGGCAGCACGCCGACGCCGCAGATGCCCCACTCCGTGGCCAGCCCCATCTCCAGCAGGCAGTCGACGTACATCGCCTGGTGCGCACGGTGGAAACCACCGACCCCGAAATGCACAATGCCGATACCGATCTCGTCGCGGTTGTAGCTCGGCTTGTCGATCGGAATCTCCGCCAGTGTCGACTTGTTCAGCTTCATGAGACCGCCACCACGGACTTGACGCTACCCGGCGTGCGGTCAGAGTCGAGCGCCTCGGCGGCCTTCTCCAACGGGAAGTGCGCGGTCACCATCGCGTCGAGGTCAACCCGCCCGGACTCGACCAGCGCGATCGCCGTCGGCCACGTGTTGGCGTACCGGAACACCCCGGTGAGTAGTAGCTCCCGGTTCTGGATCAGCTGCGTCGGCAACTCCATCGACTCGGCGCCCGAACCGACGAGCACCGCCGTGCCCGCCGGGTGCAGCGCGCGAATGCCGTCGACGACGGCGGGTGGTGC
>Ga0207665_10002056_pt1 | contig 13558 bp, 10 predicted proteins | sample LARL112metaG_FD_184351 | JGI IMG/M metagenome (GOLD analysis project Ga0207665, IMG submission 184351) | Corn, switchgrass and miscanthus rhizosphere microbial communities from Kellogg Biological Station, Michigan, USA - LAR L11-2 metaG... | ecosystem: Host-associated > Plants > Roots >...
GAGCACTCCCAGACCTGGGACATGGACGGCGCAGCCGCGAACTTCCCGGACATCAACTTCGTCATCTTCCACGTCGGGCTGCCGTTCCTGGACGAAACCTGCTGGCAGCTCATCCGGTACCCGAACCTCTACGCCTCGCTGGCCGCGACGATCAACTTCCTCGTCCGCGCGCCGCGGATGTTCGCTGAGATCATCGGGAAACTGCTGTTCTGGTGCGGCGAAGACAAGATCGTCTACGGCTCCGAGGCGCCCATCTTCCATCCGCAGTGGGCGCTGCGGGCCTTCATGGACTTCCAGATCCCGGAAGATCTCTGCCAGGGCTACGGCTACCCACAGCTCACCGACCAGGCCAAGCGGAAGATCCTCGGCGAGAACCTGCTCCGGCTGCACGGGATGGACGTCCAGGAAGCACGGGCAACGCTCGGCCGGCACCGCTCTTGATCCTGGGGTTAATGCAGTAGCGCCGCTGGCCATGTGCGGGCGAAGGTGGCCTGGTGGATGCTGTGGCTCTGGCGCGGTGCTTTGGTCTTGGCGGGGCGGCGAGGCTGTCGGACGGCCCGGTCGGGCGGGGCAAGCAGGGACTGGTGTGGCGGCTGGACACCGCGGAGGCTAGCTGGGCGGTGAAGGTGCCCTTCCATCGGTCCGGCGAGGACGAGGTGCGCTCGGCGACCGCGTTCCAGGAGGCGGCCTGCGCCGCCGGGGTACCGGCGCCGCGGGTGCGGCGCACCACCGAGGGATCGGTGTTCGCGACGCTGGAAGGCGGGCAGGTCAGGCTGTACGAGTGGGTCGACCTGCGGGCCCCCGACAGCACGCTCGACCCGCACCTGGTGGGCGCCGCGGTGGCCGCCGCTCACCGCGTGCCGACCGCCGGCGACCCCGGACCGGTGGACCCGGGGTATCACGAGCCGATCGGCGCGCAGGGCTGGGACCGGCTGATCGAGCGGCTTGCCGAGGCGGGAGCGCCGTTCGCCGGGCGACTGGCCGCCCTGCGTGACGAACTGGTGGCGCTGGAGTCCTGGATCGAGCCCCCGCGGATGCTACAAACCTGTCACCGCGACCTGTGGGCCGACAACGTGCTGCCGACCACCGACGGCGGAGTGTGCATCATCGACTGGGAGAACAGCGGGCCGGCCGACCCCAGCCAGGAACTCGGCTGCGTCCTGTTCGAGTTCGCCCGCACCGACCCCGGCCGGGCCCGCGCGCTGACCCAGGCCTACCGGCAGGCCGGCGGGCCGGGGGCGGTGACCCGGCGCGGGCACTTCTCGATGCTCATCGCGCAGCTCGGGCACATCACGCAGGCCGCCGCCGCGGACTGGCTCGAGCCCAATCCCCGCTCGCCGGAACGTGCCGACTCCGTCGCGTGGGTCAGCGAGGTTCTCGACGAACCGCATACCCGTGAGCTGCTCAAAACCATCCTGGCAGCAACGAAAGGGAGCGCGGCACCGCGCTAGCGGCCAGGTGGCCTGAGCCGTGTGTTGCCTCATCACGTCCGCGATGCTGCTGTGACCTGGGTGGCCCGGCAAATGCTCCAGCCTTGTTTGAGCTTCCCGGCGCGGGATAGGGGAGTGTGAGTTGCCCGCACAACAACATCTCGTCATTCACGCATCCGGCGTTAGGAGTTCGGCATGCTTACGCTTACCGACCAGGCGGTAGCCGCCATCCGCAACCTGACCACCCGGCCGGGGCTTCCGGCTCAGACCGGCCTGCGCATCGCAGCGGGAGAAGCCGACACCGGCGGGCTGGCGCTGTCGCTGGCTGAGGGCCCGCAGGCCGGCGATCAGGTCATTGCGGAGACCGACGTGCAGGTGTTCGTCCAGCCCGAGGCGGCTGCCGTCCTCGACGACAAGGAACTCGACGCTCAGGTCAACGAGGACGGCGAGGTGTCGTTCCTGCTCCAGCCCCAAGCCTGAGCCGGCCCGGTACCCACACCCCGGCGGCCGCCCCCTGCGACATGGCCCGGCCGGCCGGATCTGGCCCTGCCGACCCCTATGATCTGGCCCCGCCGGTCCCTGACCGGCGGGGCCAGCGTCCTCATCAGCATTATCGCCCGCCCCGGGCTCATCCCCTGCTGGCGCGGGCGGCTGAGCAACGCTTACCACGGGCCGCCTGAGTAACGCTGCCGGAAGAATGAGCAACCGTTACTCAGGCGGCCGTCATGGCGCGTGAACTACAACTGTCTTCAGGCGGCCGGCGCGCGGTCCGCACGGTTCCAGACGGGGCTCCTCTCACAAGCAAGACCTGTTTTCTACGCATGCCAAAAATGACCGCCGGGCAGTCCGCGCCCGAACTTAATTTGCGGCCACTCTGGCGTGGCCAAAGCATCGATAAGAATCACCCGGGCCGCTTGCCCGGACCCTGGGAGACGAAGATGAACACTCACAAGCTCAGTGCGGTACTTCTAGCCGGTGTGGCGGGAGGCACCCTCCTGCTGTCGGCCACCGCGGCCGGTGCCGCGGTCGCCCGGCCGCACGGTCCTGCCAGCGGCCGCGAGGCCGCCAAGAATGCTCCTGTTCTCTCGGCAGCGTCGCGGATCCCGGCCGCGCTGCCGAAGGGCTACACGGTGGTGACCAGTACCTTCACGGCTTTCGCCGGGGCGCAGGACGCCGACCAGACCAACTGCCCGGGCACCAGGCAACCGGTCGGCGGTGGTGCCTTCGTTTCCTCCAGCGACCTGCAGGTGAACCTCAACAGGTCCTACCCGTGGCGCCATAGCTGGATAGTCAGCGTCGGCAATGCCTCCGCCTCCTCGACACCCGTGACCGCCTACGTCATCTGCATGGCGCACTCGGCCTCCTACAAGGTCGTCCAGAGCGCCGCGGCGTCGGTAAGCCCGGAGTCGGTGAATTCACAGGCGGCGGTCTGCCCGGCCCATACCGTGGTGACCGGTGGTGGCGCTGTCCCGGATTCGGCCGCCACGGACGTGAACATCAACTCCACGGTGCCCAACACCTTTGCCGGGGGCCGCACCGGCTGGCGCGTGGCCATGGCCAGCTCCGATCCGTCCAGCGTGAGCTTCACCGTGTACGCGGTCTGCCGGCCCAAGCCGGTGGGGTATTCGATCCAGTGGGGGCTGAACCAGCAACTGCAGCCCTACTCCGAAGGCGCGGCGACCGTGACCTGCCCGGGGGCGAGCGTCCCGATCGGCGGTGGCGGCTTCACCGGCTACAGCACCCAGGACGCGTGGATCACCATGAACAGCTCCGGCCCGGACAACCAGGGCTGGGTGGTCTACGAGAACAACGATGAGAACGTCGCCCGGAGTCTGGACGCCGCCGTGATCTGCGCCGGAACCTAACCCGGCACCTCTCCCCCGGGCCCGGCGGGCAGCGTCCTCGCGGCGCTGCCCGCCTTGGCTTTTAGCTGAGCAAATAGCACGGCTACCGGCCGTCACCAGCCTGAGGCCGCCGCCAGGTGCGGCCCGCCAGCCGGGCGAGACGATGAAGTACAGCTGGACGAGGGCAAGTGCGATCACGCTTGCCACGGTGCTGGCCAGGCAGATCAGCGCCGCGAGCGCATACAGGGCCCTGCGCCGGCAGGATACAGGTTGTACGGCTCGGACATGCCCTCATCATTGCCGGGCAATCTGCTGCGCTGCCGGGCATTCGATCCTTATTGACACGCTGTGCCGGGACGCTGTATCCCATCGAGGATGGGGATCAAATTTTGAAGCAATCTGACAACGGGAGGCTTAATGTCACGTCGAAGCCATTGTCACGGTAGCGTCCTGCGGCGGGCACGCACCGTCACAGGCGCGCTCGTACTGGGGGCCGGACTGCTCGGCGGCACCGCCATCATGGCGGCCACGCCGGCCTCGGCCATTCCAATCCCGCCGTCCACGTCAAGCTGCACGTACAACGGCAGCCCGGTGGCGTTCGGGGCCAGCAACACCACCGGGACGCCGGTGACCGTCAGCTGCACCGGCCTGCCGGCGAACACCCTGCTGATCGTCGCGCAGACCAGTCCCCTGGCCGGGGTGATAAGCCCGTCCTCGGCCGCGACGTCGGAGGCGGACCTGTCCACGGGCACGGCGGTCACCACGGACGCCAGCGGTAACCTCACCGCCACCATCACGGTGACGGCCACGGGAGGATCACCGGGCTTCTCCGCTCTGGACAAGAAGGCGGTCTGCCCGCCCACCCAGGCTCAGGTGAACGCCGGCCTCACCAACTGCGTGGTGACCGTCGCCGACCTGTCCACCACGACCGGGCTCAACTTCGGCAACATCATCTACGGCACCCAGCCAACGCCGCACCGGCCAACCCTGGCGCTCACCCCCAGCAGCATCGGCAGGGCCGGGGGGACGCTGACCGCCAGCGACAAGGCCGGCGCCTGCCCGACTCCGGTCAAGGCCAAGAGCAGGTGCTGGTGGGGGGCGGCCCTCACCGGGGCTCCCAACGCGGCCGCCGGTGTTCCCGGCTTCATCACGCCCATACACAGCCTGCCAGCCAGCAACACTCTGGCGGCCACCCCGGCCGTTTACTGCTTCAAGAGTGCCACGGCCCCGGCCTGTGCCGGTCTTCCCGTGGGCACCCTGATCGGGCCGCACCTGAGCGGGACCATCACCCTCCCCCACTTGGGCCCGGTGAACAAGCAGGAAGTGGTAGCCCTCGAACCCAACACCACGCCCGATCTGGGCAATGGCCCCAGCAATACGGTCAGGGCCAGGACGTTCGTGAGCGTCACCGGCCCTTAACTCGCGTGCTGACACGCAGGGGCTGAGCGGCAGCCCGGGCGGAACGGGGGACCCAGCCGGAGCCGGGTCCCCCGTTCCGTGCCTGGCCGCTGGTCAGCGCACGGTGAACTGCCCGTGCAGGCCACCCACCGAGCTGTCGCCGCTGGAATCAGGTCAGATCGTGATGGCGAGCTTTCCCCCGGCGTGACCGGCGTGCAGGTGCCCTATGGCCTGGGCCGCCTCGGCCAGCGCGTAGGTTCCGGCGAGGACCGGGGTTACCTGACCGGCCTCGATCAGCTGGCGCAGCGTATCGAGGTCGACCTGGCGGTTCCTCGAGACGTACGTGGTCAGCCGCTGGCGAACCAGCGGGGAGAGCCCAAGCGCGCGCAACTGCCGGCCGACCCCGGTCCACTTGGCGCCTTCTCCGCCCACGATGACGAGCGTCCCACGAGGGGTGAGTGCCCGCCGCAGCCGGGAAAGGCGGCTGTTGCCGCCGATGTCGAGGATCAGGTCATAGTGCTGGCGGCCATCGGCGAAATCTTCCTGGGTGTAGTCGATGACGTGGTCCGCGCCGATCGATCGGACCAGGTCGCACTTTGCGGTGCTGCACACCCCGGTGACCTCCGCGCCGAATACCTTGGCAAGCTGCACCGCGTAGCTGCCGACCCCTCCTGAGGCACCGATGACCAGCACCTTCTGCCCAGCGCGGATGCGTCCGGCGTCGCGCAGGCCCTGGAGGGCGGCGAGCCCGGACACCGCTACGGTGGCGGCCTGCTGGAAGCTGAGCCTGGCGGGCTTGCGGGCCAGCTTGTCCTCCCGGGCGGCGGCGTATTCGGCAAATGAGCCGCGGGCGATGCCGAACACCTCGTCGCCGGGGCGGAACCCGGTGACATCGGCGCCGACCGCGGCAACCGTGCCCGCCACATCCAGCCCGGGCACCCGGCTCTTCGGCCCCCGCAGCCCGAAACCCAGCACCCGCATCAGGTAGGGCTGGCCGGCCATCAAATGCCAGGTGCCCCGGTCCACTCCGGCTGCCCGCACCCGCACGAGGACCTCGTTGGCCGCTAGGCCGGGCGGGGCGATCTGCGCCAGCCGGAGCACGTCCTGCGCCGCGGTCCCGTACCGGTCCTGCACGATCGCCCGCATCGTCATGCTCCCCGATGCCGAGGCCGATTCTGCCTGGCGGGCCTCTTGTGTCGGTGTCATCGCCCTCTCCTCTTTAGACTTACGATGTAAGTAGAGTAGGCTTACAGTGTAAGTCTTGTCAAGCGGAGGAGGGGAGGCCAGATGGCGCCTACCGGGCAAGCTGCCGTCCGCCGCGCGCGGCTCAGCCGCGACCAGGTGCTGCGGGCGGCGGTCACTCTCGCCGACCAGAGCGGCATCGGGGCGCTCAGCATGCGCAGGCTAGGCCAAGCGCTCGGCGTCGAGGCGATGTCCCTGTACAACCACGTCGCCGGCAAGAGCGACCTCCTCGACGGCATGATCGACGTGGTGTTCAGCGAGATCGGCCTGCCCTCCGGCGAAGCCGGGTGGAAACAGGCCATGCGCCAGCGGGCCATCTCGGTACGCCAAGCGCTGGCGCGCCACCGGTGGGCGATCGGCCTGATGGAATCGCGCGCCTCCCCCGGCCCGGCGACGCTCCGCCACCACGACGCCGTGCTCGGATGCCTTCGCCACGCGGGCTTCTCAGTCGAGATGACCGCGCACGCCTACTCCCTGCTCGACAGCTACATCTACGGATTCGCGCTGCAGGAAGCCAGCCTGCCGTTCGACACGGCGCAGGAGACCACAGAGGTCGCGCAGGAGATCTTCGGGCAATTCCCAGCCGGCGAATACCCCCACCTCACCGAGCTGGCCATCCAGCACGTGCTGCAGCCCGGCTATGGCTACGGCAACGAGTTCGAGATCGGGCTCGACCTGATCCTCGACAGTCTCGAGCATGCGGTCGGCAGGCCCCAGCCAGCCCGCGCTGACGGTGACGCGGTCCCTGCCAGCCAGCCGTGACGATCTGGCGAGGCCGGCCGCACGCCACGGATTGATGGTTTCCGTTATAGATCCGGGTCACAGCGTTAGCCAGGCTGGTAACCATGAACGAGCTGGGAGTTACCGGGCCGGCGGGGAGATCGCGGTGCCGGCGTAGCCCGGGCGGGCGTCTGGCCAGGGCACTCGCCGTCATGCTGATGCTGGCGGGAGTGCTGACCGGAACCATCCCGGCGGCAGCCTCGGCGGCCACATGCCAGAGCTGGTCTGGCCTGCAGCCACCCAGCCCCGGTGCAAACGGCAACGAGCTCAGCGGGGTCGCCGTACTCTCACCCTGCAACGCATGGACGGTGGGCTCCTTCAACAACGCCAGTGGCCAGCAGACCCTCGTCGAGCACTGGGACGGTACCGCCTGGACGGTGGTGCCCAGCCCGGACCCGGGGTCCGTCGACGATTCTCTCGCCGGTGTCCGCGCCGTCTCGGCGTCCGACGTCTGGGCGGTGGGTACCGATGACAACCCCGGTATCGGGCAGACACTCATCGTGCACTGGGACGGCCACAACTGGGCACATGTCACCAGCCCCAACCCGGGGGCCAACAACAGCCTCGCGGCCGCGCGGGCGGTGTCGGCGAACAATGCCTGGGCGGTGGGGAGCTACGTCGGCAGCGGTATGGAGCGCTCGCTCATCATGCACTGGAACGGCACCACCTGGACACAGACCACCAGCCCCAGCCCCGGGCAGGGCGGCGGGCTGGATGCCGTGGCAGCCACCTCGGCCGGCAACGCGTGGGCGGTCGGCGAGTGGTTCGGCACCAGCGGCTTCAGCCAGACCTTCATCCTGCACTGGAACGGCCACGCCTGGGCACAGGTCGCCAGCCCCAGCCCCGGGCAGAGCAGCAGGCTCAATGCCGTCGCCGCCACCTCCGCCAGCAATGCCTGGGCGGTCGGCAGCTCGTTCGACGCCAGCGGCGCCAGCCAGACCCTCATCCTGCGCTGGAACGGCCACACCTGGTCACAGGTCACCAGCCCGAACCCCGGCGGCCCCAGCGGATTTCACGGCCTTAACGGTGTGACAGCCACCTCGGCCAGCAACGCCTGGGCTGCCGGCAGCTACACCACCGGCCCCGGCACGCCAGAAAATGTCCTGCTCCTCCAGTGGAACGGCAGCACCTGGCAGGCGGTGCCCGGCCCCACGCTGGGGACCACCAATCGGCTGTTCGCCGTGGCCGCCAGCTCCACCGGCAACGTCTGGGCGGTAGGCGAGTTCAGCAACGGCGGCGCATCCCAGGCCCTCGCCCTGCACTGCTGTTGACCCACACCTGTCCCAGCGACGGCATGCATCCAGACCGGACAAGGAGCCCGACCATGCAGCCACGACGGCCGATCCCACGACTGACCAGGGCACTTGCCGTCTGCGTCAGCACGGCCGCGGCCGTTGCCGCACTGCCCACGGCGGGTGCGCCGGCGGCGGCCGTTGCCGCGGCCGTCGTAACGCCATGTGTTGCATGGACCAGCGGGCAGCAGCCCCCTGACCCTGGGGGGACCACCCACAACAACGCCCTCAGGGGGGTGGCCGTGTTGTCGCCGTGTAACGCGTGGGCGGTCGGCGAATACGACCCGGAGCAGACGCTGATCGTGCACTGGGACGGTAGGTCCTGGACCCAGGTGGCAAGCCCCAACCCCGGGATCGAGGCCAGGCTCTTCGGTGTGCACGCCTTGTCCGCCAGCAACATATGGGCGGTGGGCGAGTACTTCGACGGCACGGCGGACAAGACCCTGATCGTGCACTGGGACGGCACCGCCTGGACCCAGGTGCCGAGCCCGAACGTAAGCGGTGCCAGCCAGAACGATCTTGGCGCCGTGCGTGCCACCTCCGCCTCGGACGTCTGGGCGGTGGGCAACTTCGTCAACGGCAACAACGTGTCCCAGACCCTGATCGAGCACTGGAACGGCTCGGCCTGGACCCTCGTGCCAAGCCCGGACCCGGCCGGCCCAACCCGGGACCAGATACTTTATGGCGTGGCCGGCGTCTCGGCCCAGGACGCGTGGGCGGTCGGCCACTTCTTCAACGGCGTTGAGAAGTCCATGATCTTGCATTGGAACGGGACGGCCTGGACGCAGGTGCCGAGCCCGAACCCAGGCTCGCAGGGCACATTCCTGTTCGGCGTGCGCACCACCTCGGCCAGCAACGCGTGGGCGGTGGGCACGGCCTACAACGGCACCGTGGACAAGACCCTGCTGGTGCACTGGGACGGCACGGCCTGGAAGCAGGTGAAATCACCGAACCCGGGCGGTGCCACCCAGAACAACGACCTCGGCGCCATCGCCGTCACCTCCGCGAACGACGCGTGGGCGGCGGGCGAGTACGGCAACAGCCCGGACATACAGACCCTTGTCCTGCACTGGGATGGGTCGGCCTGGCGGCGGGTGACCGCCCCGAGCCTTGGCGGCCCCGTGATCGGCGACACCCTCACCGGGATCGGCGCCAGCTCGGCCGGCAACGTCTGGGCGGTCGGCCACTACTACAACGGCACCGCGGAGCAGACCCTCGCCCTGCACTGTTGCTGACCGCCGGAGGCATCCAGCACTCCCGGCCCTGACAACCCCTCTGGCGAAACTGAAACGTGTTCTACCATTGCCGCATAGCATCCCACCGCGTTTGGGGGTTCAACGGCGATGATCAGTACGCGCGCAGCGTTGCTGTACGGACCCGGCCAGGACTACAAGATCGACACCATCGAACTCGACGAGCCGGGCCCCGGCGAGGTGCTGGTCGAGATGCGAGCCTGCGGGATGTGCCACTCCGACGAGCATGTGCGGACCGGTGACCTGCCGCTTCCCCACTACCCGGTGGTCAACGGCCACGAGGGCGCCGGCGAGGTTTCGCAGGTCGGCGAGGGTGTGACGTCGGTGGCGCCCGGCGACCACATCGCCATGGCGTTCATCCCCTCCTGCGGCTCGTGCGCGTCGTGCCTGGCCGGCCAGGCGTTCCTGTGCGACCTGGGCATGAAGCTCTTCGACACCGGGATCATCACCGATGGGCGTGTGGCGCACCGGATCGGAAACGAGCCGGTCGCACGGTTTTCGCAGCTCGGCGCGTTCGCGGAACGGCAACTGCTCCCCGAGGCCTCGGTTGTCAAGGTGGATCCGGACATCCCGTGGCCCGCGGTCGCGCTGGTCTCCTGTGGGGTCGCCACCGGGTTTGGCTCGGCGATCAACCGCGCGGGAGTCCGTCCCGGTGACACCGTCGCCGTCCTGGGCGTCGGCGGGGTGGGCATCAACGCGGTCCAGGGCGCGCGGGTGGCGGGAGCGCGCCGGATCATCGCCGTCGACCCGGTGGAGTTCAAGCGCGAGCAGGCCCTGCGCTTCGGCGCCACCCACGTCTATCCCTCGCTCGACGACGCCATCGCCGGAGTCGGCGCACTGACATGGGGCCAGATGTGCGACTCGGTCATCTGCACCTTCGGCGTGATGCGCGGTGACCTGCTCGAACCGGCGCTCACGCTGACCGCCAAGGGTGGCACCTGCGTCATCACCTCTGTGGCGCCCATCGCCCAGGCGCAGGCCGACGTCAACCTGTTCTTGCTGGCGATGATGAACAAGGAGATCAAGGGTTGCCTCTACGGGTCGGAGAGCCCGCGCACCCAGATTCCCAGGCTGCTGAGTCTCTACCGCGACGGCGTCCTGAAACTGGATGAACTGATCACCGAGACGTACTCGCTCGATCAGGTCAACGAGGGGTACGCGGACATCGAGGCCGGCCGCATCCTGCGCGCGGTCATCACCTTCTGACCGGTAGCCCGCCCCGTCAGCCCCGGGACACGGCTGACGGGGCGTTCTGGCAAACCCACAGGTCTGACTAATCGGAGGCTGAGGTTCGCTGGCCCACGATGTGACCATGACCAGTGAACCAGGCGCCCAGCCCGCACCCGGGCCGGGCGAAAATCAGAATCCCGGCGGGATGCCCGGGCACCCACAGCAGGGCGGCCACTGGCCGGCGCAGGCCCCGCCCCTTCCGCCGCCGTACTGGCCGGGGTATGGCGCCCCGGGCGGCGCGTGGGCCTATGGGCCGCCGCCGGCTTCCTCGCCCGGCCCGGCCGGATGGCCAGGGCCAGACGGAACGCACACCGGGGCCAGGCGCCGTGGGCGCCGCCTTGGCCTGCTGGCCGGTGGCGCCGCCGCGCTGCTGGTGGCCGGCACGACCGGGGGGTTCATCGGTGATGCCATCGGCAGCTCCGGCACCGCCGCGACGAGAGGTTTCACCCCGGCCCAGGCTCCCGGCAACGGCTTCGGCTCTCAGCCGGGCAGCGGCTCCGGTTCACAGCCGGGCAGCGGCTTCGGCGGCGGCGCCCCGTCAGGAGGGTCCGGCCAGCCTTCCTTTGGCGGGTCTTCCCCCTCCGGCTCGCAGGGCACCAATTCCGGGCCCGCGAACGCCGCTTCCATCGCCTCCCGCGTCGATCCGGGGCTGGTCGACGTCAACGTCACGGTCGACTACGGTCAGGCGCGCGGCGCCGGCACCGGCATGGTGATCGGCGCCGATGGCGTGGTGCTGACGAACAATCACGTGATCGACGGCGCCACCTCCATCAGCGTCACCGACGTGGGCAACGGCAAGACCTACCGAGCCAGGGTGGCCGGGTACGACCGGAGCAAGGACATTGCCATCCTGAAGCTGTCCGGCGCCAGTGGTCTGCAGACCGTCACCATCGCCCGTCCGGCGCAGGTGTCCGCGGGCCAGGAGGTCGTCGGGGTCGGCAACGCCGGCGGTACTGGCGGCACCCCCAGCTACGCAGGCGGGACGGTCACCGCCACGGGCCAGTCCATCACCGCGTCGGACGATCTCTCCGGCACAAGCGAACAGCTGACCGGCATGATCGCGACGAACGCCAGCATCCAGGCGGGTGACTCCGGCGGCCCGCTCGTCAACCGTTCCGGGCAAGTGATCGGAATGGACACCGCCGGGTCGCAGACCTCCGGCTACGCCGCCCAGCAGGCAGCAACCTCCGGGTTCGCCATTCCCATCAGCGTGGCCACAGACGTAGCCGACCAGGTCCTCGGCGGTCAGGCCACAACCAGCGTCCACATAGGGCCGACCGCGTTCCTCGGCGTCCAGATCGCGCAAGGCACCTCTGGCGGCTCTGCGGCCGGGTCCGGCACTGGCGTGCAGATCGCCGGCACGGTCAACGGCAGCGCCGCCGCCCGGGCCGGCCTCACCGCCGGGGACGTGATCACCTCGGTCGACGGCCACCCAGTCACCTCCCAGGCCGCGCTCCAGCACACCATGGTCACCGACCTCATCCCGGGCCAGAGCGTGACCGTCAGCTACACCAGCGCCTCCGGCCAGCAGCACACGGCCACCGTCACCCTGGCCAGCGGGCCAGCCGCATAACGTGGATGGCATGGGCGCCCGCGGCGAGGGCTCACGCCCTCAGCCGCGGGCCTCGGCAAGCATCCCTGCCGTTGTGTCGTCGTCCAGGAAGCCGCCCGACTGGTGTTGCCACAGCCTGGCGTAGATCCCGTCGAGACGGAGCAGCTCCTGGTGGGTGCCCTTCTCAGCGATCTGGCCGTGGTCGAGCACGACGAGCTGGTCCATGCGCGCGACGGTGCTCAGCCGATGCGCGACCACGAGCGCGGTCCGGCCCTCCATGAGTCGCCACAGCGCCTGCTGGACAAGGACTTCGCTCTCCGAGTCCAGCGCGCTGGTCGCCTCGTCGAGCAGCAGGATCGGCGCGTCCCGCAGGACCGCCCGGGCGAGCGCGACTCGCTGCCGCTGCCCGCCGGACAGCTTCACGCCACGCTCGCCGACCATCGTGTCGAATCCGTCCGGCAGGGCGTCGGCGAACTCTGTCACGTGCGCTGCCTGCGCCGCCTGGTGGATCTCCGCGTCGGTCGCGTGCGGACGCGCGAACGCGATGTTGTCGCGCAGCGTCCGGTGGAACATCACCGGGTCCTGCGGTACGTAAGCGATCAGGCTGCGCAGATCCGACTGGCGCAGCTTGCTGATGTCCTGCCCGCCGATCAGGATCCGGCCGTCGTCGACGTCCATCATCCGCAGCAGCAGGCGGGTCAGGGTGCTCTTGCCACCGCCTGACCGGCCCACCATGCCGAGTTTGGTCCCGCTCGGCACGGTGAGGTCCAGGCCGGTGAACAACGGCGGCCCGCCCGCGTGCGCGAACGTCACGCGCTCGAACCGGACGTCGCTCGCCTTCGGCCGCAGGGGCTCGGGCGCGATCGGGTCGACCACGGTCGGCGGTGTCAGCAGCAGCTCAGTGAACTGCGCGGCTTCGGTCAGCGAGCTCTCCATCTGGCGGTAGATCTGGTTGAACTCGAACATGATCCGCGTCGCGTTGGAGTAGTAGGTGAACGCCACCACGATCGCCGCGACCCCCCCGTGATGGCTTGCACCGAGCGCGACCGCGAGCACCAGGCCGATCGCGTTGGTCAGTACGGACATCGGCGCGACCAGCGTGTCGATGCGCAGGTTCTCGTAGTCCCACGACCGCACCGACTTCCGTCGCTGGTCAGCGACACGCGACCTGTGCTCGGCGGCCTCCCGGTCCTCGGCAGCGAACGCGCGGATCGTGTCCATGTTCATCAGGCTGTCGGCCACGTGCCCAGACACGCGCGCGATCGCTTCCTCACGCTGGTCGACGAGCTTCTGGCGACGGCGGATCAGCGGTGCGATCCCGGCGCCGGTGATCGCGATCAGGCCGATGAGCCCGGCGACGAGCAACGGGTCGTAGCGCCACAACACCACCGAGGCGAATGCCAGCGGCACGAGGCTGCCGACGATGTTGAACACCAGATTGTCGGTGAAGTCCTCGAACCGGGAAGCGAAGCTCAGCACCCGCTTGGTCAGCGAACCGGCGAAGTTGTCGTGGAAGAACGCCGCGTCCTTCGCCAGC
>Ga0207665_10002058_pt1 | contig 13553 bp, 17 predicted proteins | sample LARL112metaG_FD_184351 | JGI IMG/M metagenome (GOLD analysis project Ga0207665, IMG submission 184351) | Corn, switchgrass and miscanthus rhizosphere microbial communities from Kellogg Biological Station, Michigan, USA - LAR L11-2 metaG... | ecosystem: Host-associated > Plants > Roots >...
CGCCTCGAACCAGCAGATCATCCCCGCGCTCCAGCCGGTCAGCACGATCCCGGCCTTCCACGCTTCCCGCAAGATCCAGTCGAACCCATGTACCCGCCAGATCGCGAGCATGTTCGCCGTATTGCCGCCGCTTACGAAGATGACGTCGTGCTCGAGGACGAACTCACGCAGGTGCTCCGGGGGCCACGGGAAGAACGGCAGGTAGCTCGGAACGGCGCCATTCGGCAGCAATCCGTAGAGACGGAGCACTAAGTCCGCGTCGTCGCCAACCGCTGTCGGCACGAAGCAGACCCGCGGTGACGGCTTGCCCGCAAGCCCAACCACGTGGGTGAATAGTCGGCGCGTCTGCTCCTCGCTCGATCCACCCCCGCCGATTCCGACGATATTCCGCTCAGACATGGGGAGCTGCGACTTTACGTGAAGGACTTTTCCCTGCCGGGTTGCAGTTTTACCGATTGCGAGCCAACCTCTGAGTACCGACGCCTGACCCGTCGTGACCGCCATAGCCGAGACCGCCGCCAAGACGGTCCTCATTTGTGAGGACGATCCGAACCTACGCACACTCGTGCGGCTGGCCCTCGGCGACGACGATTATCGCTTCTTCGAGGCGCCCGACGGGCCGAGCGGCCTCGCGCTCGCGCGGCGAACGCAGCCCGACCTGATCGTGCTCGATCTGATGCTGCCTGGCCGCAGCGGCCTCGACGTGCTCCTCGAGCTGAGAAAGGCGAGCGACTTCGCCGAGACGCCGGTGATCGTGATCAGCGCGTGGTCACATTCGGACGACGCGGCCGTCCAGGCCGGCGCAGACCGCTTCGTCGCCAAGCCGTTCGACCCGGACGAGCTGCGCGACGCCGCGGTCGCCCTGCTCGAGGATGATAGTGCCAACGAGTGACCGCCGTCCGAGGTCGCTCTCGGCGCGGCTCGTAGTCGGAAGCGCCTTGCTCGCGCTGGTCGTTGCCGCCGCCTTTGGCGTGCTCGTCTTCGCCGTGACCACGCTCGACGACGCGACGAAGCGCGAGCGCCATACGAAGGCCGTCACCGCCGAGACCCTCCGGCTCGAGAGGCTCGTGCTCGACCTCGATACCGGCCTCCGCGGTTTCGTCCTCACGGGCAAGGGGGACCTGCTCGCACCGTGGACGAGCGCCCGGGCGGCGCTGCCCAAGAGCTTGCGCGACTTCCAGCAGCTCGCGTCCACCACGGCGGGCGAGCGGCGTCGCGCCATGACGCTCGTCGCGTCGATCGACCAGTACGTCAACGACTACGCGGTGCCTGTGGTCGAGATCGCACGGGAGAACCCCGCCGCAGCGCGACAAACATTCGTCAGCGACGAAGGAGCACAACAGCTTGCCGCCGTCCGCGACCGCTTCGCCGACTTCCTCTCGACGGAGAGCGCTGTCGCGGCCGCCCGGACGTCGACCGCGCAGCGCCGATCCGACGAGGCGATCGCAGCCGCCGTCGCCGGCCTGATCGCTTCGGCGTTGCTGATCATCGGCTTCGGCCTCTATCTCGCCCGGTCGATCGCCCGGCCTGCCCGCGACGTCGCCGAGGGCGCGGCGCGCCTCGCCGGCGGCGACCTCACGACGCGCCTCCGGCCTCAGGGCGTCGGCGAGATCGAGGAGCTGACGCACGCGTTCAACCGGATGGCCGAGCGGCTCGAGGCGAGCCGGCGCGAGCTCGAGGAGCAGAACCAAAAGCTCCGCGAGAGCGAGCGCGCGAAATCCGAGCTCGTGAGCATCGTCGCGCACGAGTTGAGGACACCCCTTGCCAGCGTGCTGGGCTTCACGTCGATTCTGCTCCAACGGGACGTCACCGACGAGCAGCGGCGCGAGTATCTCGCGATCATCGAGGCGCAGGCCCGCCGGCTGGGCGCGCTCGTCAACGACTTCCTCGACGTCCAGCACCTCGAGGAAGGCAAGCTGTCGATTGCGAAAGAGCTGGTCGACATCGGCTCCGTCGTCCGAGAGCAGTCGGAGCTCTTCGCGGGGCAGAGCCCGAAGCACCTGCTCGACGTCTCGCTGCCGCCGACCCCCTTGCCCGTGCGCGGCGACTCGAACCGACTCGCGCAGGTCGTTGCGAACCTGCTCTCGAACGCGATCAAGTATTCGCCCGAAGGCGGCGTCGTCCGCGTCGCGGGCGAGCGGGCCGACAGCGTCGTCCGCGTCAGCATTCAGGACGAAGGCGTGGGAATCCCCGCCGAGCTGCAACGAGAAATCTTCGGCAAATTCGTCCGAGGACACGCGACCGCGAACGGAATCGAGGGGAGCGGTCTCGGCCTTGCGATCTCGCGCTCGCTGGTCGAGGCGCACGGCGGGAGCATCGACTTCGAAAGCACGAAGGGCAGGGGCTCAACCTTCTGGTTCGAGATTCCCACCGCCTCACCGGAATGAAATGGCCAGGAAAGGAAGGAGAAACCGAATGTCCACCACCTCACGGCTGCTGACCGCCGCCGTCATCCTCGGGGGACTTGTCGCCTACGGCAGCCTGAACTCGAACGCGGCCACCGGCCCGGAGTTCATCCGCATCACCGATAGGCAATTCAGCTACAAACGCGTCGACGTCGGCGCCCCAGGGCGGAGCCCTGGCGACCAGGAGATCGTCTACGACAAGCTCTTCAACCGAAAGATCACTCCGAAGCCGATCGGCAGCGCCCAGTTCCTCTGCACGTTCACGGTTGGGAATACGCGTATGTGCACAGCCACGTTCAGCCTGCCCAAGGGGGAGCTCGTAGCCACCGGGAGGGTTCGCTTCCGCCAGCTCTACGACCTCGCCATCGTCGGCGGCACCCGGCTCTACGACGACGCGCGCGGCACGCTGACGGTCACGCGTACGACCAGCGCCCCGCGCCCGGTCCGGGAGCTGCTCTATTTCCGCCTCACCGGCTGACGAAGCTGCCGCTTTTCCGAAGGCACCTAACGGACCGGCGCGCGAACACGAGGAGCGCGAATCGACTAGTGTCTAGGCAGTGCCTAGGCAACGCACCTACTCAGCTTCCGAAGCCGCGGCGGCGCTCGGGATCAGCGTCGACACCCTGCGCCGCTGGGACCGGGACGGCCGCATCCGTACCCGCCGCGACGCCGCCAACCGCCGCACAGTCACGGCAGGCGAGATCGCCCGCCTGCGCGGGAGCGAGCCGCACGAGCTCTCCGCCCGGAACCGGTTCCGGGGCACAGTCCGCGAGATCAAGGCCGAGGGGCTGCTCGCTCAGGTCGAGCTCGAGGCCGGCCCGTTTCGCGTCGTCGCGGTCGTGACGCGCGAGGCGGTCGAGGAGCTCGGTCTCACGCCAGGCGCGCCGGCGACCGCGATCGTCAAGGCGACTTCGGTGATGCTCGAGCGATGAGACGCCTCGCCGTTGCAGTCGGCGCGATTGTCGTCCTCGCACTTCCCGCGGGGAGCTCGCCGGCGACCCGGATCACGGTCTACGCCGCGGCGTCGCTGACCCAGGTCTTCCCGCGCATCGACAAATCGCCTCGGTACAGCTTCGCGGGTTCCGACACGCTGGCGACCCAGATCGCACAGGGCGCTCCGGCGGACGTCTTCGCCTCGGCAAGCCCGAAGCAGACAGAGCTCCTCTACCACAACGGGGTGCTACGCCGGCCGGTCGTTTTCGCCACGAACAAGCTGATCGTGATCGTGCCGAGCTCGAACCCCGCGCACATCGCCTCCGTCTACGACCTGCGGCGAAGCCGCGTCAAGGTGATCATCGGCACGCCCACCGTTCCGGTCGGGGCGTACACGCGCCAGGTCCTCGACTCGCTTGGCATCACGCAGGCGGTGATGAGCAACGTGGTCGACCAGGAGCCCGATGTGAAAGGAATCGTCGCGAAGATCGCACTCGGCGAGGGCGACGCGGGGTTGGTCTACAAGACTGACGCAAAGCCGGCCGGCACGAAGGTGAAAAGCCTCTTGATCCCTGCTTGGGCGCAACCACCGATTCGCTACGAGATCGGCATCGTCCGCAAGAGCTCGCATCTCGCGGCCGGGCGGGCGTTCATCAAGCGGGTGACCTCCCTCCGTGGCCGGCGGCTGCTCGTGACCGCGGGCTTCGGGCTGCCCAAGCGTCCGAAGAAGTGAGGCACCTCTTCGCCGCGGCGGCAGTGGTCGCAGCGGCAATTACAGTCTCTTTCCTCGTCCTGCCGGTGGTGGCGATTTTTGTGCACGTCCCGCCCGGGAAGCTCATCGATGCACTGGGATCGAGCGCTGCGCGCGATGCACTCGTGGTCAGCATCAAGACAAGCCTGATTGCGCACCTTGCGGTCCTGCTCGTCGGCACTCCGGCCGCGTATGCGATCGGCCGGAACCGCTTCCGCGGCCGCGCGCTCGTCCTCTCTCTGATCGAGTTGCCGCTCGTCGTCCCGCCCGTGGTCGCCGGAATCGCCCTGCTCGTGACTTTCGGCCGCTTCGGCCTCCTCGGTGGCACGCTCGATGCCTTCGGGCTTTCAGTCTCCTTCACCCAGGCGGCGGTTGTAATCGCGATTGCCTTCGTCGAAAGCCCGTTCTACATTCGCGGGGCGATCGCGAGCTTCGAGGGGATCGACGACACACTCCTCGAGGCCGCTCGCACGCTGGGAGCGAGACCGTTTCGGGTCTTCGCCCGCGTGGCGGTGCCGCTCGCGGCCGGCGGGCTGGGCGCGGCCTCGGCGCTCGCCCTCGCGCGGGGACTCGGCGAGTTCGGAGCCACCCTCCTCTTCGCCGGCAGCTTGCAAGGGGTTACGCAGACCCTTCCGCTTGCGATCTACGCGCAATTCGAGGTGTCCTTCGACACGGCGCTGGCGATCGGCGCGCTCTTCGTCGTCTTCGGCGTCACAGTCCTGCTAGCGCTCAAGCTCATCCCTGGATGGACCCGCTCCATTTCTCTCTGGACGTTCCGCTCCGCGAGTTCGCCCTCGACGTCGAGCTGACCGTCGGCCGCGAGGTCGTGGCGCTCGTCGGGCCCTCCGGAGCCGGCAAGACGACGGTCCTGCGAGCGCTCGCCGGGCTTCGCCGAGCCCGCGGGCGGATCTCGGTCGACGGACACGACTGGCTCGACTCCGCTCGAGGCCTCGACCTGCCGGCCGAGGAGCGGTCGGTCGGCCTCGTCTTTCAGGAGTACGCCCTCTTCCCCCATCTGACCGTCCGCAAGAACGTCGAGTTCGGCCGGAAGGGCGGGGCCGCCCTGCTGGAGCGCTTCGGCCTCGCGACGCTCGCCGACGCAAAGCCGCGAGAACTCTCGGGCGGCGAGCGCCAGCGAGTCGCGCTGGCGCGGGCGCTCGCCCCCGATCCGGCGGTGTTGCTGCTCGACGAGCCGCTCTCCGCCCTCGACGCTCACACCCGCGGAGAGGTCAGGACCGAGCTGCAGCAGCTGCTGCGGGCAGCCGACCGGCCGACGCTCGTCGTCACCCACGACTTCGAGGACGCGGCCACGCTGGCAACTCAGGTTGGAGTGCTCGTGCAGGGCCGCCTGCGCCAGCTCGGCACTCCGGCCGAGCTCGTCGCCTCTCCTGCCGATCCCTTCGTCGCCAGCCTGACCGGAGCGAACGTGCTGCGGGGGCGCGCCCGCCGCGCGCAGGATCTGACCGAGCTCGAGCTGCCGACCGGCGAGCTGATCCGCTCCACCGATCCAGCCGAAGGCGACGCGGTCGCGATCGTCTATCCGTGGGAGGTGACGTTGTCCCCAACGCCGCCGGACGACTCGGCGCAGAACCACATCACCGGCGTCGTCGCGAGCCTCGTCCCGGTCGGCAACCGCGTCCGCGTCCGCGTCGGGCCGGTGACCGCCGAAATCACCGCGGACTCGTCCGAGCGCCTCGGCCTAATGGTGGGAGAGCGTGCGGTGGCGAGCTTCAAGGCGACCGGGACTCGGCTGCTGCCTCAGCCCTAGCGCACCTAGCTCCCGAGGCTTCCGAGCTTGTAGCCCTTCTTCTTCATGTCGTCGGTTGCCTTGCGAGCGTCGACGAGCGCGTGCGACTGCTGCAGCTGGGTGAGCGCCTTCTGGACAAGCTTGGCGTCGTTCTTCGCAGCGGCATTGCGCAGAAGCTCCAGCTCCGCGGCGAGCTCGCTGAGACCTTTGGCGAGCGCGGTGTTGTCCGCCTGCACGTCCTTCGGCGGCTTGACGCTGTTCAGATCGTCCGAGGCCTCGCGGAGCTTTGCCTCGCCCACCTTGAGCTCGCCGGCCAGCTCGTTCAGCGTGCGCGGAGGCTTCCTGAGCGGCGTGAAAGCTTTCGTGATGGCCTGGCTGTCCTGCTGAAGATGCTGCTCGTACTGCGCCTTGGTGAGCTCGCTTCCCCCTCCGCCGCTCCCGCCGCCGGAACCGCACCCTGCCGCGACGAACACCAGGGCCAAGGCAGCTAGAGTTGCGGCGCCGCGGTGTCTCGCGCCGGCGAGGCTGAGAAAAAACGCGTTGAACCTGCTCTGGGTCATGCCAGCGAAGGGAGCTTATTTGATCGACGAGAAGACGCCGAGCTGGGGAATCGAGCCGGTCCCGGAACGGCTATGGGTCCTCGGGTTCGTCGATACGACCCTCCTCTGGGGGAACCTTTCGGTCAGCCTCCTCGTCATCGTTCTCGGCGCCGTGCTCGTGCCGGCGCTCTCGCTGAAGGACGCGCTGATCGCGATCGTCGTCGGTGCGGTCGCCGGAAACCTGCTGCTCGGACTCGCCGGCCTGATCGGCGCCGACGCTCGCGTGCCCGGGATGGTGCTGCTCCGCGCGCCGCTTGGCCGGCGAGGCTCGTATGCGCCGACGGCCGTCAACGTGGCCCAGAACCTCGGCTGGTCGACGTTCGAGCTGATCGTGATCTCGACCGCGGCGGCTGCGCTCTCGAAGAAGGTCTTCGGCTTCGAAGGCCGCTGGCTATGGGCGTTGCTGTTCGGGCTGATCGCGGTCGCGCTCGCCCTGCTCGGCCCGATCGGCTTCGTCCGACGATACGTGCGCAAGTTCGCGGTCTGGGCCGTGCTGGCGTCGCTGATCTACCTGACCTGGTGGGTGCTCGACAAGTCGAATCTGCATCAGTTCTGGCACGCCCATGGCCAGGGCGGCCTCTCGCTCGGCTCCGGAATCGACGTCGTGGTCGGGAGCATCATCTCGTGGACACCCCTCGCAGCCGACTACACGCGCTTCTCGCGGGATCGCCGCTCGGCCTTCTTCGGGACTGGGATCGGCTACTTCGTCCCCACGCTCTGGTGCTTCGGACTCGGCGTCCTGCTCGTGCTCTCCCGAAACGTCACGGACGCAGCCGACGTCCCCGCCGCGGTGGCTGCGGGCGGAGCGGTCAGCGCGTTCGCGCTCCTCGCGCTGACCGTGGATGAGTCCGACGAGGCCTTCGCAGACATCTACTCGACGGCGGTCTCGATCCAGAATGTGGTGCCGCGCGTCTCACAGCGGCTCTTGATCGTCGCGGTCTCTGCGGTAGCGACGCTCGGCGCGATCGTGATCAACCTGCGCTCCTACCAGTCGTTCCTGTTGCTGCTCGGCTCGGTCTTCGTGCCGTTGTTCGGCGTGTTGCTCGCCGATTGGCTGCTTGCCGGTGCGCACTACACCGAGCGCGACTTCTTCTCCGGTCCCGCCGTTCGTGTGGAGCAGCTCGCAGCTTGGGTGGTCGGCTTCGGGCTCTACCAGTGGCTCTCCCCGCAGGGCCCGTCCTGGTGGACCGATCTCGTCGGTCACCTACATCCCGGGCATGCCACTTGGACTGCCTCACTCCCGAGCTTTGCGGCCGCCTTCTTCCTCGCCACGGCTGCAGGCCTGCTGCTGCCGCGCGAAGATGCCGATCGTGCGCGTCGCGGTAGTCGGGAACCTCTCGCTCGACCTCGTTGACGGCGGGCCGGCGCGCGCCGGTGGTCCCCCGTATTACGCCGCTCGAGCCCTGGCCGCGCTAGGCGTCCCAGCGGTGGTTCGCGTGAAGTGCGCCGAGGCCGACCGTTCCCGGTTGCTGCCGCCCCTCGAGGAGCTGGGCCTGTCGATCGAGTGGCGGCCTGGCGAGATGACGGCGACCTATGCCTTCTCCTACGACGGCGACGTCCGGACGATGGAGGTGCTCGAGCTCGGCTCGACGTGGTCGGCCCACGACGTCACCGGCCTGGACGACGAGTGGATTCATGTGGGAGCTTTGTTTCGAGGTGAGTTCCCCGACGAGACGCTTGCCGCGCTCGCAGAGGGCGCGCGACTGTCCTTTGACGGCCAGGGGCTCGTCCGCCCGGCGCGGCGAGGGCCGCTCGTGCTCGAGCCTGAGCCCGAGCCGTCCTTCCTGCGGCACGTCTCCGTGCTGAAGCTGTCCGAGGAGGAGGCGCTCGCCCTGGTCGGCGGGCTCGACGAGGAGCGCCTTTCAAGTCTCGGCGTCGCCGAGGTCCTCGTCACGCTGGGTTCGCGGGGCTGCATCGTCGCCGTCGAGGGGCAGCTCTTCCGTGTGCCGGCCGACCCGCTCGAAGTCGACCCGACCGGCGCGGGCGACGCGTTCGCCGCTGCCTACGTCGTCGAAAGGAGTCGCGGCCTGCCGCCCCGCGAAGCGGCCGAGAACGCAACGCACCTCGTCCACGACCTGCTTGCGGGCGCGCGGTGAACCTGGCCGTCGAAACGAGCGAGGGCGTCTACACGATCGACGCCGAGACGGAGCAGGTCGTCGACTTCGTCGCAGGCGCTGAACTGTCCGAGACACACGTTCCTCGCGTCGAGCTGCCACTCCTCGTCGCGGCTGCGGCCGAGGGCGCAACTGTCGTCGCGGTGCTCGACCGCCGCCCGCCGCTCGCCGTCTCGCACGACGCCGGCTCGAGCTGGCGGGAGGCGGGCGGCGGCCTGCCGCCGGGCCGCGCGATCGCAATCGCGGAAAACGACCCGGACCGGATGCTGTATGCCGCCGAGCACCGCGTGTACGTCTCCCAGGATGGCGGCCGCTTCTGGCGAGCGCTCGAGCCGGAGCTGCCCGAGATCAAGAGCGTTGCCTGGTTGGACTAGGGCAGCCTGAACTCGCCGCGGGCGACAATCACTGCCGAGCCACCGACCTCGACACGCTCGACCTGTTCCGGCGTTCCCTCGACTCGCGCGAAGAGCGTCGACGGTCGCCCGATCTCCGCGCCCTGGGAGATCTCGATCTCGTCGCCGAAGGCGATTCGTCCGTGGCGGGCGAGGTGCAAGGCAAGAGGGCCGGCCGCGGAGCCGGTGGCAGGATCCTCCGCCACCCCTCCGCCCGGCGCGAACATCCGGGTCTTCCAGCGCCCGCCGAAGCCCGCGAAGCAGTTGATTCCGAGATCCGGCGGCAGCTCGAGTCGCGCCAGGTCGGGCCGCAGCCCGGCAACCTCCTCTTCCGAGCGGAGCGCGACGTAGACGTGCCGCATGCCGTTGTCGTAGAGCTCGACGGGCAGCTCGGAGCGCTCCACACCTAGGGCGGAGAGCAGCGCCCTTTCTGCCTGGTACGGCTCGACGGACGGAATCGGCTGCTCCATCCGTCCGAAGACGAGCCGGCCTTCCTCTCGCTCCAGCCGGACCGGGACGATTCCCCGGCCTGTCTCGAGGTGTAGCTCCTCCCTCTGCAAAGGCCCTCCGAGGACGAAGGCCGTCCCGAGCGTCGGATGACCGGCGAACGGCAGCTCGGTGACGGGCGTGAAGATGCGGATCTTCGCGTGGCCTCCGTTCTCCGGCGTGAGCACGAAGGTCGACTCCGAGAAGTTGATCTCACGCGCGAGCGCCTGCATGGTCTCCGTGTCGAGGCCGCGAGCGTCGGTGAAAACCGCGAGCTGGTTCCCGGCGAGCGCGCGGTCGGTGAAGACGTCCACGATCACGTACCGATAGTCCTGCACGGGCGAACACTCTAGTTTCCGCGGCCGGGAGATACGCTTTCGCCAGATGGCGGCGAAGAAGTCCGTGCAGCTTTCAGGCATCGTCGTCGCCGAGTCGGCGATCTGCTCGATCGATCCCGACGAGGGCGTGCTGATGTACCGCGGCTACGACATCTCCGACCTGGCCGAGCACTCCACGTACGAAGAAACCGCTCTGCTGCTCCTCGACGGGCAGCTGCCGTCGTCGGAGGCGCTCAGCGCGTTCGAGGGCGAGCTGGCCGAGCGCGACCTACCCGCCGAGACCGTCGAGCTGATTGACCGCTCGGCGAGCGAGGCCGCACCGATGGACATGCTCCGCACGGCCGTCTCCTCCTTGTCGTTCGGCGATCCAGGGCGCGGGAAGACAGACCAGGAGTCCAGCCGGCGCACCGCGACCCGCCTGATCGCGCAGCTCCCGACCATCATCGGCCGCTACCAACGGCGCCGCCAGGGGCTCGAGCCGGTGCCGCCCGATCCCTCGCTCTCGTACGCCGAGAGCTTCCTGACGATGCTGCACGGCGAACGCCCGACCGAGCGCGAGGCCCACGCCTTCGACGTGGCGATGATCCTCCATGCCGAGCACGAGATGAACGCCTCGACGTTCACGGCACGCGTGGTCGCCGGAACCGGAGCCGACCTCACCAGCGCAGCCGTCGCGGCAATCGGCGCCCTCAGCGGGCCGCTCCACGGGGGCGCGAACGAAGCGGCGATGGGCATGTTCGAGCGCTGGGGCTCTCCCGAACGCACCCCGGACGAGGTGCGCGGCATGCTCGAGCGCAAGGAGAAGCTCTACGGCTTTGGGCATCCGCTCTACCGCGCGTACGACCCCCGCGCGCTGATCCTGAAGCGGATCTCGGAGGACTTCTCCCAGGACGGGGGCGAGCCGAACTGGTACGCGATCACCGAGGCCGCCGAGCGCACCGTCTTCGAGGAAAAGGGGCTCTTCCCGAACGTCGACCTGTACTCGGCCTCCGTCTATCGCTACCTCGGTATCCCGACCGACCTGTTCACACCCGTCTTTGCGGCCAGCCGGGTCGCGGGTTGGTCGGCGCACGTGCTCGAGCAGTACGCCGACAACAGGATCATCCGGCCCTCTGCTGAGTACGTCGGCCCGCCACGCCGCGAGTTCCCGGCCCGCGAACGCGCCTGAGCTTGCGCCTCTTCCTGATCCGGCACGCGGACGCCGAGGCAGGCGAGCCGGACGAGCTTCGCCGACTCAGCCGCAAGGGCCGCGGGCAGGCAGAGGCTCTCGCCAAGCGGCTTGCCGCGGCGGGTGTTCAGGCGGACGTCGTCCTGACCAGCCCGCTCCTGCGGGCACGCGAGACAGGCCAGGCGCTGGCGGTCGCACTCGGGAGCTTGACTGAGCCGAACGAGGCGCTCGCGCCCGGCGCCACCGCGGACGGTGTCCGATCAGCTGTCGAAGGCCGCGGCCAAACGGTGATCGTGGTCGGCCACCAACCCGACTGCGGCAAGATCGCGGCCGAGCTCGGTGACGGGATCGAGCCGCCGTTTCCCCCGGCCGGCATGGTCGAGCTCCAGCTACCGGATCCGGGCACCAGCTAGATTCGGCCGCCGTGACCCCGGTCGTCAGCGTCCGCGGCCTGACCAAGTCGTACGGCGAGTTCGAGGCAGTGAAGGGCATCGACTTCGAGCTCGGCGCCGGCGAGGTCTTTGGTCTGCTCGGTCCGAACGGCGCGGGCAAGACGACGACGATTGAGATCCTCGAGGGCTACCGAGAGCGCGATGCGGGTGAGGTAGAGGTGCTCGGAGCCGATCCGGCGACCGCAGATCTCGATTGGCGAGGACGGATCGGCGTCGTGCTTCAGTCCTCGGCCATGTACGAGAACCTCACAGTCGCCGAGCATCTCGCGCAGTTCGCGGGCTACTACGAGTACCCACGACCGGTCGACGAGGTGATCGGGCTGATCGGCCTCGAGGAGAAGCGCGATACCCGAGCCCGGCGGCTGTCGGGTGGTCAGCGGCGCCGGCTCGACCTCGGGCTCGCCCTCATCGGTGATCCAGAGCTGATCTTCCTAGACGAGCCGACGACGGGCTTTGATCCCGGCGCGCGGCGGCGGGCCTGGGACACCATTCGCTCGCTGCGCGAGCTTGGCAAGACGATCCTTTTGACCACGCATTACCTGGACGAGGTCGAGCAGCTTGCCGATCGCGTCGCCGTCTTGCGCGAAGGGAGGATCGTCGCCTCGGGCACGGTGCTGGAGCTCGTCGGCGGCGCGCCGGCGACCGAGATCCGCTACCGGAGGAACGGCGAGGTGGTCGTGCTCGAGACCGACGAGCCGACTCGTGTCCTGCACGAGCTGACCGAGGCTGCCATTCAACGCGGTGAAGAGCTCGAGGGACTCGAGGTACGGAGGCCGAGCCTGGAAGAGGTCTACCTCTCGCTGACGCAAGCGGAGACAAAGTGAGGCTTCTTCGTCACGAGCTCCGCTGCCAGCTGCGGCTCTACGGGCGCAGCCGGGAGCTGGCCTTCTTCACCTTCGCGCTGCCGCTCATCCTGTTCTTCCTGCTCGGGTCGGTGTACGGGAACGACCGCATCAAGTCGGAGGGCAACGTTCGCGGCGCCGACTACCTGCTCACCGGGATGCTCGGCTACGGCGCGATCGCCACGGGCTTCGCCGGGCTGTCCATCATGCTCGTGATCCGGCGCGAGTCAGGAATCCTCAAGCGTGTGCGGGCGACGCCGCTCCCGGCCTGGGCCTACGTCGTGGCGCTGCTCTGTACGACGCTGATCGCATTCGCCCTGGAGGCTGTCTGCATGATCGCGATCGGTCGGATCTTCTTCCATACCCACATCCACAACCTTTTTTCACTCGCGCTGGCGCTGCTGCTCGGCGCGGCGGCCTTCACCACGCTTGGTCTGGCGCTGACGGTCTTCATCAAATCTGCGGAGGGCTCTTCGGCTGTGGTGAACGCGATCTATCTGCCGGTCTCGTTCATCTCCGGCGCTTTCTTCTCGCCGCATTCGTTCCCGGCGGTGCTGAAGGCGATCGCCAATGTGCTGCCCCTCGTCTACATGATCAGGCTCGTCCGCGACATCGCGCTGCACAACCAGCAGATCTGGGATCGGCCGGGCGACGTGGCTGTGATCGCCGCGTGGGGCATCGCAGGAGCGATCTTCGCCTTTCGCCGTTTTCGCTGGGAGCCGCAAGAAGGTTAAGTTTCGCGCGGGCGGGCAATTGTGAGTTTCAATGAGTACGGAGCCTGAGCTCGCCTTCTATCAGCGCCTCCCTGAGCCACCCGGGCTCGAGGTGCGCGTCAACTTCGGGATCTTCGCCGGCAGGGCCGCGACTGCGGCTGAGATCGACGAGTTGGCGCAGGGGCTGTTGTCCAAGGTCGGCGAGGTCTCGATCGTGGCGGAGAACCGCCACGAGATCGGTGAGGACTCCGGGGCGTCGCTGCACCAGGTTCGGATCGAAATCGATCCCGAGTACATCCCGTCGGACGAGCATGAGGTCGACGTGCTCGCGGGACGGATCGTCGAGGCGGCCGACTCCTGGGCCCGCGGGTGTGTCGCCGACCGGCACGCCGAGATCAGCGAGCCCTAACCGCGGGCGAGCATGCAGCGGCCTCCCGCGCCGGCAGCGGCAGCGTGCCGGTTTTCGCTCGGGTCTGACCCGGGTTCAAGGAGAAGTTCCGTTTTCGCGCACGAAACGTTGCAGTCGCGTTGCGAAACCGGCCCGCGGGCACGTCGCGACGGCCCAGCACGCGTAACGACGAGCCGAGCGCTTGTGCCATCGTGCTGCTTGACG
>Ga0207665_10002062_pt1 | contig 13545 bp, 10 predicted proteins | sample LARL112metaG_FD_184351 | JGI IMG/M metagenome (GOLD analysis project Ga0207665, IMG submission 184351) | Corn, switchgrass and miscanthus rhizosphere microbial communities from Kellogg Biological Station, Michigan, USA - LAR L11-2 metaG... | ecosystem: Host-associated > Plants > Roots >...
CCGTCCTTGCGCGCCGATTTGTCGAACACGGTCACATGCGGCTCGATCCCTCGTTCATCGACCAGCCAGCCCAGCATCTCGGCCGAACCATAGGCACTAGGCCTGCCACGACCTCAAGCCAAAGGCCATCTACCTCATTCCGACACTGCACAATCCGACCACGGCAACGTTATCGTCCGAGCGTCGTGCCGCGATTGCGCGGATCGTTGTTGCCGCCAATACCATACTGATTGAAGACGACGCATACGGGCTTCTGAATCCGTCAGCCTCGCCTATCGCGAATCTCATTCCGGAGCGGACCTATCTGGCCGCGACGCTTTCGAAATGCATCACTCCAGCGCTCCGCGTTGCTTTTCTCGTTACACCGAACGCGAGCGCCCGGCACGAGATGAGAGGTTGTCTGCAATCGGCGATGCAGATGGCTGCCCCACTTATGGTCGCGCTGGTGACGCATTGGCTGGAGACCGGAGTTGCGGACCGGATCATCGCCGCAATCCGGAACGAGGCCAGCGGGCGACAGCAACTGGCGCAGCGGACCTTGAAGGAGCTTCAGTTTTTTACAAAAAAAACCGCTCATCACCTCTGGCTGAGGCTGCCCGCCGAATGTGAAGCATCTGAAATCACGGCCAATCTTCTGCGGAACGGCCTGGCCGTGATCGGCAGCGAAGCTTTTACGGTGAATGGTAGGGCGCCGCACGCGGCGCGGGTATCATTGGGTGCGGCGCGCAACAGGGCCGAATTGACGCACGCATTGCAGATCCTTGTTAGGACATTGAGGCAGCCCGCATCGATAAGGCAGATCGTCTGATCGTGGCGCAACAGCCACAGACATTTGAGCCACGCAGTCTCAAAACTTGAGGCGCACACCGACGGTTGGATCGATATTGTTGTGCTGGAGAAAGCCGAAGGCCAACCCGCCGTTCACCTCTTCTGGGTGTTAGCCGTTCCGAGACCCCAATCTGAATGTGCAGCGAACGAATAGTCCTGCGCTAACGGTTATGTGATCAAGCCGTTTGGCAGCCCTTTGCAGTTGCCATCACTGCACTTTTCAAGATTTTCGACTCGTTGATCGAGACTCTTGCGCGACCGGATGGAATAGGACGCGTCCCCACACGTCATACCCGCGTCCAATCTCAATCACACACCATGGAGTGACGAACAATGTTCACATCGCGTAGAAGCTTAACGTTAGATAACCGGGGCACAGCTCGGTTAGGGCATTTCCAAAACCTAAGGAGCCGCTTTAGTCTGTCCTTCGTTCTGGCCTTCGGCATGGTGTTGGTCCTTCCGGAAGTTTCCCGGGCAGAGCCGAGCCAACCGATTGCCGAACAGATCGCCAAGACTTACGGCATCGATTCGTTCGGCCAAATCGAAGCAATCCGCTTCACCTGGAACAGGGAGCTTTCTGGCAGCAAGATTTCCCACAAGTGGGAATGGAGCCCGAAGACAGATACGGTCTCTTACGAGGGGAAAGACCTGGAAGGCAATCCGGTCAAGGTTACGTATCAGCGCTCGCAGCTCGACAGCCAAAGCGAGGTAGTCAAGAAGGAAATCGATCCAGCATTCGCCAACGATCAGTATTGGTTGCTGCTCCCGCTCCACGTCTTGTGGGACGGCGCGGCCGTGACCAACGAGGGCAAGAACAAGCTGCCTATCGGTGAAGGGGCCGCTGATCGAGTTGTGGTGAAATACCCTTCAGGAGGCGGCTACCAGCCCGGCGACATCTGGGACCTCTACGTTGGCGCAGACAAACGAATAGAGGAAATCGCTTATCACCGGGGCGCTGCCAACCCGCCGCACCTCGTGACCGCGAGATATGCGGGCTACAAGAAGGCCGGCCCACTCCTGATCTCAACAGATCACCCTGGGACGTTAGACGGAAAGCCCGACCGGATTACGCTGACCGGTGTGTCGGTGAAGTTGACGGGATCAGACAAGTGGATCAACGCGCAATGACCGTCGCAAGCCAGTGATGATGAAGGCCAGAGCACGCCGCCGCGGTGCGCCCTGGCCATTTAACCGATACGCAGAATAACGATTCAATCAACTAATGCATCGAATAACTGTTCGATTCTGGAGTACGCGCCTATGCCCGCCAATCCCTTCACCGACGTCTGGCATTTCCTGACCGCGACAACGAATGATTATCTCCACCAGGGAAACTGGCGCTATCTGATCCTGGCGCTGTTCTGGGCGCTCCTGCTCGCCGGCATTGCGATTGCCTTCCAGAATTGGCGGGAAGATTCGGAGCAACGTTCAGGCCGGCATCTCGGAATCTGTCTGGTCCGGGTCCTGATCGGCTGCATGTGGTTCCAAGGCATGTTATGGAAGCTGCCGCTTCCCGTGTCCGGCGGCCTCAACTACTGGACCGGGCAAGAATCGACCAGCGCGGCGTTCGAATTTCACCGCACCTTCTTGAAGGATATCGTGTTGCCTCACATGAGCGTGTTTGGGCCAATCGTTTTCCTTGCCGAGTTAGTATTCGCCGGTTCGATGCTGCTCGGGCTCGCGGTGCGCTTGGTGAGCGTGATGGCCCTCGCCTATACGCTGCAACTCTGGCTTGGTCTCTATGACAACTCGTCCGAGTGGCCCTGGACGTACATGTTCCTGGCCATGCTGATGTTCCTGTTCGCGCTCGAGGGCGCCGGCCGCAGTCTCGGCCTTGATGCCTGGTTACGCCGCAACCTCCCTGCCGTGCGCGATGGAAAGGGCCTTGTTGGATGGCTCTTTAACATTGCAGGCTAAAGCGGCCTGAAATGCCTAGCAGGCACATGCTTCTAGAGGTAGTCGCCGCCCGACATCCCTCCAGGCTCCATCAGCGCCGAGTCCGAGAATAGGATGGACCGGCCGTGCTCCTGCCCCTAACGGCTTTCGATGGGGGCTTAGAAGCACTGAGGAAGCGCCCTCTTACTCGATGACAATGGCTTCAACGACATGTGCTCCCTTCCTGGTGGCCCAACTCTAACACTCGCTCCCGGTGCAGTGGACATCCTCGCGAGACGTCAGAATTAGGGCATCAGCCCGGGCGGTGGCGGAGGTGGTGGCGGATGCGGCGGATCCTGTGCCAGACGCTTGACCGCGGCGACCACTGCCGGGTCCGGATGCCTGATCGGCGGAATGATCTGGTTGGGTGGCCAGCCTCCGCCCAGCGCCTTGTAGAGGGCAACAAAACTGTCGCCCTCAAGTCGGATGACTTCGGCACGTTGCTGCTCCAGGGCGAATTGCTGGCGTTCCGCATCGAGAACGTTCAGAAAATCGGTCAGACCGCGGTCATAACGCTCGGTCGCGACCTTGGTCGCCTGGCGCGCGGCATCGAGTGCGAGATCGAGGCTGCGCACGCTCTGCCTGAAACCGAGATAGGCAGCGTTGGCTTCGTCCACCTGCTGAACCGCGACAAGAATTGTCTGCTTATAAACCGTCGCAAGTTCGTGCGCATGGTAGTCTTCGATCTCGATCAAGGCGTCGAGCGCCCCAAAGTCGAGGATCGGCGCGTTGAATGTGGGGCCCACCGATCCGATCCAGGTGATGGGAACGGTGGGCCCCGGTGCTCGCGGGCCACCTTGAGCACCTCCGCCAGCCGTGATCCCCACGGTCGGAAACAGGTCAGCCGTCCGGGCTCCGATCGTGGCAACGGCCGCCGCCAGCAAACGCTCGGCTTCGAGAATATCGGGCCGCCGACGCAGGAGATCGACGGGAAGCCCAACCGGCGGCCGGGCCGGCAGCTGCGGAATCGGACCGCGTCGCCGCAGTTCGCGGGCGATCGCCTCCGGATATTCTCCGACCAGAACGGCGATCGCATAGCCGTTGGCCGCGATCAGCGCCTTCAAGGGCTCGACATCTGCGCGCAAAGTCTCGACCTGGCGTTTTGCAAGCAGCACATCCAGTTCGTTGGTGAGCCCGCGATCCAGCCGGGTCTGGGCGAGATCGAGAACTTTGCGCGAGGCTTCAATGTCGCGGTAAAGGATCTGAAGGCGCTCCTGCCGCGCCCTCAGATCGAAGTACAGTCGGGCGACGTCTGCGGCGACTACGACATAAACCCAATTGCGCGCCTCCAGGAACGCCTCGGCGGTATAGACCTGCGCCTCGAAACGTCGCGCGATCTTGCCGAAAATGTCGATCTGCCACTCGGCATCGAGACCGCCGATCTCGCTGATCTTCTTCAGGCCTTGAGCGTTAGCTCCGTCCCGCAGCGGTTGCGCAGCCCTCCCCCTGGTTTCATCGGTGCCGGTGCCCACACCGCCTCCCGCCGAACCATTCACGTCGGGCAACGCCTGAGCACCGATGACGACGAGTTGCAATCTCGCCTGCTGCAAACGGTCGAGTGCGATTTTGAGATCGAGATTGTTCCCGATTGCCCGGTCGATCAGGCGGTTCAATTGCGGGTCGCGTAGTGTCCGCCACCAACTCCAAAGCTCAGGACTTGCCCCACCGGACTGAGCTTCCTTGCCCGCCGGCGCTGAGACGAACTTGGGAGGAACGGCGGCATCCGGCGTGAAATAATCCGGACCGAGGGCACACCCTGCCAATGCTCCGGCAAAAACAACCGAACATGCGAGACTTCGCACCTTCATGCACCTGTTCCGGACAGCCGGAGATAACCCTGCAGGGGCGGGACGCCCTCTGTCGTCGTCATTTCGAATTCGCGGCGTTTGCAACGATGGCTTCGCGTTGTGAATGCTAGGCGCCCTATGTGGCACGGATATCAACTGGTACGGTGCGCAACAGGGCAGAATTGACGCACGCATTGCAGATGCCTCTTACTGACCTTGAACAGCCCGCACCGATGAGGCAGATCGTCTGATCGACACGAACAGCCACAATCTTCGAGCCCCGCGGCCTCAAAACTTAAAGCGCACACCGACAGTTGGATCGATATTGCTGTGCTGGAGAAAGCCAAAGGCCAATCCGCCGTTCACCTGGTTGAACATCAGTCCGAAATAGGCATCCCATTTCGGTGCCAATCGCCAGTCAACCGCCGCAGAGATCGCGTCGTATGTCCCGGCGCATTGCGGGTGTTGGCTGGCGATGCAGGGAGCGGGTCCTGAAGGGGTGCCGAAGTAGTTATTCTGGATATAATGATAATAGGCGGCGATCACATCCAGATCGTCCCTCACGGCATATTTCGCGCCGATCCACATGATTTGGAGAAGCTTGTCGCCGAGACCATTCACGCCGAACGCTGTATTGTTGATGGTCGTGTTGTTGAAAGCCTCGCAGCCTGCGCAGAGAAAGTTTCCGGCGATATCCGTGAACGCCGTCTGTGGATCGCTCGGCGCCGCATAACGAATGTACTCGTAGCCGGCGAACAATTTCAACGCGCCGGTGGTGTATTTGGCGACAAACATCGCCGCGCTGTTGTTGGAGATCGTTGCCGTCAACGTCTGCGGCAGAAACGGGGGTATCGGCGTGCCAAAGGCATCGTTGCTGCCCGGCGCCAGCGAGAGCGAGACGGAATCGCGGACAAAGCTGTAGATGGCGTCGAACGAGAACGTATCCTTGCCAAACGTCGGAATATCGGCCCCCACGCCGAGCTGGTAGGCGCCATTGGATGCATTGTTCTCACCATAGCCGCCAAACTGCCACAGCGCCGCCGCTCGAAACTGGCCGACAGTGATACGGTATTTCAGCGAGGTCGAGTTTCTGCAGTTTTCGGTGTTGCCGCCGCCACAGGTGATTCCCTGAAAGCCGATCGGCGAAAAGGCGTAGGATGCGCCAAACGGATCATAGTCGAAGACGGCATCGAGCGTCAGCGAGTTTTGACGAAAGACCGTCAGCGTGCCAAAGGTCGGAGAGCTGAGACCGATATAGCCCTGGCCGTTGTACCATTGTCCCGCACGGCTTGAGTCGGAGTAGGCGGTTTGCATGTTTTGCGGAATGCCGGCACTCGCCGCGACAGATCCGGCTCCATTGGAGAACCGTAGCGAATAGGGGTCGAAGCCGGCGTCGAGGTCAAAGACGACCGACAGGCCATTGCCGATCGGCACATTTCCCTTGATGCCGATGGTTGAGTTGCTCAGCGCGTTCGGTGCGAGGCTCCAAAGCGGCCCCCTGTTCTGTTTCTGGATCAGGTATGAGGCTCCGACAGCGGAGCGGGGATCGAGCGGCGCGCCGTTGCTCTGCCAGCCGACTCCTGTGTCAACGATGCCGAAAATCGTGATGCCTTGCCAGGTCAGCTGGCAATTGGTGGTGAAGAAATCAGCGGGGTCAGTACAGGCACGCAGCGTCGAGGAGTTCGCGGTTGTAGGCGAAGCCTTCGTCGGCACGGCATCGGCCGCGCGTGCGTCCGCTGCGCCAAAGAGGGCAGCGCCGGCAAGGAAAGCGGCACAAATGCCGAACTTTGCCATCCTAAAGTTCCGCAAAGCGAACACCACGAGCAGACTGCCGCGTCCGCGATTTGCGCCGCAAGCGCATAGGTTCGTTTGGAGGTGCGGGCGAAGAAGAATTTCCGTTCTGTTGCGGCAGCGCCACACCGGTTCCGGGAACTCGGTTAGTCTGGCGCCGGAACCATTGCGCGCAAAGCTGAGTCTAAGCGCACGTTACACAAGCGTCGATTTAGGCGGGCCCCGACCAAGTCCGGTCGCGATATCGTGAGGCTCGGAGCTGCGGCGACTGGATCATGCGCCGGATTATTCCGCAGCTTGCGCTCGACATCCTTTGTGACTCCAAAGACTAGATCGCGTGATGCACTTGCCGCAGTGGAAAAACGCCTTTTCAACACCGACGATCATCGCGAGATCGGGTACTCGGCCATGATCTGCCATTGCGCTCCTGATATTCTGATCTCGGACAATAATGGCCCTACCGGTAACGCGAAGCGTTTCGCGTTGACCCGGAATAAGGAAGATCAAGCCGACGCCGGGACTTTGAAGCACGTTGCGAAAGGTATCAACGCGGCGGTTGCCGCGACGATCCGGAATGGCAAGGGTCGCGTCGTCAAGACACCTTACGAATCCCGCGCGATCTCCCTTTGGCGACAGATCAACCAAGCCGGACGGATCAGTTGAACCCACCACAATGAACGGCGACGCAGCGATAAAGTCCTGACATCGGCGATCGAGCTTATTGAGAATCGTGCTGGTGAACCACCTGTTGGGAGGCCCGACAAATTTCCGTAAGTCCTCTTCGGTCGAGATCACCTCGCCAAACCCTTGAGTGAGCGGCGCCACCATTTTTGAGTCCAAGCTCCTGCCTCCACCATGGCAGCCATTATTCCCGCCGGCCCCATCCATGATCGGGACGCTAATGCGCGGTTGCGGCGATAGAACGCTCACAAATTGGTTGAAGGGCCACACCGCCAGAACTCCGTCACCTACGCCGAGCGGTCATCGGTATAGGCTTAGCGCCGTCGCCGCGGTGTTCGCGATCTCAACGTCGATCTCCTTGCTCAGGCCGGCCACACCGACTGCGCCCACGACTGCGCCGTTTACACGGATCGGCACCCCGCCGCGCAGTGCCGGGATGCCGACCGTGACGAAGGCCGTTCGGCCCTGATTTATGCTGTCCTCGATCTCCACCGTAGACCGCTGTAGCCGCGCGGCCGTTCGTGCCTTCTCGATGGCGAGATCCGCACTCGCCGGCCGAACACCATCCATACGCCGGAAAGCAAGCAGATCCCCGGCGGGATCAACTACTGCAATTGCCGAGGGTTCATTGCGCTGCCGCGCGCTCTCGTTTGCTGCTTGCAGGACCGTCTGGGCTCCGTCTTGATCGAGAGCCGTGACGTTGATGGTCTGTGCTTTGACTGACAAGCAGAAGACCGTCGCCAAGAGTCCAACGCCAATTCCAAGTTTCGTCATGGTGAGGTGTTCCGACCAGTTAAAAATTAGCCGCGCGGATGCTCTCATCGAGAGCTCGCGTCGCCGAGCTGTGAAGTGCCTTTGGTACGAACCAGATAATCCACGATTGCCTTGGCGTCGTCAGGGCTAATGGGAGCCCTGTAGGCCGTGATCATCTTGTTGACGACTTCTTGCCAGGCTTTCCTGGACAACGAAGGCTGGTTCAACACGTGGTCGGCCGAGTGGCAGGCGAGGCAGTTGTTGTTGATCGCGTCCGAGCCCGCACCTGCGGGGAACATCGCGTCGCTGGTGGGGACATCCAGCTTCGGCGACTTCAATGTGGTGATCGTCGCGGCCTGGCCGGGATGCAGCAACAGAACCAGTCCCAGAACGGCGGGCATCGGGAAAGCGGCACGTAGCATTTTTGGCTTTTCCTCAGGCCGCGACCACATGGGTCGTTTCAATTGTATTGAACAGATAGCCGGCCGGATTCCATATCCGGAAGTCGGGCTGCGCCTCATTCTTGGTGTTGGTGCAACGAACCATCAAGGTTTGCGAGCCGCGCGCAGGCAACGTGAATTGTGTCTGCCATTGCCGAAAGCCGTATTTGCCCTGGTCGGCACCGAGCTGGGTCGGCTGCCAAGTCTTGCCGCCATCGATCGACAGATCGACGCGTGCAACGCCGCAATCGCCGCCAAAGGCGATGCCCCGCGCCAACGCCGGCGTCGCCACGGGCACGCTGTCGCCGTTGCGGATGTTGGTTATGAACGACCGCGGAAGGTTGCGGGTCACCGGCACCATCTTGAACCCGATCTCGCCCGGCTTGACGGTATTGTGCGGCGTATCGGGCACGCGGTAGCCGGTCGCTGTCCAGTAATTGGTGTCGGGCTGATCCAGCACTTCGATGTCGTTCAGCATCTTGACCCAGTAAACTCCACACCAGCCGGGCACAACGAGCCGCAGCGGAAATCCGTTCAACAATGGAAGCTGCTCGCCGTTCATGGCCAAAGCGATCATCACCTCGCCGTCGCGAGCGTGATCGATGGTGAGCGACTTTAGGAACTTCGGTGCGCCCGACATCACTGGTTCATCCAGGCCGCCGAAGCGGACCTGAATGACGCCAGGCTTCACACCGGCGCGGTCGAGCACATCCTTGAGACGCACCCCGGTCCAGATCGCGTTGCTCATTGAACCATTTGCCCATTGAGCACCGGCTACGCGTGGAACGGAGTAGATGCGCGAATTGCCGGCGCATTGGTTGACCGCGGCGATGTCAAATGTCGGCAATCCCTGCAAAATATCCTTGAGCGACAGCGAAAGGGGCTGATTGACCCGACCCCGAACCGTCAGACGAAAGCTATCCACATCGATGTCGCCCGGAAAAGTCGCCCAGTGCCAGCTAACATAATGCTGGTCGTTTGGGGTGAACACGCCTTTGTCGAAGACCTCGAAGGGCGTCTCAAGCCATGGCGGGCTCGAACGCTGCAAGATCATTCGGCCCTTTTGCGGATAGGATGTGGTGATCATCCGCGTACTCGGGCCGCCCGGCACCTGCAGATCGACCGTCTCTTGCGCTGATGCCGCCGAGGACATTAGCGCCAAGCTCGCGACACCCATCCCGCCCAGCACGCGCCGTCGCGTGAGCCCCGATGGTTGCAGGTCGTGATCCCGCATCAGCTGCTCCTGTCCTGTGCCCTTGCGATACGGCCAAGATCCTCCACCGCGTCAGATTTCATGACAGCCGTATTCATCAGCTGAGGGCGTTAGAACTTCAGTCCGCCAGCTGTGTCCGCGCTGCCGGCGATACGCGTCCGTGCCGGCTTTGGAGGTCCTGATACGTCGGAACACAAGCCAAGCGCCTCTCTACGGAAGTAAGAGGAAGCGAGCACTTTGCCCATCACGTTTGAGTGTTCGGCGAGACCCACAGCCGAACGGATACTGTCCGTCAGTATAGACCTCGATGGTTTGCGTATGAGGTTGATAGACAGCATCGTCACGCGTCGCGCGAGCATCGCCCTATTGGCAGCGTGTCCTGCGATAATCTTCCGGTGATAGGATTATCCGGCGGTGCCGGACAAAAAAATCGCGCAGTCATCCTGATGGTCACCGTGCATATTGATAAGAACCGGATTGTTTCTTGAAAGCGCGGGCAGCCCGACTTGCTTAGTTGTCGGGTGCGATTGGCGGGTTTCGCTGCGCGACCCACCCCAATGGTGTCATGTCCTGATCGACGAGAATAGGCTGATCGAATGTGGATCGTTGAGGTAGCGCTGAAGCGTCCTTATACGTTCATCGTGCTGGCCGTCCTGATCGCGATCTTCGGTTCGCTGTCGGCATTGCGCACACCGACCGACATATTTCCCAGCATAAACATTCCCGTCGTCAGCGTTGTCTGGACCTACTCCGGACTTCTGCCCAAGGACATGTCCGACCGCGTGATCTATTACTATGAGCGCAATCTCACGGCGCAGGTCGGCGGCATCGAGCACATCGAGTCGCAATCGCTCGACGGCTACGGGATCGTCAAGATTTTCTTCCAGAAGAATGCCGATATCCGGACCGCGCTCGCACAGGTGACGGCCGCCTCACAGACCGTTCTGAAGCTGCTGCCGGCCGGCATCACGCCGCCCTACGTTCTCAGTTACAACGCATCGAGCGTGCCGATCATTCAGCTAGCCTTGTCCAGCAAGCGGCTCAGCCAGAACAGGCTCTTTGATCTAGGACAGAATTTCATTCGTCCACAGCTTGTTACCGTCAATGGCGCCGCCGTTCCGTCGCCATATGGAGGGAAGGTCCGCCAGGTCCAGGTGGACCTCGATCCGCAGGCGATGCAGGCGAACAACACGTCGGCCGACGATGTGGTCAACGCCATTTCGGCGCAAAATCTGGTGTTGCCGGCCGGCACGCAGAAGATCGGCAAATTCGAGTGGAACGTTGCACTCAATGCTAGCCCGACCATGCTGGACAGGATCAATGATCTCCCGGTGAAGACGGTCGATGGCGCGATCGTCTATGTGCGCGACGTAGCCTACGTTCATGACGGTTCGCCGCCCCAGACAAACGTCGTTCGCGTCAACGGCGCCAGGGCCGTGCTGATGTCGATTCTCAACGCCGGCTCGGCCTCAACGCTTGACATCATCACGGGAGTGAAGGGGCTGCTGTCCCGGGTGGAGGCGGGATTGCCCGCAGGACTTAACCTGCATGTCGTAGGAGATCAGTCTTCTTTCGTGAAAGGCGCCGTCACGGGCGTGATCCGCGAAGGCGTTATCGCCGCGTGTTTGACCGGCCTGATGATTCTGCTGTTCCTCGGCAGCTGGCGCTCGACCTTGATCATCATGACCGAGATTCCTCTCGCCATACTGTTTTCGCTTACGGCCCTTTCGTGGCTTGGGGAAACCATCAACGTGATGACGCTGGGCGGGCTTGCGCTCGCGGTCGGCATTTTGGTCGACGACGGCACCGTCACGCTCGAGAACATCAACTGGCATCTTGAGCAGGGCAAGGCGCTGAGGCCGGCCATCATGGACGGCGCCCAGCAGATCGTCGTGCCCGCCTTTGTCACGCTGGTCTGCATCTGCATCGTGTTCGCACCGATGTTCCAGCTCGGCGGTGTCGCCGGCTATCTGTTTCGCCCGATGGCGGAGGCGGTCATCTTCGCCTTGATCGGATCGTTCCTGCTGTCGCGTACGCTGGTACCGACGATGGCCAACTACCTGCTCCATCCGACCCACGCCGAAGGAGCGGCGGCCGGGCACGATTCCGCGGACCCGCCCGGCAGACCACGAAATAGGTTGAAGAGGTTTCAGCTTGGATTCGAACATAGATTTTCGCAAATTCGCGACCGCTACCGCTCACTCCTGGCGGGTGTTCTGGGCCGTCCGAAGTCATTCGTTGCCGGGTTCCTCGTGTGTGTCCTGCTCTCGTTTGGTCTGATCCCGTTCCTCGGACAGAACTTCTTTCCGTCTGTCGATGCCGGAAGCATCCTCCTGCATGTGCGCTCCCAGGCTGGTACTCGGATCGAGGAGACTGCGCGGTTGTGTGACCTGGTCGAACGAAGCATCCGCGAAATAATCCCGCCGGACCAGCTCGACAATGTCGTGACCAACATTGGGCTGCCGATAAGCGGTGTTAACATTGCCTACAGCAATACCGGGACGACCGGCCCGGGCGATGCGGACATCCTCGTTTCGCTCAAGGAGAACCACTCGCCCACACCCGATTACGTCAAAAGGTTGCGAACCCTGCTGCCAAGGAAATTTCCTGGCGCGACGTTCGCCTTTCTGCCTGCCGATATTGCGGCACAGATCCTGAACTTTGGCCTGCCCGCGCCGATCGACCTGCAGGTAATCGGGTCAAAGCAGGAACCAAATTATGCGTATGCATCAGAGCTTCTCAGGAAGATTCGTATGGTGCCCGGGATTGCCGACCTGCGCATCCAGCAAACCAATCACTATCCTCAGATCAACGTCGCGGTCGATCGTACGCTGGCGAACGAAGTAGGGCTTAGCCAGCGTGATGTCGCGAACAGCCTGCTGGTGACGCTGTCCGGCAGCTCTCAGGTAAAGCCGAATTTCTGGCTCAATGAATCAAACAGCGTTTCGTATCCGATCGTGGTTCAGACACCACAGTACCGCATCGATACGATGTCGGACCTTGCCAATGTGCCGATCACTTCACCGAAGACCAAGACGCCGCAGTATCTGGGCGGCCTTGCCGAAACGACCATTGGGCCAAGCGCGGGAGTTGTATCGCACTACAATGCCCAGCCGGTGATCGATATCTACGGCGCCACACAGGGGCGCGACCTCGGCGCGGTCGCTGCAGACATCAACCGTATCCTCAACGATACCAAGAAAGACGTGCCGCCCGGCTCGTATGTGGCCTTGCGCGGACAGGTTCAGACCATGACGAGCGCCTATAGTCAGCTGTATTTCGGGTTGGTCGGGGCGGTTGTGCTGATCTATCTGGTGATCGTGGTCAACTTCCAGTCATGGCTGGATCCGTTCATCATCATCACGGCGCTGCCGGGAGCGCTTGCAGGCATTGTCTGGATGCTCTTCGTCACCGACACGACGCTGTCGGTTCCTGCGCTGACGGGCGCCCTCATGTGCATGGGAATAGCGACGGCGAACAGCATCCTGTTGGTCAGCTTTGCACGCGAAAAGTTGCGGGATGGCTTCGACGCGACGGCCGCTGCCCTCGACGCCGGCTTCACCCGTTTTCGGCCGGTGTTGATGACGGCGTTCGCGATGATCATCGGCATGTTGCCGATGGCCCTCGCGTTCGGCGAGGGGGGTGAGCAGAACGCCCCGCTCGGCCGTGCCGTCATCGGCGGCCTCCTCGTCGCGACTTTCGCAACTCTGTTTTTTGTCCCAGTGGTGTTCAGCCTGTTGCGTTCCCGCAGCGCCGGCGCGCCTGAGGACACCGCGGACTCTGTCGAAGCGGTAAGCGCGGGCTGATTTGGAGAACTGTCATGTCTGAACAGGAGCACCAGCATTCGGATGGGACTTCCGAGCCGCCGCACTCGAACAGCAAAATGCGGTTCAAGAAGCTGTACTTGATCAGCCTGGCCGCTGTTATCGCGCTCGTTGTCGCTGGGGACGGGATCTGGCAGCGTCGAGAGCACGAGACGGCCGTTGAAAAATGGACCGAAACTGCAGCGATCCCCAGTGTTTCCGTCGTGACTCCGAAGGCCGACACATCGGATTCAGAATTGGTCCTGCCCGGTGACGTTCAGGCCTGGTACGAGGCGTCGGTCTACGCCCGGGTC
>Ga0207665_10002064_pt1 | contig 13543 bp, 13 predicted proteins | sample LARL112metaG_FD_184351 | JGI IMG/M metagenome (GOLD analysis project Ga0207665, IMG submission 184351) | Corn, switchgrass and miscanthus rhizosphere microbial communities from Kellogg Biological Station, Michigan, USA - LAR L11-2 metaG... | ecosystem: Host-associated > Plants > Roots >...
AAAGTGAAGAACTCGAGGTTCACTGACAGTTGCGAAGCAAGATCGGAAACAGTTCCGGCTCAGATCAGTTTGACCACGACATCGATATTGCCCCGTGTGGCTTTGGAATAAGGACAGGTCTGGTGCCCGGCGTCCACTAAGGCCTGGGCGACTTCCCGCTCCAAGCCTGGAAGGCTGATGTTGAGGCGAGCTTGAAGGAAGAAGTCCCCGCCGGTTCTGCACAAGTCCACTTCGGCGTCAATGGCCGTCTCAGGCGGGAGCTTGATCTTCATTTTGCCGGCAGCAAGTCCCATCGCACCGATAAAACAGGCCGACCAACCAGCGGCGAGCAACTGCTCCGGATTGGTGCCGGTGCCCGGAGTACCAGGAACCGAAAACTTTATGTCGAGGCGGCCGTCAGAGCTACGTGACGGGCCGCCGTCCCGGCCACCTGTGGTGTGGTCTTTGGCGGTGTACAGCACTTTGTCGAGTTGCGTCTGAGTCATGGTGTGTTCTCCTTAAAAAAAACTGTCCGTTGCACGTATCCGATTAGCTCCGAGGCGTTACAGGATAGCGAACCGTGTGCGCCAGCGTATCCTACTTTTCCCGCGACGCAGGGGCAGTTCAACGCCGATCACACAAGAAAGTGCGTCGTCAATTGGTTCCCTCTCTAATAGGTTGTTACAGGCCTTCCCGCCTTCCGAAGAAGTCGTTGAGGAGGTCGATCACGACGAGTGTCGAGACATCAGTCGGATAGGTTTCGTTAGTCATGAGCGCTTTGTTCTTCCCGCGGGCACGAGCGATGCGATCTCGACGCAGTCCCTCAACCTTTGGCTGACGCTGCGCGACCTGAGTTGGCCGCCAATAGGATGATGTCCGCCACCCCTTTGGGATGCGACACCATCGACGCATGGCTTGCGGGAACACTGCGAACGGTTGCGCCCCCTCCTCTTGGCAAAGAACTCCTCAGCTTGTGGCGGGATCATCTGTTTTCTCTTCTGATCCGTTGCATCAATATTCTTTGCTCAACAACCACTCTCGAGAATTGCCGAGGGGCATAGCATGGCTGCCCGTCATCTCCAATCACGTGCCAGCAGCCGAAGCAAACTTTTCGCCGAACATGGGAAGCCCGCTCTTTGACGACTCACGCGTCGCCTCGTCCTGGATGACATCCCAGTGCTCGACTAGAATTCCGTCTTTGATGCGAAGAATGTCTGCTGCAATCCAGTTCACCGGCAGCCCGAAGTCTGAAAATCGTCCGTGCACGATTACGAAGTCTCCTTCGGCCACGATCGTTCCCGGCTCATATGTGAGCGTTGGTGGAAGGCTCTTGATGAGATTGAACAGGCCATCGCGGCCGGGCGCGATATGAGCACTGTGTTGGATGTAGCGAGGCGACCAAAACTTTTCGGCAGCAGCGTAGTCGCGTTTATTGAATAGCGTATTGAACGCATCCAAGACGAGCGCCTTGTTCTTCGATTCAACCGTGCGATTCATTTTGTGTAAGTCTCCTCTTCAAAGCCTGCGGTGGTCAGGCATTCATTCCGCCATCCACGGTAAGATTCGCCCCGGTAATGTAGGAGGACTCCGGACCGGCGACAAACGCCACCAGCGCAGCGACCTCATCAACGTGCCCGTAGCGGTCGAGTGCTGTGGCGGCCTTCTGCGGTACCGCCCAATCGCCCGCGGCGGGATTCAAATCCGTGTCGATCGGACCGGGCTGCACGTTGTTGATCGTGATGCCCCGGCTCCCGACCTCTCTGGACAGCCCCTGAGTAAATATTTTCACGGCTCCCTTCGTGGCCGAGTAGGGCACAAGCCCGGGCACCAGGACACGCTCACCCACGGCTGAACCGATCATGATGATGCGACCGCCGCTCTTCATGTGCTTCAGCGCCGCCTGTGTCGCGACGAATACACCGCGGACGTTGATGTCCAGCACGCGGTCTATATCCTCCAGCGTGGCCTCCTCGAACGTCTTGGGAATTGCCGTGCCGGCATTGTTCACAAGAACGTCGAGCCGGCCGAAGGTCGCGACAGTCTTTTCGACTGCGGCTTTGACAGCGGCGGCATCGGCGGCGTCCGCCTGAATCGCGATTGCCTTTCGGCCAGCGCGTTCAATCTCCTTCACGACCGACGCGGCCGCGTCTACACCTTTCGTGTAGGTGACGGCCACGTTCGCTCCATCTGCAGCCAGACGCTTAGCGATTGCAGCACCAATGCCGCGCGAGCCGCCCGTGACGAGTGCAATCTTTCCTTCCAATTTCTTTGACATTGTCCTTCTCCTCGAACTAGACGTATGCAAATCAGGCATGAGTCCAAATCTTATTGCTCGCCCAACGCATCCGAAGTTCACCTCATCAGATGCCTTAGATGGCTTGTCGTCGCATCTTTGAGAGATGCTTTGTAAGCTGAACAGCGATGCTTTCGGGGTATGGGGGTGAAAAGTCACTGATTGCTCGAATCAAATGCTCTCCTTTAAAAAAACATGCCCGGTCATGCCGACCGCCGCATCGGAATCTCATATCGAGACGCTGGCCGGGAATTGCCGAAGCGTTGCAGGATGGCCCGCCGCGCAACCTCGAAACGGGTCCATTGGTCTCCATCATGAAGGCCGGAAGAGTAGGAACCAGAGCTTGTTTCAACACGGCTTTCACGTAGAACGGTAAGTTCTGCCAGCAGGTAAATCTTTGGATTGTCCATCGATGATCATCCTTGTGTTTCACTTTGGATTATTACTATAATCCATACATCGAATTCGATTCATGGAATCGCGATTCGGTTACAGTTGTTTTAGGAGGGCCAATGCGCCGTTCCAAAGCTGAAAAGGCGAAAACTCATAAGCGCATCGTTGCTATCGCCGCAAAGAGGTTCCGCGAAGAGGGCCTTGCCGGGATCGGAATCGCAGACCTGATGAAGGAAGCCGGTCTTACGGTCGGCGGCTTCTACAAGCACTTCAAATCGCGTGACGACTTGGTGGCCGAAGCGGTCGGGTCGGCCCTAGGAGTGTGGAAGCATCAGGTGGATGCCGCGGCCTCGGGCGGGCCGCCCGTCACCTACGAATCACTAGTCGATGATTATTTGAGCGAAGCACATCGCAATCATCCAGGCACCGGCTGTCCGGTCGGTGCGTTGACAGGTGATATTGCACGCAGCGACAAGCGAACTCGCGCTGTCGTCAGCCGGCAAATTCGAGAGAACATTGAGTTGCTGGCAACTCTCATTCGAGGCGGGAACAAGAAGGATAAAGGCACCGCAAGATCGCAAGCAGTCTTGACCTATTGCGCGCTCGTCGGTGCCATCGGCGTGGCTCGCGCAGTATCGGACGCCCAGCTTTCGCACGAAATCCTGAAGACCGTGGCGCAGCTCCTGAAGAATTCTGCTTCATAAAAGTCATCCAAAGCTCACAAAGTTAATACGCGCTTCCGCAAGAGTCCCCAGCTTCGGGGCAAGCCTGAAGTTATCGGCCAGACTTTCATTTTCCGCTTTGCCGACAAGTCGGAGGTTAACCCCAAGCTTCCACCAAGCGCGTCGCTAGCGGCTTCTTCGCTTGTGCCGTCGTGATTACGACAACCCTGAGCAGAACAAACAGAGTCCCCAGAATCGTTCTGGCGCTCAGCGCTTCGCCGCGGATACTCCGGTGACCAGAACCGTCTTTTTCACGGGCAACTCCTCCACAATGTCCGTTTATATGATATATATCATCTAAACGATGTCGCACGAATTTCTACGCAAACGAGCCGATACCCGGGGCGGGTGGGTGCAAGCGCTCCCCTACGTGGCGGTGATGGCCCGAGTTTTCCGCGGTCGGATTTTCAGTTGACACAAACCAATAGAACATGTATATACATCTTATTGGTGATATATGTCGATTCACGACGATCATCCCGCGAACGCACTCTTTGCTCTCCCTTGCGCCTGTCAGAACCTGCGACGCGTCACCCGGCTTGTGACCCGCATTTACGACCAGCAGCTCCGCAACGCGGACATCGAAATCACCCAGTTCGGTCTGCTGACCGCACTTGCCATTGTGGGCCAGGCGAATCAGAAGGCCCTGAGTGCTGGCTTTGCCATGGACAGCACGACCCTCACACGCACCTTGGCCCTGTTGCGCAAGCAGGGCTGGATCCACGTGCGGCCCGGGAAGGATCGGCGCGAGCGGGTATTTCGCCTAACAGAGGCAGGAAAGAAGCAAGTCGCGATGGCTCAGCCACACTGGCAGGCTGCGGAACGCCGCCTGCGGAAGACGTTGGGACCTTCAGCTTGGAAGCAAATGCAGGCCGCGGTCGCGCGAGTCACGAACGCGGCGGCAGGAGCCTGATTTTTTTGTCAGGTATTAGATGTATGTACATCTATTTGAAAGATAAGCTCGCGGAAAGGATTGCTCTCATGCGAAAGGTCGTTTTTTTGTTGGCATTACTGGCGCTCGGCGCGGGCTTCCTGGCTTGGGCGAAAACAAATAGGACCGTCGGGGGCGGCGCCAACCAGAATCAATCCGGCTCTTCGCGCCCGGAGCTCGAATACCTGAAAGCGGTAAACAGCGCCGCGCCTCCACAAGATCCGCAATTGCTGTTTCTTCTCATGGGCGCGTACGCTAATGCCAACCAGCAGGCGGAAGGCGCCGAGTTTCTCTCCGCACGGCTGAACGAATTCGGACCTCGTCTCTCCGACGCGCAAAAGTCGCTCTACCTGAGCGCCGTCGGTTTGTTGCGAGCCCAACACGCCTCCTCGGTTTCCTTGCTCCACCGCATCGGCTATGTGAAAGACACGGTGGCAATATTGGACCAAGCCAAGAAGCTCTCCGGCGGTCGGATCTTTGTCGTGAACTGGATTTCCGGCGTCGTCCGTTCCCAACTCCCGGGTTTCTTCCATCAGAAGCAGGCCGCCGAGGACGATTTGACATGGTGCGCCGCAAACATCGGCAAAGCGCCCCACATCGGCTGGCTGCGGGAAGTGGACCTTGGTCTGGGACGGCTCGCTCTCGCCAATGGCGACCAAGGCAAAGCCGGGGACTATCTCCGCCAGAGTGGTTACAAGAGTTTTGATCGGCCGGTCGCACTCACCACGCCATTTTCAGAAGACACATTGTCCGGTCATGCTTTTGCGGCCCGCCGCATTGCCGAAATTGTCCCGGGCCGCGTCTATGCGCTTTCCGGTTTCGAGTTCACCGAATACTATTTCGTCGTTTCAGACGATCGGCGGCAGTTGATCGGGATCGACGCGGGAACCCGGACCGACTCCGCTAAAACGGCATACCAAGCGCTGCGCGCCTATGCGCCGAATCTGCCTGCGCTCACCACCATCTTCGTCACACATTCGCATTGGGACCACATCGGCGGACAAACCTATTTTCGCGGCCTGAATCCGAAACCTCGCTTCTATGCCAGAAGCAACTATCAGGAAGAAATAACCGGCGAGATCAACGCGCCTGAGTCCATCGGCAAACACTTCTTCGGCGAGCGCTTCCAACTCGCAGATGTCAGGAATTTTAAGCCGGACGCAACCATAGACCGTCCCACCGAGCTAAGAATCGGAGGAACGCGCATCGAGTTGACTCCCGTTCACGGGGGAGAAACGCGCGACGCCATGTTCATCCATCTGCCTGATTTGGGAGTGCTTTTTGTCGGAGATTTCATCATGCCTTACCTCGGTGCGCCGTTTGTTGTGGAGGGCGACCTCGAGGGCCTGCTCGACGCGATCGACATTGTGGTGCAGAAAAATCCTCGCTATATGCTGCACGGTCATGAACCGTTGACGCAGAACTTCTCCTCTCCCGACATGTTGGCCCAGTTGAAGACAAACCTCAGTTGGCTACGCGACCAGGTGCTGACCGCAATCCGCCGGGGTGACCCACGCGCTGCAATCCATCAGGCGAATCTCATTCCGCCCGGCCTCCTCAGCGGCCGTCCCGACGCGCTCTTGCCTTACTTGATCCTGCGCGAACACGTGATTGACCGGCTGTATCACCAGAACGTCGGCTATTGGCAGGCCGACCTCGAAGGCCTCGACCATCTTGGCGATTCCGACCGCGCGGAACTCTTGGTGGATTACCTTGGCCTCTCAGAAAAACAGCTTGTGAGGGCGGTAGAGAAAATGGCCGCCGACGGCAAATACGAACTTGCCGCTTCTTTGCTCGAAGCATCTGCGACCAAGTTTGGCCGCACCGAATCGATCGCCAAAGCCGAGCGGCTCGTCTACCTCAAGCTGATGGAAAAATATCAAAACACGGACCCTTTCAAATACATTCTTTACTCCTCTAAAATTGGCGAGCAAACCCCGGCCATGGCTGCAGGCAAATGACCAACCGACGCAACTTGATTCACCTTGCGGAACTTTCTTCTTCGCCCCGGGCGTAAGCCGCGTCTCGCCCAGGGGCTTGAACCCTCGTTCTTTTTCGAGCAGGCACACCGACCGGCAAATTGACTCGGCCACGACGGTCAACGCTAAATCATCAGTTATCCCTACGCATTCCAAAGAGGAGCAGAAATATGTATGTGTCGCGGGAAACGTCGCAGCAAACCGAACCGCGCCTCCTTGATATCTGTCAACCGGCAAGGATTGGTCGATCACGAATTCGGCGAACTTGAGAACCTCGGCGCTTGAGGGAAAGGGTAGCCTGCCGGTACTGGCAAGTTTGGCGATACCGTGGACCATCGTCCAGGCGAGCAAAAATTGCGGGAACTGTGCCAACAAATCCAAGAAGGCTGCCACGCGTAACGAAATTTCGACCATTCATGATTTCCGCCTTGACGCACCCGCTTGGCGTCGCAACGCCAGTTAGAACCTCATGCAGTGGTTACATAACAGGCGTGTCGAAATCTTTGCAATGGCTCGCTGCTCGAATTTATTAGGACTCCAGCATGCATCCCATGAATTTCGCAGTCGGATGGTACCCAAGACGCAGATATATGGGGTATCCGGATTCTGTGGCGTGCAGCATGGTCCGTCGGATGCCGGTTGCTTCGTGGGCGGTCTGCAAGGCATGACGCACCACTGCTTCCCCATAGCCTTTGCGCCGTGCATCGGGCGCCGTTGCCACCAGGAACAGAAAGAGGCAGCCTTCGTTGATGATTGCGGTTGCGGTGGACACTGGCTTATCGCCTTTGTAGGCGACAAATCCATATGCGTGCTCGCGCCAGAGTGTGTGCTCTTTCAGAAGGGAGCGGCTCGCCTCAATGGGAACGCCGTACGACGCGCAATTGAGCTCCGCGAAGTCCTGTATTGTCGAGTCATCCGAAATTCGTGCGAACTCAAGTGCCAAGTGTCCCGGTGCTTCCATCGGCAGGATGTCTCCCGCCATGCCGGTCATCGGTATAGCCTGCACAAACTTTGCTTGAGCCAAGATCGCGGCCAGGTTTTCTTTTGCCGATCCGCTCAGATTATCCAGGCACACGACAAACAATCCCCGGTACTGGCGGGCTCGCATATAGGTAGCCGCTTGCTGCACCCGGTCTTGCAGCACCTGCGCATCCGTCAGCTGTTCGGTCAGGAAAAGTGAGTTGTAGAAAGGGAATTGCGTATTCGGCCAGCTGATCGCTAGTCCCGGCCTATTCGTGGCGTCAACTTGAGGAAATGATTTTCCAATCAATCTCCAGATTGTTATGAACTGGTGAAGCGACTCGAATGGTTCTGAAGTTGCTTTATACATAGTTTGCTCCCTGCGAAAGGATGAATGATGGCTTCCTGGCCATTACGGCATGCCATGCACTGGCCGAATTTAATAAAAGTTGTAACCCTCTTCTTGTCTTTTTGAGCTAGAGAGCGCTTACGTTCATGGCATCTGGAATAGGCGACCGACAGAGATTTTCCTGTCCGATGGCCTGAAAATGGTTCGTTCCTATCTGAGAGGCTCGTTTGTGATTCTTCTTACTGACAACACCATGAGGAAATCACGTTCGTGGGATTGGCTTGATTCATGCATCGTTACTGTCGTTCAATCGAGACGTTGAGTCGAGCGAAGCCTCGGAGAACATTATTAACGATGCGTTCCTGGTGCTCTACATGGAATCGCTTCACCATTCTTGCCAGTGAGCTGAAGATGGCCTTCATTTCTAGACGGGCTAGATTGATCCCTGCGCACGTGTGAGGCCCACCGCCAAACGCCAAGTGGTTGACGGAATTGTTACGAGCTACATCAAACCGGTGCGGATCCGGAAATTTGCGTCTATCTCGGTTTGCGGCGCCATAAAACACAATCGCGCGTGATTCAGCGGGAAGTGTGATTCCGTCCATGTCGTAATCCGAAGCCACATAGCGAGAAAAGCCCGGACGGGCGCCTCGAGGCGCAGGATCTCATTGATGGCGTTTGGAATGAGCGCAAGCGACTCGCGCACTTTGTCCCATTCTTCGGGATGTTTGGCGAACAACCAGACTCCGCTCGAGATACCAAAGATAGTGGTATCGAGACTCGGCCCCATGTAGTCAATCATGAGCACGGGACAGAGAGATCGATCAACCTCGCCCCGATCGGCTGCTTCAAGTATTCCCTGGGCCCAACTCCCCGGTTTCACTTTGCCGTGAACCGCCTGAGTGGTCGCATAATTCATCATTTCTTCAAGAACAGGCAATGCCTGACGCGTGCGGTCATTCTCAGGCCCGAAGCAGTCGAACATCTTGTCGGCCCAAACGAGCATTCGTTCGCGTCCTTCCTCGGCGAGTCCAACTTCATTTGACACGATCGATATCGGTAGATGGACCGCCAAGTCCCTAGTCGCACAGAAACCTCCTTTCGAAACCAGACGCTGAACCAGGTTCTCCGCTTCAACGCTTATTCTCTCCTGCAGAGACTTGAGCGCTGATGCGGTGAGTGGCTTCATAATGACGCGGCGAAGTCGGCTATGATCCTCTCCATCACTACAAAGAGTGTTGCCCCGAAGAACCTGGTTCATGTGATCGTTCATCATCACGCCCAAAGACGACGGAAATAAGGCTGGATCCTGAAGGGCTTTCCAGACGCTGTCATAACGTGTCAGTGCAAACATCGCGTATTTCGAAAGCCAAACAGCAGGTCCCGCGTCCTGCAATTCAGCGTAGGTTGGCCACGGATCGATCAGTGCGGGATCAGAGTATGGGTCAAGGTGGGAAATCGGTGTTTTGACGCTCATTACAGCAGTCATTTTGAGCAGTTCCTTTCGATGGTGTTCCTTAGAACCCAATCAGAAAACCATGCGAAGGAGATTGCATTGTGTCTGAATGCTTGTCGCTGGACCCGATTCTCCGGAATTCTTCAGAATGAACATTCGATTGCTGATTTGTGTTCCCTAGGAGCGCAAAGGAGGGTGATGGTTACCGAGGCAGATAAACGCCAACCTAGAGGGCAGCACTAAACAATTTCGACGGTTGCAAGCCCCCGCAAGCGAAACCTATTTTGTTTCAGCAGCTTCCCCGAAACCTGCAACCATCTGAATTGTATCCTTTTGCAGTACCAGACCCCTAAATCAAGGAATGCGTTATTTCGCTTTTGTAATAGCAACGACTCTGGCCTTAACGGCGCGGATGTAGTCTCCGGGGGCCAGCAAGATTTGCAGTCCCCTCATGCCGGCGGATATTGAGATTACATCGCAGATTTCCGCAAGCTCGTCGATGTATATCGGATAATCTTTCTTACACGCCAGAGCAGTAACTCCGCCTCGAATATAACCAGTCGCCGCTTGCACTTCTTGTAAAGGGACCATGTCAACCTTTCGATCCCCTGTGTAGCGTGCCAGCACCTTGAAGTCCAGGTCTTCGCTCGCGGGAATTACCGCTAAATGGATTCCATTCCGGTCGCCGCGCACGGCAAGGGTCTTGAAGACCTGCTCTGCCGGCAAGCCGACCTTTGCCGCCACTGTTTCCGCGGACAAATCGTTAGGATCTACTTCGTACGCGCGTAACTCGTACTTGATCCCCAGTCCATCCAGAACTCGCGCTGCGTTCGTCTTGACCACTCAACGGGCTCTCATCCCAGGTTCTGTTATGCCAGTCCATTTGATGCACGTCTCCTCCTGAAGTATTCAGCAAGACAGAGCCGCACCCGCAGAATTTCGCAGGATTTGACCCAGTCCCCTAGATCGAGACACAACTCCATACCCGCTATGCATTTTACTGACTGAGTTATGAGATTCGCCAAGGTTGTGGCAGAGATCCCAGACTTCGGGCTGTGCCAGAGATTCATTTGGCGGGAACAAGGAGAATCGAGATGAGTGAAATTGCGATTGGAATGGAAGCTTCGGAGAAGGTGGTGTTGAGTGTCCTTGCGCACCTAAAGGACGGACAGATCGACGATGCGATCACTCGTTTTGCCGAGGAGTTCACGTTCAAAGACCACGGGATTGAGGTCGAGTTTAAGGACCGAAAGCGCCTGGCGGAATTCTTCCAGAAGACACGGGAACTTTACCCGGACTCTTCGTTACAGACTGACACAATCTTGGTGAGCGGGAATCATGTGATCGTCGAATGGACGCTTCATGTTACTTTGACAGAGCCTTTCTACGCCAAACTCTCACGAAAAGTTCCCATCACGGTGCATGGGACTTCCATCGTACGGACGGAGAATGGAAAAATTACGGGCTGGTCGGACTACTACGACGGACTGACTTCTCGGCGCATAGCCTTGGCTTCGTATTTCACGGAGTGGGTCGAGCTTTGAAGGGCACCGTAGAGGCCGAGCAAGCAAAACAGCGACAGGGTGAGAATTTCCTCATAAGCTCCGGGCATCATAATTCACAGGAGATTTCTTTCCTGTCATCACGACTCCGCATGGCCTTGGCCACTGTTGCCTTCGCACTAATCTTTTCTACAAATCTCTCGACTGCGCGAGCTCAGCAGAAACGGCTCGCCGCCGACGAGAGGCAAGTCGTGGACACCGTGACTACAATATTCACTGCAGCCCGTACAGACGATGTTGCGAAGTTCGATTCCGTCATTGCGACCGACTTTTACATATTCGATGGGGGCGTCCGGTTCAACGGTGAAGCCATCATGGCCTTCATCAAGGCCCAACATGTTGCGGGCAAGCGCTACGAATGGAACATAACCGAGCCGGACGTTCACATCAGCGGTAACACCGCTTGGATAGCCTACGTCAATACGGGCAGCGTCACCGACGCTTCAGGCACAGTGAACCAGAAATGGTTGGAATCGGCGTTTCTGCAGAAACATGCAAGCACCTGGAAGGTCGTCTTCATGCACAGCACCCGCGCACCTATGCTGTCTCAAGGAAACCCTGGCAAATAGGACGAGACTCTGAGCGAATGCGCAGGTAGCGACCGATCCACCCGACCCGTGCGTAACTCGTAGCTGAATTACTTCAAAGCGTTCGCGTCCGGCCACTGCGCATCCGTCCGTGACCAAAGCCCAAAGCCTCGCACTGGTTTTCACGCTGCACCGATTTCGCAACATGGGATTGGGTCTGAATATGTTCTGCTGGACCGAGTCTTTCGGAATTCCTGCTTAGGAAGCTCGATGCCAAGATTGGAAGCCGCACCTGGCGTCATAGCCAATTGCTCTATGAAGGCAGGTGCATCTTCTTTAAAAGTTCGGCGTATCTCGGGTCGCGGCGAAGAGTTTTCAATAGCGGATCGGCTTTGATCTCGGTCAGCCCGGCGTCTCGCTGTTTGTAGGCGCGCTCAAGCCATTCAAACGATTTGTCGGACTCCCCTCGAAACGCAAACGCCTGAGCGATCTGATAGGCCGAACGAGCGTCATGCTTTGCGATAAGCTCGGTCAGGGCAGTATTCGAATCCTGTTCACGGCCTAGCGCGTGATAAACCAATACCTGGCCCGTGAGTCTCCCCCACTCAAGCGGTTCCTTTTCTATTTCCGCGAGCGCCTGCTGCGGTTTTCCCCTTGCGATGAAAATCTTACCCAGCGTGACATGGGCCAAGGCAGCTTGCGGGTTCAGGTCCAAAGCTTTTTGAATCTCGGCCTGGGCCTCATCGTATCGGCCGACGATGTACAGCAGGTGTCCTAGGCCCAGATGAGAATTGCTCCGAAGAGGGTCGAGCGCGATCGCCTGTTCATACAGCTTGATTGCCTCGTCGAGATGGCCCAACACTCTGGATATGTACGAGCGGCTTCGAAAGACTTCACTACTGCCCGGCTCTAAGGCAGCCGCTTTCGTAAGGCAGGTGCTGGCGGCGTCCCAATCCCAGTCATGCATGATTTGCGTTCTCGCTAGCGCCAAATAAGCTGAGCCCGAGGCAGGATCAAGCGCAATCGCCCGCTCCGCGTCATCGCGAGCTTTTCGAAAGCCTTCCGTAACATCGGTCAAGCCGACCTCTGCCATCCTGTTCTGCGCCGACGCCCGTGAAGCCCAGGCCGGTGCAAATCTGTCATCCAACTTGATGGCTTGATCGGCATACGCAAGGGCTTTGCCAACGTCTTCTTCGCTCTGCCCCAGACCCAAAAAGTAATTCGCCTGGAGGTAAGCCTGATATGCCTCTGGGTTCGCGCTGCGCGACGTCGAAACAATCGGCCGGCCATTGCCGCCCAGCAACTTCAGTTGCAATGCCTCGGTGGCGGCCAGGGCGATTTCATCCTGAACAGCAAAAATGTCACTCATCTCCCTGTCGTAGGTTTGTGACCAAAGCTGAAAGCCGTCGTCCGTCTTGATGAGTTCCGCGGTGATGCGCACATGGTTGCCCTCCCGGCGCACACTTCCCTCAAGAACATTCGCGACGTCAAGCTTACGTCCGACCTCGCGTAGATCCTCATTCTTGCCCTTGAACTGAAAGGCCGAGGACCGTCCGACGACCTTTAGGCCTGAAACTCTGGCGAGGTCGTTAATCAATTGTTCGGAGAGTCCGTCTGAAAAATATCCCTGGTCTTTGGCCGGGCTTACATCGGCGAAAGGCAGCACCGCGATGGAATTGACATTCAATGACGGGCGCGTGGCCTTACTGGGAGCAAACCAGAAATGACCGGCCGTCGCGGCTACAGCGACAACGGCCAGGATGGGTATGATTGCGAACTTCCGGAGATAATGGGTGCGAGAAGATGTTTTCAGTTCTGAAGGTATCGTTTCCGGCGTAACCTCTTCTTGTTCTTGCGAGGCTAAGTCCGGAGGCGCACTCTCATCTATGACGGGTGCAATAAACCGGTATCCCCGCTTTGTCACAGTTTCGATAAATTCGGGTTTATCAGACCGGTCACCCAGGATTTTTCGGATATCGAGAATGTATTTTCTGATGGCTTCTGGGTTGACGTAGGTTTCCGGCCACAGCTTTTCCAAAAGCTCGTCCTGAGTGACCAATCGTCCCGGATTTTCGACTAAATAACGCAGAACGTCGAAGGCTTTCGGTGGGATTGCCACGCGCTCTTGCTGGTGCCAAAGACACTGGTCCGCCGCATCAAGGCGAAATGTTTGGAAAGACTTCATCTATGGGACCCAACTCGACCGCATGACGGAAATACCACCCCGAGATGATTTAGAGTCCTCTGGCACAAGCACCGGGTACATATGTCTCCAGCGATTAATATGCAGGACTTCCCGCCGATTAAAGTTCCTGTTTTCAATCATATGGCCGCCGGACAAAGAACCGACAGAATCCCGACAGCAACTTCACACCTTCGCCCGCTCGGATTA
>Ga0207665_10002065_pt1 | contig 13540 bp, 12 predicted proteins | sample LARL112metaG_FD_184351 | JGI IMG/M metagenome (GOLD analysis project Ga0207665, IMG submission 184351) | Corn, switchgrass and miscanthus rhizosphere microbial communities from Kellogg Biological Station, Michigan, USA - LAR L11-2 metaG... | ecosystem: Host-associated > Plants > Roots >...
GGCGTAGTAGCTGGCCGCTCGGCGCTGGGCGATCATCCGGGCCAGGGCCACGAAGGTGCCGCTGACGACGGCCCAGGCGACCGCCTCACCCATCGCGACGTCGGGGTCGGCGGGGTTCTCGGGCGGGTGCTTGCCGGTGGCCGCGCGCCAGCCCGTGTCGAGTGCCTTCTTGGCCAGCGCTGCCGCGACGAGGGCGGAGGCGACGGAGAAGACCGTCCACAGCTTGCTGGAGCCGGAGTCATCAGCCATGCGGGCAGGCTACCGCGCAGTCCCGATGCCCAGACCACCCGGAGGGGTCGTCGTCAGCGGGCGCTGGGCGTGGGGCTGCTCTCGGGCGGCTATGGCCAGGATGAGCTGGAGCGCGCGGGGGCCTACCGGGTCTACCAGGACCCGGCGGACCTGCTGAACCACCTCGACGAGGTCGGGGTGCGGACCCGAAACCCCTAGAAGTGCTCCTCCTCCACCCCAGCTCCCCGCCCCCGCGCCGGTAACCGGACCACCCGGTCCCAGGCGCTCGTCTGCCAGTTGTCGGGGCGTTCGACCTCGCGCACCCACGGGGGCAGCGGCACCGCGAGATGGTGCGCCAGTGCTTCGACGTAGGGCTCGTACATGCGGCGCAACTCGGTGAGCCGCGACTCGAAGTCGGGCCGGGCTCGGAGCCCCAGTCCGCCGCTCGCCAGGCGCTCGCGGAGCCTGGTCAGCTGAGCGGGCGAGAGGCGCTCTTCCACGTGGCGTGGCGGCGTGCTGAACACCTGCGCCAGGTCCACCACCGCGTGACGCGCCATGGCGAACGTCAGCTCCGCCTGGCGCGCAGACCACCCCTCGAGGCCCACGATGATCACCGCGCTCGCGTCGAGGATCGTAGTGAGCGCCGCGAGCCACGACTCGTTGTAGTGCTGCGACCTGAAGTAGGCGAGCGGCGGGTACGAGAGGTGACTCTCGAGTACATCGGCCGCCCAACGCTCCCAGTCGCGCAGTAAGTCGGTGAGCGCCGCCGTGCCTGGATCCGCGCGGTGCCGCCACAACAGCTCCGAAGCGCTGGGCGGCGAGCCGGCGCGGGCGTCGAGCAGGGAGATCGCCACCTCCCGGCGTGAAAACGCTTGATAGATCACCGGAAAATAGCCGATGACCGCCGCGAGAAACGCGAACCCGGTTCCCGCCTCCACCACCGTGAGTGCCTTCGCGATGGTGGTGCGCGGCACCACGTCCCCCAGGCCGAGCGTGAAGAATGTCGTGCCGCTCATGTACACGTCGGCCCAGAACCCGGTGGCGCCGCCCCCCACTACCGTCATCGCGGAGCCCGCGGCCCACTGCAGCAGGCCGAAGGAGAACACGCTACCCAGCGCCCACAAGGCGAGCAGGAAGATCAGTGAGAGCGGCCCATAGAAGGAGAGAAACGCGTCCCGGCGCCGCCCCGCCAGGAGCCGCGCGGCACCGCGCCAGGGAATCCAGGTGGATCGATAGAACAGCCGGGTGAGTCGAATCCGTCCGCTCACACGGCGCGGCAGGATGATCGTCTCGAACGCATCCCACAGCACCACGGCGAGCAGCATCGTGCCGGCGAAACCAGTCAGCCATTGCATGGCTATTTCCACGACTGGGTCGGCACGTTGGCCGGCGGCTCGAGCGACTGCAGATACGTCACGAGCTTCCAGATGGCGCCGGGTGGCAGCAGACCGCCGTACGCTGGCATGCCGTGCGCCTGGCCGTAATAGATCGACTGGAAGACCTCCCCGTCGGAGCCGCCGTAGCGCCAGCGGCCGTCGCGCAGGCTCGGTCCCACCCAGCCCACCGCTCCACCACCGTGACAGCCGTCGCAGTTCATCACGCCGAACGTCCGCTCGCCCTCCACCGCCGACTGCCGGTCTCCGCGGAACGGATTCTTATCGGCCCGCGGGGCGCCCGCCGACGGCGCGACGCCGCCCGCGAAAATGCGCGCCTCGTATCGCGCCTGGGGCGTGGCCTCACGTCCCCTGCATGCCGCGCTGACGCCCAGAGCCAGTACTAGAGGGCGAAGATCCATACGATGCCTCCCTGGCTCGTATGCCGGCCGATGTCCGGCATGAAGTCCGCCGGCGGCCGCACGTCCGCCGGGTCATCCGACCGGACGTCCCCCGATAGGAGAAACCAGTCGCCGCCGATACCCGCGTACACGGCCACGTACTGCTTGCCGTCGGAGCCCGTGTAGGTGATCGGGTTTCCCACCACTCCCGATCCGACCTTGAACCGCCACACGACCTTCCCGGTCCTCGCGTCGGCCGCCTTGAACCAGCCGTCGAGCGTTCCGTAAAACACGACGCCGCCCGCGGTGACGACGGCGCCGCTCCAGACGGGGTAGCGCTCCGTCGTCTGCCACACCTTCTTCCCGGTGCCCGCATCCCAGGCGATAAACGCGCCGAGGTACCCGCCGCGACCCGGGTGGTAGGGCGTGTTCGCGCCGATGAACGGCGTCCCGGCAATGCGGGTCGCCTGCGTCGCCTGGTAATCCATGCACATGTTGTTCGTGGCGAGGTAGAAGAGCCCCGTCCGCGGTGAGTACGCCGCCGGCGAGGCCGGGCTCTTGCCGCCTTCCAGCGAGGGGCAGACATCCTTGACGTTCCCGCGCGACGCGCCCGTCAGCTTGGTCGAATCGATCACCGGACGGCCGGTCGCGACGTCCACCCGCTTCGCCCAATTGACGTCCACGAACGGCTGGGCCACCAACACCTCGCCCGTGGCGCGATCCATCGTATAGGCGAAGCCGTTCTTGTCGAAGTGGACCAGGACCTTCCGCGGCCGGCCGTTCACGGCCAGGTCGGCAAGAATCATCTCCGAGGCGGCATCATAATCCCAGCTGTCGTGCGGCGTGAACTGATACGCCCACACCAACGTGCCGTCCTCGGGCCGGCGGGCCAGGACGCTGGCGGTCCACTTGTTGTCGCCGGCGCGCTGGTCGGGGTTATACGGCGCCGGATTGCCGGTACCGTAATAGAGGAGATCGAGGTCGGGATCGTAGGACATCCATCCCCACACCGGCGCGCCGCCGTTCTTCCACACGTCGGCGGGCCAGCTCGTGAGCGCCAGCTCGGCACCCCGATCGTAGAACGGCTGGAAGCTCCCCGGCTTCGCCAGCACCTCGCTGTCGGGGCCGATGTTGTACGCGGTCCAGACGATCCGGCCCGTCTCGAGATCGAGTCCCTTCAGCCAGCCGTGGATGCCGAACTCGCCGCCGGACGCGCCGACGATGACCCGGTGCTTCACGACGAGGGGGGCGACGGGCGTGGTCTCACCCTGGGAGAGGTCCGCGATCTTGGTCTTCCACAGCTCCTTGCCCGTCGCCGCCGCGACCGCGACGGTGTGCCCGTCCAGCAGGTTGTACACGATCTTTCCGTCGGCGTAGAAGGCGCCGCGGTTGATCGCATCGCAGCAGGCGATGCCGAGGGCATTGGGATCGACGGCCGGACGATACTTCCACTTCAGCGGGTAGCCCTCCCGGGTGAGGTCGAAGGCGTACAGCACGTTCGGGTACGGCGTGACGACGTACATCGTGTTGTCGACCACGAGCGGCTGACCCTCGTGCCCGCCCAGCACCCCGGTCGAGAAGGTCCACACCGGGCGCAGGCGGCCGGCGTTGGCACCCGTGATCTCCCTCAGGTCGCTGTAGCGCGTGGCCGCGTAGTCCTTGCCCGGCATGGGCCAGTCGCCGCGCTGCGCGGCGCCGCCGACCGGCAGCAGCGCGAGCAGGGTCAAGACCGTCATTCGAGTCATGCGCGCCTCCCCCTCCCCTTGAAGGGAATATGCAGGGCCGTAGAATTGCTGCGTGAACCTTGACCTGGTGAGACGCCGGTGGGGGGCTGGGGCTGCGCTCACCGCCCTGGCGGCAATCTGCGTAGCACCCCGCACGGCCCCGATCCTCGAGGCACAAGCCGTCGGCCGGGAGGCGCCGGGCGACTCGACCGAGTCGCGCGCGCGTGCCCGGCTGTTCGACGCCGCCGACCCGCTCGTGCTCACGCTCACGGCGGATTTCGGGGCGATCGCCAAGCAGCGAGGGACCGAGAAGAAAAACCTGCCGGGCGTTCTCTCCTACGTCGCAGCGACGGGCGACTCGGTCAGGCTCGACGTGCAGCTCCGCACGCGCGGCCACTTCCGGCTCAACATCTGTCAGTATCCGCCGCTCAAAGTCGTGCTCGACAAGACGCAGACGGCGCACACCATTTTCGCCCACGAGAGCTCGAGCCTCAAGCTCACGGTGCAGTGCCGCGGCGGGCAGTCGTACGCGAACTATTTGCTCGAAGAGTACCTCATCTACCGTGCCTACAATTTGCTGACCGACCGGAGCTTCCGCGCGCGTCTCGCGCGGGTGACGTACGTGGACGCCACGGGAAAGAATCCTCCTGAGACACGTCACGCGTTCTTCGTCGAGGACGACGACCGCATGGCGCGGCGCAACCACATGAAGCTGTTCGTCAAGAAGGGGGTCACGCAGGGCGAGCTCGACTTCGAGCAGACGGGCCTGGCGATGGTGTTCCAGTACATGATCGGCAACACCGACTTTGCCGTGACCGCGCTGCACAACATTGTGCTCATCCAGGATTCGGTCGGCGTCGTGTACCCGGTCCCCTACGATTTCGACTGGTCCGGGGTCATCTGGACTCCCTATGCCCGACCCGACGCCCGGCTCCCCATCCAGACCGTGCGCCAGCGCACCTTCCGCGGCATGTGCCTCGCGCCCGAGGAGCTGGCCGCCACGTTCGCGCGGTTCAACGCGCAGAAGGAAGCGATTTACGCGCTGTACCACGGACTCGAGCCGGAGGGCCTGGAGCCCAAGCGCGTGAAACAGGCACTCGACTACTACGACGAGTTCTACAAGATGATCAGCGACCCGGGCCGGGCACGTCAGGAATTCATGCGGTCGTGCCAGAAGTGATTCGGTGGGAGGTGCGAAGCGCCGAACGCCTGGCTGAGCTGATCGCCGCGCCCCCGCCGCTCGCCCTCCGCGCCGGGCCGGCCCGGCGCACGTTCCACCGCGATCTCTACTTCGATACGCCCGACGGCGATCTGCACCGGCGCGGTGCGAGCTGCCGGCTGCGGTTCGACGTGGACGATCGTCGCGCGCTCGCGCTCGACGTCGCGGGCGTCGCGCGGTGCGAGTCGCGCGTGGTCGAGCTCGAGCCGCGCCACATCTTCGGGGGCGACGCGGAGCCGGCGCGCCGGCTTCGCGCGATCGTCGATCCCGGCCGTCTCGTGCTGCAGGTCGAGCTCGAGATCGAGCGACGGCTGCGCCCGGCGCGTCTCCCCGTCGTTCCCGTACCGCAGTTCATGCTCGTGTACGATACCATCACCGCGCGCGGGGGCGAGGCGGGACCGCCGTACGAGTTCTACGAGCTGGCGGTATGGCGCCGCTCGTGGAGCGTGATCCCGACCGCACGATTCGCGCGGGCGATCGAGCAACGGTACGGTGTGTCCCGGGCGTCGGCCGATCAGGTCACGCGCGCCACCGCGCTCCGCGCGGCGCCTCCCTCCGTTGCCCGGCAGACCGCCGTGCTCGCGGTCGCGCACGGGCGTTTGGCGCTGTGCAGCAGCGGTGCCGCGTTACGCCTGCCGCTCGAGGAAGGAGGCGGCGAGGATGCGTGCCGCCGGGCGATGCGGCGCGTGTTCGGGAACGTGGAAGGGGAGGTGCGGTTGCTTGGCGTCGTGCCGGCGGCCGACCGCCGCGCGGCGATCGAAGTGTGGCTGGTGCGGCGCCTGCGGCGCGACCTCACGGCCGTGCCGCCGGGTGGTCTGCAGTGGTTCGCCCCCCAGGACATCGTCGCGCGAGTGGGCTCCCCGGTGCTCCGGGACGCCGCGACGCTGGCGGCACTGGCGGTGGCCGCCCGCTCGGAGCTCGTGCCGGAGTGGTCGGCCGCACCGCTCGTCGGAAATTCCCCGGCCGTCCGCGGCACCACCGACGAGACCAGCCGGCTCACGCTGAGCGAGCTGCGGGTGCCGACGCTTCCCGCGAAGACCCTCGACGCCGCCCGTCCCGCCGCGGACCAGTTCATCAACGGTCTCTTGTCCGCGCTCGAGTTCAATGCGCGAGTGCTCGCGCTGGCCGAGGATCCCAGGACCCCCCTCCTCGCCCGTCTCCGCTTCCTCGGAATCTTCAGCACCAACCTCGATCAGTTCTTCATGGTCGACGTCGGCTCCCTGAAGCACCAGATGGCGACGGGAATCTCTGAGCGCTCGCCGGACGGGCTGACGCCGGCGGAACAGCTCGACGCGATCGCGATCCGGCTGCGGCCGCTCGTGGCGCACCAGTACCGGTGCTTCCGCGCGGTGGCGCAGGCGTTGGCCGCGGAGGGGGCCCGGATCCGCGACTGGGGCGAGCTCGCGCCAGCCGAGCGCGCGTCGCTCGAGCGCTGGTTCGCCGCAGACGTGACTCCGGTGCTCACGCCCAAGGCGCTCACCCGCGCGCCCGGCCACCCGTTCCCGCATCTGGGCGACCGGCGACTGAGCCTCGCCGTCATGCTGCGCGATGGGCCGGATGGCCCGCTCCATTTCGCCTCGGTCGAGTGCCCCTCGTCCCTGCCCCGGCTCGTGGCTGCGGCCGCCGGTGGGGTGGTGCCGCTCGAGTCGATGGTGCGCGCCCATCTCGGCGCGCTGTTCCCCGGCCGGGAGGTGGTCGAGGCGCATGCCTTCCGGGTCACCCGCAGTGGGGATATCCAGCTCGACGAGCTGGGTACGGCGAGCTTCGCTCAAGCCATCGCGGACGAGCTGCGGCGGCGGCCCTGGGGTCCCGTGGTGCGGATCGAGGTGGAGCGCACCATGCCGCCGCTGTTGCGCGAGCTGCTGCAACGCGAGCTGCGGTTCGAAGAGAGCGCCCTGCAGAGCGTGCTGGGCCCGTCGGACGTGTACGAGGCGGACGGCCCGCTCGACCTTGGCGGGCTCGGCGAGCTGGGCGGCGCGGCGCACCCCGACCTCGACTATCCGCCGATCACACCGCGCGACCCCTTTGCCGGGGAGCGCGGTGTGTTCGACGCGCTCGACCGCGGCGACGTGCTCGTGCACCATCCCTACGATTCCTTCAGCGCCAGCGTCGAGCGCTTCATCGCCGAGGCGGCCGACGACCCGGACGTCGCCGCGATCAAGCTCACGCTGTACCGTCCCGGGGGACCGTCGCGCATCGCCGAGGCCCTGCGCCGCGCGGCTGCCGGCGGCAAGGATGTCTCGGTATTCGTGGAGCTCAAGGCGCGGTTCGACGAGGAGCTCAACATCGGCTGGGCGCAGAGCCTGGAGGCAGCGGGCATCCACGTGATCACTGGTCTCGCCACCCTGAAGATCCACGCGAAGGTCGCGCTCGTCGTGCGAAGGGCGGCGGGGCGCACCCGACGCTACGCGCACGTGGGGAGCGGCAACTACAATCCCGACACCGCGAGGTTGTACACCGACGTGGGTCTGCTTACGGCGGACGACGGGATCACCGAAGAGCTCCACGCGCTCTTCAACGAGCTGACCGGCTCGTCGCGCCCGCCGCAGGCGGCGTTTCGCCGGCTGCTCGTCGCGCCGACCGACATGCTGGACCGGTTCCTCGCCCTCATCGCGCGCGAGGCGGACCACGCGCGCGCCGGCCGCGGCGGGCGCATCCGCGCCAAGCTCAACGGTCTCGCCGACTGCACCGTGATCGGCGCGCTGTATCGCGCCGCACAGGCCGGCGTCGAGGTCGACCTCGTGGTCCGGGGAATCTGCATGCTGCGCCCGGGGATTCCCGGGCTCTCGGAGCGGATCCGCGTGGTGAGCGTCCTCGGCCGGTTCCTCGAGCACGCGCGCATCTACCACTTCGCCAACGCCGGCGCGCCGGAGTACTACATCGGCTCCGCGGATTGGCGACCCCGCAACCTGCGGCGCCGCGTGGAAGTCATCGCGCCGGTGGACGACCCGGCGGCGCGGGCCCGGCTCGACCGCGTCCTCGAGCTCGAGCTCGCCGAGCCCGGCGCGTGGAGCCTCGAGTCCGACGGATCCTACACCCGGCGCCCGGCAGCCTCATAGGCTTCCGTCGTACCGCATCTCGTTCGTCGGGGTGAAGCCGAGCTTCTCGTAGAGCGGCCGCCCCTCGCCCGACGCGTGCAATACGACGCTCTCGATCCCGTTCGCGCGGCACCACCGCAACAGCTCCCGCATCAGCGCGTCGGCCACTCCCCGGCGCCGCCACGCCCGCTCGGTGTAGACGTTCACGACCAACCCTTGCGGCCCGCGAACCAGCCGCTCGCGGGCGACGTCGGGTCGGGGCAAGAGCTCCCGCAGCTGGAGCCCCGCGCCTGCGATGATTGCTCCCGACCGATCGTCCAGCTCGGCGACCCAACCCAGGTAGCGGCCATCGGCGATGGCCGGTGTGTAGTACGCGCGGGCGGCCTCGACCAGGGTGTCGTACAGGCCGTCCGGCAGCTCGCCCATGTCGCGGAACATCTCCGCCCGATGACGCGCCAGAACGCCCGCGTCGGCGGCGGTGGCTCGGCGGATCCAGTACACCGCTAGTGCCGTTTCTCGAGGAACTCCAGGGCGCGCCGCAACCGAGCCACGGCGCCGTCGAACACCGGATCGCGGGCGAACGCCAGGGCCAGGCGTCGTGGCTCGGCACGCCGGTCGACGCCGTGGCGGCGGTCGGTAAGCAGACGGGTGGTCGGCAAGATGGCGGGAAAGTAGCCCCGCCAGGCAGTGCCAGCCAGCAGCGACGGTCGCGGCCGAAGCCGCCGCTTGTCCCCAAGTAGATTTCCCCCACGTCCATGCCCTCCATCGTCACGGCCGAACGGCTGAGCAAGACGTTCCAGGTGAAAGTGCGCGATCCCGGACTGCGGGGCGCCGTGCGGGCACTGTTCCGGCCGCGCTATCGCGACGTGCACGCGGTGCGCGACGTGACGTTCCGGATCGAGCCGGGCGAGATCGTCGCGTTCCTGGGCCCGAACGGCGCAGGCAAGACCACGACGCTCAAGATGCTCGCGGGCTTGCTGTACCCGACCAGCGGGCGGGTGGAGGTCGCGCGGTTCGTGCCCTGGACCGGCGGACCCCCGTTCAAGCGGCACATCGCGCTCGTGCTCGGCAACCGGCAGCAGCTCGTGTGGGATCTCCCCCCTGAGGAGACGTTCCTGCTCAACCGGGCGATCTACGACATCCCAGAGGCGGATTACCGTGAGCGGCTGGCCGAGCTCGTGGCCCTGCTCGAGCTGGGCGACGTGCTCACGAAGCCGGTGCGCCAGCTCTCGCTCGGCGAGCGGATGAAGTGCGAGCTCGTGGCGTCGCTGCTGCATCGGCCGCCGCTCCTGTTTCTGGATGAGCCGACGTTGGGGCTCGACGTGACCGCCCAGGACGCGATCCGCCGCTTCCTCATCGAGTATCGCGAGCGACACGGCGCGACCGTGCTGCTCACGTCGCACTATATGCAGGACGTGACCGCGCTCGCGTCGCGGGTGCTGATGATCAACCGCGGCCGCCTGCTGTACGACGGGGCGCTCGAGGTCCTGGTGGCGCGGATCGCGCGCACCAAGCGGATCGAGCTCGTGCTCGGCGGGGGTGACGGGAATCGCGTCACGGCCGAGGCCCTGGCCGCGTTCGGTGAGGTCAAGACCTTCCGCTTCCCGAACGCGGTGCTCGAGGTGCGGCGTGAAGAGGCCCCCGCGACGAGCGCCCGCATCCTGGCCGCGTTCCCGGTAGCCGATCTGTCGATCGAGGATCCACCGATCGAGGAAGTCATCCGGCTCGCGTTCGCCCGCGGCGTGGAGGAGGGCGAGTGATCACGCGTTACGCGGCGTTGATCCGCAACGCCTGGCTGGTCGACCTCCAGTACCGGGCGTCGATCGTGCTGTGGTTGCTGTGGGGTGTGACCGAGCCGGCCATCGCGCTCGGCATCTGGTGGGCGATCGCGGGAGACGGGTCGGTCGCGGGGTACGCGCGCGACGACTTTGCCCGCTACTTCTTCGCGGTCATGCTCATCAACCAGCTGACGATCGCGTGGGATTCCTGGTATCTGGACCGCTGGATCCGCGAAGGGGATCTCAACTACCGGCTCGCCCGCCCGCTGCACCCCGCGCACGAGGCCGTGGCCGAGAACATCGCGTACAAGGCGCGCACCGCCAGCGTCATCCTCGTGGTCTGGCTGCTCGTCGCCGCGGCGTGGCCCGCCGTGCGACTGCCGTTCGACCCCGGCCGCTGGGCGATCACGGCCGTGGCGGTGCTGCTCGCGGCAGCGATGCGATTCTTCATCAGTTTCACCACGGGCCTACTGGCGTTTTGGACGACGCGCGCCACGGCGATCATGGAGCTGCACGCCGGCGTGTCTCTGTTCCTCGCGGGGCGGATCGCGCCGCTCGCATTGCTGCCTCCTGCCGTCGCCAGCGTCGCGGGAGTGCTGTGGTTCCGCTCCATGCTCGCCTTCCCGGTGGATCTCCTCACGGGCGCGGTGCACGGCCCGGACGCGGTGCTGCGCGGGCTCGGCGGGCAGATCGCCTGGCTCGGTGTCTGGATCGTGGCGTACCGGATCGCGTGGACTCGCGGCATTCGAAAGTACGGGGCGGTGGGCGGATGAGCGGGATGCGTCGGGTGATCCACGTGTTGGGGGCGTTCTGGCGGCTCAACGTCGCCGAAGAGCTCCAGTACCGCGCCAATTTCGTCGCCAGCGTGCTGGGCACCCTGTTCTCCATGGCGACCGCACTGCTCACGCTCTCCCTCTTCTTTCACCACACCACAAACCTGGGCGGCTGGGACTACTGGGAGATCGTCGTGCTGCTCGGCGTGTTCAACGCCCTCACCGGTGTGATCGAAGCGGTGCTGCGGCCGGGGATCGGCCAGCTGGCCGGCGAGGTGCGCAGCGGTGAGCTGGACTTGGTGCTGGTGAAGCCGGTGGACGCCCAAGGCTTCGTCTCGTTCCGCCGGCTCGACCTCTGGCGCCTGTCGGACGTCGTGCTCGGGCTCGCGCTCGCGGGATATGCGCTCACGCGCCTGGGCCGGATACCCTCGGTAGCGCAACTTGCGGCGTTCGCCCTGGCGCTGGCCGCTGCAGCGGTGGTCGTCTACGCCATCTGGGTGGTGCTCATGAGCCTGGCGTTCTGGTTCGTGTCGGTCGAGAACATCGCCGTGCTGTTCGACGCGGTGTACGAGGGCGCGCGCTATCCCGTCTCGGCGTATCCGGGAGCGCTGCGGTTCCTGTTCGTGTACCTGATCCCGATCGCGTGGACCACGACCATCCCGGCGTCGGCGCTCACGGGCCGGCTGCGGCCGGAGATCGCGCTCGCGGCCGCGCTCGTCGCCGGGCTCGCGTTCGCGCTGGCGCGGGCGCTGTGGCGCGCGGCGCTCAAGCGATACTCCGGCGCAAGTGGATGACGCCGGAGGAGCCCCCTATTGGTCCGTCCACACGGCCAGCTCGTTCCCGCTCGGATCGCTGAAGTGGAACCGGCGGCCGCCCGGGAACGGGTAGGTCTTTCGGACGATCTTCCCCCCGGCCTGCCTGATCTTCGCTTCGATCGCGTCGAGCTGGACGGCGTAGATCACCACCAGGGGATTGGCGGGCCGGACAGGCGCGTCCTTCGTGAAGCCGCCGCTCAGGCGGCCATCCTGGAAGCTGGTATAGTCGGGTCCGTAATCCTGGAACCGCCAACCGAAGACCTGTTCATAGAATCGCTTGGTCCGGTCGATATCGGTCGCGCCGAACTCGATGTAGTCGACCCGCCGGTCCTGATCGCCTTGCGTCATCAGGCTGCTCCTTCCGCTGGTGACATCGAAGATAACTTCCGGTTTGACTTCCCTGGGACCGCTCACTAACCTTCATCGAGCGTTGTACGTCAAGGCGGGACTTGGCCAATGCGCCGGTCCCGCCTTTTCGTTTCCCCCCTTACACGGGCGGACCGATGGCAAAGGAAGAAGCGATCGAGATCAATGGCACCGTCGAGCAGGTGCTCCCGAACACCACGTTCCGCGTCCTGCTCGAGAACGGCCACTATGTGCTCGCGACCATCGCGGGCAAGATGCGGCGCTTCCGCATCCGCGTGCTCGCCGGCGATCGGGTCACGCTCGCGGTGTCCCCCTACGACCTCACACGTGGGCGTATCACCTACCGGTACAAGTGAACCGGGCCCTGGCGCGCACCGGCCTCGTCCAAGACGGCGGCCCGCCCCGCTGCCCCCAATGCACTCGGCGTCTCGCGTTCGGGACCGATCGCCTCGGTCGAACGACGGAATCGTGCGGATGCGGGTACCGCGCGTACGTGCAGGTGCGGGAGAGCGAGCGCGCCGCTCCGGCGGCCGCTAGTGGCGTGCCGGCTCTTGCGGGGTCCGAAAATGCAGGGGGTCTCTCAAGCCCTGTAGCTCCCGGTAGTAAAAGAGCGCTGTAGGCCGCTTACCGGCGAACCGCAGGCCCTTGAGGAACGCGATTTCCTCCGCGTTCGCGGCGCCGCTGAGGGCAGGGTCCCGCAGGAACTCCGTGAGCCCCGGCTCTTCCACGACGCGGTCGTCGAATTCCCGTTCGACAAACTCGAAGCGCTTCACGTGCCCGGCCGCAACCCGTCGGTTGAGGACGATTTCCAGCCCGAAGGTCGCGAGATCCACGTCCCACGACTCGATCAGCGGATCCAGAAACGAGATGCAGTTCTCGGCGGACACGTGGAAGATGTCCGTGTCGAGGAACTCGAGCACGATCACGCGCATCTCTTCGTAGCTGCGGCCGCCGAGCTGGGCTATCATACGGACCCAGTACTCGTTGTCCAATTCCTGCCGGGCCACCTGCTTCGCCACCTCCAACACCTTCGAGGTGACCAGGCGCTCCAGCTCGCCGAGCGGCTGCCGCTCGAAGATCGCCCGAATCTCGGCTTCCTTGTCGGGGTCACACTTGCGCAAGATCAAATCGCGGACTCCCCCGAGGAGCGCAGTGGGTTCGTCGCCCAGCTCCCGCTTCAGGTGCTCCTTGCGCTGCAGCTCCGCCAGCTTCGCCAGCTCGCCGCTGGGCAGCCGCAGGAACTTGTCCATCCGGTCATAGATGTCCGTGCGGTTCGGAGCGGGGGGCGCCTTGCGCCGGGTCAGGAGCTGCGAGATGTACGACTCGGTCACCCGAGCGGCGCGGGCGAGATCGCGCTGCTCCAACCCCAATTCCGCCAGCCGATGACGAATCACAAACGGCACGTCCACGGTACGCCTCCTCGCCAACGCACGTATTAACAACGAATGGTGAAGTGTTAGATCGTATCTGTTACAGTACTTGACAAATCTAGTAAAGCGCGGTACGTTGTGCAAGCTGCAGAAGTGTCAGTCGGTTGCCGAGGTTCATGGTGGTTCGTGAAGGAGTCGCTCAATGTACGCACGCAACGTTACCATGCATTTGAAGCCCAACACGGCGGTTGAGTTCACGCAGACGCTCGAGAAGGACATCCTGCCCTTGCTTCGGAAGCGGAACGGCTTCGCGGACGAGATCACGTTCGTCGCCCAGGACGGCAAGGAAGCCCTTGCCATCAGCCTCTGGGACCGCAAAGAGAGCGCGGAAGCGTATGAGCGCGAGACGTATCCCGAAGTGTTGAAGGGTCTGGCGAAGGTGCTCGAGGGAACGC
>Ga0207665_10002067_pt1 | contig 13534 bp, 8 predicted proteins | sample LARL112metaG_FD_184351 | JGI IMG/M metagenome (GOLD analysis project Ga0207665, IMG submission 184351) | Corn, switchgrass and miscanthus rhizosphere microbial communities from Kellogg Biological Station, Michigan, USA - LAR L11-2 metaG... | ecosystem: Host-associated > Plants > Roots >...
TACAGGGTTCGGAGGGGCGGCTGATGGCGTTCGTACCGCGCACATTCGAAGAGATTCGCGACGACATGCTCGCGTACGTCCGCATGCGGACGACCCTCACCGACTTCGAGATCGGGTCGGTCATCCGCACCATCGTCGAGGCCGCCGCGCTGGAGGACGATGAGCAGTACTTCCAGATGGTGCAGCTGCTCGATGCCTTCAGGCTGAGCAGCGCCACCGGGCAGGACCTCGACGAGCGGGTGGCCGAGTTCAACATCGTCCGTCTCCAGCCGGGCGCCTCGACGGGCACGGTCATCGTCCAGGACGGCAACCTGGTCACCTCGCTGATCGAGACCTCCTACGTCAGCGGTGTCTCTCTGGTGCTCGAAGACACATCCAAATTCCCCAACACGGGCAACATCCGTGTGGGTGAGGGAACCACCTTGGTGGAAGAGGCCAGCTTCACGGCCAACAACACCAGCACTGGGACGCTGACGCTGGCGCTGGCGCTGGTCAACGCACATGACATGGGCACGCGCGTGTCCATCGTGTCGGGCGCCGATCGGCCATTGACCACTGGGATCCGGGTGCAGGTGCCAGCGGTTGGCACCACCCCATCCATCATCTTCGTGACCACGGAAGCCGGCACCATCGTGGCCGGCAACTACGAGTCGACGGCCCTGCGTGGGCGCGCTGAGATCCCAGGCACCACAGGCAACGTGGGTGTCGGCAAGATCACGCAGTTTGCCTCGAACCCACCCTTCGACGGCGCGCTGGTCACCAACAAGTCCAACTTTGCCGGCGGGCGCGACATCGAGTCAGACGCAGATCTGCGTGACCGAGCGCGCGCGTCGATCCAGGCACTGTCCAAGGGCACCATCCTCGCCCTCAAGGAGGGTGTGCTTGGTGTTGAGGACCCGGTCACCGGTCAGCGGGTGACCACTGCGAACATCCTGGAGGACTTCGTCCACGACGAGGTGGTCGTCTACGTCGATGACGGCACCGGATTCACCCCGGACCAAGTTGACCTTCCCCGCACCACGGTCGCCTCCATCGTGAGCCCTGGCGGCGGCAACATCATCGTCGACAGCACAGAGGGAATGCCGGAGGAGGGCTTCCTCATCATCTCGCCTGAGGACAACCAGATTGAGATCCTGGAGTTCAGCGGGGTCAACCACGCGACCAACACGATCTCGCTGGCCACCACGGCCGTGAACGGACACGGCATCGGTTCGGAGGTGGCAGTGGTCGACATGATCAACGCCAATGCCGAAGCAGGGGAGAAGTTCTTCGATCTGGCGAACTTCCCCGTGGTGCGCTCCTCGTACCGCCTGTGGGTCGAGCAACCCGGCACAGTGCCGCCGCTGGAGGTGGACCTTCAAACTGAAGATGTCGACTACTTCCTCAACCGCGGGCCCGGGCAGATCGAGTTCATCACCTCAGGTGTCTCCGCAGGCGCGCGTGTGGTCGCCAACTACAGCTACTACACCACGTTGCTGCACCAGGTGCAGAAGGTCATCGACGGCGATCCCGACGACTCGGTCAACTACCCCGGAATCCGCGCGGCCGGCGTCCGGGTGGTGGCAGAGACCCCGGTCATCCGCCGGTTCACGGTGCGTGGCTCGATCTCTGCGGCACCGGGCTTCCAAGAAGCGGACCTGTCACCCACGGTGCAGGAGTCGATCGAGGCCTACATCAACGGTTTGGGCATCGGTGCCGACGTCGTGCGCGCCGAGATCATCCGCCGGGCGATGTCAGTCACGGGTGTGCAGGACTTCGTCCTGACCCTGCCCCTCGCCAACGTCGTCATCCTCGAAAACGAGCTGCCACGTCCCGTGGACGTCAGCGGCAACAGCCTCGTCACGGTCAATTAGGCCCTAGCCATGCCCTGCCGAGACGTTCAGCAGAGTGCGATTGCCGAGGCGAGGGACCAGCTGTTCCTCGATCGGGCGGACGACATTCGCCTGAACATCGTGACCGCGAACCTGGGGCTCGACCGCCCCACCGTGGGCACGGACGACGACGAGTGGCGCGCGCTGGCCAAGGTGGTGGCTCTCCAGCCCAAGCAGGTCCGGAACATCTTCTATCGGCTGCTGGAGATCTGCATCGGACCCCAGAAGACGCGCACGACCTACCCGGTCGGCGCCTCCCTGGTCAACGACACCGTGGTCACGGTCAGCAACCCAGAGGCGATCATCCAGGTGGGCACGCTGGTGTTCGACCCCGGGCTGGCGACGGAGGAGGAGGTCGACTTCTGCTTCCGCGACCTGGTCAGCGGCAAGGTGTTCCTGTCCACCCCCCTGCAGACCGCCCACGCGGCGGTGGTGGCAGCGGACAGCTACATCGGCCAGTTCACGGGGTCCGGCGCGGCGACCATCACGCTGATCGACACCACCGAGTTCCCGATCACCGGGTTCCCGTACTCGGTCCTGCTCGACGAGGGCACGGTCACCGAAGAGGTGGTGTCGGTCACCGGCAACAACACCATCACCGGGGTCTTGACGCTGTCAGGGGTAACCCTGTACGACCACAAGGGCGCCAAGTCCAAGGGCTTCATCCGGCGCCCGATCATCCTCGACGCCATCGCCGGGCGCGACTTCCTGCAGTTCGACGCCGACGCGACCCGGGTCTTCCCGGCAACCGGGTTCGTGCGCCTCAACTTCGGGGGCGGCAACGAGGAGACCGTCGAGTACAGCTCCAACGACACGGTCAACGCGGTCCTCTACCTGGAGACCCCCCTGGCCAACAGCCACGTGGCGGCCGAATCAGTCGAGTACGTCTCGCCGGGTACGCCCGCGCGCACGGCGCCGGTGATCGAGCGTGGGGTGCCCTGGACCGTCCACGAGACCGAGCCGCGCAAGGTCAAGATCTGTGTTCCACAGAGCGTACTCACCCGCCGCATTGTGGACGCCTCCTACATCCACGACGTCACGCCGACCACTTTCAGCACCACCACCACGGCGACGGCGGCCATTGGCGACACGATTCTGAACGTCGTAGACACCTCCGGGTTCCGCCCGCAGAGCGGGGCCATCAAGATTGCGGGCTCCATAGTCATGGAGTACGCAGCTGTGGTCAGCGCCACGGTGCTGCGACTGACCTACCCGCTGGCCTCGCCGGTCGGATCGGGCGACACAGTCGACGTCCTGCCGGAGAACTACGCCGGCACGGATCTCGAAGAGGGCAACCTCCGCCTGTCGAACGGAGCGATCAACCCCGAGCCACAGTGGCCGGGCCCGTACATCTATGACGTCACGCAGGATGGCGTCAGCCTGGTGAAGACCGCGCTGACAGCAGCTGTCCCGCCCGGTTCCCATGTGATGGTGAACCAGGGTCTGGGGTTCACCTGCCTGGACGTGGAGGATGTCTCTCTGTGGCCGGCGGGCACCTACCAGATCCGGGTGGGTCACTCGTCCGGATTCTCCGAGGATGTCCAGCTCTGGTCCATCGTTCGCCGGTTTGGTCTCTCCACCACGCTTACAGTGGGAGCGACAGCCGGGTCGACCCAGACTCTGACGGTGGCAGACGCCTCCGGGTTCCCTGCTTCCCCAACCGCCAATCCGGCGGGCTACTCGATCGTGATCGAGCGCGGGAGCCTGTCGAACTATGAGGTCATCAAGGTCCTGCAGAACGACAAGAACACCCCGGGCTTGCTCGACCTCGCGGGCAAGGTGACGAAGAACCACTCGATCGGCGCCACGGTTGAACTGCTGTGGGACGTGCTTGTGTGCGACCCGCTCACGCAGCCACACAAAGGCTTCCAGGTCACGCCCACCCGCGAGGGCCAGCGGGTCGACATCATCAAGAACCACTTGTCGGTGGCGACCACCGCTGGATTCCCGAACACCGGCCGGCTGTGGCTCAACTTTGGGTACAACCGCCCCAGCGTGCGCGCGCGGATCACGTCAGTGGTCAGCTCCACTGTCCTGGCATTCGCCGACACCTCCATCTTTCCAACCGCCAACTTCCCGTACCAGGTGGTCGTGGGTGAAGGCGCACCGAACGACGTGTCTGGGTTCTTTGGCTATCAGGAACTGGCGCTGGTCACAGGCAACAACACCAGCACCAACCGGCTGACCCTGCAGAGCGCGCTGATCGGCACCCCCACGGTGGGCCAGTACGTGTCATTTCGGGCAGGCACGCCCGCGACCTTCGCCTATCGCGACACAGATCCGACCAACATCGACCTCGACGCACCCACCATCTTCGACAGCGGGTACACCGTGGGCGAGCACGTGATCGCCAGCCCGGGGGCGAGCCTGCCCTCAGCGTTCGGCACCGACTACGCCTTCCGGATGCCCCCCGCCCCTGCCGCCTGCGTGCAGAACCTGGTCGACCTGGTGCGCGCAGCTGGTGTCGAGGTGTTCCTGCTGGACAACTGCAAGAAATTGGCAGCCCTCCCTGTGGAGGTAGTGGATTCACTGCCTGCACCAAGCGGAGACAACACCGATGAGGGGGTCATGACCCTCAGTTCAATTGCCCCGCAGGATTTCGCTGGAGGTGGAACGCAGTACATCCAGACCTGGCGCCCAGACATCTCGATGTTCGATGGCTTTGCCCAGCTGAAGATCGACTTCACAGCAGTTGCCTTTGCTGACGTGGACAGCACGGGCGGGTCAATCCGCTTGCTCTTGGGTGGAACCGCTCTTGGCTTGACCGGTTCGGCACCTGGTGACGCCGGTACGTTGCTCCTGTCACTCAGCGTGCCAGACAACACACCAACCGCAGCATTCAGCGCTTCCACCACAATCACCAACCCAGGCGCTGGATCCATCGCTTTGCGTGTCACAGGCAACGGCGGTGCCAGCGAGGAGGGTGATTTCCTGTTCCGCGTCTACAGCGTCACCGTCACTGTGCGAGGAGTGCCGTAAATGGCATCACCCATCTACACGCTGGTCTCCGCGGACCAGTTCCAAAACATCACCTTCTTCACGGGCACGACGGAGTACATCGTCCGCCAGTGGGAGGTGCCAGCGATGGACGATCCGCTTTTGGCGGCATTCCCGAACCTGGAGTTCCGGATCAACTTCGTGTGCCTGGTCGACGTGATGGCGGTCGCCAACCTGAAGATCCGACTTGGCGGCACGGTGGATGGTGTCAACGGCACAGTGGTCTACACGCAGGACATCACCAGCGCGACGGTGAACTATAAGCACTTCGCGTCAGGTGCAATCACGGTGGCCAACCCGAACCAGCCGATCAACGTCATCAAGATCGGCGTGGTGGCGGAGCAATCCAATCTCTTCGACAACATCACGATCCTGATTCGAGGTGTGGCATGAGCATCATGACGTTCACCTCCCAGCAGACGGGCTACAGCGGCGGGTTCAGCAACACCGACGAGTGGGCATTCGTTTTTTACGCTGACTTCGGCGCCATGCCTGCCGCGACCAACATCGAAGTGCGTGCCACGTTCATGGCCAACGCACCGGCGGGACTCACCAACGCAGCCGTGAAGCTGCACCGCAACCCCTCGGACCTGAACCTCTTCACAAGTAAGCCAGTCGGTGGGGGCACAGGCGGGACGGTCATGCAGACGATCAGCATCCCGTCTGATGGCAACTGGGCGCAGTACGAGGCCCCTGTCACCACGTTCGCCAATCCCGGAAACCTTCATCCCATTGCAGTTTCCATCCATGTGGACACGTCAGGCGTTGACCTCATGGAGATCCAAGGTCTCTGCATCGTCGTTCGTGGAATCGCGTAGGAGCCACCCATGCCCAAGCAAGCCCAAGTTCTCCCAAGCATGCGCATCGACATCCCGGACTACATCCAGCAGACGGCTGGGTTGTCCCTGGGAGGTCAGCGAACAGAGGTGGAGAGGTTCATTCTCGACAACTACCCGGCAGTGGTCGACGGTTTCCGCGTTGAGATCGCGAACCAGGTCACGGCACCACGCCTGCTCACCATCTACAACGCAGTGGCGTTCGACCGTGATGGCAACCTGGTCAACAACGAGGAGGACTTCTCCGCCAGCCGATCCGTCACGCTGCCTGCGAACGGCACCTTCTACCTGGAAGCCGAGCTGGTCACCAACCCGTCTGATCCAGACGCACGTGGATTCTGGGATCCGACGTACGTCAACGGGGGGTCCCTGCCCAAGGGGCGCGAGTTCACCGAAAATGTCTCGACGCGCCTGACGCCTGACTGGCACATCGTCTCCCCCGTGTCAACGACCGGGTTCGCGGTCACCACGAACCCCAACAGCACCAAGATCCCGATCGCACAGATCTTGGTGTCCGGCTCTGTCATCAGCGGCGTCACCACCACCGCGTACCGCAGCGTCTTGCGCAAGACGGTTCTCGTGTCGGATGCCTCTGCCGCATTCTTCGACACACGTGGCTGGCCAGATACATTCACCCTGATCTTCGACCCGGGTGGTTTCAACGAAGAGACAGTCAACGTCACAGCCAACGATCGCGAAAACGGCATCTTGACCCTGTCGTCGGCACCCAGCAGCCAGCACGATGCAGGGGAGCGTGGGATCACCGGCGGCCTGGCACCTGCCCAGTTCGTGGCGCCCGGAGATCCTGCCGACAAGCGCCCGCGCCTGTTCCAGGCGGACATGGAGATGGGCCATCTGCGCAACCTCAACCCGCAGAGCAACACGGCGGGGGGGACCGCAGACTTCGAGCGCTCCGATCAGAATGTCATCAATCTCAGAGCGTACGTCGACTTCCTGGCCGCACAGCTGCGCGAGCTGAAGTTCGGACATGCCAAGCAGATCGGTACAGGTGGCACCCCGCCGCCTTGGGAGAACTTCGACACCCGCCACGCGTACTTCGACGCAGCCGGCGGTGTCCTGGGGGCGCGCACCAACACGGTGAGCATCGGCACCGGAACCAACAGCTGGGGCGACTACAACGTCACCCAGTACCTGGAGGAGAACGGATTCGCGACCAGCTTCACCGACGTCCTGGGCACAGCTATCGCCCACCTGAACTTCGACATCACCCCTGGCGCCGGTGGCGTGATCTTCGTGAAGCGTGGCACCTACACGATGGACTTCACGGCGTTCAACAGCGCCACAGATTCCAACCTCACCATCGTTGGCGAGGGTCGGAACGAAACCATCATCCAAATCATCGGCGCGTTCCCTGGCCTGGACTTCGACGGCGGCGGCACACTGACGCTCAAGGACCTGTCCATCCTGCGCAGCAGCGGCTCTGCCGCCTATGCACTCAACATGACCAGCGGCAAGCTGATCGCAGAGAACTGCGACATCGGCGGCGTGTCCGGCACGATCAGTGGCGGGTCCATCCGGAACTGCAATCTGAAGAACACCCAAAGCCCGCTGACAGCGGACCTGTCCAACATGGTGTTCGAGAACGTGACGGTGACGTGCACGTCAACCAACGCAGCACACACCGCATGGAACAGCTCCACGGTGTCCAGCTGCTTGTTCCGGACCACCACATTCAACAAGACCGGCACGGACAACAACGTGATGTGTCCGCTGGGAGACATCAACGACACGACGTTTCAGCGCTGCTCGTTCGCCAGCGGCGGCACGGACAAGAAGTGCCTGACTGTCTCGTCCACCATCACCAACACGTCGTTCGATGACTGCGATTTTCTCGGAAGTGACGCGTGCCTCGATCTGACAGGCGTGTTCCGCCTGAAGATCAACGGCTGTCTCTTCAGCTGGCACAACAACAACAAGACCGGCGTCAAGATTGGCGCAGCTGCAGAGGATGTCTGGTTCCGGCGCAACTACTGTGTCCAGCAGGGCTCCTACACGGGAGGCCAGATCTCTGGCGCACTCTCTGCTACCAACCCGGTCAGGCTGCACATCACCGAGAACGACTTCTTCGACAACGATCAGGCGATCACGCTGACGGGCACGGACTACGTCACGATCCGGAACAACGCGTTCCGCAGCAACTCCGTGCCAGGTCGGTTCGCGATCAAGTTCAACACGGGGACAATCAACCAGACCATCATCGAGGGGAACAAGTTCGGCAACTACCAAGCAGATGCCGCTGACGTGCGTGTCATCTACCTGGCGAACACGTCAGGCCTGTCGTCCATCCGCGGGCTCAAGATCACCGGAAACACGTTCCTGAACATCGGTGGCACGGGAGGCAGCCGGGTCAACACCCGCTGCGTCGACCTGTCGAACACCGACAACGGCTCACTTGGCTACGGAGTCATCGTCTCCGAAAACTACTTCTACGACGTCCAGGGAGAGACCACCTGCTACGGCATCACGGGCACCTGGCTGGCCAATGCGCAGGCACGCGGCAACCACTTCGTGTTCTTCGCCAGCACCGCTGCAGCACTGACCGGGTGGGGATGCATTCGCATCACAGACACAGACGGCATCGTCATCGATGGCAACGTGTTGGACGGAGTCGGAAACACCAGCATCACATCAGTGCTTGAGGCAGCGATCCACGTCACACGCACTGAGACGAACCCAGGCAGCACACACAACAGCGTGGTCATCTCGAACAACGCGCTTCGGTTCATCCGCCCGAACTACATTTTCGGTGCAGGCATCAAGATCACGGACGTCGGAAGTCATCTGACGGTGACCGGCAACACCGTCAGCTTGTCGACTGCAGGGCTGGGAATCGGGATCAACGACACAGACACTGGTGCAAACAACCCACAGATCTACAACACCACGATCTCTGGGAACACCATCAACGGCAACAACAACACCGTGTTCGGGATCTACTGTGTCTGGACGCGTGAAACTGCCTTCGTGGGTGGCCGATGTGCCATCGCGAACAACACCGTTGCGGATTGTGTCGACGGCATCGTCGTGACTGGTCCCAACGCCAGGGCGCGAGGCTTGTCCGTCACAGGAAACGTCATCTACAGCAGCATTGCTGCAGGTGGCCTGCTCATCAGTGACGTGGAGAGCTTCACCATCACCGGCAACACCATCAATCTGACGAACACAGGAATCAACTCAGGGATGGTGTTCACGTCTTGTCGCCATGGAACGATCTGCGGCAACACCGTGATGAACGACACAAACAATGCCAGTGCCGTCGCAATCAATGCCTCCCACGCATCGAATTCGCTCATCAGCATCACTGGCAACTCGATCCGATTCGGCATCGGTTCAGGTCCCGTCGATGGGCACGGCATCAAGCTGCCAGACGACATCACAGATGACCTCACCACAGGGACGGTCGTCTACTGCGTGGGCAACGTGATCACCAAGATCACAGCAGCAGCAGCAGGCACAGGACGCTGCATGTACCGCAGCACCGAACCAAATGGTCGTGCGTGGAAGCAGACAGTCGCGTACTACGCGAGCGACTCCGGGTCAGGCGGGGACAGCCCGGACAACACACCTGGAGATCCCACGGCATTCGATGAAATCGGCCTGAACTTCCGGATCGGAACGTAAGGAGCAACGCAATGACAAAGGATGAAGAACTCCAGCTCAAGCGATCTCGCATTGCCCCCGAAGACCCGGAGACACCCTCTCAGCAGTCGAGCGACCTGGCCGCACGCATTGCGCGCCTCGAAGACGCCAATGCCAGCCGGCACTCTGCCGTCCTGGCCGGCCAGATCGCGAAACTGAGAGAGATCAAGGCGCTCAAAGACGCTGAAGGAGGCTCGTGATGCGTGTTCTGTTTTGTCTCGTTTCGGTTTTCAGTTTGAAGGGTTTGGCCTGGGCACAGGATGCAGGGCTGTCTATTCCGACCGTCCCAACGCCGAACCCACCATCAGCAGTGACAGCGCTGTTCGACAACATCATCCAGTTTGCTGGTGCTGTGCTGGCAGCTGCCCTTGTGGTCCTGGTCCACAAGGTGATCCAGTACGTGTCGGCCAAGACCAAGATCGACGTGCCGGCCAAGGTCGAAGAGACCATCGAGGACTGGGCGCGACGTGCGATCAGCTACGCCGAAGAGAAGGCACACCAAGCCAACCAGGCTGACCCCAACAAGATGAAGGGGCCGGAAAAGATGGAGGCAGCGGTCACGTTCGCCATGGACCTGGCTCAGCAGCACGGACTCGAACAAGTCGCCAAAGACAAGCTGGTGCGGGCCATCGAATCGAAGCTTGGCGAAGACCGCTAAGCAGAAGGCAGAGGGCGCGGCATGGCTACGACGCCGATCTTTCGAAGCAACGGATCATCCTCTGGCACCGTAACTGGAGCAGGACGGAACAACCTCGTCATCAGTGAGACAGTCACGCTGACCGACGCGGAACCAGCCAACTCCGGAGCGAGCTACCAGTGGGTGTTCGTGACCAAGCCGATCGGCTCATCGGCGGTCATCATCACGCCTGCCGCGCCTACTGCCACCTTCGTCCCTGACGTCACGGGTTCGTACCGGGTCAAGGTCACGGTCAACGGTCTGTTCACGACCACCAAAACCATCGCGGTGCCCCTGCCTGTGACGGGGGCGCGCATCCCCGGCAAGGATGAGACTGACGTAGCACCGAACAACTACGACGGCGGCGGCAACACCGAAGGTTGGCATGAGGCGGAGACAGTCTTCATGCGCGCGGTCGACGCAGCACTGGCTGGAGCCTCGACGGATGAGAAGGTCAAAGCCAGCAGCGCAGACACGACCACCGGGTACCTGACCAACAAGATCGCCAGCGGGACGAACGTCACCAAGACGATCATCAACCCGGGCGCCAACGAGCAGGTGCAGCTGTCGGTGGCATCCGCAGCACCCTCTGGGGGCGCTTCTGGTGACCTGGGGGGCACGTACCCCAGCCCCACGGTAGCGGCCATCCACGAGACGACAGGGCCCACCAAGCTGACGATCGGTGCGGTGGCCGACTCGCAGATGCTGGTGCGTTCAGGCACCACCTTGGTGGGGCAAGCAGTCCCCACCTCCGGGACACCCACCGGGTCCGCAGGCGGGGATCTGGCATCGACCTATCCCAACCCGCAGGTGGCGGCGATCCACGAGACCAGCGGCCCCACCAAGCTCACCATCGGGGCTATTGCTGACGGCGAGTTCGTCAAGCGGGTGGGCACCGCGCTGATCAGTGGTGCTGTCTCCGGCACCCCCACGGGCTCTGCCGGCGGCGATCTGGGGGGCACCTACCCGAATCCTACGGTCACCGCAATCCATGAGACCAGCGGCCCCACCAAGCTGACGGTGGGCACGGTGACAGACGGGGAGTTTCTCAAGCGGGTGGGAACCGCACTGGTCAGTTCAACGGTGTCCACCACCGACGAGAAGACCAAGGTGTCGGCAGCCGACACGACAACGAACTACCTGTTCAACAAGGTCGCGGCGGGGTCCGCGGTGGCGTTGGCCATCATCAACCCGGGGGCCAATGAGCAGCTGCAGATCTCCGCGGCGGCATCCAACTTCGGCACCACGGGTCAGAAGGTGGTCAACATCTTCAGAGTGGGTGTTGCCGACTCACATGGAAGCGCGACTCCCAAAGTGGTGTGCCAGTTCCATCTCGACCCGTCACAGTTCGGGCTGACGAACACGACACTCAGTGTGAAGTTCCGTGCAGTTGCCACCAACGGCAACGCAGGCCTCACGACACACGTGCAGCTGTGGAGCGTTTCAGATGCCGAGTCCATCGCCATCCTGAACTTCACCACCACCAGCACAGCGATGGCAGAGACCTCCCTGACCATCGGTGCAGGTGCCGGTCAGATCGACAACTCCGCCAAGATCTACGAGGTCCGCATCTACGTGGACTCACCGGTCAGCGTGCTCGACACCATCCAGCTGGGCTCTGCCGAAGTGCAGGTCACGAACACCATCAACTGATCGAGGACGCCATGGCACTCCCTTCCCTCTCGAAAACCTGGCAGTTCAGCGTCAACGTCGCCAAGGGCAACAGCGGCGTCCTGCTGACCGACGCGCGTGCAGTCATGCGCCAGTTCAAAACTGCCATGATTGGCTTCGGGACCTTGCCCTGGACTGTGTCTGGTTCCAGCGACAGCAGCACGTCAGGCATGGATGCTGTTGACCGCTGGGCAGCTGATACCAACCTCGTGTGGGGAGCAGTCGGGCACTCCTGGATCGTGCTCCGTCAGACTGGCATCGCTGCGAAGTTCGAAGTCTGCATCGACCTGTCCAACGCCAGCTCGAACAGCATCACTGTCGTGGTGTCTGGATCTGCAGGGTTTGGCACCACCAACGGTGGGACTAACGGTTCGACCTCCGCGCGTCCGACTGCCACGGACGAGGTTGTCGTCATCAGCAACACCACCTGGTGGGGCAGCCCGGGCGCGTCAGCACAACACCAAGTGCATGCCATGCAGAGCACCGACGGCCAGTGCACGCGCCTCCTCGTGACCACATCGCAGGTGGCACACATGATTGCGATCTTCGACAAGCCGAAGAACCCCATCTCACAGTGGACGTTCCCATGGTTCGTCGGGTGGAACGGGACCGGCAACACAGCACAGAGCGGGGCACAGGTCACCAACTGGAACGACAACCCGCTGGCGAACTTCAAGCCACAGAACGCCACGGCCGGGACGTGCTACTTCGCAACCACGTTCCTCAACACAGGGGCCACCGTCGGGCAGCGGATCACGGTCGCACAAGATGTCGGCAGCGCCCACATCTTCACGCCGATCACACTCATCAGCGAAACGGTGGGTCTGCGCGGTGCCTGGGGTGAGGCTTTCGACATCTACTTCAGCGACACAGGCATGACAACGGCGACACAGTTCGACGCGTCACCAAGCCATGCCTGGACCTACTTCAAAGACCTCGTTCTGCCGTGGGACGGGTCAACCACCGTCTCCTGAGGTGACACATGCCTGCACCAGCAAAAGACAAGACGTGGCAGTACAGCCTCAACAACGGGCCGTACTTTGGGGCAGCGACGCTCCAAACCAACCAGGCCATGCTGTTCGCGATCAAGGGTGTCCTACTCGCCTTCGGGACACTGCCATGGACTGTGCGCGGCTCCTCGAACAGCGTTGCTGCGGCCATGGACGCATCCGATCGCTGGGTGGCGTCCACCAACCTGGTGTGGGCGGCAGGAGCCCACTCCTGGATCGTCCTACGCCAGACCGGTGTGGCCGCCAAGTTTGAAGTGTGCTTCGACCTGAACACGTCCAGCTCCGAAGCGATGACCGTCGCGGTGTCACCAAGCGCTGGGTTCGGCGTAGCAAACGGAGGCACAGACGGCACGACGTCGGCACGCCCCACAGCTACGGATGAAGTGGTGGTCAACACTACGTCGGACGGTTGGAACTCAGGCAGTTCCAACAACCTGCACTGGATGCACGCCATGCAGAGCACCGACGGCCAGTGCACACGCATCGTCACGCTGACCGGGTCGCTTCCCCAAACCCTCATGATCTTCGATCGTGCCAAGAACGCTTCGGCGAACTGGACAGGCACCACCGCAATCTTTGGGGTGGGTGCATCCAACACGGTCAGCAGCGTCCTGACGTCGGCCTCCATGTCGGGCCCCGCTACGTTGACGTGCACCTCTTCATGCTCGGCGAGCACTCGTACCATCTGCGCGAAGATGCCGGGCACCGGCTCGAACTTGCCGGGCCATGAAGCTTCCTTGTGGGGCCAACTGAGCCAGGTGCCGCGATGGGGGGCCCACTCGGGCGGCATGCGGAAACCGAGAGAAGCTGGCG
>Ga0207665_10002068_pt1 | contig 13533 bp, 13 predicted proteins | sample LARL112metaG_FD_184351 | JGI IMG/M metagenome (GOLD analysis project Ga0207665, IMG submission 184351) | Corn, switchgrass and miscanthus rhizosphere microbial communities from Kellogg Biological Station, Michigan, USA - LAR L11-2 metaG... | ecosystem: Host-associated > Plants > Roots >...
GCAGCTCGACCGGGCGCGGGAGGCGGCGCGCGCCGCGCGCGAGCGCTTGCGCGGCAGCATGGAGCTCCTGTTCGTGATGCCGGACTACTACGCGGAGTTCCCCAAGTCGTGTATGGACGGCTGGGGCCGGCGCTTCATCGTGGTGAGCCCGGACGGTCTCGCGCTGCCGTGTCACGCCGCCCACACGCTGCCGGGTCTCGCCTTCGACCGCGTGCAGGACCGGTCGCTCGAGGAGATCTGGCACCACTCGGACGCCTTCAACGCCTACCGGGGCGAGGCGTGGATGCCGGAGCCCTGCCGCAGCTGCGACCGCCGCACCGCCGACTTCGGCGGGTGCCGCTGCCAGGCGTTTCACCTGACCGGCACCGCGACCGCGACGGATCCGGTCTGCTCGCTCGCGCCGGACCACGAGCTGATCGAGGTCGCGCGCCGGGAGGCGAAGGCGGCGCCGGCGGCGAGCCCGCTCGAGTACCGCACCGCGCGGTCGTCCGCGCCGGCGTGACGCGACGGGTGGACGCCAGCACCTGGATCCTCCTCGGGCTCGTCGTCGCCGCGGTGGTGGTGGCGCTCGCGCGGGACGCGAGCCTCCCGCTCCGCGCGGTCTCGGCCAGCAGCCGGCTCCTGCGTGGAGTCTGGCTCGATCTGGCCCTCGGCTTTCTCCTCGCCGGACTCATCGAGGTATTGATCCCGCCGCAGACCATGACCCGCTGGCTCGGCGGGGAGCGGATGGGCCAGGGGATCCTCATCGGATGGGCGGCGGGGCTGGCGCTGCCCGGCGGCCCCTACTTCTTCTTCCCGGTCGCGGCGAACTTGTTGAAGCACGGCGCGGCGGCGGGCCCGCTCATCACCCTGCTCACCGCCAAGACCCTCGTGAGCCCGATCCGCATGCTCACCTACGAGGCGCCGCTGCTCGGCTGGCCGCTGACGCTGGCGCGCTGCATTCCGGGGCTGCTCCTGCCGCCGCTGCTCGGCCTGCTCGGGCAGTGGCTCTTCAACCTGTTCAAGCGCTGAGGGCCGCCGCCGGCCCGGGCCGGCTTGTTCACGGCGGGCCCATCACGTACACTGCCCGCGCTCATGCTGGCGCCTGAAGGGTGGCTCGCACTGCTGCGCGTCGTCGTCGGGGCCTGGTTCGTCAAGGCAGTGTGGACCAAGCTCACCGTGGCCTTCGCCTGGGGTGTGCTCCCGTATCTCACCGTCTCGCCGCGCTTCGTCGGCTTCCACCCGAAACGGGTGGCGGAGTTCGCGGCGGGCAATCCCATCGGCTGGTACAAGGAATTCCTCGAGCAGACCGTGCTGCCGAACGCGGCGCTCTTCGCCACCCTCCAGGCCTGGGGCGAGGTGGCAGTGGGCGTCGGCCTCGTGCTCGGCTTCGCGACGCGGCTGAGCGCGGTGGTGGGGCTCTACCTCGCGGTGAACTTCGGGCTGGCGAGCCAGTGGATGAGCTTCGGGCAGCAGGGCTTCCACGTGCTGCTCGCGACCTCGATGGTGGTCTTCCTCGGCGCGGGCGCCGGCCGCGCGTGGGGTCTCGACGGGCTCCTGCTCCGGCGGGCCGGGCCGACGGTGACCCGATGGCTGCGGCTCCTCGCGTGAGCGGGTCCCGCGTCGGCCGCCGCGCCTTCCTGGGTGGGCTCGCCGCGGCGGGATGCGCCGCGCTGACCCCGCGCGCGGCCCGCGCCGAGGACGTCTACACCGTCGGCGTGCTGCTTCCCCCCGATGCCGACAAGGCCACCGAGCTCGGCCGTGGGGCCGCGCTCGGCCTCGACGACGCCAACGCCCTCGCCACCCTCTTCGGCAAGCGGCTGCGCCTCGAGACCGAGGTGGACCGCGGCGACGGCCAGGCCGGCCGCGCCCTCGCGCGCGCCGGCGCGCTCGCCATCGTGGGGGGCGCGGGCCCGGGCGGCGGCGAGGCGCTGCTCCAGGCGGCCGGCGGGGGCGCGCCGGTGCTGAACGTCGGCGCGCCCGACGACCGCCTGCGCAACGAGGGCTGCGACCGGCGCGCGTTCCACCTGACGCCGAGCGTGTCGATGTACGTCGACGCCCTCGCCCAGGTGCTGATCGAGCAGCGGAAGCTCGCGCGCTGGGCGCTGGTGGGCGACGGCTCGCCGCGGGGCGGCGAGATCGAGGCGGCGGCCCGGCGGAGCGTGGCGAGCCGCGGCGGCACCGTGATCGCGGAGGCGGCCGCCGCGGACATCGTGCTGCTGGCCGTCGACGATCGGGGAGTGGACGCCGCGCTGGCGCGCGCGATCGCGGACGGGCGGCGGCCCGACCGGATCGCCGGCGTCGGTGAGGCCGGGCTCCGCCTTCCCCTGGAACGAGCCGCCGGGTTCTGGGCCCTCGGCTGGCACTACGAGCTGGAGCGCTTCAGCGCCCGCGAGCTGAACGGGCGGTTCCGCCGCCGCTTCAACGCCCCCCTCGCCGAGGCCTCGTGGGCCGCGTGGGCCGCGGTGAAGCTGGCCGGCGAGGCGGTGGTGCGCAGCGGGGCCGGGGACGGTGCCGCCCTCGTGGCGTTCATGGAGTCGGCGCCGCCGTTCGACGGTCACAAGGGCGAGGCGTTGACGTTTCGCAAGTGGGACCATCAGCTCCGGCAGCCGCTCTACGTAATCGGGCCCCGCAAGCGCGAGGAGGTCGGCGCCGCGGTCGGTCCGTACGCGGTGCTGGCCGACGCGGGCGGCAAGAACCTCGACGCGCTCGGCACGACGATGGCGGAGAGCCGCTGCCGGTTCACGCCGTGAGGGAGAACACCGCCATGGGACCACGCTGGATGGGGGAATCGAGCTGGGTGAGGGGAGCCCTGCTCGCGCTGGCCGGCCTCGGCGCGCTGGCCGCGGGCGCGGGCGCCGAGCCGCTGGTGTACGTCTCGAACGAGCGCTCCAACAACGTGACGGTGATCGACGCGGCCACCGACAAGGTCGTGGCCACGGTGGCGGTCGGCAATCGGCCGCGCGGCATCGGGGTCAGTCCCGACGGGCGGACCATCTACGTGGCCCTCGGCAACGACAACGTGATCGCGGCGGTGGACGCGGGCACGCGCGCGGTGAGGGCGCGCTTCCCGGTGGGCAGCGATCCGGAGGCCTTCGCGGTGAGCCCGGACGGCGCGCGGCTCTACGTGTCCAACGAGGACGCCGCCACCGCCTCGGTCCTCGACACCAAGACGGGCAAGGTGCTGGCCGCGATCAAGGTCGGCACCGAGCCGGAGGGCGTGGCGGTGAGCCCCGACGGCCGGCTCGTCTACGTGACCGCCGAGACCACCCACACCGTCTCGGTCATCGACGCGGTCGCGCTCAAGACCGCGGCCACGATCCTGGTCGGCAGCCGCCCGCGGGAGTCGGCCTTCACGCCCGACGGGCAGCGCGCGCTGGTCACCGCCGAGATCGGCGGCGCGGTCTCGGTCATCGACGTCGCGAGGAACGCGGTGGTGTCCACCCTCAAGCTGGACCGGCCCGCGCCCAAGCCCAAGGGTGTCGTCGTCCACCCGAGCGGCAAGTGGGCCTACGTCGCCAACGGGGGATCCAACGACGTGGCGGTCATCGACATGGAGGGGCCGAAGGTCGCCGCCTTCATCCCGGTGGGGGTCCGCCCGTGGGGTCTCGGCATCACCCACGACGGCAAGAAGCTCTACGTGGCCAACGGGGTGTCGGAGAGCGTGTCGGTCATCGACACCGCGAGCCAGAAGGTGGTGGCCACGATCGCGGTCGGGAAGGGGCCGTGGGGCATCGCGGTGAGCCGCTAGCCGGCTCCGGGAGGATCGCGTGAAGATCCCGAGAGCGCTCCACGAGCACATCGACACCGCCTTCCCCGCCAACGTCTGCCTGGTCGCCGTCGTCCGGCCGGACGGGTTCCCCCAGGTGAGCCCGCGCGGCAGCACGATGGTGTACGACGACGAGCACCTCGCGACCTGGGAGCGCGGACGGGGCTCGACCGCCACCACCCTCGCCAACGGGACCAAGGTCACGGTCTATTTCCGGAAGCCGCAGCTCCGGGAGTCGGGCCTCCTGCCCAAGGGCGGCATCGCGCGCTTCTACGGCATCGCGGAGGTCCACCGCTCCGGGCCGGCCTACGAGGAGGTGTGGCGGCGCCTGGTGCAGCCGGAGAAGGACCGCGATCCGGACAAGAAGGGCTTCGCGGTGCTGATCGCGGTGGAGCGCGCCGAGGACCTCGAGGGCAAGCCGCTCGATCTTGATCGAGCCGGCGGGGATCGAGCCGGCGGGGCGGCGGGCGGGGCGTGACCATGTGGCGGCACACGTGGCGACTCGCCGGCCGGCATCGGGAGCTGGCCCTGGTCCTGATCTTCATCGCGACGGCGGGCTGGGAGCTGATCGAGTTCCTGGTGATGGAGGGGCCGCGCGGGGTGACCGGGGCGTGGCCGCTCACCCTGCACTCGCTGCAGGTGCTGGTCGCGGTCGGCGTCGCGGGCGCGGTGTTCCGCGCCTGGCAGCACCGCACCCGCTACGAGGCGGTGCTCACCACCATGGTCGAGCAGAACGTCATGGCCCAGGAGGAGGAGCGCCGCCGGATCGCCTACGATCTCCACGACGGGATCGCCCCCCTCATCGTGAGCGCCAAGCAGCACGTGGACACCGGGCGCGACCTCGCGGGCCGTGACGCGGCGCGGGCCGGCCACGAGCTCGCGCGCGCGACCGATCGTCTGGATCGCGCCATCGTCGAGACGCGCCGGGTGCTGCAGGCGCTCCGCCCGTCCGCGGTGGCCTCACTCGGACTGGCGGAGGCGGCGCGGCGGGCCCTCGACGACGCGGGTCAGGAGGCGGGCTGGACCACGCGCTTCGTGGCGGACATGGGCGACGCGCGCATGCCCGCCGCGGTCGAGACCGCGGCCTTCCGCATCCTGCAGGAGGGCCTGGCCAACGCGGCGCGCCACGCGGCCAGCACCGAGGTGGAGGTCGCGCTGCGGCGGCGGGCCGGCTGGCTCGATCTCGAGGTGCGCGACAACGGGGTGGGGCTCGGACGCGACGGCGGAGCCGGGCGCGGGCACGGTCTCGGACTCGCCGGCATGCGGGAGCGGACGCGGCTCCTCGGCGGCACCTTCGCGATCGAGAGCGGCGCCGGCGGCGGCACCCACATCCGGGTGGCCCTGCCGCTGGTGGTCGGAGTCGGCGATGCCGTGGCCGAGTGAGCCCCCGATCCGCGTCCTGGTGGTGGACGATCACCCGATGGTGCGGGAGGGGCTCCGCAGCATGCTCCACGGCGACGGCGTGGAGATCGCGGGAGAGGCCGCGAGCGGCGCGGAGGCGCTCGGCCGGGCCGCCGAGCGCGACGTGGACGTGGTCCTGCTCGACCTCGAGCTGCCCGACATGGACGGCCTCGCGGTGCTCCGCCGCGTGCGGGAGATCGACGCCCGCCTGCCGGTGCTGGTGGTGACCATGCACCAGGACCCCGCGCTGGTGCGCCGCGCGGTGGAGGCGGGCGCCACCGGCTACGTGCTCAAGGGGATCGGCCGGAGCGAGCTGCTCGCGAGCATCCGCGCGGTGCGGCGCGGCGAGGCGGTGTTCGACCAGAACCTCCTGAGGGCGGCCCTCGCGAGCCGGGACGTGGCGCCGGCCGTGGTGGCCGACGGCGCGGGGTTCGAGCGCCTGTCGCGCGTGGAGCTCGACCTGCTCCGGCTCATCGCGGCCGGCCTCACCAACCGCCAGATCGGCCAGCGACTTCGCTGGAGCCACGCCACCGTGAAGAAGTATGTCCAGCGCGTCCTCGAGAAGCTGGACGTCCAGGACCGGACCCGCGCCGCGGTGGAAGGCGTCCGCCGCGGCCTCGTCGACTGAGCGCGGCCCGGCCGCTCCCCCTGGCTGGGCGCTTTCGGCGCTTGGGATCCCGGTCGAGAAGTACGCGGGCAACGTGCAGTCGCTGAGGGGCTTGATCTCTCCGACACCCTCTTTCGCCGGCACCTCGGCCATGCGCCCCGCAACGCCGTGTTCAGTGGCAGGCAGTGGCGGTCTCTACCGGCGCGATCAAGGCCCGTACGCCGGGGCGGGCTAACCGAGGGCTAGAACCGCCAGGAAAGGCCGCCGTGGAAGGTGATCGGCGCCGCCGGCGTCAGAAAGCGCTGCACGGGCGCGCCGTCCGCCCTGGAGTTGGGGGCGAACGTCCCGAAGGTCTCGTACTCTGAGTCGAGGAGGTTCTGCACGGCAAAGAACGCCGTCAGCCCCTTGAACCGAGCGTGGAGCGCGGCGTTCATCACGAAATAGTCGCCGAGCTGCCGCTCGGCGTTGGCCTCGTCGCCGCGCAGCCACTGCCGACCGACATACGCGCCCGACAAGGCGAACGTGAGCCAATCGGTGAGCCGGACGTCCACCCCGGCGTTCACGCGCTGGCGCGGGACCAGCGACAGGTTGCTGCCCTTGCGGACGAACTGAGTGCAGGGCGGGGCCGCGCAGTCGGCGGTGACGCGGGAGGTGCCGAGGAGCGCGTCGTCGCGGAAGGTCGCCTCCGTGTACGCGTAGTTGATCCACGGCTCGAAGCGGCCGAATCGGCCGCGGAGCGCGAGCTCGACACCCTGCCGTCGAGTGTTGCCGACGTTCTGGAAGAACAGCCCGACAGTACCGGTCGGGGAGACCGAGAAGATGTCGTCTCGTACGTCGGTCCGGTAGAGACTCAGCGCCCCCTCCAGCCAGGACCACGGCCGGGCCCGCACGCCGACCTCGTAGTTGCGTGCCTTGACGGGCTTGAGCGGCGGGTCCGACGCCACGCCGGCTTGCAGCCCGGGGCAGATCGTCGCGGGAGACGCGCACGTGAGCTCCAGGAACGAAGGCGCGCGGAATCCCTCGGCGTAGGTGAAGTACAGGTCCACGTTCCGCGTCGGGTTGTAGTTGATCCCGAAGCGCGGCTGCGTGCGCACATAGGTATGGTCTCCACTGCTACGGGGAGCGTCAGGGTCGGGGGTGCGGTCGCCGATCTGGTGGCGCAGGAACTCGAACCGCGCCGACGTGGTGACGACGAGCTGGTCCCCGGCCAGCCAGAGGCCGCGCGCGACGTCGAAAGTGTTCTGAACCCAGGCGCCCACCGAGTTCTGACTGTCGCGCACGTTCGAGTCAATCTCGCGCACGTCGGGGGCGGGCTCCAGAAAGACCTTCACGCGCGCGTCGGTGTTCGCGTAGTCGAGGCCCAGCTGGAGCCGGTTCGGCCGGTCGAAGAGCGTCGTCTGCCAGGTCGCCTCGACCGTGCCCCCCGCCGTCGTCGTGTTCGTGAAGGACCGCGTGTTGGCGGCGGCGAGGTTGACGTTGAACTGCTCGGCATCGAGCGTGCGGACGAACGCGGTCACGGCGACCGACCAGTGCTCGCCCAACTCCTGCTTCAGATTCAGGGTGACCAGGTTCATCAGGGGTTGGAAGAAATCGCCCACGGTGAAGTTGCGCGTACGGTGCTGGCTCAGCTCGCTCTCCGGCAAGGACCCCGGCTGCTCGATTCGATTCTGCGCCCGCTGGTACGAGAGCGAGAGGTCCGTGCCCCCGGAGCGCAGACCGAAGCGCGTGAAGAGCCGGCCCACGCGGCTCGCCGAGGCGTCGCGCCAGCCATCCTCACGGAAGTAGGTGCCCGCGACGTAGTAGTCGAACGGCCCCTCCGCGCCGCCCAACCGCAGCCGGTACTGCTGACGCCCAAAGCTCCCCCACTCGGCTTCCGGCACGAGCTCGCGGACCTCGCCACCCCGGCGTGTCACGATGTTTAGGACGCCGCCGATCGTGTTGCGGCCGAAGACGGAGCCCGGACCACGGATCAACTCGATGCGCTCGACGTCGTCGAGCGGCAGGAGGTCGAAGTTGATCTCCTCGACCGTCGGCTCATTGACTCGGACACCGTCCACGAACACGCTGATACCCTGCGGCGAGCCGGTGACCGAGGTGCCCTGGAAGCCGCGGACCGAAAGGTCCATCTGGAAGGGGTTGCCCTGCTGGTCGGGCGTCGTCACGCCCGGCAGCCGCCGGAGCGCCTCCTGCACCGTGACGGCGCCGGTCTCACGGAGCCGCGCACCCGGAATTACCTCGATCGCGGCCGGAATGCTCGACGCCGGCAGCGGAGTGCCCGGCAGCCGGCCCGCCGTGACCTCGACGGGGGGGAGCGTGATCACCGACGGCTCCGCGGCCGGCTCCTCCTGAGCGGCGGCCGGGCCCACGACCAGGAACACGGCCACGAGGGTCGAGAGACACACTGGGTGGAATCGCATCGTCGGGATCGCCACGCTCCGTTCCGGACGGACTCGTGGGGTATAGCTCGTCCGGCGGGCGGGTGGCAAGGGCCATCCGGCTATCAACCGGGTGGCCAGGTGGCTACGGATCGCGGCCGGGGGGAATGAGCCTCAGGGTTCTTCCGCAGCGTGCGGGGGGACGCGGCGCCTGATCGCGCGCTAGCCGCGCCCCCGGGGACCCCCGCGCAGCCGGGGGTCGAGCAGGTCGCGCAGGGCGTCGCCCAGCATGTTGAAGCCGAAGACGGCCAGGCTGATCGCGATGCCGGGGAAGACCGCGATCCACGGGGCCTGGATCATGTAGGTGCGGCCGGAGCCGCTCAGCATGGCGCCCCACGACGGGGTCGGGGGCGGGACGCCGAAACCCAGGAAACTCAGCGAGGACTCCGCCAGGATCGCCACCCCGAGGCCGAGGGTCATCACCACCATGATCGGGGCCGCGATGTTGGGCAGCACGTGGCGGGCGATGATCCGCCAGTCCCGGCAGCCGGTGGCCCGCGCCACCTCGAGGTACTGGTTCTCGCGGATGGCCAGCACCGCGCTGCGGATGATCCGCGCGTTGGCGGCGGTTCCGCCGATCCCGAGGGCCAGGATCACGTTGCCGAGCCCCTGCCCGAGCATGGCCATGATGGTCAGCAGCACCACGAAGCCGGGGAAGGCCATCATGGTGTCGATGCCGCGCTGGAGCACGGTGTCGACGCGCCCGCCGTAGTAGCCGGACAGAACGCCGACGATGGCGGCGAGCAGCGTGCTGATCGCCACCGCTCCGAGCCCCAGCAGCATCGAGATGCGCGCCCCGTAGATCACGCGGCTCAGGATGTCGCGTCCGAAGTCGTCGGTGCCGAGCGGGTGGCTCAGGCTGGGCGCGCGCAGGCGGTCGCTCGACCTGACCTCGACGGGGTCGTAGGGCGCGAGCACCGGAGCCAGGAGGGCGGTGGCCACCAGCCCCACGATGAGCAGGCCGCCCAGCGCTCCGAGCGGCTTGGCCCGCATCACGCGGAGGAGCGACATGCCGATCGTCTAGCCGAAGCGGATGCGCGGATCGAGGAAGCCGTAGACCACGTCGATCACAAGATTGAGCCCGATGATGCCGGTGGCGAGGAACAGGTTGATGCCCTGGATGACCGGGTAGTCGCGCCAGGTGATCGCGTCGAGCAGGAACTTCCCCATGCCGGGCAGGACGAAGATGCTCTCCATGATGACGGTGCCCCCGAGGAGGGCGGAGAGCTGGAGGCCCATGATCGTGACCACCGGGATCATGGCGTTCTTCAGCACGTGCCGGGCGATGACCGCGGACTCGGGCAGGCCCTTGGCCCACGCGGTGCGGACGTAGTCCTCGCGCAGCACCTCGAGCACCATCGAGCGGGTCATGCGCATGATGCTCGCGGAGAGGGCGAGCCCGAGGATGAGGGCGGGGAGCAGGAGCTGGGAGAGGTTCTTCACCGGGTCGCGGGTGAACGGGGTGTAGCGCATGGGCGGCACCCACTGCCACCAGATCGACGCGCCCACGATGACCACGGTGGCCGTCCAGAAGCCGGGGATGGAGAGCCCGCCGATGGCGCCGGTGCGGAACAGGTAGTCGAGCCAGGTGTCCTGCCGGACCGCCGAGAAGATGCCGGTGGGCACCGCGATCAGGATGCCGAAGAACATGGCGAGCAGGGCCAGCTCGAGGCTCACCGGGAGGCGCCGCAGGATCTCGTCGAGCACCGGCTCCTTGGTCCAGAACGACACCCCCAGGTCTCCCTGCAGCGCGTGGCCGAGGTAGGTGAGGTACTGGCGATAGAAGGGCCGGTCGAGGCCCATCATCTGCTCGAGCTTCGCCTTGTCGCTGGCGTAGCCCTGCTCGCTCATCATGAGGGTCACGATGTCGCCGGGGAGCAGCCGGATGATGGAGAAGACGAGCAGGGTGACGAGGAGCAGCGTCGGCACCAGCAGCATCAGCCGGCGGAGCACGTAGCGGGACATCAGGGAGCCGGCGATCAGGCCTTCTTGCCGTCGAGCCAGATCTCCTCGTAGCGCTGGTCGTAGGCGTTGATCGGGACGACGTAGTTCTTCACCCACGGCTGGACGCCGTAGTGGGCGATCGGGCAGTAGAGGAACACGTTGGGCGCGTCGTCCAGCAGCAGGCGCTGGATCTGGTGGACCATGTCCACCCGCTTCTTCTGGTCCAGGATCTTGGCCTGCTCGTCGATGAGCCGGTGGATCTCCTTGTTGCCCCAGCGGTAGTAGGTGGCGTTGGCGCCGTAGTAGGGCCGGAACGCCTCCTCGGGCTCCTCGCCGGTGAGCGCGGTGTGCACGCTCATCGAGTAGTCGTAGGAGTAGCTCTTGTTGTAGTACTGCGCCATCTCCATGGGCTTGAGGTTCACCTGGATGCCCACCTTGGCGAGCTGGTCCTTCACCACCTGGGCGCTCTTCACGTTGTCGCCCGGGCTGCCCACGATCAGCTCGGTCTCGAAGCCGCTCGCGTAGCCCGCCTCGGCGAGGAGGCGCTTGGCCTTCTTGAGATCGTACTCGGGCCGCGCGGAGGCGGGCAGGGCCCACGGCTTCCGGTAGGTCGGCACCGGCCCGGTCATGGTGATGCCCCAGCCGCTGCGCACGACCTCGATGAACTCCTCCCCTCGGATCGCGGCCTGGATGGCCTGGCGCACCTTCTTCTCGATGAAGGGAGGCTTGTTCGGGCGCTGGTCGTCGTAGGGCCGGGTGCGCAGCACGATGGGGAACATCGTGGTGATGTCGGCCACGTGGATCTTGGCCGCCTTGATCGAGGGCACGTCCGCGAACTCGAGGTAGGAGATGTCGGTCTGCTGCCCGCGGAACGCGGCGGTGGCCGCCACCGGATCGATCACGTACTGCAGGCGCACCTCGTCGAGGTAGGGCAGGCCCTTCTTGAAGTAGGCGGGGTTCTTCACGAACACCGCCTCCTGGTCGCGCCGGTACTCCTGCATGATGAAGGGGCCGGTGCCGATGGCGTGGCGCTGCAGGTCGCCGTGCTTCTCCACCACCTCGCGCGCCACGATCACCGTCCACGGGCTCGCGATGTAGTTGAGGAACGGGGCGTAGGGCTCCCGGGTCTTGAACACGATGGTGTACTTGTCCGGGGTCTGGATGCTCGCGAGCTTGTCGAGGAAGAAGTAGGCGTGCTGGAACTTGCCCGGCTGGTTCGTCATCTGCCGCTCGATGCTGTACTTGACGTCCTCCGAGGTGAGCTCGCGTCCGTTGACCGGCGGCACGTTGTGGAACTTCACACCCGGCTTCAAGTGGAAGACGTAGGTGAGGTCGTCCTTCTGCTCCCAGCTCTCGGCGAGGTCCGGCTGGATCTTGGTGCCGTCGTGGTTGAACTTCAGCAGCGCGTTGTAGGTCTGGTGGACCACCTGGAGGGTGGTGTTCCAGGTCTCGAGGTGCGGGTCGATGCCGCGGATCGGCCCGCTGCGCACCACCAGGGTGCCGCCGCGCTTCGCGTCGGTCTTGCCCTGGGCCCACGCGATGCGGGCCCCGCCCGCGGCCAGCCCGGCCGCCCCGAGGGCGCCCGCCTGGAGAAAGCTCCGTCGTGACAGATCGCTGGCAGGCTTCATGGGGCTCCCCCTGTTCTCCGATGATCAGGTGACGTCCACGCCGCGCGGCCCTCGTCGCCCGCTCGGTGGCAGGGAGAATGGCCCGTCAGACCGGCGGAGTCAAGGACCGGCGCGGCCGGGTCGGGAGCGCCCGGCTCGCGCGCGCGAGAAATCTGGTCGAGCGGAAGCGGCCTCGGCTAGGCTACCGGCCAGGAGGCGGGAGCCATGCGACGGAGGACACCTCGATGACAGCGGATCTCGTCCTGTACGCGGTCGACGGCCCGATCGGGACCGTGACGATCAACCGTGGCGACAAGCTCAACGCGATCAGTCCCGAGCTCAAGAAGCGGCTGATGGAGCGCCTGCACGAGGCCGATCGCGACCCGGCCACCCGGGTGGTGGTGCTGCGGGCCGAGGGCCGGTCGTTCTCGGCCGGCTACGACATCGGCCCGAGCCCGGCCCGCGCGGCCCGCAAGGGCAACGCGCTCGCCTGGCACGAGTCGCTCACCGACGACGTGGCCCTCGAGATGACGCCGTGGGACATGCGCAAGCCGGTGATCGCCTCGGTCCAGGGCCACTGCCTGGGCGGGGGCTGCGAGCTCGTGATGATGTGCGACATCACGATCGCGGCCGACGACGCGCAGTTCGGGGAGCCGGAGATCCGCTTCTCCAACGTGGGGCCGGCCCTGGTCATGCCGTTCATCATCGGCTTCAAGCGCGCGCGGGAGATCCTCTACCTGGGCGACCCGATCGACGCCCAGACCGCGCTCGCGTACGGGATGGTCAACCGCGTCGTCCCCCGCGCCGAGCTGCACGCGGCCACCCTCAAGTTCGCGCGCCGGATGGCGCTGATGTCGCCGGAGGCCCTCATGGCGACGAAGCTCGCGATCAACCGGGGCGCCGACGCGGCCGGATTCCGCAACGCGATCCGCGGCGGCCTCGACGTGCTGGCCGGGCTCTACGCGGCCCGCACCGAGGTCGGCACGAAGTTCGACGAGATCCGCGAGAAGGAGGGGCTCGGCGCCGCGCTGCGCTGGCGGGCGGAGCAGTTCAAGGAGTAGGTGCGGGAGCGGGCCGGCTAGGAGGAGCGCCGCTGTCGCCGCGGCGCCCGCGCGGCCCGCAGGGCGCGCCACTCCAGGTCGGAGAGGCTCAGGGCCCTGGTGCCCGGGCCCACGATGCGGACCACCGCCAGCGCCTTGCGGCGCGAGAGCGCGCGAACCGGGGGCTTCCGCTTGGCGGCCATGGCCCGCGTATTCTATTCGGCCCCGGGGCGTGATGTAAAGGCGCCGGGACCGGCCACCCACAGGAGGCGCCGATGGACCCGACGACGTGGTCGCACATGTTCGCCCTCTCGCTGCCGGTGCTCGAGAAGATCCTGCGCCCGATCGTCGTGTACGTGTTCCTCATCGTGGGGCTGAGGCTCGCGGGCAAGCGCGAGCTGGCCCAGCTCAACCCCTTCGACCTGGTCGTGCTGCTGACGCTCTCGAACACGGTACAGAACGCGATCATCGGCGAGGACAACTCGGTGACCGGCGGGCTGATCGGGGCGGCGACCCTGCTGGCGGTCAACTACCTGGTGGTGCGGTTCCTCTACTCGCACGAGCGCCTGGACCAGGCGGTGACCGGCGCCGCCGACGTCCTCATCGAGAACGGCCGCGTGAAGACCGAGCGGCTGCGGCGGGAGCTGATCACGATGCCGGAGCTGGAGGCCGCCGCCCACCGGCAGGGCTTCGCCTCCCTCGACGAGATCGAGCGGGCGATCCTCGAGCCGAGCGGCACCATCTGCTTCGT
>Ga0207665_10002069_pt1 | contig 13532 bp, 8 predicted proteins | sample LARL112metaG_FD_184351 | JGI IMG/M metagenome (GOLD analysis project Ga0207665, IMG submission 184351) | Corn, switchgrass and miscanthus rhizosphere microbial communities from Kellogg Biological Station, Michigan, USA - LAR L11-2 metaG... | ecosystem: Host-associated > Plants > Roots >...
GCGACGTGTTCTCCATGTTTCCGAGTGGGGAAATCGTTCTAGCGGTCGGTCCAGAGGGCGGCTGGACGGACGAAGAACTGCAATTCTTTGACAAGACGGGGTGGGTTTCCATCTCCCTCGGTTCCACGATTTTGCGAGCGGAGACCGCCGCCATCGCAGCCACCGCGATCACAATCTCAGAATTGGGCGGCTGATTGATCTTCGATACATTCGCAGGAGAAAATTGGTCATGAATAAAGGTCACATTTACTTCGAAATCCAGGCCGACGATACCAAGCGCGCGATCGACTTCTACTCTGAAGTCTTTGGATGGAAATTCTCGCTGGTTCCTGGGCTTCCCATTCTTTACTGGACCATCGAAACCGGAGGTTCGCGAGGGGGGCTGCTGGAGCGGCCCGCCAAGACGCCTCCGCCGCAATCGGGAACGAATGCTTTTGTCTGCTCGCTGGAGGTAGAGAATTTCGACGCAACAGCTGCAACCATCCAGGACCTGGGCGGAATCGTGGCGCTTCCCAAGTTCGCGGTACCGAACACGTGCTGGCAGGGATACTTTGTCGACCCCGAAGGAAACACCTTCGGAATTTTTCAAGTTGATCCAAAAGCCGGCAACTAGGTTCATGGGCGACAACGACACGCGAGGCGGGCGCGGGGCCCGCCTCCACCCACCCAATCGGTCCGGAGATCGCTTCTTTGCACAACTTCGCAAGTGATATCCTGACCACACATGGCGTCTCCGAAGTCTAACTCCCGTCCGGCTTTGTTCCTTCCAGACGATCGCCAGCGCGAGGCTATTGAGCACGTCCACGGGCCCATGTTGGTCGTGGCAGGGGCGGGCACAGGGAAGACTTCCGTCTTGACTCACCGCATTGAACGCCTGGTCAAGGAAGGGCATGCTCAGCCCCAGGAGATTCTCGCCCTCACCTACACGAAGAACGCTGCGAACGAAATGCGCGACCGTGTGGGGAAGTTGTTGGGCGGCAAAGAAGTAAACGCAGCGACGTTCCACGACTACTGCCTCGACCTGCTCAAGCGAGTCGGTAAGGATTTTGGAGTGCTCGACGAAAAGGATCTCTGGATCTACCTGCGACGGCGCATTCGCGAACTTCGTCTCGAACACTATATCCGCGCCGCTAATGTGGCTCAATTCCTGAACGACCTGCTCGAATTTGTGAGCCGCTGTCACGACGAACTCGTAACACCCGAGAAGTACGAAGAGTACGTGGAACGGCTGGAGCACAAGGAAGTGCCGATGCCGCGTGTCGTAAAGTCGAAGAATGTGCTAGACGACGCTGAGGTACTCGGGCGCTGCCGCGAGATCGCCCGCGTCTTTACCACCATGGAACGCTGGCTGCTGGAAGAAAACCTAGGTACCTTCGGCCACATGATCACGCGCGCGCATGCCTTGCTGCACAGCGATGAAACGGTGCTGACCGCAGCGCGTGCCCGGGCCCGTTTCATTCTTGCCGACGAGTTTCAGGATGCCAACTACGCGCAGATTGAGATTCTCGCCCGCCTGGCCGGGAAGGATGGCAACATCTTCGCTGTCGGAGATCCCGACCAGGCCATCTACCGTTTTCGCGGTGCATCGAGCGCAGCCTTCCAGTTGTTCGATCGTCATTTCCCCAACGCCAAACGCGTAATCCTCGAAAAGAATCGCCGTTCCACCACTCCGATTCTCCGCAGCGCGTTCGCGCTGATCGACAAGAACCCACCGGTGTTCGCCAAACACTCCGACGGGAAGCTCGCGTATCGTCGCGCCCCGCTTCAGTCCGCGCGCGAAGAGGAAGCGATAAAAACCGGTACGCAGTTGCCCAGTCCTCCGGTCGCGGTGGTGGTCCTCGCGACCAGAGACGCCGAAGGGCCCGACGTGGTCGCTTATCTTCGGAGTGTGCAAAAGAAAACGAAGTGCAAGTGGTCGGACTTCGGCATCCTCTACCGCTCTCACTACAACCGCGATGACGTGGTGCGGGAGTTGGCGGAAGCCGGAATCCCGTTCGTCATTGAGAGCATGGATATCTCCGACACCCCCGAAGCTCGCGACCTGTTTGCCTGCCTCAACGCAGTCGTTTCCGGCGGTGACGACGTCAGCCTGTTTCGGGTGGCCGCGTTGCCGTGTTTCCATGTTCACCCGGGAGGTCTTCGCCAAGTCATGCGAGCCAACGCCCGCGAGAAACGTGAAGACCATGTCGTTCCGCTTTCCGACGTGCTCGTCGGGGTCGTGGGCGGCGCGGACGTGATCGACGCGGTGAAACGTACGCGTGATGAAATTCGGCGAAGGGAAGCCAAAGCGCGGGCCGCCCTGGACATTATTGTCACACAGTTCGCTCTCGATGCCTCCTCGCCGATTCTGCAGGCTACCTTGCGTTTCGTGGACGAATGGGAAAAGAAGAAGGTCAACAAAACGACTGAGCTAGAGGAACTCGTCGATTATCTCGGGTACTTCCGGGAAGCGGGAGGCGTGATTCCCATGGAGTCGCTCGAAAACGAGAACGCCGTCCGCCTCATGACCGCGCATGGTGTCAAGGGCCTGGAGTTCCCGCACGTCTTCATACTTCGTGCCAATCCTCCGGCTTTCCCTTGTTCGTACAAGGAGACGCTGGTTGCTTTCCCGCGGGAACTGCGCGATCCGGATTCGATCACAGAGGCCGACGACAAGACGCTTCATGGACAGGAAGAGCGACGCCTTTTCTATGTAGCCATGACCCGCGCCCGCGACACGCTGCACATTTACGCGCGTGAGGGTACAGGCAAGGTCAACAAGACACCGGCCGGCTACATGCGCGAGTTGATTGAAGACAAAACTCTTTCCCGCTGGCTGTCAGCGGTCCCGGCTTCGGGTACACAGACGACTCTCGATATCTTCGCGGAGGCCGCCGTCGCCTATCCAGCGGAGTCGCAAACGAATCTCTGGTTCGAGATGCCAGTACTTGAAGGTCTGCATACCCGGCTGAGCGCGTCGGCAGTCGATACCTATGAACGCTGTGGATTGCAGTTCAAACTCGAGCGCGATTGGCGCTTGTCGACCAGGCCAGCGGCGGCGATGCAATACGGCGCTGCTATCCATCGCGTGCTCAAGACTTACTTTGATTCCGTGAAGCTGAAACGTCCCAAAACCGATGATGAACTCATCGACCATTTCCGTAGCTACTTGGCAGAGGCCAAGATTCATGAAGCCTACCAGCACGAACTTTACGAGAATCAGGGCGTCGAGCAGTTACGCAACTTCCTCGTAGCCGCCCGCTCGGTGTCACCCCCAGACGTTCTGTTTACCGAGCAGTCATTTGAAATTCGTTTGGGCGAAACAACCATCGCTGGCCGGATTGATCGCATCGACCAACGGCCGGACGGGAGCGTCGCGATCGTGGACTATAAGACGGGCAAAGCGCGTGATCAGGAGGATGCCGACGAGAGCCTGCAGTTGTCACTCTACGCAATTGCCGCCGCCGAGAAGTGGGGATACAAGGTCGGCGCACTGATTTTTCACAACCTGGAAGAGAATGTTCCGGTGATTACGTCCCGCACAGAATCGCAACTAATTGCGGCGCGCGGTCGCGTGGAGGCGGCGGCCCAGGCAATCGCCGACGGAGTCTTCGAAGCGAAACCGGGAATGCATTGCAACTTCTGTGCATACCGGAGCTTGTGTCCCGAGAAGGAAAAGCGGATTCCGCGTCGCCTTGAAACCGTCGTGGCGAAGCGGCCGAACTAAATTGCGTGAACCGATTCGGACCCACAAAAAACTTAGGGGACGCTCTTGAGCGTCCCCTTTTTTGCTTTTACTGAACCTGCTTAGTGCTTCTTTTTCTTCTTTGCCTTTTTCTTGGTTGCCATTGTTCCTATTCTCCCTTCCATTTTTCATGGAAAATGTCGCAGTGGTCTTTTACTGCAACTAGTTGATGTATAGAGTTATTGAAAAATGAAGTCAAGAAAAAAATGATGATCAATCTTCGCAAGTTGTGACACCAAAGTCACCGCGAGAGAAGTTCTGAAGGAAAAGTCAACAAGAATTTCGAAGAGCGTGTCGCGCCGCTCGTGATTTATCTCTGACGAATACCCGGCAACGGAAGTCGAACACGCGCGAGATGGCAAATTCGTCTTGCGCTGGTGCTGCCCGCGCTCGCGTGAACGGTGCGCCGTCGTGCGACGCATTCATGCGCCGTGCATCTATAATGAAGGACGCGAAAATCTTCGCGGGAGCTTGATCCATGGCCTCTTTTGACGATGTTGTCATCATCTCCGGCTGCCGCACCGCCGTCGGAAAATTTCAGGGCAGCCTCTCGGATCTCAGTGCGCCGCAACTCGGAGCGATCGCTGTGCGCGAGGCCGTCAAGCGCGCTGGTATTGATCCCGCTCAAGTGGATGAGTGCATCATGGGGAACGTCGTTTCTGCCGGACTCGGGCAGAATCCCGCGCGACAGGCCGCAATCTTCGGCGGACTGTCACCTGCGACAGGTGCCATGACAATCAACAAGGTCTGCGGCTCCGGATTGAAATCCGTCGCTCTCGCGGCGCAAGCGATTCAAACCGGAAACAGTTCCATTGTCGTAGCAGGCGGAATGGAATCCATGACCAACGCGCCTTATCTTCTGCCCCAAGCTCGCAAGGGATACCGTCTGGGGAATGCGCAGATCGTCGACTCCATGGTGCACGATGGCCTGTGGGATATTTATAACGACTACCACATGGGGATCACGGCGAGAATGTCGCCGAGAAGTACGGCATCACGCGCGAAGAACAAGATCAGTTTGCCCTGAACTCTCATCGCAAGGCGTTGTCTGCGATCAAGGAGTGCCGCTTCAAGTCACAGATCGTTCCGGTCGAGATACCCGCGAAGAAGAAGGGCGCGCCCCCGGTTATTTTCGAAAAAGACGAGAGTCCTCGCGAGGATACAACCATCGAAGTGCTGCGCGCACTGAAGCCGGCCTTCAAAAAAGACGGGACTGTCACCGCAGGGAATGCGCCGGGAGTGAACGACGGCGCCGCTGCCCTCGTCGTAACCAGCGCAAAGCGGGCGCAGGAGCTTGGCGCCAAGCTGATGGTCCGCATCGTGGCACAGGCAACCAGCGGCGTTGAACCCAAATGGGTGATGATGGCTCCCGTCGGCGCTGTCCGCACCATCTGGGAAAAGACTGGCTGGAAGAACGAAGATGTCGATCTTTATGAACTCAACGAGGCCTTCTCAGTGCAGGCTTTGGGCGTGATGCGCGAGTTGGGTCTGAATCCCGACAAGGTCAATGTGAACGGCGGCGCGGTAGCGATCGGTCATCCCATTGGAGCCAGCGGCGCACGGGTTTTGGTCACCCTGATCTATGAAATGATTCGCCGCGATGTGAAGCGAGGCATTGCGGCGCTCTGTCTCGGGGGCGGCAACGCCGTGGCAATGGCCGTCGAGCGATAAGACGGCTGGCGGTCTCGAATCTCTGCGGGTAAATTTTCTGGGGAGCGTCGTCGGCCGGTTGGACGGCTGACATCCTATGCCTATCCCAAAGCTGGCGACCGTTATCTATCTCGCGTTTTGTATTGGTGAAAGCCAAGGGCAGGCCAGGTTCAGTGCGGCTGCCGTCGATACCTACCTGCAGTCATACGTTCGCACCAACAACTTTGCCGGTACCGTTGTCGTGGAGAAGAACGGTACGATTCTCTTCCAGAAAGCCTATGGTCTCGCCGACCGAGAACATAGGGTTGAGAACACTCCAGCGACCCGGTTCCATATAGCGTCGATGTCAATGCAATTCACGGCGGGAGCAGTCTTGCGCCTCGTGGACCAGGGCTTGATTAAATTAGATGACCACGTGGGAGAGTTTGTCCCCGGCATTCCCGGAGCAGAGCAGATTACGATTCGCGATCTTCTTGTCGAGCGTTCGGGATTGCCGGACATCAATGCGCTGCCCGACTACAACGAAATCCTGCAGCACCATCAAACGCCGGCGACTCTGGTCGGAAAGATTGCGGGTCAGCCTCTGCTCTTCGAGCCGGGTTCGAAATTTCTGCACGAGGAGCATTCCGCTTACAACCTTCTTGCCCTGATAGTTGAGAAGAAGACGGGTATGCCGTTTGCTTCAGCAGTGGAGAAACTTGTGTTCAGGCCAGTGGGTCTGACCGCCTCGGGTGTAGACGATGACGCCCCTACGCGCGCTGCACATATGGCGAAGGGGTATGAACCTGAGGGCACGTACGCACTGAAGCCCGCGACCGAAATTCATTGGTCCGCCAAAACAGGGAACGCTTCGGTCTATACGACGGCGGCTAACGAGGCGCGATGGGTGGGGACCCTGTTCCGCGGTCACGCAATGAGCCGCGCCTCGCGTGCAGCCATACTTGACACTTCTCAAAAGGTCGGCTATGGCTGGATGAGAGGCGAGAACAAACGGTTTGGAGAAATCGTTTACTACATGAACGGCCGGGCTCCCGGTTTTGCCTCATTCGTCCTTTACCTGCCGAGTGCGCAAATGACCGTCGTGCTGTTGAGTAATATCTACTCATCAGCGACGACGGCGATCGGGTATGACGTTGCGGCCTTGTCCATCGGCCTGCCCTATGAGCCATTCCATCTCAAGGATCCAGGGCCGACACCAGCAGAACTGAAGATGTGCGAGGGCAAGTTTCAGTTTGGTGCGGACTTCTACCAGCCAAATGCAGTGACGACGCTGCTCGCACAGGATCAAGAGCTCTCGATGCGGTGGCCCGACGGAAGCATTTCGCCGCTCATTCCGCTTTCGGTGGATCGCTTTGTGGATCGATCGTACTGGCAGGACGTTAAGATTGAGCGCGATGCATCGGGAAAACCATCCGCTCTCATCTACGACCATTTTCAAGGAAAAGCAGCGAAGCCAGAATAGTGTGGAAGTCGAGACCGTCGATCTTTACTTCACCGCCGAAATAGGAAGCGTGACCGTGAAAACGGCGCCGCCGTCGGGGGAGTTCGCCGCGTCCACACTTCCGTTATGTTCCTTCATGACGGACTTACATATGCTTAGGCCCAATCCTGTGCCGCGGCCTGGACGCTTTGTCGTGTAGAAAGGATCGAAAATGCTGGACAAGTTTTCCTTCGGAATGCCAGGACCATCGTCGTGGAAGCTGACCCAGACCAAGTTGTCCCCTTTGCCCAGACGGATTCGCAGTGTGCCCTTGTCGCGGGCGTCGCGGATGGCCTGCTCCGCGTTAAGAATGAGATTCAGGAACACCTGCATCAACTGGTGCGGATCGCCAAGCGCATAAGGAACTCCGGCCTCTTTCAAAAAGTCGACCGTGATGTTGTTCTTGCGTAGCGAATAGGCGTGCAGGTTCAGGGTGCGTTCGACCACCTCGACAAGGTTGATCTTGCTTTTGCCCGGTGCGGGCGGCCGCGAGAAATAGGTCAGGTTCTGGACGATTTCTGCCGCGCGCCGAGCTTGCTGCTGCAGGATTGCGAGTTGCTTGCGAGAGCCTTCATTGGTCTCGGTGTCCTGCAAGAGTTCGCTGACCCCCATGATGGCGGTCAGAGGATTGTTCAATTCGTGGGCGACGCCGCCGATCATTGCACCCATCGCGGCCAGACGCTCGCTCTGTACGACCTGCTGTTCGAGTTTTCGTTCAACCGTGATGTCGCGGACTGAAATAATCACGCCGCTGATCTTTGACTCGGAATCGACCAACTGGCTTCCAGCGGCGCGCATCGTGCGCCAGTTCCCATCGCTATGGCGCGCCCCGTATTCCGCCGACGCAAAAACCTGGTTGCCGGAAACAAGATCGTGGTAGAGAGAAGCTAATTCCGGGGAATGATCTTCCATCTCCGAGATCTTCTTTCCCAGCATCTGCTGCGGCTCGCAGCCCAGAAGATCACGGGCTCGGGAACTGACGAAGGTGTACCGTTCCTCGAGGTCGACTACCAAAATCAGGTCGGGGAAACTTTCCAGCAATCGCCCGCGGAATTCCTCCTGCTGCGCCAGTTGCCGTTCCATCTTTCGCTTTTCGGTGATGTCAACCAGCGTTCCCTGATAACGAATGATGTTCCCCGAAGTGTCCCAAACCGCTCGGGAGGAATCGAGGAAGATTGCCGCCGTTCCCTCTTTGCGCCGGAGTCTGATCTCGCGGGTCCGGACGCCTCCGCGGTCGTCAACCGCCCGCCCCAGAACCGGCGGTCCGGGATCGAAATTGAGCGCTGCGGGTTCGACGCTCAGCAGATCTGACTTTTCCGCATATCCCAACATGCTGACCAGAGCCGGGTTGGCATCGAGCAAGTGTCCTTCAGGAGTGCTGAAGTAGACGCCCTCCTGCAGGGTTTCGAATAGCTCGGTAAAGCGCAATTCTTTCTCGCGCTGCTCGGTGACATCGCGCCCTAGCATGCTCGCGCCAACTACCTCGTCACCCTTCACAATGCCATTGAGTACGCACTCAAAATAAAGGGGTCTCGACGAAGACTTCAGCCGAACTCGAACCGTACCGGCCCACCGTTTCTTTTCTAGAAAGCGCCCGAGTCCGCGTTCCACTGCCGGCTGGCCGGGCTCGTCAATCAGATCGTAAATTTTGCGCCCCACGACCTCGGAATATGACAATCCGGTCAACTCGGTGATGCGCTTATTCACAGTTCGAATAGTGCCATCGAGGGAGACTGCGCAAGCGGGGTCATCAAAAGAATCGATCAGCTCCTTGAAGTTGCGCTGGGAGCGCATGATGACCTGACTGAGTTGGTCTAATTGCTCTTCGGAAGGCGCGGCGCCGACGTGCTCCTGCAGTCCTCGCAGCAAACCTTTGAGTTCGCTGACTTCGCGCCGGCGGCCGTAGGCGTACGCCGCAAACAGAATTGAAAGAAAGACGATCCCGATTGGAATGGCGCGCAACTGAAATGGAATGTTTTCAAGACGCTCCCACAACAACCCTGCCAGCGCCACCGAGAGCAGCACCATAAATCCCAGGGCCCAACGCCATAGTTGGGACTCTTCCTGCTCCAGGTTTCCGGGAACGCGCGGCTTATTGGAGGTGTTCACAGGGTCCGGGGTCATGAGGAACTGCCAACTTTCACTGCAAGCAATCCTAACCCTAGACGTCGCGCTGGAACAAACGTCCTGTTGGACACTTTGGTGCGCGTCTATTCGTCTGGCTCAGGAGCCGGGTTGAGGGATTCCGGCGCTTTGACCTGGTTCGATACGATCGCCTGCCAGTTGAGAAGTGCGTTCCAGAGCATTCGCTGATCACCCCGATTCATATCCCGATGCATGGGATTGAAGTTGAAGCTGACGACGTGGCCTTTGCCTACCGGCATATCCAGAATCGCCGGCCGGCCGATCAGGTTCTCTTCTCCCCAAGCCTGACCGCTCTCAACGAAGGGCTTGTCATCGTTGGCGCCCCATTCCATCACCACGCCGCTGCGGTCTTCGGGACCATCGAGACAGGTCGTGCAATATGCCATTCGGAGCCAGCGTCGCGGAGTATTGTACAGAGGAAAATTCTGCCGGAAGACGTAAGTGTGCACCGGATACCCGTATGCGATGGGATGATCGGGACGATCGAATGTGACCCGTACGTGTGCGCCGGGCGTTCGCGTCGCCGCCTGTTGTGAAGCGGCGGAGGATGCGCCGCCGCCTCCCGCGGTACTGCGGGGAACTCCGCCAGACGATCGCCGCACAAACCGCACCAGGCCGCCTTCAAGTGCAAGCATGCTACCGCTGCCGAGCGTCACCATCAGGCCGCCGTCGTCGATGAAGCGCTGGATCTGGCCGAGTCCCTCGTAACCGATCCCGCCAGTGATGTCGTCCGATTCTGCGGGTGTACCAAAACTTGGCGTCTGCGGTGTTGTCTTGAAAGGCATGGGCGACCACGCCTTCGGCAGCCCTTCGATCTGCTCCGCCAATTCCAGATCGACATGCCCGTAGAGCAGCACGTCAATGCGCGCGCTCAGGTTGCCGGCGCGAATGTCCTCATCGCGAAGATACGTGTAGGGAACTTTGCGTTGATCGAGCGAGTAGCGGATCCATCCAATCGAGTCCGTGTCTGCCCATGGAACCCATACGCCGATGCGCGGTGCTATCGCCTTGTGGAGCGGCACGTCGGGAATACCGGCAACCTGCGCGAAGCCGAGCCCAAGTTCAGCAGCGGTCGACGCAATCGCATCGTGCAATCCGGATTGACTGGTCAGAATCCAAGAACCGGCCGGAAACTTTGTTCCACCTGATTCGAAGTCGCGCTCGGCAATCTCAATCTCGAAATTCGCCAGCCGGTAGCGGGCAGCGAGAAGCGATTCCTGGCCGGTGTCCTTCAGCAGGTAAACTGAGCCGTTGCCTGTGACGTGACCTTTCGGATGCGGTACTTCCGTCAACGCTGTTAGCTTGGCGTTCCGAATTCCCGCGTCGCTAGTGGCGATCGCCTGCAGGTGAAAGTTGGCGGGCAATTCCCAGGAAACGTCATCGTAGGGCGGCTCTCCATCCTTTGGATAGTGCTGCGGGGTTAGCAAATCGACCGCGTAGTTGCGATAGGGCTGGTCGAGGCAGACCACATAGGTTCCGGCAGGGAAGTTTCCTTCCTTGAGCTGAATAGCATTCTGCGCGCGTGAGACTTCGATATGCTGACCCATGAGCCGGCCGATCATCGCTGCCACCCGAGCCGGATCTCCCTGATCTTCTGGAATCAGAAAAGCATAAGGCGGCTGCGTCAGGCCCTTTTGCCACGAATCCCAGCCCTTCTTGTAGAAATTGTGCAAGATTTCCTTAGATTCACCCGCGGTCATGTCGAGGGCCGCCAGCGCACCGGTTTCCTGGTAGTTGAGATTGTCGCGCGCCGACCACGCAACTTCGCGTGGTGCAGGCATCGGCCGGTACCATTCCATGCTCGCCGCCGCCGACGAAACCGATCGTTTCTCGGTCTCAGCGCTGCCATTGCCAAACGTTTCATAGCCGCGGCCAATACTGTTGTGATTCATAGCCACGGAATCGAGATAGAGGTGTGCAAACGCTTCCCCAAAATTCCACGTCGAAACGCCGGGCATGCCCATCGCGGTCATGGCCTGCACCTCGTGAAAGCTGAGCGCCAGAAACTCGCTGTAGGTGATGGGATCAACGTTGGGGTTGTAAGGGCCTGTTCCGTTCCACGTCATCATCAAAGGCACGCCTTCGTGCAAATCGTGAACAACCGTCGGGTGCCACTCGTGAAACATGCGATGCACAGCCTTGGTGGTTTCGTGTGTCTGCTGGTGCGTGTCACGATTGATGTCGACGAACGCATACTTCGACCAGTAGGGCGGCGACTGGCGCGGGAGCGTGTTGCGGTCGGTCTTGCCCTTGAGGTAGCGATAGAACCAGTCGACCATCTTGTCGCGGCCGTCGGGATTGGACACGGGATTGATCAAAACGATGACCCGTTCGCGGATCCGCCGAATCATAGGCTGCTCCGACACCGCCAGTCGGTAGGCCAACTCAACCATGGCCTCGGTCGAGCCGGTTTCGTCGGAATGCAGCGCGGCGTTGAAGTAATAAATAGGACGCGAGTCGGCGATCAGCTTTTCGGCTGCCGCCGCGTCGGTACGACGCGGATCCGCCAACGCAGCGGTCGCCCCCTTCAGCCGGTCGAGATCACGAATGCCAGCCTCATCGGCGACTGCGAGCACCACTATTTCGCGCCCTTCTTCGCTGTGCCCGATCGTAAACACGCGAACTCGCGGGCTGGCCGCCGCAAGCGCACGAGCATAGGCATAGGTTTTCTCGGTACCTAGAAGTTCTCCGGGTGCGCCCATGATGCGCCCCAGAAATTTCTCGGGGGACGGAACGGTATTCGATTGGGGAATGTACGAGACCCACGGTGAAACAAAATGCGGATCCGTAGTGGCAGCCGCAATAGCCTCAACCGAGCCGGGCTCAGGGATATCAGGGCTTTGCGCATTCGCGACGACAGTCAACGATGCAAGCGACATCATCCACACGAGCACGAGTCGGAACATGAGGGCCCCCAGATGTAGTTTGACGCGAAAGTTTAGCACGCGCTTCGCCGATGCATCGGGCTCCCAGGTGGGAACGGTAGCGGAAAGGTAAAGCCAGGCCTCGCACCGGTGGAAACGGTGGACAGATATTGATACCGATTCAGTCGCAAACAGCATCTAACACCATCGATGGATGAAAAATCTAAAAGGCTCCAGAGGATGTATTTGGCCGGGATGACGATGCTCATAACCGTAGTCATCATGAGCTGCAATGGGCAAGATTTTGGTGTGTTGCAGCCGACTCCAGAAGACCTGTGCAAGTGCATCCCCCTCGAGCCTGACGTCGCTGATTATCGCCATGCAGCCAAGCATGTCCCAATTCCCGATACAACTGCTCAAGAAGTTTCGGTCGACGATATTCTCGCCTGGCCTGAGGACCTCATCATCCCACCTGATGCTCCGCGAGCTGGGCGCGAACTGGATGTCTTTCACATCGCCAACGCGTTTCTGCAAAACGCAAGTGTGAACGCGGTCGATTGCGATATTTCGATGGAGATCTCGCAAACCGCAGAAAAGAATTCTCCGCGGATGACTGTGGAAACTCCGGTGGATAGCGAATATTGCTCGGCTCGTCAAAATCTGCAAGCGCAATTGAAGCAGCACGGATTTCAACTCGACTCGCAGCATGGAGGGGAACTGCCCCAGGCTCTACCTATCGATGTCACGGGGATGGCCTTCGAAGATTTTGAGCACAACCGTGGAAACGTGGCAACCTTGTGGGAAATTCATCCTGCGATCGTGACCCTGCATTGAGAGAATCGGCTTCGACCGTTGAGCAGGTTGCATCCGTGTTTTCCACAGCCCTCTGGTGACATCCGTCACAGCCAACACATCCCTGCATCCCGTAAGGTGGGTACCTGGTACATCAGGACTTTGTGTGCCCGACGGGTACACACGCCCCATGCTCTATAAAACTCTCAGTGCTGCCGTTTACGGGATCGATGCCAATATCATTCAGGTCGAGGTCGACTGCTCCGGTATCAAGTGTGATCAGGATCACTTCCACACCGTTGGCCTGCCCGACGCCGCAGTGCGCGAGAGCCGCGACCGTGTCCGCGCGGCATTGAAGAACTGCAGCTACGACATTCCGCCGACGCACATTACCATTAACCTTGCACCGGCCGACATAAAAAAAGAGGGTTCCGGATTCGATCTGCCGATGGCGCTGGGGATCGTCGGCGCCTACGGCGGCCTTACCAAGAAGGAAATGACGGACTGCCTGTTTGTGGGAGAGTTGTCGCTCGACGGCGGCGTGCGTGCGGTTCGTGGCGCTCTCCCGATCGCGATCGAGGCGCGAGGCAAGAAGATTACCCGCATGGTTGTTCCTGAAGCCAACGCGAAAGAAGCCGCGATGGTATCGGGACTCGATGTTTATCCGGTGAAGTCGCTTCTCGACGTGCCGGCGACGGCGGAACTGCTCGAGTCGCTCGGCGTACCGGTGCTCGGGTTCCGCGTCGACTCGCTGCCGCTCTTCTATGCGGCGGCGGGCGGGCCGCCCGTCTCGGCCCGAGTCGAGACGGCGGAGGAGGCGGCACGCGTGGCCGAGGCGCATTGGCGGCTCGGCGGCGCTGGGCTCCTGCTCGGCCGG
>Ga0207665_10002071_pt1 | contig 13531 bp, 10 predicted proteins | sample LARL112metaG_FD_184351 | JGI IMG/M metagenome (GOLD analysis project Ga0207665, IMG submission 184351) | Corn, switchgrass and miscanthus rhizosphere microbial communities from Kellogg Biological Station, Michigan, USA - LAR L11-2 metaG... | ecosystem: Host-associated > Plants > Roots >...
GCCGGCGGCGCACCCGTCGGTATGACGATGCGGTTGTAGCTGTGCATGCGGCGGCCGTCGAGGTCGTAGCTGCCCTCGATCATCGACGACGGGAAACCGTGCCAGTTGTCGGTGGAGGCGTTGAGCCGCTTGAAGTTCTGCGACAGTTCCGCGTCGGCGTAGCCGTGCTTGATGGCCTCGTTGACGTCGAAGTCGCCGGTCAGCTTCAACACGACCAACATCGCGGTGGGGTAGGAGTCGCGCTTGGCGATCAACTGCGTACCCGGCGCGAAGTTCGGATTGCTGTACTTCTGCCAGCCCTTCGGCCGCGGCATCGTCACCGTCAGATCCGTGAGCTTGTCGGGCGCGATGGATTCGCCGCTGACGCGCGCGTCTTCGAGGAACTTGGCGATCGGCACCGGCGCGCCGGTGGTGGTAGGCGGCGGGGTGCTCGACGTGGACCACACCGATTCATAGTCAGGCGTTTCCGCGCCGCAGCCCGTTACGGCGAGTACCACCAGCGCGACGGCAACCGCCCAGCGGGCCAGCGATGAGCCTCTTGGGCGAAGAGCAGAAAGCTCTGTCACAAAATCTCGCGAACCGCGTCGATCGGCCGGGCCAGCCGGGTGCCCTTGGGTGTGACGACGAACGGGCGCTCGATAAGAATCGGGTGCTCGACCATCGCGTCGAGCAGTTCGTCGTCGCTGGCCACGGCGAGGTTCAGCTCGTCGTACAGCGCCTCCCGCTTGCGGACGGCCTTGCGGACGTCAATGCCTGCGTCTTTGATCATCTTGACGAGCTCGGAGCGCGACGGAGGCGTCTTGAGGTACTGGACGACTTCCGGCTCGATGCCGTTGTCCCGCAACAAGTCCAGGGTCTTGCGTGAGGTACTGCAGCGTGGATTGTGGTAGATGACGCTCTTTGGCACTACGCCGACCCGTCGAAAAGGCCTGTCACTGAACCGTTTTCGAATACTGCGCGGATGGTGCTGGCTAGCAGCGGCGCGATGGACAAGACGGTCAGCTGTGGGAACTGCTTGTCCTCACCGATCGGCAGCGTGTTGGTGACGATCACCTCGCGGGCGCCGCACTCGGCCAGCCGTTGCGGCGCGGGATCCGAGAGCACACCGTGCGTCGCGGCGATGATGACGTCGCCAGCTCCGTCTTCATGCAAGAGCTTGACCGCGCCGGCGATCGTGCCGCCGGTGTCGATCATGTCGTCGGTGAGGATGCAGGTCTTGCCCCTGACGTCGCCGACGACGCGGTTGGACTTCACCTGGTTGGGGATCAGCGGGTCGCGGGTCTTGTGAATGAAGGCCAGTGGCACGCCGCCCAGCGCGTCGGCCCACTTCTCGGCGACGCGCACGCGACCCGAGTCGGGGGATACGACGACCATGTCGTGATCTGCGTAGTTCTCCGCGATGTAGCCGCACAGCAGGTTCTGTGCCCGCATGTGGTCCACCGGGCCATCGAAGAAGCCCTGGATCTGGTCGGTGTGCAGGTCGACTGTGAGGATCCGGTTAGCGCCTGCGGTCTTGAGCAGGTCGGCGACCAGCCGTGCCGAGATCGGCTCTCGCCCGCGATGCTTCTTGTCCTGGCGGGCGTAGGGATAGAACGGCAGGATCGCGGTGATCCGCTTGGCGCTGCCGCGCTTGAGCGCATCGATCATGATCAGCTGTTCCATCAACCACGTGTTCAGCGGCGCCGGATGCGACTGCAGGACGAACGCGTCGCAGCCGCGAACCGATTCATCGAATCGGACGAAAATCTCGCCGTTGGCGAAATCGCGTGCGGTCTGCGCGGTGACAGGGACATCGAGCTCCTTGGCCACCTGCTCGGCCAGTTCGGGGTGCGCACGACCCGAGAAGAGCATGAGATTCTTGCGGTTGTCGGTCCACTCGGTGCCCACAGTGCGCCCTCATTGCTTGGGGATCGATATCGGCTCAATCGTACGGGTTGCCAGAAGACCAACAACCGGCAACCGGCTCACGGCTGTGCGGCGTCGTCCGAGTTCGGTTGTTCGCCGGGCCCACTGGAGGTCGCCTCGGCTGAGCCTGATGCCGCCGCCGCTGCGGCGGCCGCCTTGGATCCGGGCCGCTTCCGCGACACCCAGCCCTCGATGTTGCGCTGTGGTCCTGCCGACACCGCCAGCGCACCGGGCGGCACATCGTCGCGCACGACCGTGCCCGCACCGGTGTAGGCGCCGTCGCCGACCGTGACCGGGGCGACGAACATGGTGTCGGATCCCGTCCGCACATGCGAGCCGATCGTGGTGCGGCTCTTGTTCTCACCGTCGTAGTTGACGAACACGCTGGACGCGCCGATGTTGCTGTGCTCGCCGATGTCGGCGTCGCCGACGTAGGTCAGGTGCGGCACCTTCGTCCCGGCGCCGATGTTTGAGTTCTTAGTTTCGACGAACGCTCCGAGCTTGCCGTCGGCGCCGAGCGCGGTGCCCGGCCTCAGGTAGGCGAACGGCCCGACGGCCGCGCCGTCACCGATGACGGACTGGCCGCCGTGAGTGCGGACCACGGTGGCACCGTCGCCGACGGTGACGTCGGTCAGCGTGGTGTCGGGGCCGATCTGACAGCGCCCGCCGATGCGGGTGGCACCCAGCAGCTGCGTGCCGGGAAAAACGACGGTGTCGCGGCCGACGGTCACGTCAACGTCGATCCAGGTCGTGGCCGGGTCGACGACCGTCACCCCAGCGAGCTGATGGGCGGCCACGATGCGCCGGTTCAGCTCGGCGCCCAGGTCGGCGAGCTGAACGCGGTCATTGACGCCGGCGACCAGCGCGCTGTCGTCGACATGCTTTGCATGCACGACCTGGCCGTCCTGGCGGACGATCGAGATTACGTCGGTCAAGTAGAGCTCCTGCTGCGCGTTATGGGACCGCAGCCGGCTCAGCCCCGAGCGCAGGGCCGCGATGTCGAAGGCGTACACGCCGGCGTTTACCTCGCAGATGGCCTGCTGGGACGGCGTCGCGTCGGCCTCCTCTACGATCGCCATGACCTCGTGGTCCTGGGTCCACAGGATGCGGCCGTAGCCGGTCGGATCCGGCAGCGTGGTGGTCACGACGGTCGCGACGGCCGATTCGGCGGTGTGGGTGGCGATCAGGTCGGCGAGTGTGTCGGAGTCCAACAGTGGGACATCGCCGGAGATGACCACGACAATGCCGTTGTAGTCCTCCGGCAGTGCCGCCAGGCCGCAGCCGACGGCGTGCCCGGTGCCGAGTTGTTGGTCCTGCACCGCCGTGTCGATGGGGCGGCCGAGTTCGCCCACCAGTTCGGCAATCGCGGGCGCCAGTTTCTGCCGATCCTGGCCGACCACCACCACCAGGTGCTGCGGTGCCACCTTGTCTGCCGAATGAAGCGCGTGCGCGAGCATGCTGCGGCCCGCCAGCGTGTGCAGCACCTTCGGGGTGTCTGAGCGCATGCGGGTACCTGCCCCGGCTGCCAGGACCAGGACCGCGGCCTCACCACGCACCGTCATCCAGCCTGCCCTTCGCACCTTCCGCGAGCGTGTTCGCGCTCCGTCGCCAGGACTCGAACCTGAACTATCTGAACCAAAATCAGAGGTGCTGCCGATTACACCACGACGGAATGCCCGGGTCAGACTCTAGTCGAACCAGATAGCCTGACAGGCGTGGCTGCACCCGAGAAGGACGTGCGTGTGCCCCGCGCCCGGATGACCGGCGCCGAGCGGCGCCACCAGCTCATCGAGGTCGCCAGGACGTTGTTCGCCGAGCGCGGATACGAGGGGACTTCGATCGAGGAGATCGCGCAGCGCGCCAACGTCTCCAAGCCCGTCGTCTACGAGCACTTCGGCGGCAAGGAGGGGCTCTACGCCGTGGTGGTCGACCGTGAGATGTCTGCGCTGCTGGACGGCATAACGTCATCGCTGACGAGGATGACCAACAATCGGTCCCGGCTGCGCATCGAGCGGGTCGCGCTGGCGCTGCTGACCTACGTCGATGAACGCACCGATGGATTCCGCATCTTGATTCGCGACTCCCCGGCCGCCATCACGTCGGGCGGCACCTACTCAACGCTTCTCAACGAGGCCGTCAACCAGGTCTCGTCGATCCTGGCCGGCGACTTCTCACGCCGCGGCCTGGACCCCGATATGGCCCCGCTGTACGCGCAGGCGCTGGTCGGCTCGGTATCGATGACGGCGCAGTGGTGGCTCGACGTGCGAGAGCCGAAGAAAGAAGTGGTGGCCGCGCATCTGGTCAACCTGTGCTGGAACGGGCTGATGCACCTCGAGGACGATCCGCAGCTGCTCGACGAGTAGCCCGGTTTCCCCGCTCCGACAAGCACTTCGGCGAGTGCCTACGATGGATACATCATGACCGCATCGGGGATCACTCATGTTCAAACCCCGATTGTGGGGCTCGTCGATCTGGCGCTGCGGGATCCCTCTTTGGCGGATGTCGCCCGCCGCGCCGCCGACAGGCCCGCCGATCTTTCGCTCGTCGGCCCGGCCAGCGCCCGCGTGTTCGCCGCGACCGCGCTGGCGCAGGCGGGTCCGTTGCTGGTGGTCACCGCGACCGGGCGGGAAGCCGACGACCTGACCGCCGAACTGCGCGGGGTCCTTGGTGAGGCGGTGGCGATGTTCCCGTCATGGGAGACGCTGCCGCACGAGCGCTTGTCGCCGGGGGTCGACACGGTCGGCGCGCGGATGATGCTGCTGCGCCGGTTGGCCCATCCCGACGACGAGCGCCTCGGCCCGCCGTTGCGCGTCGTGGTCACCACGACGCGGTCGCTACTGCAGCCGATGGCACCCGACGTGGCCGATATCGAGCCGGTGACGCTCACCGCCGGAGCGGAGGCCCAACTCGACACCGGAGCCGCCCGGGTGGCGACATTCGAGGCTGTCATCGCCCGTCTCGTCGAGCTGGCCTACGACCGGGTCGACATGGTCGGCAAGCGCGGCGAGTTCGCGGTGCGCGGCGGCATCCTCGACGTCTTCCCGCCGACGGCCGAGCACCCCGTTCGCGTCGAGTTCTGGGGCGACGAAGTCTCCGAGATACGTATGTTCTCCGTCGCCGACCAGCGCTCCATCCCGGACATCGCCGTCGATTGGGTGGTCGCGGTGCCGTGCCGTGAGGTGCTGCTCACCGAAGACGTTCGCGATCGGGCCGCCAAGCTGGCCGCCGAGCACCCGGTGCAGCAGAACAGCGTGCCGGGCAGCGTGCCGGACATGCTGGCCAAACTTGCCGAGGGCATCCCGGTTGACGGCATGGAGGCGCTGCTGCCGCTACTGCGCACAGGCGAGTTGTCGACACTGTCCGATCACCTTCCGGCGGGCACCCCGCTGCTGATCTGCGATCCGGAGAAGGTCCGCACGCGCGCGGCCGACCTGATAAAGACCGGCCGCGAGTTCCTTGAAGCCTCGTGGTCGACGGCCGCGGTCGGCGGTGGCGTGCCGATCGACATCGAGGCGCTCGGTGCGTCGGGGTTCGTCGAGCTGGATGACGCTCGGTCCGGGGCGCGCGAAGGCGGGCACCCGTGGTGGACGCTCTCGCAGCTTTCCGATGAGTCCGCGCTGGAGCTCAACATCCGGCCTGCGCCATCGGCGCGCACGGCGCAGCCCAACCCAGACTTTCAAGCCGAGATCTTCGCGATGCTGCGCGCCCATGTCGCGACGGGAGGCTACGCAGCCGTCGTCACCCCTGGCACCGGCACCGCGCACCGCGTAGTGGAGCAACTCGCCGAATCAGACACGCCCGCAACGATGTTGGAGCCAGGCAGCGCCCCGAAAGAGGGCGTCGTCGGCGTGCTGAAGGGCCCGCTGCACGACGGTGTCGTGATCGCCGGGGCCAACCTCGTCGTGATCACCGAGACCGACCTGACCGGCAACAGGGCCACCGCCATCGAGGGCAAACGGCTGGCCGCCAAGCGCCGCAACGTCGTCGACCCGCTGGCGTTGACGGCCGGCGATCTGGTGGTGCACGACCAGCACGGCATCGGCCGGTTCATGGAGATGACGGAGCGGGTGGTTGGCGGCGCGCGCCGCGAGTACCTGGTGCTCGAATACGGGTCGAGCAAACGCGGGGGCGGATCCGACCGGCTCTACGTCCCGATGGACTCGTTGGACCAGCTGTCCCGTTATGTCGGCGGTGAGTCGCCGACGCTGTCGCGCCTCGGCGGCAGCGACTGGGCCAACACGAAGACCAAGGCCCGCCGGGCGGTCAGGGAGATCGCCGCCGAGCTGGTGTCGCTGTACGCCAAGAGGCAGGCATCGGCCGGCCACGCGTTCGCCCCGGACACCCCGTGGCAGGCCGAGATGGAGGACGCGTTCGGTTTCACCGAGACCGTCGACCAGATGACGGCCATCACCGAGGTCAAGGGCGACATGGAGAAGCCGGTCCCGATGGACCGGGTGATCTGCGGCGACGTCGGCTACGGCAAGACCGAAATCGCGGTTCGCGCGGCGTTCAAGGCGGTGCAGGACGGTAAACAGGTGGCGGTGCTGGTGCCGACGACTCTACTGGCCGATCAGCATCTGCAGACCTTCGCCGAGCGGATGGCCGGCTTCCCGGTCACGGTGAAGGGGCTGTCCCGGTTCACCGACCCGGCCGAATCGCGGGCGGTGCTCGACGGCATGAAGGACGGCTCGGTCGACATCGTGATCGGCACGCACCGGCTGCTGCAGACCGCCGTGACGTGGAAAGACCTCGGACTGGTCGTCGTCGACGAGGAACAGCGGTTCGGCGTCGAGCACAAGGAGCACATCAAGTCGATGCGCACCCACGTCGACGTGCTGACCATGAGCGCCACCCCGATCCCACGCACGCTGGAGATGAGCCTGGCCGGCATCCGCGAGATGTCGACGATCCTCACCCCGCCCGAGGAGCGCTACCCCGTGCTGACCTACGTCGGTCCGCACGACGACAAGCAGATCGCCGCGGCTTTGCGACGGGAGATGCTGCGCGACGGGCAGGCCTTCTACATCCACAACCGGGTCCGCTCCATCGATCAGGCGGCCGCGCGGGTGCGGGCGCTGGTACCGGAAGCGCGCGTCGCCGTCGCACATGGGCAGATGCCCGAGGATCTGTTGGAGAGCACGGTTGAGGGATTCTGGAATCGCGAGTTCGACGTCCTGGTCTGCACGACGATCGTCGAGACCGGCCTGGACATCTCGAATGCCAACACGTTGATCGTCGACCGCGCCGACACATTCGGGCTCTCACAGCTACATCAGCTGCGGGGCAGGGTCGGCCGCAGCCGCGAACGTGGCTACGCCTACTTCCTTTATCCACCCGAAGTGCCGTTGACCGAGACGGCCTACGACCGGCTCGCGACGATCGCGCAGAACAACGAGCTGGGTGCGGGCATGGCGGTCGCGATGAAGGATCTTGAAATCCGTGGCGCCGGAAACGTGCTCGGCGTCGAACAGTCCGGACACGTTGCCGGGGTCGGCTTCGACCTATACGTGCGGCTGGTCGGCGAGGCCGTCGAGGCCTACCGCGCAGCGGCGGACGGGAAAACCATTCCGGCCGTTGAGGAGCCGAAGGACGTCCGGATCGATCTTCCGGTCGACGCGCACCTGCCGCCGGACTACATCGCCAGCGACCGGCTGCGGCTGGAGGCCTATCGACGGTTGGCGGCGGCCACCGACGACGTCGCAGTGGACGCCGTGATCGAGGAACTTGTCGACCGGTATGGCCCCTTGCCGTCGGCGGCGCAACGTTTGATTGCGGTGGCGCGGCTGCGATTGTTGTTCCGCCAATATGGGATCACCGAAGTCAGCGCGATATCCGAGTCGACACTGCGGCTGTCGCCGTTGCAGTTGGTCGACTCTCAGCAACTACGACTCAAGCGGTTGTATCCAGGCGCGCATTACCGGGCAACGACGTCGACGGTGCAAGTTCCGATTCCGCGAGCGGGTTCTGGCGTTGGGGCACCGAGGATTCGTGATCTTGAACTGGTTGCGACGGTGGCCGGTCTGGTGTTGGCCCTAGATGGAAAACCCCAGGAAGGTGTTGATATAACGAAGTTCGGAGGTGCGGAAATGAGCGATAAGCGACAGGGGACATGACAGTCGTCCTGGTCGATCCGCGCCGCCCTTCGCTGGTACCCGTCGAGGCCATCGACCTGCTGAGCGGTGACGTCCAGTACACCGAGGAGATGCCGGTAAAGGTGCCGTGGTCGCTGCCTGCGGCCCGCCCGGCCTACGACGGCGACGACGCCCCGGTGCTGCTGTCGTCCGATCCCGACCATCCCGCGGTGAAGGCGCGCCTGGCAGCAGGCGACAAGTTGATCGCAGCGCCCGACACCGCAGCCGGGGAGCGGCTCGTCGACGCGGTCGCGATGATGGACAAGCTGCGCACCTCCGGACCGTGGGAAAGCGAGCAAACACACGACTCGCTGCGTCGCTACCTGCTCGAGGAGACCTACGAAGTGTTCGACGCGGTGCGCGGCGGCAACGCCGACGAGCTGCGCGAGGAGCTCGGAGACGTGTTGCTGCAGGTGCTGTTTCATGCACGCATCGCCGAGGATGCGCCACAACACCCGTTCACCATCGACGACGTTGCGGATTCGCTGGTGCGCAAGCTCGGCAATCGGGTGCCTGCCGTGCTCGCCGGTGAGTCGATCTCACTGGACGAGCAGCTCGCCCAGTGGGAGGAGCGCAAGGCCGTAGAAAGAGCGAGCAAAGGGGTCCGCTCCTCCATGGATGACGTGCCGACGGGGCAACCCGCATTGGCGTTGGCGCAGAAGGTTCTTGAGCGGATCTCGGCCGCGGGGTTGCCTGCCGATCTGGTACCGGACACCATCACGTCGGTGACGGTATCGGTCGATTCGGACGCCGAGAATGCTTTGCGCTCAGCGGTTCTGGAGTTCATGGACACGGTGCGCCGGGTCGAGCACGCGATCACGGCGGGCCGCCGTGGTGAGGATGTGCCGGAGGAGCTCGACGTGTCGACGCTCGGGATGATCTCCGAGGACGAGTGGCGGGCCTATTGGCCGCCCGCGGCCGAGGACACCGAGCCGGGGCCGGACCGAATCCCCGAACCGACGCCGGCCGACGTTCCGGAGCCGGCACCGGTCGACGTCCCGGAGCCGGGTCCGGTCGAGGTGCCTGAACCGTCCCCGGTCGACGTTCCCGAGCCGTCGCCCGAAGACGCCGCCGAGCCGGCCGAGAAGTTCACCGCCTGAGTGCGGAAGGGTATTCCAGCAGACGCTTTCTCGGACTTTTCTTGCGTGGTTACATTCTTGACGCAATAGCGCTCAGCTGAAGAGCGTCGAACCCCAGTAGGCCGACGAATCACCCTCCCGCACGCCCGGCGGGCATGCGAAAACGGCTGTGCCGGTGTGGAAGATGTACTCGTTGAGCGCGTCGCTGGACATCCGCGCCAGCACCGGGATGAAGTTGGTGGCAGGGCTCCGCACAAACGCGATGAAGAAGAGCCCAGCATCGAGGTGCCCGAACCCATCCGAGCCGTCGGTGAAGTTGTATCCGCGGCGCAGCATCTTGATCCCGCCCACATGGTCGGGGTTGACCAGCCGGACGTGGGCGTCGACGTCGATCAGCGGCGTGCCCTTGTCGTCCTTTAGGTCGAAGTTGAGTAGCTCGAACTCCTGAGTCAGCCCGTTGGGAGCGCCGCTGCCCTTCTGCCTGCCGATCACCCGCTCCTGCTCGAGCAGCGTTGTGCGGTCCCATGCCTCGATACGATTTCGAATCCGCCGCGTCACCAGGTAGCTGCCACCGGTGAGCCAGTCGGGACCGTCATCCTTGGCCACCCAGACGTTCTTGTCCAGCGCCTGGGTGTCCTCGGCCTTGAGGTTGTTGGTTCCGTCCTTGAACCCGAGCATGTTTCGGGGAGTGGACTGTTCGCGGGTCGTCGACGAGGTCCGGCCGAAGCCAAGCTGCGAATACTTCACGGCGACAGTGCCGAACCCGACGCGGGCCAGATTGCGCACGGCGTGCACCGCAACCTGCGGGTCGTTCGCACATGCCTGGATACAGATGTCGCCGCCGCACTTGTCGGGGTCGAGGATCTCGTTGGTGAACTTCGGCAGGTCGGCCAAGGCGGCAGGGCGCTGGTTGCCGATGCCGAATCGATCCTTGCCATCCTTTTCGAAGAACGACGGTCCGAACCCGATCGTCAACGTCAGCGCGGACGCCGGCAGCCCCAGCGCTTCACCCGTATCATCCGGCGGCGCATAGGGATTGCCGCCGATCGCGCCGTTCGGCACGGCATCGTCGCCGCGCGTCATTCGCTCAGCCATCTCGGTCCATTGTTTCAGCAGGGCGATGACGTCGTCGCGGTTGTCGGTCGTGACGTCGAACGCACAGAAGTGCATCCGGTCCTGCTGCGGAGTGATGATCCCCGCCTGGCGCTCCCCGCGGAACGGAATCGGCTGCTGCAGCCCGCCGAAGTCCGTGCTGGACGCGGATGCCCGGCCGGCGAGCGCACCCGCGCCCGCCGCGCCGACCACCGCCGCGGTTACCCCCGCCGCGCCGAACAGCTTGCGTCGGGAGAGACCCCGGCGAGCTTGATCGTCGGGGTCTCGACCCTCGCTCCGTGCCGGATCGGGTTCCACCGGCGCCGTGTCACTGGGGAGCGATGACACCTTGCACCTGGCTTACCTCCTTGGACAACGCGTCGATCGCGCGCGACAACTCTTGACGCTGAGGCTCGGTCACCTTGTCGTAGAACACGAAACCGTCGCCCTGGCGGTACTTCTCGAGCAGCGCGTCGACCTCGGCGAACCGCTGGTCCACCTTCTTGCCAAGGTCAGCGTTGCGCTCGTCGAGGATGGGCCGCACCGACGCCACCGCCGTCTGCGATCCGTCGACGTTGGCCTTGAAGTCCCACAGGTCGGTGTGGCTGAAGGTGTCCTCCTCGCCGGTGATCTTGCTGCTCGCCACCTCGTCGAGCAGACCCTGTGCGCCACCGGCGATCTGGGTCGAGTCGATGGTCCAAGTGGACGCCTTTACGCCGTTGTCGAGCTCCTTGACGTCGGCCATCAGCTGGTCTGCCATCGCATTGCTGTCGGGCTGCAGGCCGGTAACCCACAAGTCCTTTTCCAGCCGGTGGAAGCCGGTCCACTTCTGACCCGGTTCCAGATCCGCCTCGCGGAGGTCGATGCGGGGATCGAGATCGTTGGGGAACGACTCGGCGACCGGTTCGATGCGTTCGTAATAGGTGCGCGCGATCGGGAACTGTGCCTTGGCCGCGTTGATGTCACCCTTCTTGATCGCGTCGACGAAAATTTGAGTGGCCGCGATCAGCGCGTCGGTCTGGCTGTTCACGTAACGCTTGTAGCTTTGGGACGCCTCCTTGAACTTGCCCGCTTCGTCGATCTTGACGGAGTCGCCGGTGACCTTGAAGTCGCCGCGGATGCCGTCGCCGACCATGCCCGGCTTGCATGCCGTCTGGTACGTACCGGGTTCGCCGAGCTGCACGATCAGCTTGCGCTGCAGCCCGGGGGAGATGTTCTCCACCTCACCCATCACCCGCTCTCCCTCGCCGTAGACGTAGAACTCGGTGACCTTGGTGCCGTTGTTGGTGATGACGAAAGTGTTGGCACCGGTTGCGCCTTCGGTGCCCGACAGGTCGCATGCGGTGTCGGACGCGGTGACGATGACCTCCGAGGGGCCACTCTTGCTGTCCGAGTCGGTCTTTTCCGGCTCTTTACTTTGGCAGCTCGTCAGTGCCAGGCCCGCCAGCGCTGCGGTGGCGATGGCAAGGGTCGACTGCAGCTTCACGTGGTTGACCTTTCGGGTTCGGGTAGAGGTTGTGGTGAGGGATCGGTTTTCGCGGGCGCCTTCGTTGGGCGCAGGAAGATCGCCAGCACGATGACGAGGTACGCCAGCCACAGGCTGAACTGCAGCACCGTCGGCGTGGGCGTGACGTTGAAGATGCCCTGGATCACCTCGCCGTACCACGACGACCAGTTGAACCACGAGGTGATGTCGAATGCCTTGCGGCTCAGGCCCGGCAGCCAGCCGACCGTTTGCAGCGCGCCGACGCCGTAGGACAGGATCCCGGCGGCCACGACGATCAGGAAGGCACCCGTGTATTTGAAGAACGTGGCCAAGTTGATCCGGATGGCGCCGGCGTACATGCCGTAGGCGATCGCGGCGGCGATCAACACTCCGATCACAAGTCCGATCAGCGGCCACGCGGTCTGGGCCTCTGCGTAGCCGACCATGAACAGGGCGGTCTCGACGCCTTCTCGGCCGACCGCAAGGAACGCAAGCGCGAGCACCGCCATCGAGCCCGTTTCCAGCGCGCGCTGCATGTCGCTGCGCAGCTCACCCGACATCGACGCGGCGGCCCTCTTCATCCAGAGGATCATCGTCGTGACGATGGCGACCGCAGCCAGCGACGCAATGCCCGCGATGGCCTCGGCCGCCAAACCCGAGATCGTGTTCTCGCCGAATTGGATTACCAGGAAAACCGCGACCGTCATCAGGATTGCTGCGGCCACTCCCAGCCACACCCATTTGAGGGCGTCGCGGCGGTCGGACTTCACCAGGAACGCCACCAGGATCGTGATGACGATTGCGGCCTCGAGGCCCTCACGCAAGCCGATCAAACCGCTTCCGAACAGCTGCGATGTGATGTTGGGTGCGGCGGCATGGATACTGACACCCAAGTCCGTACCAGCAGTCATCGACTTGTCCTCGCTACGCAGTATCCGCGTACTTTGCTTAGGCTGCCCAAAGCAAGGTGTGGCTCACCTTATCAGGGCAGGACTCGGTGGGGTACACGTCCGGTGACGGTTGCCGATCTGGTCCGTGCGCGTGGGACGATGGGCAACGACCAGAGTGGGTTTGAGGGAGTCCGGTGTCGCCAGTGCGTTGGCTGCGGGCTGTCGCGGTTATCGGCGCGACAGTGCTGCTGATGGCTTCCAGCTGCTCATGGCAGATGGGCACGCCGATTCCCGACGGCGTGCCGCCACCACCAGGCGATCCGGTACCGAAGATCGACACCCACGTCAAGGGCAGGCCCGCCGATCAGCTGCACGAATGGGCGGCCCAACGCGCGCCCGTAATGGGCATGCCGGTCGTGGCGCTCGAGGCCTACGCCTATGCCGCGCGCGTCGCGGAGGTGGAGAACCCCGACTGCCATCTGGCGTGGACGACGCTCGCGGGCATCGGTCAGGTGGAAAGTCACCACGGCACCTACCGCGGCGCGGTCATCGCGCCGAACGGCGACGTCACGCCGCCGATCCGCGGGGTCCGCCTGGACGGCACCAACGGCAACCTGGAGATCATCGACAACGACGGCGACGCTGACGGTGAACCGGAGTACGCAAGAGCGATGGGACCGATGCAGTTCATCCCCGAGACGTGGAAGCTATACGGCGTCGACGCCAACAATGACGGCATCATCAGCCCGGACAATTTCGACGACGCGGCGCTGTCGGCGGCCGGCTATCTGTGCTGGCGGGGCAAGGACCTGGCCAGGCCCCGCGGCTGGATGGACGCGCTGCACGCTTACAACCACTCCGACCAGTACGCCCGCACGGTGCGGGACTGGGCGACGGCCTACGCCAACGGACACCCCCTCTAAACACGCCGCGGGCGTGTACACGCTC
>Ga0207665_10002073_pt1 | contig 13528 bp, 15 predicted proteins | sample LARL112metaG_FD_184351 | JGI IMG/M metagenome (GOLD analysis project Ga0207665, IMG submission 184351) | Corn, switchgrass and miscanthus rhizosphere microbial communities from Kellogg Biological Station, Michigan, USA - LAR L11-2 metaG... | ecosystem: Host-associated > Plants > Roots >...
CGAATTCATCGAGAACGAGGCGGTTGAGCGCGCGCGCGGAATCCAGACTGGTTCCAAACGGCTTCTCGACGACTGCACGAATCCAGGGCCGCTCTTCGTATGAGTGAGTGCGCCAGGCAAGTTTGCTGGTGCACAAATGCTTCAGCGTCACCTCGAATACACTGGGTGGGATCGCGAGGTAGAACAGTCGGTTTCGATCATGCTGCTCGGAGCGCGACTCGATTTCGGTGAGGCGCTTTTCGATGTTCGCATACGCCGTGTCCTGGGTGAAATCACCACCGGCGTAGAACGTCCGCTGGCATAGCCACTGCCACACCTGATCGTCAACCTTGTGGATCTCGTCCGACTTGTTCATCGCGTCGCGCATCATCGCGCGATAGCTGTCGTCGGTGTTCTGGTCACGGGCGACGCCCAACAAGGCGAAGTTGTCCGGCAGGAGCTTCTGCTCGGCGAGATAGTAGATCGCTGGAATGAGCTTGCGTTTGGTGAGATCTCCGGCGCCGCCGAAAATCACCAGCGTGCAGGGATCAGCCTTGTCGCGGCTGCCGCGTTTGCGCGGCGCTCTTACGAGCGGCACAGCCTGAGGTGTCCTCATGATTTCTTTACCGCGTGTCCGCCGAATTCGTTTCGCAGCGCCGCGATCACTTTAGCGGAGAAGGAATCGGCCTGCCGGGAGCGAAGTCGCGTCAAAAGAGAGAGCGTGATCACGGGCGCCGGGACGTCGAGATCGATGGCTTCCTGAACTGTCCAGCGACCTTCTCCCGAATCCTCGACGTACCCGCGCAAATCCTTCAGATCGATATCCTTCTCGAATGCCGTTTCGGCCAGCTCGTTGAGCCAGGATCGAACCACGCTGCCGTGATTCCAGACCGCGGCGATCTCGTGCAAATCGAGCTTGAACTCCTTCGAGGCGTGAAGGATCTCGTAGCCCTCAGCATACGCCTGCAGCATGCCGTACTCGATGCCGTTGTGCACCATCTTCACATAGTGCCCAGATCCGGGCGGACCCATGCGAGCGTAGCCGTCTTTGGGCGCGAGCGTGCGGAAGATCGGCTCGCAGAGTCTGTATGCTTCCTCCGATGCGCCGATCATCAGGCAGTAGCCGTTGGCGAGGCCCCAGATACCTCCACTGGTTCCTGAATCGACAAAGTGAATTCCCTTCGTGGCGAGGTCCGCTGCCCGCCGCATCGTGTCGTGGAAGTTGGAGTTGCCGCCGTCGATGATCACATCGCCCTTCGACAATCCTGTCAGCAGCTCGGCGATGGTGTCGTCGACCGGTTTGCCGGCGGGTACCATGATCCAGACAATGCGGGGAGCTTTGAGATTGTCGAGCACTTCGCGCAGGCTGTGCGCGCCTTTGGCGCCGAGCGCTTCGTACTTCTGGACCGTCGCCGGCGTGCGGTCGAACGCGACGACCTCGTGGCCGCCTTTCATTAACCGCTCTGTCATGTTGCCGCCCATTCGTCCCAGTCCGATCATGGCAAGACGCATTTGCTCAGGCTCCGGAAAGCTGCAGTTGAAGAAACTTTTCGAGGTCGGCGCGCAACTGTGGTGCCGATTGGTAAAGAATGACGTTCATTCCCATCGATTTGGCGGGCGTGAGATTCTGCTGGCGGTCGTCGATGAATAGCGAGCGAGACGGCTCGCACTGAGCAATGCCGAGCGCTCGGTTGTAAAACCGCCTGAATGGCTTGCGGACATTGAGCCAGCACGAGGAAATGAACGCTTCAAAAATCGGCGTCAGTCCGAACTCTCGAATGCGATAATTGTTGAGCTCTTCCGACTCGTTGTTGAGAGTCATCATCCGGTACTTGCCTGTTGCAGCGAGAGCGCGGGCAACGGCAATGGCGTCCGGGTGCGGCACGCTCTGATCGAGCATGAACCTGATGAATGCGCTTCGTGAGAAATCGCGCTCGGTGTGGAAGACGGCGATGTCGAGATACTCGTCGAGCGTGATTCGTCCCTCCTCGAATTCGCCGATGACGTCTTCGTGTCGCCACTGAAAATCGTCGGCATCGAGGTGAAACCGCTCGACCGCACGGTTGCGCTGTTCCCTGTCCCAGCCGTTGGAGCCAAGCACGCCGCCGATGTCGAAGAAGATGTGATTGACCTCGCTCATGCGATCAGCACCGCGCGCGCGGGGGCTCCGTCGCATCCCTCAAGCCGGAGCGGCAGACAGATGAACTGGTACTGGCCCGGTGGCGGCGCGGAAAAGTTCAGCCCTTCGACGATTACCACTGACCGCGCAAGCAAAGTCTTGTGCGTCTTATGGTGGCCGGAATGAAACTGCTCGATCGAGAGATAATCCACCCCGACAAGCTCGACACCAATGTCAACCAGATACTGCGCGCCGTCGGGCGCAAGGAAGGTGTAGTCGGGCACGAATTGCTGCTGGGACAGCAACGCTGAGTTGCGGGTGCGGATCAACACCCGCTTCTGACCCTCGAGCTTCCTGGACTTGAGGTTCTCGGCTGTCACCGAGCGCACGTCGTCGGGGAAGGCGATCAGAATCGCCGGTCCAATCAAACGCTCGAGCGGGATTTGATCTACCGGCTGGCCATCGTCGAAGAAATGGCGCGACGCATCGGCGTGAGTGCCGGTGTGTGAACCGAAGCGAATCAGCGAAACGTTGGCGCTGGCTCCCTTGGCGACGGCCTGTTGCAGCTCGACGCTGATCTCGGGATTACCGGGATAGACGAGTCCCCCGGTTTTGATCGGAACAGAAAGATCGTAGATGCGGCTCACAGCCGGGGACGAGGCAACTGTTGTGCGCGGGTTATGAGGGCAGGCTGGTCGATTCGCTGGCGCTGAGTATGAACCGTGGGATCGCTGCTTCGAAAGGTGCACCATCCTGCCGCAGCAGGCCGTAGTGCCCTTCCATCCAGCCCTCACCCGATTTCAGGATGCAAAAACTCTGGTACTCATGCACTGCACCGGGCATGATGGTTGGCTGCTCCCCAACTACACCTTCGCCGATCACTTCGGTGTCAACGCCATCGCCGACAGAGTCGTGAATGAGCCAGCGCCTCGTCAAAAGCTGAGCGGCGAGCTTGCCCACGTTTTCGATGCGCACGAAGTACGCGAAAACATAATGGCTCTGCGACGGCTCGGAATGATCGCGAAGGTAGACAGGCCGAACAGTGACACGAATTCCATCCGTCTCTCTGTAGTAGAAAGATTTCGCGGTCATGATTGCAAGTTAGTCGTTGCCGCCGAAAAAACGAACGAGGCGCCGGTTGAGCCGACGCCTCGTTCGATTGCGAGAACCTGCTACCAGATTACGGGACGAACTGAATCAGGTCGAACCATCGGGTCGCCGGGCTTGCAGCCAAACGCAGCAGCGAACTCCGGCATGTTCGAAAGCGGCCCGTTGGTTCTCCAGCGCGCCGGCGCATGCGGATCGGTGTTGATCAGCACGCGCTGCCGCGCCGGGGTGGTATTGGACCGCCAGATCTGCGCCCATGCCAGGAAGAACCGCTGCTCCGGCGTGAACCCATCGATCAACGGTGGGCGGCCCTTCTGCGCCAGCGCTTTTTCCAGCGCAGCGTAGGAGATCGAGAGGCCACCGAGATCAGCGAGATCCTCGCCGAGCGTGAGCCGGCCGTTGACGTGCACCGAATCGAGCACGGTGTACGAATCGAACTGCGACGCGACGAGATTGGTTCCCTGCTTGAACTTGTCGAGATCCGACGCTGTCCACCAATTGCGTAGATTCCCCTGCGCATCGTACTGGGCGCCCTGGTCGTCGAAGCCGTGCGTCATCTCGTGGCCGATGACGGCACCCATTCCTCCGTAATTGACGGCGTCGTCAGCGTGTGGATCGAAGAACGGCGGCTGAAGAATACCGGCCGGGAAGACGATCTCATTGTACGTCGGACTGTAGTACGCGTTTACCGTCGGTGGCGTCATTCCCCACTCGGCGCGATCGAGCGGCTGTCCGATCTTGGCGAGATCCCGCCTGCGCTCGTATTCACGAACGGCCATCGCATTGTTGTAGAACGCGCCGGGTTTGATCGTCAGCGTCGAGTAGTCACGCCACTTGTCGGGATAGCCGATCTTCTTGTTGAACGCGGTCAGCTTCGCGCTCGCCATCGCCTTGGTGGAATCGCCCATCCAGGCGCGGGTCTGCAGGCGATCGCGGAATACTGACTGAAGATTGTTGACCATCTCCAGCGCTCGCGACCTTGCCTGCGGTGTGAAGAACTGTGCGACATATGCCTGACCGAGCGCATCGCGAAGTCCCTGGTCGGTCGCGCGTGCGCAGCGCTTGTCGCGCGGCAGCTGCTCCTTGGCGCCGCTCAAGGTGCTGCTGAATCTGAAATCCTCGTTGACAAATGCGGAGCTGAGAGTCGGGGCTGCTGTATCGAGGAGCTTCCACCGGAGGTACGCCTTCCAATCCTCGAGCGGCAGGCTTGCCATCAGGCTATCGACAGCTTTGAGGAAGTCCGGGTTCTGAACGTTGATAGTCGAGATATCGGCGCGGCCTTCGCCGGTGAAGAAGCGCGGCCAGTTGAATCGCGGCGCCAGCTGCGCCAGCTCGGCCGCCGTCATCTTGTTGTAATTGCGATTTGGATCACGCAGCTCGACGCGCGTTCGCGCCGGTCGGGCGAGCGCTGTCTCCACGCCGATCACGCGCTGGGCATCGGCAGTTGCCTGCGCCTGACTCTCACCAACCAGCTGGAACATCTTCGCCACGTGGTCAGTGTAGTTCGCCCGAATGTCTGCGTAGCTCTTGTCCGGATTCAGGTAGTATTCGCGATCAGGCAGCGAGAGTCCGCCCTGCCTGATTCCCGCGATCACCTGTGAGCTGTTCTTGGCATCCTGCTGGGATCCGAAGCCGAATACGGCCGGAATCCCCTGCGAATGAAGTCGCGCGACTTCAGCTTCGAGCTGGCCCCGGTTGCTGATCGCGGCAATGCGCGCCAGCGCGGGTTCAATCGGCTTATATCCCGCGCGCTCCGTAGTGACCGAATCCATACAGGAGGAGTAGTACGTTGCCAGCTTCCGCAGATCAGCGCTGGCCTGCTTGTTACCACTCGCCGAGGCGTTACGAAGAATCGTCAGCAGATTGTTCTGATTGTTCTCCGACAGCTCGGCGAAGCTTCCCCATGTCGAATAAGCAGGTGGAACGGGGTGATTCTTTATCCAGCCGCCGTTGGCGAACTGATAGAAATCCGTGCACGCCGAAACGGAACGGTCGAGGTTGGCTGGATCGAGCGGCCTGGTTTGCATCGGGACGGCATTCTGAGCCGCCGCGGCGCCGCTGACGAGGACGAGAAGTGCTAGCGCACGGGTGGGGGTGGTGAGACGCATTGCTGGATTCTCCAGGGGTTTTGTTGAACTATTCCACCATAACCGGCAAATACAGATGAAGTCCAGCCCGCTGTAAGGTGTTATCTGCGTGTCATCCGCTTTCGACGCACAGACTTTTTTTTCGGCGGTGGCTTCATAATGGTGCCGCGACAGTTGTCCGCACCACAGCAGCAAAAGTAGAACTTTTCCAGCTCGTCGTCATCTTCACCAGTCCGCTCGTACTGATAGTCGTAAGCGAGCTCGGTGCCGGGATATATGTCCTGCTTGGCGTGAATGAAGATCCGCTTGCCGCGGATGATCGCTTCACAGTTGGGGTCGCACGAGTGATTGATGAAGCTGGCGACGCTCCCACCGGCAGCGATAGCGCCATCGACCACCGTTTTCTTGTCCAGGGTGAAAAGAAAGGTGTGGTGATGCTTCATCCGGCTGTCATCGTAACGGCGGTCCGCCTCCCGGTTGCTGATTCGCTCGCCGGTGTACTCGATGATTCGCGTTCCTTTCTTAATGAACCGGGTGGCGAACACGCCTCGACCATGAATAGAAGATCTGCGAACCGCGTACAGCGGTTCGCTCGACTTGTTCGGCATCTTTTGAGATTGGTTGGCTCAGGCTCTGGATGATGCGACTATGAGGCCAGAACACTCGCCAAGGCCAATGCGGGCCGCGCCTTCGCGTTGTAGGTAAGCGCGCATGATGATTTCGTCGCCGTCGTGAAGGAAGCGCCGCTCTTCACCGGTCGGGAGAACGACCGGTTCAGCGCCGCGACGGGTCAGCTCGAGCAAGCATCCTTGCGAATGTGAGTCCGGGCCAGAAACCGTACCGCTCGCGAATAGATCGCCCGAACGCAGATTGCAGCCGTTGCTCGCATGATGGGTGAGCATCTGTCCCGGCGTCCAGTACATATCGGCCAGAGATGCGCTGCTCAACTTGAACGGACGCAACCGTCCTTCGCGCATGAGCAGTGACCGAATGAAAACTTCGATGGTGAGATCGATCCCGCCTTCGTTGCGATCGTGCTGTGAGGACAGGTATGGAAGCGGTTGGGGATCGTTGGGTGGCCGGAAGAACGAAGGCACTCGATAGGGCTCGAGTGCTTCCCAGGTGACGACCCAGGGAGACACAGTCGTTCCAAAATTCTTGCCGAGGAACGGTCCCAAAGGCTGGTACTCCCACGACTGGATGTCGCGAGCCGACCAATCGTTCACCAGGCACACACCGAAGATATGCTCCTCGGCTTCCTCTATAGGTATGGGTTTGCCGAGCTCATTGCCGGCGCCGACGAAGAAGCCGACTTCCGCTTCGTAGTCGAGCATCTCTGAGGGCGCAAACGTCGGCGTCTTCGAGTTCCCGGCCAGGAATTGTCCTCGAGGGCGCCGGACTTCGGTGCCACTGACAACGATGCTGGATGAGCGGCCGTGGTATCCGATCGGCACGTATTTGTAATTCGGCATCAGCGGATTGTCCGGCCGAAACAGCTTGCCGACGTTGGTGGCGTGATAGATCGACGCGTAGAAGTCGGTGTAGTCGCCGATCTGCGCCGGCAGAAACAAATCCGCTTCCGCCATTGGAACGAGCGCGCCGGGGGGCAACGGATTTATTCCTCCGGCATCGCCAGGGGTCCCGGACAATAGCTGACTCAGGCGTGCGCGAAACTGCGACAGCGAATCGCGCGGCGCCTGCATCAGCTCGTTGAGATTTGGCCGGTCGCACCACCGCGCGACGTCGCGTGCTGGTCCCGTCCACAAGTTCGCGCTGAGCGATTCACCAATGTCGACGATCTGGTCGCCGATCGCGACGCCGACTCGACGTTCAGCATCTCCTTTGCGTGAGAAGACGCCGAACGGCAGGTTCTGAATCGGGAAGTCAGTATCCGGCGAATTCGCCGTTTCGATCCAGGATGTAAGTGCGGGGTCGTGAGTCTCGTTCACGTGCGTGCGGTTTGGGTCTGACTGAGCAGCGGCGCGAGCTCTTCGATCGGCTCGGTGAACGAGCACGACCCAAAAGATATCGCGCTTCTTTCGCGCACGGCGGCAAGCTGCTCCGCCGTGATCCTCTTGTCGCGCCACTGTAAATAGTCGTCGTGGAATGCGAAGGCCGATGCATCGACCTCTTCGAGCGCGGCGAGAGCCAAATCCTCGTCCTCACCGGCGGCGATCAGAGTAGCGGCGAGAAAGACGTTCAGGAATCCGTACATCGTGCCCTTCGCGCTGTCCGCTTCATAGGTGAAGCGGTATTCGCCGCGGATGGGATGGTGGAGGCCTGCAGTCGCCTTGAATGGGACTGAGTGCTCCTTGCACGAAACCATGAAATCAACGATCGACTGCGGAGACGGAAAAGCCCCAGGGCTGAGTCCACCGGTCCGTATTTTTGCGCGGGCTGACACTTCTCCTATCGCAGTTACGAGCGACGGGACATCGACCGTCAAGGGAATCTCAAAGTACGATGTAAAAACGCGGGGCAAATCCCGCTGCTGATTTGCCACCTCCTCGATGGTGGCGGCTTTCATCTCAGCGACGTCGATCGTGGCGCGCCCGCGACGACCGTTGCCCGAGTACCGCGCGTTGAACTTCTCCATATCCCGGGCGGCATCGCGCACGTCGTCCGCAACCAGCACGCTGATGCGCCACGGCTCGCCGCCCTTACTGCGCGGAAACTGATCTGCAGCGGCATCCTCGAACTCGTCGAGACGCGTGAGCGGCACGATGAACCGTCCCAGCGCGGCGCGGTCAGCGCCGCGCAAGTATCGCGAGTAATTCTCGACTGCAGTCCGCATGTCCTCACCGGCGGGTGGGAAGAGCCCGGCGTAGTCGATGAGTCCGTTCAGCAAAGCAGCGCGAATTTTCACCTATCGGACAACCGGCGCACGAATTTCAGTCCGGACCATTTGTCGTCGATCGCGCAGACCTTTACGTCGACGAGACCGTTGTGCAGCCCATACTCGCGCACCACGGATTCGGTGAGATCTGTCGGGACACCCGATGTCTTCTTCGGCCAGGACACCCACAGCATCCCGTTCGACTCGAGTCGATCGCGCAACTTTGCGAAGCTTTTTGCCAGCGCGGCAAGGTTTTCAGCGAATAGCAGTGCGAAATCGAGCTTCCCCCGCGTCGCTGCCGTCGTGCCGGACGGCAGCGGCCCGATCAGCTGCGGCAGGTGCGCCGGCGCAGACACGAACTGCATGCGCGCACCCGGCTTGATGCCGAGCTTCTGGACGAGCGGTGTACCCGAGTAGCCAAAGCTCGACGGCGCTGTCGCCGCTTTGGCGGACTGCTTTCGTGGCGAAGACTTCAAGCTCGGCGACGAATCAGGCGAAGCAGGAAGAGCAGCACGACCGCTCCACAGAATGCGACGAAGATCTGTCCGCCCATGCCGCCGAACGGAGACGAAACGCCGAGTGTGCTGAAGAGCCAGCCGCCGATGAATGCGCCAACGATGCCGATGACGATGTCACCGATGATTCCGTACCCGCCGCCCATCACCAGCGAGGCAAGAACTCCGGCGACGAGACCGACGATGATCCAGGCAAGCAGTCCGTTCATTGTGCCACCCTCGAGTTGTTATATCGAAGGCGTAGGATAACAAAAAAAGGGCGCCCCCACGAGGGCGCCCTTTAACGCGCGAGGTGACCGCGGTATTACCGCTTGTACTCGTACGACGAAGTGGTGCCGTCGCCGTTGTCCTCGTCGTAGTTGATCGTGTCGAACTGGATCGTCCCGGTTGCGTAACGTTGGGCCACGCCATTCTGCGCCGGCGCTGACAATGTGAAGTTCGTCCCGCTCAGGGTGTAGGTACCACTGCTGATGAACGATCCCGACTGAGAGTTTCCGCCGTTCGGCGTCGCGACGTAGTTGTTGGTCTCGACGAAGGTCCCATTGCTGTTGAGAACCATTGTTCCGTCGGTCCACTGAATCGTGCCGCCGTTGGGGAGCGAACTGATTTGACCCGCCGAATAGGTGTACGTCGCCGGCAGCGTGCGTCCGGCAAAAACGGTCAGCTGATACGTACCCGATGCGTTCCCATAGGGGTTCGTTATTGAGTTGTCCGTGCATGCGGCGACAAGCATCACCGCTATGACGCTCAGGGCTCTTTTTGTATGCCTCATGAGCATGCGACCTCGCGCGTTACTGGTTTATTGGAGCCGCATAAACGCGCGGCCCGGAAAATTGTATGCAATTCCCATTCTCTTGCTTACCGGTGGGACTCGCCGGTTTGCTATCGCCGACATAATGCCGCATTCGTGCCACCACTACTCGTCAATTACGCCCGCTTAAGACGACGGCCAGCACCATCACTGGGCAACGGTGTCCAGCGTAGTGGGCACTCATGTCCTTTCTTTGGGTCAGTTCATGCTGCGTGCTTCGTCCTTCTCACCAATCGAATCGTTTCATCACGCGCGGCACGCAACAACGCGACGGCGACGAGCTTGACGGGGTTTCCCCCACTGAACGCGCCTGCAATTGCGTAAAGCGCGCGCGGTGGAAAGGGGTTTCCCTCCGAGATCGCGTAAATCGGCTCCCATCGCTCGGGATTGAACTTCGCTTTGAACGAGTCGAGTCCGCCGAAGTTGTAAAACCTCGCGCCGTGCAGTCGAACCCACCTAAGGACGAACTTCAACCATCGCGGCTCGCTCGGCTCCGCAACGTTTGCGCGTTGCGAGAGAGGAGAAAGTCCCAGTGTGACATAACTCGAGCCCGACTCGGCGACACCTTTCATCGCAAAATCGAGCAATAGCTCGGCGGTTCCGTTCGGCGCCGACCGACCGCGCACGATCTGCTCTACCAGCCAGCCATTCCGTGCCGGCACAGGAGAGAGCACAGTGAATGCGACGACCGCGCGCTCGCCCCTTAACGCTACGAATACGCGTCGATCGCCAAGATTGCTGAGAGTTTCCGGCTCAACAAGGAAATGCAACGGCGGCAGATTTCGAGTCTCTAGCCACTCTGCAAGACATCGCCGCAAGGCTGGATGGTTCTCCGCGCGTTCGGCGGACCATTCTTCGATTCGCACGCCCTTATTGCGCGCGCGGTTGAATTGCGCACGCAACGACGATCGCCGCGCGACTGCGCTGGGCCAGACGTGCGGATCCCATGATGGCTGCGCGCCAAGCAGCACGCGCGACCACGCGCGATCCTCGCTGTACCGCGCATCGAGGCGATCTCCCGCACCGAAGTAACACACGTATTCACCACGACGATGCGCTTCGTCGACAAAGCTCGCAGCGACGTCATCGAGTCGCGACATATCGCACACGGGAGCACCTGCGATAACGCGCGCCCTTCCATAACGCACGAAGCCAATGACGGCAGAGCGATCAGGGGTGAACCAGAGATCGATTCCAGGATTGAGGATCTGGTAAGCCGTCGCGTTCCACCCGTGCGCCAGAACCAGCATCCTTGCTTCAGAGCGTTCAGCGTCAGTCGGCAGGCCGAACTCTCACTTCGACAGGATGCTGGACGTCGATGGCGGTGCTCGTTGACGCAAAAGCAATGTGCGCGTTCCTGAACCCGGCCAGAATGTCACGGTAGAGCGAGTCCTTCAACGACCTTACACCAGGCTCGCGCGAGAGGAAGCGCAGTGCGAGCTCCACGTAATTGTCGGTGATCGTCATGTAGACGCGCGGTTCCAACTCGATCTCGCCTTCGATGTAATAGACCTTGCGCAGCCGATCGAGAGCGGGGGTCGCTTCGCTCATCAGATCCGCAGTTCGTTTGCGGGCGGCATCGAGCATGATTGCTTCCGCTCGCCGGGAGTCGGCATCGTAGCTTATCGGGAGCATGATCTCATCCCACACGAATGGAAATTCGCGTGTGAAGTTGTAAACCGGGAAGTCGAAGATCTTGTCGTTAGTAACACGCACGACGCGGCCGGTGTACTGGCGTCCACGCACCCAGGTAGCGGGGTCCTCCTTTCGTTCGGGTGGCGACTGGCCCATCTCGAGGACCGTTGTCTGCATGAAGCCAAGACCTATTACATCACCGCGGACGCCGCCAAAAGTAATGCGGTCGCCAACGCTGAAAACTTTGCCACGCAGGATGATCAGGTAGCCGGCAAAGGAAGTAATCACGCGCTGCAGCGCGACCGCGACGCCGGCTCCGATCACGCCAACCGCGCCGCCAATTCCCTTGAGTTCGCCTGACCAGAGCAACGCGACGGTCAGCAGAAAGGCGCCAAGCGCCAGTAGCTTGATCCCCTGATCCGTCCAGAAGAGCGTGCGCCCCTTCTCGCCGTCCGCCAACGTCGCGCGCGCTGTCCTTCGCAAAACCGCACTGACGACGATCGCGACCAGCGCTATGCCGACGGTAAGTAGAAACCTGGACCCGGCGTTACCGCCCGAGAGCTGCCCGTAATTCACTGGAAGTCGCATTCGCACGGGGCGCGCCAACAACTGCAATCGCGCGCAAAGACTCCTTCACCGTCTGCATTTCGTCGCTGGCCTGCCGAGCGCGTTCCTCCACCTACTGGAGGCTCGTCCAGTAGTATGATGACCCTAGTTTCTACCGACGACAGACGCAGACACTTCTTCCACGCGATTGAAGGCGACGAGGAGCGTGGAATCCGTGATGAGGGTTCTTACGGCAACGACGTCGGTGAGCACACCCAGCCGGCGTCGGGGGTAGCAGGTACCTCGTCGGCCTGCTACCCCAGCCACCGCCCCGCACTCAAATTCAGCTAATGCAGCTTTTCGCCGCCCACGCGTTTCCGCCGCCACAAAGTCTTCGCCTCAGGCGCGATCGCGCCGAGCGAATTCTCAACGGCCTCCGCGCGGCTGTGGTATTCCTGCTCACGGCAGCGGCACTTATGTACGCGCCGCATTTGTCGCACTCCCTCAACGTCGCCAACGTCGTTGTCCTGGTGCCGACGCTGCTGTGGACGGTCGCTCAGTACGCAATCTGGTACAGGCGCGCGGAGCTCCCTGACTGGCTCTCCGCGATCAACCCGGTCGTCGATGTCACCGCGGTTACCGCGATCATCGGTGGATATGCCGTCGCGCAATCGGGCGTGCTCGCGCTACGCTCTCCGATTTTTCTGATGTACTTCGTGGTTCTCGCCGGACGCCCCGTCGCTTCTTCAGTTCGCAAAGCAGCATTCATCTCTTTGCTGGCCTTCGCCGAATACTCGGCGCTGCTGCTTTGGCTGTGGGCGACCAATCGAGTGCCGCTAACGATCGATCCGATCACGGCGGTGCAAACAGCCCGCGTCACTCCACTCGATGAGGCAGCGAAGCTCATTCTGCTCGGCGTTTTCGGCATCGTCTCGACTTATGCGACGTCGTGGGTCGAGCATCTGGTTCGCGAGGCAAGCAAGGAATCAGCGGAGCGTCAGCGAGTAGTTACTCGCCTGGTGCAGTCGGAGCTGGACACCCTCAAGCTGCAGCTCAATCCACACTTCCTGTTCAATGCGCTGAACGGCGCGATTGCGCTCATCGCAACCGATCCACCTGCCGCAGAGAGAATGGTCTCGGAGTTGAGCGACTTCCTGCGTCTCGTGCTCTCCACATCGAGCGAACAGGAAGTGCCGCTCGAGCGCGAGCTCGGTTTACTGGATCGATATGTCGCAATTCAGCGAGTGCGGTTCCAGGATCGCCTCACCGTCAACTGCAACATCGAGGATGGCGTGCGTGGAGCCCTGGTGCCGAGCCTCATCCTGCAGCCTCTCGTGGAAAACGCGATTCGTCACGGTATCAGCCCACGCGCCGGCGCTGGCTATGTGCAGGTGACGGCGCGCAGAGTTGGCGACAAGCTGGCAATCACGATTATCGATGACGGGGTGGGAGTGCGCGCGAGACGTTCGCGCGAGCGTTCGCGCGGCAGCGGACTCGGTCTGACCAACACGACGACGCGCTTAATGCATCTGTACGGCGAACACCACGAATTTGAGAGCGGCCCGCGCCCTGAGGGTGGGTACGCGGTGCGGATCACAATCCCCTTCAGACTTGGTCGGATGTCGCCGGTGCGTAACGGCAACGGCAGAATCGACGACAAATTGGCGACGGCGGTGCAGTCATGATCGAACAACCGATGCGGGTTCTTGTAATCGATGACGAGGCGCTGGCCCGTCAGCGTCTTACGACTCTACTTTCACGCGTGCCCGACATTCAGATCGTCGGGGAATGCCAGAACGGTCTGGAAGCGGTCGCTTCGATCCGGGCGCACGCGCCTGACCTTGTTTTTCTCGACGTCCAGATGCCGGAGCTGGATGGCTTCGACGTCATCAC